>SDBT01016155.1_pt1 | contig 11832 bp, 20 predicted proteins | sample 2277101 | NCBI WGS metagenome assembly SDBT01 (sample SAMN10404973, study PRJNA504765) | marine sediment metagenome | isolation source: marine sediment core GS10_PC15, 103 cmbsf | place: Arctic Ocean: Southern Knipovich Ridge | collected 2010
CCATACCGGGTAGAAAAGAGGATAGCCAGATTCAGGAAATTCTAATATATTCTTAGGCCAATGCCCGGGTACGTTGACAGCAATAGTCTCTTCGAGGAAAACGAGCTTAATAGGGAATGAGGCCGCCTTCAATTTAAGGAACTTTGAAAGGGTAGCACATTGAATGAAGGCAAAAAGCATAAAAAGCATGAGACCGATGAACGAAGCGCAAGCTAAAACTCGTTTTACGTCTCTAGATATTTCCATCATAACCCCCATGTTAGTAGGTTAATATTTATTACCGAGGCCACTAATTATCAGGCCATAAGCCTTTGTGGACTTCTCTCATCTCATCCCTCCATCTTGCCCCGTATAAACGACACGTCCTCGGCCATCTTGTCCACTTTCTGAAATAAAACGGTCTGGTTACTCTCTAATATCTCCACCCGTGTCTTAGTCTCCGTGATATCCTTTGTCATCTGCGTCTTGTTGTTGCCGGGATTGCCGGGGTTGCTTCTGCGAAAGCCGTTTGCCTTGTAATAAGCTCCCCATGCTACTGCTACCAACACAACCACTTCCACAATCGCTCTGTAGTCTATTGTCATAGCCAGATCTCCATATTAGTAGGTATGGTAATGCAATGAGATATCAATCGTTTTAGATCCACCGGCTTTACTGGCACACTTTGCTTGTATCTGCGTGTTTTTCGGCAATACGTCACACTGAAATGGAACTGAAGGTAACGACTGAGAGTTTGCAATGTCAATAAATGCCACTCGTACCCTACCTATTTCAGTTGTGGCAGCATATAAAACTATTTCATAAACATCTGCGACACTTGCCGCCTCAACTACAATGTAGTGAATGTCAAACTCATTTGCTATAGTGTTAACAGGGACTATTTCTTTAAAGTTTCCCAAAGCCCAGCCCCCAGCGGCTCCCTGAACCTGCTCCCCGTTAGCCAATGTCGGGTAACACTTGGAAGCTGAATGTATATGTTCTTCTGCATAATGTAGAATACCTATTATATCTATCATTATCTACACTCCAAAAAAGTGATGTTCTTGCTCAAATATGTTTAACCATTCTGCTGCTGTAAGTATTCTGGGCCAGGCTCTTGGCCCCCACATTTGACCTTTATACCAATCGGAAGTTTTGTCATATCTTGTACCAAGAACCAAATCTTTAGGACAGGTTTCAGGATCGACTAAACTGCCTACTACCGTATTTACGGCAACCCCATTTCTATAAAAGGCACCTTGGCCTCCCCCGATTCTACTCACTCCCATAAACCACCACACTTCGGGTGTCCATCCCACAGAATAGATGGCGGAACGAGGGTTTGCCCCGACAATTGTCCCCGCATGATGATGTCTCAGTGTAAGATAGTCTATGGGGCCGGGGGCTCTCCAGAGATATAGCTCCCAGCCACTGACATTCACTTCATATCTGCCTATGACTATCAGTGAACTACTAGTGGTTTCCCACCGCATCCAGACACCCAAACTATAATCGCCTGCTATGAAATCAAGATCGACACAATTGGCGGCAGCACAATCAAGATAAACTCCGTCTCCGGCACCTCCACCTACTGTCGTAAAAGTCAAATGGCCCACGCCCGCAGGGGAAGGAAAATCCAGGCTAAAGCCAAGCCCGAAGGAGGCCTTTCCTGAATCAAAGCTGGCACCATCTATGGCAAATGCAGAATCAAAAGCAGATCTTCCAAATGCTATCCTATCCCAGAGAAATGAGCCGCCACCCGGTTCGTTTAAAACAACGTCCTGATGGTGAGGTTTTGCTTGGTCACGCGTTACCACGCCCATACCCTCATGAAAAGGCAAGTCCAATAGAATTTGGTCGTACTCAGAGACTTTGTCGTAACCTATCATATTGCGTACACCGCTTCATAGTCGTAATCTTTATTCCCGCCAGCCGTTTTCTCTATCGTAACCCGGACGCCAAATCTGTTCTCCTCAAGCCTTATATTTTTCAGCAGCGGGTCTTGTACGCCCACGAAAGTAACCTCGTCTATTAGGACAAACACGCCGCCGGACTTTATACGATAATACTCTTTTATCACTACTGTCTCGGCTGCCGTCTGGTTTGTGAAGTCTATTTGCACTATCTTTGGGGAAAAAACGCCGGTAGGGGAGTTGTTGACGTACAGGGTTTGCTCTGTGCCGTCGGTGGTTACCGTCGCGCCGGTCTCCGTCAGTATCAGGAAGGACAACACCCAATTGGCAAGGGCAACCGCATGGGCAACTAATGCGTCAATCACCCACTCAAGGCGCTCAAGCACGGTGCCGTCCCTGTTGCTGGTAACTAACGGGGTATTATAAGTATTGTCCGCGTTGTTGTCACCAACCGCTGGTACTCGTATAACCTCTTCAGCGTCGATATGGAGTGTCATATTTCTTCCTCACTTGGAATTTCTATATCCTGTCCAGCCCACACGTGCTTGGGAAACCATCCTGACAGCCTTTCCGGTTTTCCGGCGGCTATCCACTCACCTAAGCTGCCCTTGTAGTTGATTCTCTCTGGCCCTTCCGGATCTGGGTTGTCTATTTCCCAGACGGTGAAAACTATCTCTTTTATGACGGCCTTGCATACGGGGTCGCTGGCCTTCGCTCTCTGCGCTATCTCTCTGTAGCTCTTGCCTAAATAGTCTGCATGGCTTTTTAGCCTATCTGGCTGGTCAGGGTCGGTTATGTCAGCTATTATGTGGACAACCAACTTGTCATCTGACTGGGCTATCGGCTGCCAGTTGCGTACCCTTTCGCCGATAGCGGGATAGCGCTCAATGGCTTCCTCTATCTGCTGCTCTGTTATGGTTGTTAGGAAAAAGCCTTGCTTAGGCATTAGGGACTCCCATGATGGGCGTTAATTTCGATATCCGTTGGTATATAATCCCATATCATCAGCTTGTGAAGCCACATAGGGCCAAACAATCCAAACGCAAGCCTCAGTGAAGTTCCGAGAGTGTAGGAGCCATCAAACGCCACCTCCACACCCCAGTCAATCCCCGCCCCGCTGTCATAGCCGGCCCTCATTTTGCTGGTTGTGGAAGACCACTTTATGACAAGCTTGTACCAGGTATTGGCTATGAAATTATGTTCCCTTATTGCCCAGATTGTCCCATCAAATGAACTAAAACTAGCGTTAATAACAAAATCACTATCATGCTCAACAAACACCAAACTACTTGCATTATCTCTTGTTACAATAATACCACTGTTTGTTCTTGTTCCGTCTTGAGGCATATCTGTCTCGCCCCAACCAAATCTCACCCAAACGCTCGCAAGCCCCTCCGCATTGAACAACCCCAGGGGCAAATCCCATAGAGGATAGCCACTTTCCGTCGCCCTCGTCACCGTTCCGCCAGAGGTGGGGACAGGGCTGGAGAAGAAGTCCTGCTTCATGAGGTCTGCTTCCCAGAACCAGGTGTTGACTGTGGTGGCGTCACCAGTGAAGATAAGAAAACCATCCGCTGGAGCTGCGTACAATTGACCATCAACTTTGGATGTATTCCCGTCATTATTACTTACTATTAGTCCAATTCGATAGAAACCATTAGCAACAGCTTCTATTTTATAATCATGAACTGTAGCACTACCAGCTTCCCCTATTGTACCTATTGCACCAGTTGATACATTAAAAAAGTACGCCCCACGATCACCTAAATAAGCATCACCTATATCAAAAAAACGAACTCTTAAATATACCCAATCTTCGTCTCCTGGTTTAGCAAAAGCAGTTAATACAACTTTGTCATTCTGAGCAATTCCTGGTATAAGGGCAGAGGTAATATGATGAGAATTGTTATTAACATCCGCCACCAGCCCATCCGCAACCACATTCCCATCAGGCGCCAGCATCCCATCAGCGATCACACTCGTCAGCCTTGTGTCAGCCCACCACCCCCCACTGGCAGCATTGCCGAGCTCGTGGGAGTAGTGGATGAGGTTTTGGCCGATAGGTTCATCAAGCAGGGCAAGCAGATTATCGTGTTTCTCAAATCTCGGAATGTTGTTAGCAACGGACTCAATAAGTCCGGTGACGGGATTCGTTCTCTTGGCAACCGAGGCCCTTACATGACTTCCAGCATCAAGTGCAAGCTCACCCCACCAAGGGCTTATGGTGTTGAAAAGCGGGATATAGCACTGCAACCCGGCAGGCTTCTCATAGGCGTCCACCGCTATCCTGCCATGCTGGATTATAGCGTTCACGTCAAGATAGTCAGCATGGTTGCCGTACTGGTTCTGAGCGTCTATGGCAAGGTTGCCGTCAATTGGTTGTGCGTCTACGCTTATCATGTTAGCTACTCGGTGCCTGCGTAATCGCCCAGCCTGAGAGAGAAATCGAATAAATATTAGCGGCACTGTATTCCATTGAAAGATGTATCACGTCCCCCTCTGCGAACTTCAAAGTCGGGTCAGGCTGGTACAAAACGTCTTTTACCCCGTTCATGGCCTGGGAAATAAGATTTTGGTTATAGTGCTGTCCGAGATGGTGGCTCACATATGCCATGAAGTCCACCACGCTGACATGGGCGCCGGAAAGGCGTAGCCGGATCTTCTCCAGCTCAAAAGCGAAGCTGGGGGCAAAGTTCTCTGACATTGTGCTGTCCGTGTCTGCCGCTGCCACCGCACTGCCCGCTGTGCAAAAATAGTTGAAATACCGCATTCTTGCGTATGGTAAATACTCGGTTGCTGAAGCTGCTGCGTGTGCCATTTGTATCCTCCTAATTAACTCTTATTGTAATCGACCGCGATAGGGAGTCCGTAGCTCAGCCTTTTATGCGGCGCTGGTCAGCCATCTTATGGATAGTCATTTGCTCCCCAGCCGTTCCCTCGTTCGCCATATCACGGCCTATATCTCATCCTTTGCTGGCTCCCACCCGCTCCTCTATCTTTTTTGAGATATAAGCGTCAAGTGATTTCACCGCGCTACTGGCCGCCTTGGCGACCTCTGCCGATATGAGCCAATTGGCCTCATCCCTGGCAAACCTTTTTAGTTTTATCTTCTCATCTTTGGACAAGTGACCGTCTTCCGAGGCTGCTCTCATTTGCTTTGCGCTTGTCTGGCTTAAGTTGCCCACTATTGCGCTTATGATGCTGTCTACTGTCTCCAGGGCGGTTAGGGCTACCTCTGCCTTAACCCTCTGCTTTAAAAGCGCTATGCCCCATGTAGCGAGGCCGGTGAGGATAACTCCCAGTAAGGTAATGAGCTCAGGTGCTGCTGCGATTAGTAAAGTTTCCATGTTTATCTCCTTATAGCTTGTGGTTGACGAAAATCTGTTAATTCCTTTTCAACTCTCTTGTTAGCTTCTCGGGACAGGGCCTCATAATCACATACGCTGCATTTGAATACCATTTCATCTTTAAATGTCTTAGAGTTATTTTTATAGGTAAATACAAGGTCTTTTTTGATTTCCCTTAATCTCCCTTTTTCGCATACAGGACAGATGCTTCCATTTTTTACCTCCATGAGCTTACCTCCTTAAAATTTGTTCAGCATTTGTTTTAAAAGGTTTTTGATTTCAGTAAGCTCAGTAAGTAAGGGCCAAAAATCTGAAGGTAACCCGTTAAGCTTGTAAGAAAAGTTAAGCTCTGGTTCAGGATTGTATATCTTGATATTCCCATGCTCATCTCTTTCATACTCAGGAGAATCATAAGGTATAAAGCCAGCAGTGTTTAACTCAACCATCTTTTTACCCTCCTTGTTGTGAGCTTAGCTCCTAATAAATGAGCTTATTTTGAGCTTATTGAGCTTAGCTCAACATAACTAAGCATTATCAAAAGTTCGCGCTTTTTACTGCCCAAGTTCCCCTGAAAACCCTAACCAGTTAGGCTCCCCCGATACAGGAGCCGGGGCAGGCGTAATTTTCTCGTACCCAAGGAGCTTATCCCCCTCCCACACTTCTATGCACTCTCCTTCTGGCGTTTCGCCCACCAAAGGAGCCTTTTGCGAGCTGCCCACAAGGCTTATTCTGGGGGTCACGCCAGCGCCTATGCCAACGAGCTTATTAAAAGCCCCGCTTCCAGAGTCTACCTGATCCAGAAAAGGCCCGTCTGGGTAAAGCTCAATCTCATCCAGAAAGTTAGGCACCCATGCCCCGTTTACCAAAAACACGTTGCCGCCCTCTGCCTGGCTTGCAAATGGGCCTGCTCTTTGAGTTTTAGCCTTGTCAACCTTGTCTCCCCTGAAGGCGAATCCTCTTAGTATATTGCGCCTGTAGTGGTCTATAATGGCTACACCCGAGCTACCCGGCTCTTGCTCCATCCATATAGGCACATCCCTGCCATCCATGTCCGCAGTCTGCCTCACAAGGGCCTCACAATGCCTGGGTGAGAGTTGTTCCCTTATCATGGACTCTATGAAAAATAGGCCATCCGGAGTTACGGTAATTTTACAACCACAGGTATAAGCTCCAGCGTCCTTAGTGGAAGCCATATCCCAATAGCGGACTGTTTTGACGTTATTCATAGGAGCCGCGTCCACCACCTCAAACCAGTGGCGTTTGAACATGTGGCCAGTGGCCTTGACGTTCCAGTCGCCTTCAAGTAACTGCGCTCTGGTAATAGGGTCTACTTCAGATAGAGATTCATGCTCGTAATGATATTGATCCTCATGTGGGTTGTCCTGCAATCTGGCGGGAATAAAAATGGCTCCCTTTCTCCTGGTCTCAGAGTCCACGTACCGGGTTTTGACCCAAGCTCCCCTTGCCACCTCAAGCCTAGCGGGTGGATTACTGGCACACCGGAACCTGAGCGGTATTCCCATTTGCTCCTGCTCTTTAGTACGGGTTAAACGGGTAAACATATATAGGGCTTGCTCTTCTCGAATGCTAACGGCCTCATCTATTCCTTCAAATTGATAATCCGATGATTTATGATGATAATGGTCTCTTGGGCCATCTAAATATCCAAAGCTCAAAGTAGCGGGCTTACCTCCGGTAGGAAATTCCCACTGTTTGAGTTCCCCATGCCAGTGGGCATCTGTCCCTGACAGCCATTCATCTGCCATCGGCATAAGCGCGCCTGGCTTGCTTAGATTCGTATAACTATCCCTTATGAGGATAGCGTTATAGCCCGGCATGTCCACATACTGAAGTGCGGCCATCAAAAGAGCGACGGATTTTCCGCCTCTTGCGGCCCCGCCGTAGAAGGCATCCTTGCACTCAAGCAATAAGAAAGCTTGCTGCTTTGGCGTGGGCACAAGAGGCATATACTTAGTGAACCGTGGCCTTAACAGCTTCCCCATTCTCGGATTTGAAGTAACCACTTCCAATAAGGATGCTGAGTACCTCTGCGAGTTCTTTTGGGTCTCGTTTGTCAATTTTCTCCATTACATGCTTATGAGTTATTGTTTTCTCACTCTTAACCGTCTCCGTCTGATCGACCTTCTGTTTCCAGTTGAAGCGGTTGGTCATATTCATGTGCCACAGTACGTGTCCGAAATGTGGATTATGCATGTTCAACCGCCCTTGATCCCGCCACCATCGCTCGCATAGCTGCCTGCCTATTTTTATAGCGACGGAAAACTTTGGGTAGATTTTAGTCCAATCTGACATTGTCTCATTCAGCACTTTTAGATGGCAAGCGGTCTCGATCATCCCCTGTCCTGTACTCAGGGATTGTATTGCCTGGATGCACATCTCAGGCCGGTATTTTGTGGGCCTGCCCCCGGAATGCTTTTTCGGCTTCCCCCCGTTGTCCCTCACCTCTTTTTGGGCCTCCCTTTTTTTCTTATCCATGCAGGCACGCTCGGCCTTTATCTCGTTCTTGTGCAGATCCATGAGGTGCTTGGCCTGCTCTACCGTGATGGGCTCCACGCTGCCCAGGATGCCCTTGACTATTCCGGTTAGCTGATCTGTGTTGACTTTGGGTTTTTTCTCTGCCATTTAGTTTACCAAATCTATGGTATAAATTTAGCTCCACACTCTGGGCATTCGACCTGCTTTTTGTTACCATTTTCAGGCTTATCTTTTAAAATTGGATTAATGGCTCTAACTATCTCATCCACATCATCGGCGTCCCACCCCAGCCCGTCCAGACTGTCCTCTTTTGCAAACTCACTCAGCACCTCTGCAAGTATGTCCTCGTGCCAGCCGCCTACCTCTGTCAACCGGTTATCTGCCAACAAATATCCCTCGGCCTCTCTGTCTGAGCTGAACCGCACTCCCCTTATCACAGGCACAAGCCATGAGCCGTTTTTTGACACTATCCGCCCCGGTGGCTTCTGCCCGTCGTCTTTCATCGACAGCAGAGAGTCAAGACGCCCATGGCCCGCCACTATCTTTTTGCTACGCTCATCTATGAGAATAGGAGCGACATAGCCAAATCTGGCAAGACTTTGGTGAATTTCCCCGAGGTTATGATCTTTTGCATTTCTAGGCCAGCGCTTAAGCTTCTCCAGAGACATGTATTCAATATGAACTTTTTCTGAGATTTTACTTGACGCCTGACCTTTCTTCATGATATTATTGCCTCATGAGATATGGAATAGTAGGTTCCCGGTCGCGGAAAGACCGCCATAATGTTGAAGGGTTTGTAAATAAGCTCCAGCATAGCGACATTGTTATCTCTGGGGGGTGCAAAGGTGTTGATGCCTGGGCTGTCCAAGCTGCCAAGGCTAAAAGGCTTGAGATAATTGAGTACCTCCCTGATTTTACAAACTGCTCTAAGCACTGGGAGCGCACCAAAGCCTATTATGCCCGCAATGAGCTTATTGCCAGCCATTGTGATATCCTTGTCGCCTTTGTATCCCAGGACCGCAAGGGCGGCACTGAAAACACCATTCAACATGCTGAAGGTCTGGGTAAAAAGGTTATTATTATTCCGCCCCATAGCCCCTTACCTTGTCATTGTGAACCCATACGATAGGGATAACAAAAAAGTCTGTTAATAACCCCACACAGGTCTCTATTGTGATTCTTGTCGTAGAAGCATCGTCTATTAAGATTATACCCTTATACTTCTCAGGTGATATCCCATCTTTTAGACTTGTGTTTTTCTTATTCTCTGTATTACGAACTTGTTTGGTTTTTTTTGGATAGTCCCGAAAAACTTTAAGATACTTAAGCCCTAAAAGCCGTGCTGTACTTTGGGCCATAAGTGTAGCTAAGTGAAAGTCATTCTTTACCGAGTTACCCGCCGGTGCATTTGTGACTAAAAAGCCGTCTACGTTCCTGAACATAGCTGATATGAAATCGGCGAACTCTTTAGCTACCCCGTTGACAAACTTCATATCCTTTACCTTTTTCTTTGACAGGACAAAGGCAATGCTGTCTTTCCGGTTTTCGGTAGGCCACCTACGTAGAGAGAAAAATCTGATAGTGTGTGCCTTATTTACAGCCATATGTTTAATCGGCCACAAGCTTAGCGGATCTGGTTCTGTCCATATATTATCATCTATGTCACCGATTATCTCATTAATCTCGTGCTGTAAGCTCCCCATAGATAACTCAACACCGGTGTTTTTTAGAATGAGCGGATGACCTAACATAAGGTAAGCATAAAGCGGTAAAATGAGGTTGTCAAATTTTTATGTTAGGTATAATGTGTATGCAAGACTTGTGCCAACTATTCTACAAACCAACGCGCTTCGGGTTTTTTTCGCTCATCCCTGATTCCCTGAATATCCAAGGTTTCGTCTATTTTCCACAAAACATAGTTACCTTTTGTGAGCGTTATGGCCCAGGGGGCGCTTATCTTCTGATGAGCGAAGTTAACCAAACTCTGGATCATCAAGGCAGACAGGGTGAACCAGTCCTTCCACCTTTTTAGCCTTTCCTGCTCTGCCGCGCCCGGGCCTACCTGGTAGAGGAAGTCACATTTTGACCTAGCCTCCAGGAGCTCGCTAAGCCGGTGGCTCTCTATGATGTCCTGCTCTCTAAAAACATTAGCCTTGGTATACTCTTTGCGCTTAGTCTGTTCTGGCTTGCTTTTAGGGGCTGTGCGCTTGATCTCAATCACAGGCTCAACTCTTCTGAGATTGTTTATATCGGTTTTTAGCTTGTTGTACATGGCTCATTTTCCTTATGCTTGTAGATTAATATCAGATTCAACTTCGTTGCCCCAGACGTCCCAGCCTTCTGTTTTTTGACGAGCAAAGAGTTCTATGCGAGGAATATCCCCCATTAGTTCTAATATTTTATCTCGTGTTTCTGGTGGTTTTACACTATGTTCTCCAATTTTAGCTTCAATAACTTGTGCCTCAATAATTTGATGAACTGCTTTTGATACTCTCTTTGGATTTCCTTTTACTCCTAATAAACATACCTCTGCATTTGAACGAGTCCACCCTCCCATCCCCCAAAAATTACTATCAGCAATCTTATTTTTTTTTACCCAAACAAACGCTACTGTTCTATAATGAAATCCCCAAAAACGCATAAGTTTTATAGCTGTCTGCATAGCTGGAAAAGTCGCCCACAGAAATAAAACTGAATTTTCTGCGGAGTAATTTTGTACTGGAAGTTGTGCCATATCTAACAAATCCATAACTTCATAATAATCCTCATCTGCTTTTCTTGAACAAGGTGGTTTATCGCTGAAAAGTTGATACTTCCATGGCGGATCTGCATATATTATCTGATATTTTTTATATTCCATTTCAGCTCACTTTTCAAAGGCCGTCTTGTTTCCCATCAACCAAACGGGCGGCTGTGTCTTCCCGCCAATCACGGATAACCATACCCTGCCATACCACAGGATAGACAGCCTTTCTCTCCATGTCGTGCGCCAACATGAAATACATTGCTCATCATCTCTAAAAATATGAAGTGGCACGCACTCCTTATCGGTCATTGACTCCGGTTTTTGTAATACTGCATTGGATTCCTTAAATTCTATCGTCTCCATTTTATCCACCTCCGCTCTTACCGAACTCAATCTCGACCTGCCCAGGTTCAATGCTGCATGTCACTACCTGGTCCTGGACGGCCATGAGCTCACCGGCGGTTGAAAGAACGCCAGACTTGGTTAGGTTATGAGACAGGGTGATTTTAGCAATTATGTCCCCATCTTTTGATACGGTCGTGGTTACCTTTTCGATAAATCCTTTTAGCTCTATCATTTTGCTCTCCTGGTTAAGGGTTGTTTGGTTTAGTAACTCTTTTATTTAATCTTTCTATAATCAGAACCGTTAACAAATATAATCTCACATGCTTCATGAATTCTTGACTTTATTGCGTTATCAAGGTTTAATCTCTCATCATCTAATGGAAAATTAGAGCTGAAAGATGTCCTTTTCCCTTCGTTAAGTCTTCTATCTACAATCATGAATAATTTCTCCTCTATCAACCCCGTCGGTTTTTCTTTCCCTATGTCATCTATACATAAATATTCAATCTTACATGCTGTTTCAAGTACCTCTATTTCCCAATTATTGAAAAGATCCCTTCTTATTTTTTCAAAAAGCCAAGGTGCTGATATCAATAATGCCATAATATATTCATCTTGCAATTTATTCATAGTGGCAGATAAAAGGTGGGTCTTTCCGCTACCCCATGGACCAAAAAGATAGCACGCTTTACCGCTTTGCATTAATTCCATTGCCTGTTTTTGGGAATCCGTCTTAGGTTTAAAATTTTCAAAGGATTTTTCTCTTAATCTATCTGCTATCGGATATATCTTGTTTAGCTCTATTATTCTTCTATATGTATCCTTTTTTTTGCCGCATAAACACCTACCTACTCTTTCTCCTTTTCTTATCCACCCGTCCCTGCATTCTGGACAGTCTGGGTCATAATCTAAAAAGTCATCATCTAAATAGCTACGGCTTTTCATATTTGCTGTAATCAATTTCATCCTTCCTTCCTCCTTTCTTAGTTATTATAAGTTTATTTAT
>SDBT01016156.1_pt1 | contig 11831 bp, 9 predicted proteins | sample 2277101 | NCBI WGS metagenome assembly SDBT01 (sample SAMN10404973, study PRJNA504765) | marine sediment metagenome | isolation source: marine sediment core GS10_PC15, 103 cmbsf | place: Arctic Ocean: Southern Knipovich Ridge | collected 2010
TTGTGGTAATTTGCCAAGTCACTTTGGAGATTCTGGATGGTTAGCAAGAGATCCCGGTCAAGTTCTTTCTCTTTCATGTTCTTGATGCCGAGTCCGAGAACTTCGTCCATTTTCAAGAGTGTTGGATATACCTTGTGGGGCTGGAGGTCACCACTTCGGAAGCATTTCCACATCGCCGCGAGAGCACGGGGCATATTCAGGTCATCGTAAACCGCCGTATTGAACTCATCAAAAAAATCCCACATGAGTTGCTCGTAATCGGGGTTCTCTACCTTGGAATACTGCCATTTTTTTCGGAGTTCAGGGATGAAGTGTTGAAGGTTGGAATACGCATTCGCAGCGGCGTCGAGGGCCTTCCAGGTGAAGGCGAGCTGCTGGCGGTAGTGGGCGTTGAGGCAAAAATAGCGGTACGCCAGGGGGTTGTAGCCCTTCTCGATCAGTACGTCCAGCGTTAGGAATTCGCCGGACGATTTGCTCATGCGGGCGGCTTCGCCGTCATCGCCCTTGGGCTTGGTCAGGAATTCGCCGTGCATCCACCAGTTGCACCACTTGTGCCCGAGGGCGGACTCGGCCTGGGCGATCTCGTTGGTGTGATGGACGTTGACAAGGTCCACAGCGCCGCAGTGTATGTCCAACCGCTCCCCGAGGTGCTCAATCGCCATCGAAGAACACTCGATATGCCACCCGGGAAAACCCTTCCCATCAATACCGCACGGATTATCCCACTCCATCAGCCGCTGCTGGTCTTTCGGTGAGAATTTCCACACGGCGAAGTCGGTTAGGTTTCGTTTGCCTTTGGTAATCTGGACGCGGTGTCCGGCCCGGAGGCCCTTGACGTCCAGCCTGGCCAGCTTCCCGTAATCGTCCAGCTTCGACGTGTCGAAGTAGATCCCGTCGTCGATCACATAGGTGTAGCCCTTTTCGGCCAGGGCCTCCACCTGGGCTTTCTGCTCGGGGATATGCTCGGTAGCTTTGCACCACTTGTCGGGCGGGAGCAGATTCAGCCGCTCCATGTCGCTCACGAAGGCGTCGTAGTAGTGTTTTGCGATCTGCTCGGCGGTCTTCCCCTCACGCCGCATGGCGAGAACCATCTTGTCTTCACCCTCGTCGGCGTCGCTGACAAGGTGCCCGACGTCGGTAACGTTCATGACGTGCTTGACATCGAATCCGCCGACGTGAATCAGGGCGCGCTTTAAGATGTCCTCGAAGATATACGTCCGCAGGTTGCCTATGTGTGCGTAGTTGTAGACGGTCGGACCGCAGGTGTAGAGCCCGACTTTCCCCGGTTCGATCGGGCGGAACTCATCAGCGCTGCGCGTCATCGTGTTGTAGAGTTTTAATGGAATATTCGATTTCCGGTTGGCAAATCCCTCAGGAGGGAGATTATAGACTTTACCGAGAGTGAATTCTACCCCAGGTGTGATGGGCTATCTTACTCAAACTGACCGATTTTGATTGTGCGCTTGTTGAAACTTTCGCTTATTCAGCCCTTTATGGGCGTAAGATTCGTAGCCCGGTCCGTAAGGGCCGGGAAGAAGACCAGTTTTTTTCAGTCCAGCCCCGTTAGGGGCGACACAACGACTCTCCACCCTTATCTGCCGCCCCTAACGGGGCTTGCTGTTCGTTGGCAGTCTGAAACCCCGCCCTCACGGGCGGGGCTACAATTCTTTCGCCCTAACGGGCTACCAAATCGGTCGGTTTGAGAATCTTATCCGAACTGAGCAGTGCGGAGGTTGTGGTCGTCGGTCGCTTCAGTCTTATCGCGGCCGCGTACATCCTCTTCGGGCCGATGGCCACCAGGCGGAGCACGCCTTCCTTGTCGACGGTCCCTTTCCAGGGCGTGTTCGCGTCGAGTTCGACGATGGGCTGGAAGTCGAAAATGCGGTTGGCCTCCTCAAATGCCTTCTGGGTGGCTTTGCGGTCGCTTCTGTCCTTCGGGGGGGCGGGGAGCTTCTGCCCGGCGGGGCGGAAGGACACGTGAAGCTTCGTAGCGTCGGCGGGCCTCTTGACCGACCATCGCCACCCGTCCGCCTCCCGGCGGAGGTTTCCGTGCAGCGGGTGGGGGATTCGCAGCTTCGTGGCCGGGTCCCCGAGCAAGGCGTACAGCAACGACTGATCGTCTAGCAGCTTGCGGAGGTCGATTCGCTTCCCGGGCGCGTTTTCCGCGTTGCTGAGTATCCGTTCCATCATCGGGTTTCGCGCGGTGCGGGCGCCCTTCAGGGCGCACAACCAGAGTTCACCAAGACGTTTCGGTGTGCGGGTGGCCTGCAAGACCCCTTGCCCCGTGTAGAAATTCGGTACGGGGTGGGTATTTGCCGTTGCGGCGATCATGGCTACGGGCCCGCCGGGCAGCAGGAGCATTTCCTCGGCCAGGCAGGGTTCGGGCTCGGCGAACATCCCACATTGGCAGGAAAGGATCAGCACCGGAGAGATTGGATCTTTGCCCTTCAGCCCGAGCTTGGCGAACTCGGGGATATAACCGATGACCCCCTTTCCGTACCCCATGGAGAAGAACAGCCTGGAATACCCGTGCCCTATCATGCACGTTAAACCCGGGCCTTTGGACAGCATGGAGTTGAAGTATCCGGGCTGGTCCGGTCCCCAGCCGCTTAAAACGTGGTCTTGCTGGCCGGTGATAATCACAGGCCGGGTCCAGGGTGGCGCGTGCGTGCGGATGATGTTCAGCAGCAGAGGCGTCGCCAGGCGATCGAGGATGGGGCCGTACTCCGCGGAGCCCGCCCAAACGAGAAATCCGAGATCTTCCAGCCCAGGCGGGCGGGATTCGTATTGGATGATCTTCCGGACGAGCAACTCCGCATCCCCGGCGGTTCTGACGGGAAACCGGCCCACCGGGATGTCCGGTAAGCGGTCGCCGTCGAGGTCGCCGTAAATGGCGTCCGATGCGAAGGATTTGGGCTGCTTGGCGTCCCAGCAGTACTGTTTCACCCGGACAGATGGAAGATACCACGGCTGGGTGTCTTCGCCGACTTCGTCGTCACCCACAAGGAGCACGAAGGCCGGTTTGCGGGGACAGGCCTTAATGGCCTCCGGCGGGAGCGACGTCGAGACGATGACTTCGAATCCATCCTTGCGCCGATGATCAGCGAGGGGTTTGATCGACTTGGCGAACATCGGGCGGGTGACGACGAGCCAGATCGGTTTGGGCTTTGGTGGCGCAGCGAAGCCCGGAACAGCGCCGAACGCAATGAGCACGGCTGTCAGGAAGACGTGGCGATGGGATTCGGGGGGCAACATGCGATACTTGCACATATCTAATACTCTGTAACAGGCAAAATGATAGTTTTTGTCACCCTGAGCGTAGCGCAGCCCAGCGGGCAAGCGAAGCCGAAGGGTCTCGCCCCGCCCTAACCGTGAGATTCTTCGACTGCGCCCTTCGGGCTCCGCTCAGAATGACACAAAAAACGGACTCCACAAATTAGCTCGGACAGGGTACTAGACCCCTTTGGTCAGCATTACGGTCGCCAGGGATGCGATGCCTTCGCCCCGGCCGATGGATCCGAGGCCCTCAGCGGTCTTGGCCTTCAGAGAGACACAAGATGCCTCGACGCCAAGAATTCCCGCGATGCTGTCGATAATTTTCTGTTTGTAGGGGGTGAGCTTTGGAGCCTCGGTAAGGAGGGTGATGTCGCAATTGCCCACGTGATAACCCAGCTTGGCGGCGAGGGTAATAGCATGTTCCACGAAGATGCGGCTGGGCGCGTCTTTCCAGCGGGGATCGTCGTCGGGAAAGTGCTCCCCGATGTCCCCGGCGGCTATGGCGCCGAGGATTGCGTCGGTCAGGGCGTGTAGCACCACGTCGCCGTCGCTGTGGGCGGCCGGGCCTAACTCGCACTCCACTGGGACGGTGCCCAAAATCAGCGGAGGACCCTGAATCAACCGGTGGGAATCGTAACCGAGCCCAATGCGGAACATGATCATCAGACTAGTCTTAACAGCAGTTTCTGGCAAGGGGGAGCTGGTGGATATCTCAATATTAACACCGTGCGTTCGGCCAAAGAGGAGGATTTTAAGGCCATTATTTAAGATAAGACCTTAAAAATAAAGAGATTAAAGCAAACCAGACATCGCTTTACCTATCTTCGCTATCTCATTTATATTGTTAAAAACTCCTAAATTATATCATTTGATCCTCCGATTTTGTCTCGGTTGCTTGAATTATCTATTTTGACGCGGCGAGGAATACCGAGTCGAGGGCCGTAGGTCACGTGAGCTCGTTGTTCAGAAGGAGCAGAATCATGGAAACGGTGGAACTCTTCAAACAGTATTTGGAACAGTTATTCAACGGACAGCGAAGCAGAGCTCGCCAAATAATCTTTGACGCGCACGACCGTGGGTTTGGTTCGGAGCGGTTGCTTTCGCTGATAATTTGGCCGGCCATGGAACAGATTGAAAGGCTCTATCGGGAAAATCATATTTCCCAGGTAATCGAGCACCTGGCCACGCGGATCAACCGCATGATTGCCGATCAGGTTCATGCCGTCCTTAACCGCAAACCGAGAGATGGGCGCCGAGTCGTGGTGCTTTGCGGGCAAGACGAGAGCGCCGAACTGGGCGCGCAAATGGCCTCGGACCTTTTTGAGGCGGAAGGCTGGACAGCATGGTTCGTTGGCGCGGGGGTAGCCAATGATGACGTACTGCAATTCATCGGGAAGATCACGCCGGATCTTCTTTTGTTGTTCGGGTCGCTTCCGGCGGAGATCCCGGACGTCCGCAAGCTGATTACGCTGATACGCGAGGTCGGCGTCTGCGAGCAGATGCAGGTAATGGTCTGCGGGGGTATATACAACCGCGCTGAGGACCTCGCCGAGGAGATCAAGTCCGACCTGTTCGCCCACAACGCCCGTGAAGCGCTTTTCATTGCCAATGAACACCCAATACGCACCCCGAAACCTGACGTCCCCGAGCCGGGCCGAAGACGAAAACGAAAGAGTAAGGCCAAAAACCCCCACGTCCAGGAACTTCGAGAAAAGTTGAAGGCGGAAGTGGAGCATGGAACGCGGAGCGAAGAGCAGTTTGATCTCGACGACCTGATCGGCGATCCGACTGATACGGAATTAGCCGAGTTCAGCAAGATGGGATACTGAGATTCCCCTACAGGGTGAATTCCGAATGACGAAATTCGAACCTTGCCTACCGGCAGGCAGGTGACGAAACAATGACGAAACTCGAATAACGAATGTCCCGCATGTGAATTCGTGCTTCGGAATTCGTCATTGTTTCGTCATTCTGGTTTCATAATTCGAATTTTGAATGAAAATGGTATTAAGACGCAATGGACTGGACCGTGTGGGGCGTATGAGAAGGCCACCGCGCTGAGCTAGCTACACGTCGAAAATCTTACCGGGGTTTAGGATGTTGTTGGGGTCCATGGTGCGTTTGATGGATCGCATTACGTCGATGGTCTCGGGCGTGAGGAAGATGTGGAGGAATTCTTTGCGTTTGTGGCCGATCCCGTGTTCTCCGCTGAGGCGTCCGCCGAGTTCGGCCGTCAGTTCGTACAGTTCATTCCGCATCTCAGGGAGGATTTCATCCCACTTTTCCTTGCTCGTCCCGGGCGCGGGGCTGATACGGCTGTGCAGGTTTCCGTCGCCCGCATGCCCATAAGCGGGCGTCAGGATGTTGTACTTCTTCCCGAGCTTCCGGAGGCCTTCCGCCAATTGGGCGATTTTAGATGGTGGGACGGTGAGGTCTTCGTTGGTCTGGATGGGGGAGATGATGGCGAAGGCCTCAGCGATGTTCCGGCGGACCTTCCATATTCGCTCGGAGGTGGTGGCGTTGTCGGCGACGTAGACCTCGAACGCCCCGGAGGAGAGGCACAATTCGCCGATGACCTCATACTGGCGTTCGACCTGCTCGAGGTCGGGCCCGTCCACGGTAATCAGGAGGGTTCCGCCGGCGTCTTCGTAGGGTATGGTTTCGTTGAGATATTCGCAGGAAGCCTGGACGGCGGCGTGGTCCATGAACTCGATGGCGGCAGGGACGATCCCGCCTTCGGTCATGATCCGCGGGACGATATTGATGGCGTCGTCGGCGGACGTGAACAAACAGAGCAGATCGACGCTCGCCTTGGGCAGCGGGAGCAGCTTGAGGATGATCTTGGTGAACACGCCCAGTGTACCCTCCGATCCGGTCATCAGTTGCAGCAGATTATAGCCCGTAACGTCCTTGAGGAGCTTCCCTCCCAGTTGGATGATCTTCCCGGTGGGTGTAACCACCTCCAGCCCCAGGACGTAGCGGGCGGTGACGCCGTATTTGACGGCCTTTCCGCCCCCGGCGTTCTCGGCGACGTTCCCGCCGATGTAGCAGGTCTCCAGGCTCATCGGGTATCCGGCGTAGAACAGCCCGTCGGCGGCAATACGCTCGTTAATTTCGCTGGTGACCACCCCGGGCTCGACGACGATCATCATGTTCTGGCGGTCGACTTCGAGGATTTCGTTCATTCGGTCGCAGAGCAGCACGATCCCGCCGTAAATGGGCACCGCGCCTCCGCTGAGGCCTGACCCGGCCCCGCGCGGAGTAACAGGAATCCGCCGCAGGTTGGCCAACTTGAGAATCTTGCTGATTTCCTCCGCCGTTCGAGGGCGAACCACCGCCTCCGGTGCGTGGGCGTATTCCCGTCCGACGATCTCGTCATGGGAGTACGGTTCGAGTTTCTCCTCGTCGCCGGAGATTACATAGCGCCGACCGACGATGTCTTCCAACTCGTCGATGATCTCAGCGGTTACCGGGTTATATCCGGTTTCGGCGTTGGCGGTCATTCTTGGTTCCTGACGGAATTCGGGTTGCATTCTTGTATCGGATGAATCGGTTCCGGTCAAGGGGGATTGATTGAATGCGCCGTCGGGGCGGCGTATCATAGACAGCAGTTCAGTGAGACAAAAGGGAATGATATGAAGACGGCGTACCTGACGGGCATTCGCAAGGTGGAAATCCGCCAGACCGACCCCCCGGAAATTGCAGCCGACACCGACGTGCTGCTGGAGGTCGAGACGGTCGGCGTGTGCGGATCGGACATGCACTACTATCGCACCGGACGCATCGCTGAATTGGTGGTGGAGTATCCGTTCATCGTCGGGCACGAGTTCACCGGGCGCGTGCTGGAGATCGGCCGCGCTGTAACCAATCTCAAGGTCGGCGACCGAGTAGCCGTCGACCCGCTGATCTGGTGCGGGAAGTGCGACCAATGCCTCACCGGACGGGAACATACCTGCCGGAACCAGAAATTTCTCGGGTGCCCGGGTCAAATCGACGGTTGCCTATGCGAGCGAATTGTCATGCCCGCTCGCAGTTGTTTCATCCTCCCGGGCGATGTTACCGCCGACCAGGCAGTACTCATCGAGCCCTTTTCCATTGGCCTGTATGCCCAGCGATTCGCCGGAGACATGAAGGGCAAGAATGTGGGCATCCTCGGGGCCGGGCCGATCGGACTGTGCGTGCTGGCAGCTTCCCGGGCGGCGGGCGCCAGGACCATCTACGTTACCGACATTCGGAATGTGCGTGTGGACTTCGCCCGGTGCTTCGGAGCCGACTGGGCGGGCAATCCTGAAAAAGAAGACATCGTAGCGGCCATCACCGCCGCCGAACCTGACGGGCTCGACGTTGTCTTCGAATGTGCCGGAAAGCAGGAGACCGTCGATCAGGCCGTCAACCTGCTCACGCCCGGAGGGACGCTGCTGCTGATCGGCATTCCGGAGGAGGATCGCATCAGTGTGCACATCTCCTCCGTTCGCCGCAGGGAACTGACAATTCAGAACGTCCGCCGGCAAAATCGCTGCGTCCCCGACGCCCTCGAGATGGTTGCAGCCGGAAAGGTCAGTCTCGATGCGATGATCACCCACCGCTTCACGCTGACCCAGACCCAGGAAGCCTTCGACATCGTCGCCGATTACAGGGAGGGGTGCATCAAGGCGATGATTGACCTGTAGACCCCAAGGCCGAATGTTCCACTTCAGGTGCCTCAGCGAATAGCGCTTTGCGAAACGCTCAACTGCCGGTTCATAGTTCTCCATGGACGAATCGCCCCTTCCGAAAAAAAAGCCACCAGTTCAAGATCCGTCGCGAAGGGGGAGTCGCAACGAGACCGTGGGATGAACTGATGGCCACCTTAATTCTACACCAGAAAAACGGAGATAGCCGAGAATTTTTTGTATTTTTTTTGAGACGCAGCAATCCTCCGAAAAAACCATTGAGAAGACCCCTTCGCACGGTACCATGGCCTTGCTGAAAGTCCTTCCTCCCCGATGGGGCGGAAGAGACATTTATTCGGTGAGCATAACTAACCTTTTGGTCGCGATGGTGTCTAGAAGTAATAATGAGAAGGTGGATTCCGCGCAAGAGCTTGGGGACAGGGAGCTTGTGTTTCGCACTCGTGAGGGGCACCGCGCTGCCTTCGACGAACTTGTCCGTCGATATCAGCGGCAGGCGACATCAATTGCCTACCGCCTGCTTACCAACCGAGACGACGCGATGGAGATAACTCAGGATGCATTCCTGCGGGCCTACGATCGGCTGGATACACTCGCACAGCCGGAACACTTCGGGTCGTGGTTTCTGAGAATTTTGAGCAATCTGGCACTTAACCGACGGCGATCCCGGGCGCTGCGGAAGACTATGTCACTGGACGCAATATACGACGAGGACGATGATTCGGCGAGGCAGAATTATCCCGACCCCCACATGCCCACCCCGCTGGAGCAGGTAAGCAGCGCGGAGATGCGGGAGCGGCTGCACCAGGAGATCGACAAATTGCCCGACATGCAGCGGCAGTCGCTGGTGTTGTTCAGCATTGAAAAGGTGCCCCAAAAGCAGGTGGCGAAGATACTCGATTGCAGCGTCGAGGTGGTTAAGTGGAATGTCTTTACCGCCCGGAAAAAGCTCAGGGAAGAATTGGGCGACGTTTTGTAAAGTCAAGGTGACTCTAATGGACGGCGAAAAAGAATATAATCTGAAATCGCAACTCGATCGATATATCAGGGGCGAGTTGAGCGAGGCGGAGACGGCGGAACTGAAGCGGCGTGTGAATGACGATCCAGTCCTGCGCGAGGCGTGGATGGAGTTTCAGATCAGCCGCTACGTGGACGGCGAACTGAACGAAGAGGAGGTGGCGGAGTTGACCCGCCGCGTAAATGAAGACCCTGCCCTGCGCGAGGCGATGGATGAGTACCAGGCGTTGGAGGCGCAGCTTTCGGCGATGGGGGAAGATGTTCCGGACGTGGACTACCACAAGCAGCGAAAGGACATTCTGGCCGAGGTCGATCGGCGGAGGCGAGATCGGCCAGACCACTGACGAATAGACACTTGCCATCCGACGGGGTCCTGCTGTACACTTTCGCCCTTGCAAGAATGGTCGGTCCGACGGAGGCCGACCTTTACCGTTAATTACAAAGAGGCACCTCGAATGGCAAAAGTAGCGAAATACTTGTTCACCAGTGAGTCCGTTACCAAGGGCCATCCCGACAAGGTCGCCGACCAGATCTCCGACGCGATCCTGGACGCCCTGATCCGCAAAGACCCCCATGCCCGCGTGGCCTGCGAAACGCTGGTGACGACGGGGCTGGTCGTCCTGGCCGGTGAGGTAACCGTTCACAACGACAAGGCCGAAAAGGAGCTCCTGCGGATCGACGAAATCGCCCGCGAGACGATCCGCGACATCGGGTACGACGACCCGGAAATTGGATTTGACTATCGTTCCTGTGCGGTCCTTCGGGTGATACACAGCCAGTCGCCTGATATCGGCCAGGGTGTCATAGAAGGGCAAGGACAGCACAAGGAACAGGGCGCCGGAGATCAGGGTCTGATGTTCGGCTTCGCCTGTCGTGAAACTCGTGCCCTTATGCCCCTCCCGGTCTTCCTGGCGCATCGCATGACGGAGCGCCTGGCGCAACTTCGCGAGGAGGGCGTCTTGAAGTGGATTCTACCCGACGGTAAAAGCCAGGTAACCGTCGAATATCTCAACAACACCCCGTCGCGAATCCATACCGTGGTGATCTCCACACAGCACAGAGACATTCCGAAGGTCGTCAACCCTCGGACGGGAAACATGACCCCATGGGCCAGGGGGCAGATTATCAACAAGATCGTCAAGCCGGCCATTATGGCGGAATGCCCGAAGCTGTGGAACAACCGCATCAAATTCCACATCAACCCCACGGGGCGGTTCGTGGTCGGCGGGCCGCACGGAGATACGGGGCTTACGGGGCGGAAGATCATCGTGGACACCTACGGCGGGCGGGGAAGCCACGGCGGCGGGGCCTTCAGCGGAAAGGACCCATCCAAGGTAGACCGCTCAGCGAGCTACATGGCCCGTTACATCGCAAAGAATGTTGTGGCGGCCAGGCTGGCGGCCGCATGCGAGGTGCAACTGGCCTACGCTATCGGTGTGGCCAAGCCCATCAGCGTGCTGTTGGACTGTGAAGGAACTGCCGTTGTCCCGGAAACCAAAATCGCCCGCGTTGTACAGGAATTATTCCCCCTGACTCCCAAGGCGATTATCAAGCATCTGAATCTGCTTCGTCCGATCTATCGGGAAACCGCTCACGACGGTCACTTCGGCCGAAAAGGCCGCGGTTTTACCTGGGAACGGACCGACATGGCCGGAAAACTCCGCGCTATACTGAAACTATAGAAAGAACGGCATGGTTCAGAAATGGCGGGAAAGACATGCCTACGGACCGCGATCATATTCAACACGAACTCCATGACCGGGTCTTTGTTGTTCGCGAGATCTTCGAGGGTTTGAATGACCTCATGATGCGGGATCACGCCATGACCGTCTTCGGATCCTCCGGCCATCACAAAGTACTTGGCCGCCACGCCCGCCTGCAAGCCGCTGTTCGGAAGATCAAACAAAAGTATGTTCCCGTATTGCGCCGTAGGATCGCCGGTTTCCTCGCCGATGATCGTTGCTAGTTTGTAATGTTTCATGGCACTGGCCAAGAGGACGGCGGACGAGTAGTTCTTCCGCCCGATCAGCAGATATACCTTGCCCTTAAACCGCCAAGCCACCGACTGTGGCTTCACCTCGGGCGAACGAAAGGTGTAAACTTTACCATCCTTCACCTTTTGGCCATCATTGCACTCTTTCTTGAGAAGCTCCATATCGATCCCTGTCAGTGCCCTCAGCATAGGTGATATTTTAACACTCTCCAAGTCAGCTTGCCTGAACGGCTTGTCGGTCAGATAGCTCATCAACATATCCCCGAGCGACGAGTTGCCTCCGGGGTTCCGGCGAAGGTCGATGATCAGATTCGAGACGCGTTGCTCGTGGAGTTCCTTGAAAGTTTTTTCAAGAAACTTTTCGAAGGGGGCTTGGCTATCCTCTAAACACAAGTTGAACTCGATAAGCCCGGCATTATGTTCTGGCAGCATGCGAAAAAGGTAGTTCTTCCGCTCGGCCTGCTGCCGGTTCTTTCTCTGGAAAGCCAGGACTTCGGCAAACGTGACGGATTTGAGTTCACACCGGCGAAGCTTGCCATCGAGGGTTTTTATCTGCAACTCCAGTGGCTGGGACGTATCGTACCCCGCCATCCACAGGTACAAAGGTACCGACTGAACTGCTACGGGGAGATTCGAATCCTGACGCTCGGCAGCTTGGCATCGCGCGAACTTGCCGATCACGATATTGGCATCCTCGCCGTTGATGCTGATTACGGTTGCGCCGATTGGCAAACCCTGTAATTGACCCCTTCCTAGTACTACAGCGCGAAGTAAGCTCAAGTTTTTAGGCCGCCTGTCTCGATAACTCTTTATAGATACGCAAAATATAAGGAGTATCGACATGGACGTCAAACGAATCAAAAGTATGGGCAGAG
>SDBT01016157.1_pt1 | contig 11831 bp, 6 predicted proteins | sample 2277101 | NCBI WGS metagenome assembly SDBT01 (sample SAMN10404973, study PRJNA504765) | marine sediment metagenome | isolation source: marine sediment core GS10_PC15, 103 cmbsf | place: Arctic Ocean: Southern Knipovich Ridge | collected 2010
CTGGTACCTGGACCGCTTCAAGAGTACAATCCTGAGCGAGATCTCGCTAGAACAATCGCTTAACCTCTACTATGACATTTTTGGTTACGACAAGAATGTCGAACCCAAGGTCGATGGGTTGAAAAGCAAGGGTTTCTCTCCTGAATATGTCTATCGCGAAACGAAACGCAGCGTGGCTTCGGCAGAGGGAAAAATTAAGATTTACTCGGGCATCGGCATCAATGTGCCCGGTAGTCCACCCGATGATCCCGAGAAAGTTTACCAGGCGACGATCAAGGCTTTTGAAGGTGGTGCTAACGGGATCGTAATCTCTCGTGAGTACGAAGAGATGTCCGTGCCTAACCTTGAAGCCATTGGGCGCGCGGTGCGCAAATGGGATGGACCTGAATGAAAAGGAAATGGGGCTGTGGATCCTGGCCTGGAGCTACGCCAGATAGCGAATGCCGTCGACTGTATCACCGTCGTTGCACGGCCGCACTAGCAAGGCGCTGATCTTTGGGGAATCCGCCAATCCCTGGACACGAAACACCAGGAGATTCTCTCCCGCTTGGAGTTCTACGGGGACTTTAAACTGTCCGATATGGCAATCCGCCGTACTCCCCTCTTCCAGAATCTTATCGCCGTTCACGACCACCGAGAGTCGGCCATGAACGCCCAGGATCAGGCTAAGAAATCAGGTAGAAAACGTCCCCAGCCAATGGCGCTCCATTAGGAGAACGGGAACCGCTCATCAGCATTCAGTTGTAATCTAATTCGTCGGCTCCATAATCGCTGTGGCTGTTCCTTTATCTTTTTCCTCGCAGTCAACCCATAAGGGACAATATAAGAATACTATTCAAATCTTGTTTATTTTATCGGATGCGCCACTCGAAAACGCCGCATTCAGTCCATTCGAGCGGCCCTCCCCGAACGGACGTTCCGGATGGAGGGCCGATGGTGCCATCGTTATAGATCTGCTTCTTAGGCTGGATTTCAAGGCGCAGCCCCGCAGTCTTGACCGGCGTGAAAGTCACGCGGCTGGCACCGTTGATTTCAACTGGATACGGCCCTAGGTTGGCCACTGGCTTCCACTCCACGCCGTCCTTATAGAGAATGCGCCAAGAATCAGGAACACGGCAAAACCGATGATCGTCGAGCCAAAAAACCTCGGCCGAAGACACTGTCTCTGATTCCTTGAAATCGTACTGAATCCAGGCCGGGCTACCTACGACAGGAATAAGGCGCAGAAAGGGCGTCGATCCATCGAAAGCGTCGACGGGTTCCGACTGATCGTTGACAGCGGCGAAGTTTTCAATGCCGGGCGCCGGAGTGCTCCCCGATGGAGGGCGTATGCTGTTCGCTGAAGCGGAAACGCGGCTTGTCGATGCGATCGTCAATGCCGGAGGCGGCAGGGCTTTAGATTCCTCGCTAGCGAGCCAGACGGTCATTTCACCCTGACCCCGGTTGGCCCAGACATAATAGGGAATGGCGACGAGATCATGGGCCTTCCGTTCAATGGAAACCTTATCTTTGCCTCGATCGAGCTCCACAACTTTGCCAGTGATGACCTCGACCCCGCCGAGGAGATCTTTCCGATAGGCTGCGCTAAGCACCGCCTGGTCGGGTATCACGAGGTTCAAGACCTTGCCACCGTTGTCGGGCCATTCCGCGCAATAAACAATCGGTCCCCGTTCAAGCGCCACTCGTCCTTGATTTTCTTTAATCTTTTCATGGGCCAGCACCCGCCGGACGGGCATCGGTAGGTTAAGATCTATCACATCTCCTTTTGTCCAGGTCCTCTCAATTTTGGCAAATCCCTTCTCGATAATGAGTTCAACCGGCCGGCCGTTAATCTTTAAGCTGGCTTGCTTTTCGGGGACGGGCATATAGCGGTAAAGATCGCCGGGCAGAGGCCGGTTTTGAGCCCACCCCGGGATTCGGACATAGACCGCAAAAGGTCCCGTGCTTTCCGGACTTATCGTCATCTTAACAGCGCCATCCCAGGGATATCTCGTCTCCTGTTTGATATCGACGGAGTTGTGATCGAGTTTTATTCTGGCCTGATTCCCCAGGAAGAGGTTGACGTAGATCCTGTCCCCCAACTTGGCGTAAACATAGCTTCCAAGAGAGGAAATGAGCCGCGCAACGTTCGGCGGGCAGCAAGGGACGCCGAACCAATCGCTACGCTCAAAATTGCCCACGGATTTCAAGAGGTTCTGGTAAAAAAAGCGGTCTCCGTTCAAGGAAACACCGACCAGAAATCCGTTGTAGATCGTTCGTTCTATGACGTCGAGGTATTTCGCGTCTCTGTGGTGCAGGAAAAGGCGGTGGTTCCAGAGGGCATTGCCGAAAGAGGCACAGGTTTCGTTCCAGCAGATGAGATTGGGGAGCTCGTATGCCTCCCCGTACCCCTCGAACAGCCGTCTGGAGCCGAGGCCTCCGGTGAGCGCAAACTTCCTATACGTCATGTCTTCCCAAATCCTATCCAAGGCACTGAGATAGGATGCATCGCCGTTTATCTCGGCGATATCGGCCATTCCCATATACATAAATGCCCCCCGGACGGCGTGGCCTACGGCGGTGTCTTGCTCGACGACCGGGACATGATCCTGGGCGTATTCGCCGTAAAGCCTTCGGCCGTTCAGAGTCCGAGCGCGGCCCCGCTCATCGAGGAGAAACTTGGCCAGCTTCCAATAATTCTGGTTTCCCGTCGCCCGGAAGAGCCGCACCAGACCAACCTCGATTCCCTGATGGCCGGGCACATCGTGGCGCTTGCCCGGGCCGAAGACCGCGGCAATGGAATTGGCGCGGTCGAGCGCCTGGTTCAGGAAATCCTTTTTTCCGGTCGTCTCGAAGTGGGTCACAGCCGCCTCGTACATATGGCCGGAGCCAAGGCTGATGCCGGCAGCCGCTCTACTCCCGGGTGTACGGGTGGGAGAAGGCGATAGGATTCGTTTTAGCCAATCATTGAGGAGGCTCTCCAATCTGGGATCAGTACTCTTGGCCAGCTCGAAGAGAGTCGCCTCTATGGTTTTGGTATTCGTCCGGCTGCCCTCATTGAATTTTTTGTACAGATAAGGGATGGTCACCTTGCGGTTGATATCAATCCGGGGAGTCCAGAATTCATCCACAATGTTCACGTCGGTGAACGGTACGGCCTGAATGACCTCCGGCCTCTGAGGGGCAGCCGCCCCGACCAGGAGATAGGAGGCGACGATGATCACTCCGGCGATTGAAATAAAAAGAAAGCGTTTCTTCATTTTTCCCTCCACAGAAATTCTTGCATTCATCTAAAAGTCGCTAGCTCGCCATAAAACCTGCGCCGAACTAACTTTGTCGACCTCAGCTTATTACGCTTATAGCATTCTACTGGAGCCGGGTCAATATGGACGACACCCTGGGACGACACCTTGATCACTTACTACCTCAAATCCACTCCGGAGGGGAGCGAAAAGGTCAGCATAACGGTCGAGGACGGCCTGGCGGAATTGAACCGCAGACTCTTGCAGGCCGGAATTCCCCACATACGCATTGCCAGTTCATTAACCCTGAAGTGACCGACGATTCGGCTTGGATGAACGGCTTTTTACAAATTGGATCTGACACATGCGGTATTAGCCAGACAAGCCGATCACCATAGAATGACTGGCAGGGCATTCAAGTCAAAGTACATCCGACAGGGGTGAGATTCTCCAATCTGATAATACGGCATGAACTTTCCCTGAACATTGCTCCCGTCCGGAGGTTCCAGCCGGAAGAGGCCCGGAGTGTCCTCAGGGATCAGCCATTTGTTCAGATCATCTTCTCTCTCAGGAAGGGGAAAGATATCCTCATGGGTGTTCCCTTGCTGAACCAGTACGACCGGTCCCCGAACCAAGGCCACGCGAGAGGGATGCCAGCGGTCGATCGGTTGCAACCGGAAACGTAGCGGGATTCGGATTTCCACTTTGTCGCCGTGATTCCAAGAGCGCGTGATGGTGGCCCAGGTCCCCGGTTTAAAAGCATCGTCAACCACAATCCCATTCACCCTCACCGACATATCGCGGGACCATCCCGGCACGCGGAGATTGAGTGAAAAAGCCATGCTTTGTTCAAGCGACAGAGTCAACGTGCTCGTCTCATCTTCCGGATAGCGTGTGTCCTGAACCAGCTTGACCTTCCCTTCCGGGCGGTTCCAGGCTACATCTGAAGGGAGGTACAGATTGACATAAAGGCCGGAGTCGTCTTTGTAATAGATCAGGTTGTGGTAATCGACCACATCTTGAATGTAGGTCCCTGCGCAGCATTGATAGCTCGAGCGGTGATAATACTTCACTCCTGCAATTCGGTAATCGGCATAATAGAAGGTCTTCCCTCCTTCCTTAATGGGAAGTGCCGCTCCGATTCCATTGTACAGCAGCCTCTCGATCCAATCGCCGTATCTTGCCTCGCCGGTAAACTGCATCAGGTATCGCCCCAACTTGAATCCCGCCCAAGAGCCGCAGGGAGTTTCAAAGCTATCCATCCTGTATTCCAACGATTTTCCGAGGTTCCCATTCGACGGCATGAACCTCTCTGCCGGACCGAATCCGCCGGTGGCGTAACATTGTGTGTTTTGCAGGAAGTCGTAGGCGTTTTTGATGATACGCAGATATTTCGGATCGCCGCTCGTGGCGTAGGCCATGGCCGCACTGCTGAAGCTGTTGACGTGGCTGTAGGCATGAACACCGTAAGCGTCCGTGGGCTCCGCGGTGTCGACGAACTTGTTCCAGTAAGGGTGATACAACCAGACCTCGGCGAAGTTCTTGAATTTCGGATTCCCTGTCAGCTGGAACGCGCGGTAGAGGTTTTCGGGTAGCGTGTACCACTCCAAAGGCCTGCCGGAATGCAGTTCCCAGGGCTTAGGCGCAGCCGGAGTGCGCTTACGATCCAAGGTCCGGCTTGCCCAATCGGTGATTTTCTCAAGCAGGTGGATGGCATCTTCGTGGTCGGCATATTCCTTTAGATCGACCAACCCGCATACCAGCTTTTCATAAGGATAATGCCGCATGCCGCAGTTACCGTCCGGCTTTACCGTCTTTGCGAATTCCGCCATCAAGCTTATGGCTTTTTCACGCATCGCGTTGTCTCCCGCAGCCCGGTACATCCGCGACATCCCGCTTAACCACTGGCCGAATACGGTTGCACTGTTCCTACGGCACCACCCCCCTAGTGTCTTTCCTGAAGCAGGAAGCCCGGCCGCTGCGCGAAAACCATGCAGAATGTCATCGTTCGACACACCGAAGTAGAATTCCCTGGCCGCGCTATACTGTTCTTGCCAGCGGCTGTCGCGCAGCCTTACACCCTGATAGTTGAAAGGTTCAAGCCTTATCCTGGAAGACGATGAAGACATGGAAGCTTCTGATGGAAACGCTGTTCTTTTGCCGGTATGAGCAAACATGTATACCCCTGCTGGAATAGTTTTTAAAAAATCCCGTCTGTGCATAATATTTTTCATGTAACCTCCTTGTTGGATTCACTCCTCATAGGACCCGCTGCAATAGTACTATCATTGCGAGACCTGTTTGTTACAGCTTAGCTTGTTGTTCATAATGTGTCAATTTGACAAATTCCACTGTCAATGCCATACGAAAATGTCCGGTTTAGTCATTATCCGATTTTCTGCAAGAACCAGTCATGATGAAGGTCAGAATACGACCTTCGCCATGGATGATCGGCTTTTAGGATATACTTGTCCTTCCGACTGGTCTTATGCTTGTCTTGAAGTTGAGGCTTTTTCTTTTTGTTTTTTCAGTAATCTCCTGATACCACAATCTTCGGCCGTTAAAGAGGATCTCGATCTGGCCATCAAAATGCTCCCTGACCTCCACTTTGCGCCTCCGCAGGGCAGCAGTCGGCTGATCGATCAGAAGCTCACGGTCTTTCCACTTGGTGGTATATCCATTGGGTGCAGCGGAGACCATAGCCAACCTGACCATTCAATTGCTGTTGAACCATGAAAGAGCTGCCAGGGTGATGGAGCACAATTCCAGAAACAAAGATAATCCTGGTTTTAATGAGGTTAAGGCGCAAGAAATCAAGTATAAAGTAGACTTGAATCGGCATCTATGATAAATTTCACAATAATGTACTGTTTTATTAAGCCCTTGAACACAAGCAGCTTAGATTTTGGCTAACTATTGTGTCATAAGGAGATGATATGAGAAAACCAATGCTCATTGTTTTCTGTCTGGTTTTGATGCTTAATTCTCGGGTTTTTTCGGATTCCAATGAAGAGGGAGCACGCGCTTTCGAAGGCAAATTTCTCCAGGCCCAGCCTCTGCCATTAAGCCAGGTTCGTTTGCTGGGGGGGCCTCTTAAGCACGCCCAGGACCTGGACGCCAAATATCTACTGGAACTTGAGCCTGACCGGATGCTGGCATACTACCGTGAGCGGGCCGGTTTGGATCGAAAAGCCGAGCCTTATGGCGGATGGGATGGCGGCGGCCGGAATCTCACCGGCCACATCGCAGGGCATTACCTCTCAGCCGTGAGTTTGATGTGGGCCGCAACCGGCGATGAGCGGTTCAAAGAGCGCGCAGACTACCTAATCAAGGAGTTCAAAGAGGTGCAGGATAAACACGGCGACGGATACCTCAGTGCCTTGGAAGGAGGGCGGGAGTGTTGGGAAGCGGTGTCACAGGGCGACATCCGATCGGGCGGCTTTGACCTCAATGGTCTTTGGGCACCTTGGTATACTCTGCACAAGACCTATGCCGGGCTGCGGGACGCCTATCGCTTTGCCGGCAGCCAAACCGCGTTAGGTATGGAGGTCAAATTCGCGGCCTGGGCAGAGAGGATCCTGTCCAAGCTGTCCGAAAGCCAGATCCAGCGCATGCTGAACACCGAGTTTGGTGGCATGAATGAAGTGATGGTCGATCTTTATGCCGACACAGGTGACAAACGCTGGCTGGACCTGTCCTACAAATTCGAACACCGCTCTTTCATCGATTCGCTCAAACGCCACCAGGACATACTCCCTGGCAAACACAGCAACACCCAGGTGCCCAAGCTGGTAGGCTCTGCGGATCGTTACGCTTATGCGGGAGATGTAGGTGACATCATGGCAGCCGCTTTTTTCTGGGATCGGGTGGTACAGCACCACAGCTTCGCCACCGGCGGCCACGGCAAAAACGAGTACTTTGGCGAGCCTGATATGCTGAACGACCATGTAGATGGGCGCACAGCCGAGACGTGCAATGTCTATAACATGCTCAAATTGACACGCCGGCTCTTTTCCCTGAGGCCTGACGCTCTGTATGCCGATTTTCATGAACGGGCCCTTTTTAACCACATCCTGGCCTCAATTGATCCAGAGGACGGGAGCACATGCTATATGGTGCCAGTAGGGAGAGGAGTGCGGCGGGAGTACGCGAGAATGTTCCAACGTTTTTCTTGCTGCGTAGGATCCGGTATGGAGAGCCACGCCCTCCACGGTAATGGGATTTACTATGAATCCGGAGACAAGCTTTGGGTGAACCTATACGCCCCCTCCACTGCCGATTGGGCTGCTGCCGGAGTGAAACTATTCGTGGATACCGATTTTCCCGAAGGGGAATCTGTCACCATTACGCTGGCGCTTCAATCATCACGAGAATTCACACTGGCCCTGCGCCGCCCTCGCTGGGCAGGAGAGGGTTTTTCGGTCAAGATCAATGGAGAGGCTTTGGCCGAGGATCTCATTACTGACAACCGGATTGCCGCATACGGCCGCCAGGTGGACAACATCCTCGAACTCGATCAAGGCCAGCAATTTGCCAAAAGGCCAAGTTATTATGTTGAATTGAAACGGACGTGGAAAAGCGGTGACACAGTGGAATTATCTCTGCCGAAGACACTGCGTCTGGAGCCCTTACCTGACAATCCGCAGCGGGCAGCTATTCTATGGGGGCCACTGGTCCTAGCAGGAGACCTGGGGCCTGCGCCGGAAAGAGGACGGGGAAGAGGCATATGGTCGGGGCGGCAGAGGGTGCCTGTGTTCATCGCTGCCGACGAACCTGTGACCCAGTGGCTAAAGCCTGTATCTGGCAAATCCGGCCATTTCCGCACTGACGGTGTCGGGCGGGAGAAGGACGTGGACTTCACTCCTTTTTATCGCCTCCATAGACGTATCTATGGCGTGTATTGGGATTTGTTCACCGCTGCAGCGTGGAAGGATAAAGAGGCGGAATACGCAACTGAGGACGAGCGCCAGCGCAAGCTTGAGCTGGCTTCGGTTGGCTATGCTCAGCCCGGTGAGATGCAGCCTGAACGCGACTACAATTTTCAGAGTGCAAAAGACGCGCGTGTAACTAGAGCGGAAGGGCGCCCCGGACGCAGGGCAGGAACCTGGTTCTCTTTTGACCTGCCAGTAGACTCCACCCACCCCATGACATTGGTGGTGACCTATTACAGTACCGAGCTCAGAAGAGGTAGGGCGGCCTTTGACATTCTGGTGGATGGACAGCGCATTGCCAGCCAGGAAGTGACCCCGAGCCGTCCCGCCCGCTTTTTCGACGTTGAGTACACCATTGCTGCTGACCTGGTCAAAGGCAAGGAGAAGGTCACGGTCCGCTTCGAGGGCACTGAGGGCAATTCTGTGGCGGGTGTATTCGGCATTCGAATGATCCGTGCCGACGCAGAACGATAGAGCATAAACACAATAAATCTAGTTTAGACAAAGGAGTATTATCATGATAAGAAAAAAGTTTATTCGTTTCATGCCAGCGCTTATTGCGGGTTTAGCCATCACATTTTTCTGTACCGCATGTACTCTAGACGAGTCTGCAGCGAGCGGAAATCTTTCCGTAGTTGCTAAACCATCCAGCTCTAATGTGTCTGATATCATCCGATTAAAGCCTCTCAATGATGGCAATGATCCGCAAAACTCACGTGACAGACGTCACGGATCATACGTCACCTGGAATAGAGAAGGTTCCCAGTGGGTGCAGTATGACTGGAGCGAGCCCATCAATACCGACAAGATCGATGTGTATTGGTACGCAAGTCGGCGCAGAGTGCGGGCTCCCAAGGCCAGCCGACTGCTGTACTGGGATGGCACGGAGTTTGTTCCTGTGAACAGTGTTTCGAACCTGGGAGTGGATAAAGACCAGTATAACACCATGACCTTTGATGAAGTGCGCACCTCCATGCTGAGACTTGAGATCGAGCCCGACGAGGAGGCTTCTGTCGGCATCCTGGAATGGAAGGTCTATGATTCAGGAGGATCGCCTGACTTCCCGCCTGTGGTCAATGCGGGGGTCGATCGTGTGGTCATGCTGGGAGGCAAGACCTATCTAAGAGCTTCGGTGAAATCGGCAAAAGGAACAAAAGCCTCGATGAAAGGAGCCTGGGCCAAAGTGTCCGGCCCGGGGAGGGTGAGCTTTGATAAAGCCAAGACACCAGTGACAACAGCGACCTTCTCGATGGCAGGAGATTATGTCCTTGAATTCACAGCCGGAAAAGGCCCATTAAGCACCTCCTCCACTCTGAAGGTTAACGTGGATACTCCACCATCTGAGACTCCCCTAAAACTCGTCAACACCAAGCGCTATACCATTGACAGCCCCTTGTGGAACAGCAGAGCTAAAGCCCTTATCGTGAACTGGATCCCGCACTGCATCAGAAAAATTTCCGATCCCAACCAGAAGGAAGGCGGCATCAACAACTTCATCGATGCGGCCAAAAAATTGGCGGGCAAGCCGGCAGAAAATCATAGAGGCTATATGTTCTCAAATGCCTGGGTGTACAACACCGTCGAATCGATCTGTATCGCTCTCATAATAGATCCCCGAGACGATCAAGAGATCATAAGGGCCCAACAAAACATGAAAAAGACCCTGGCAGACTGGATCCCTAAGATCCTTGCCGCTCAGGAACCTGACGGCTATATCCAGACGGCTTTTACCCTGAGCGACCGCAAACGCTGGTCGCCCGAAACCAGAGGAGCTCATGAAGGGTATGTTGCCGGTTATTTTTTGGATGCGGCTGTTGCCCAGTATATCCTGACAAATGGAAAAGACGCCCTCTTGTACGATGCCGCCAGGAAGCTGGCAGATTGCTGGGATGATAACATTGGCCCCCCTCCCAAAAAGGAATGGTATGACGGCCACCAGGCCATGGAAATTGCTCTGGTGCGGTTCGGCCGGTTTGTGAATGAGGTGGAGGGAGAACGCCAGGGCGAAAAATACATCAAGCTGGCTAAATTCCTGCTGGACTGCCGGGGCGGAGGCCAGGAATACGACCAGAGTCATGTTCCGGTCATCGAGCAGTATGAGGCAGTGGGACATGCTGTTCGCGCCGTCTATTCGTATGCAGGTATGGCCGACATTGCTATGGAAACCGGTGATACCGACTACCAGAGCGCTGTCATGTCTATCTGGGATAACATTGTTAACAGGAAATACTATATCACCGGAGGAGTGGGCAGCGGTGAATCCTCAGAGGGATTCGGCCCCGACTATTCGCTGCGCCACAATGGATACTGTGAATCCTGTTCCAGCTGCGGCGAAATCTTCTTCCAGCACAAGATGAACATGACCTACCATGATGCCAAATATGCGGACCTCTATGAAGAAACACTCTACAATGCCCTTCTGGGCTCTATTGATTTAGAGGGTAAAAACTTCTATTACCAAAATCCCCTGAGTTCAAGCAGATCACGCTACAATTGGCACGTCTGTCCGTGCTGTGTGGGCAACATCTCAAGGACTCTGCTGATGCTGCCTACCTGGACCTACCTTAAGAGCGCGGACAGTATTTATGTCAATCTTTTCATAGGCAGCACCATAACGATCGAAGACGTAGCCGGCATCGATGTCAAGATGGTCCAGACGACAGAATATCCCTGGAACGGGGATGTGTCCATCACCGTCAACCCTGCACAGGAAAAGCGCTTCAGCATCAAGATCCGGGTGCCAAACCGTGAAGTCAGCGAGCTTTACACCAATACGCCAAAGGCCAATGGCATCACCTTGTTGTCGGTCAACGGTCTTGCCGTCACCCCCCCCATTGAAAAAGGATATGCAGTCATCACACGAGACTGGAAAGTGGGTGATAAGATCGATCTTGTTCTCCCCATGCAGATCCAGAGAGTCAAAGCCAGCGAAAAAATTAAGGTTGCAGCCGGCCAGGTGGCCCTGCGGTATGGGCCTCTGCTCTATAATGTCGAGAGAGTTGACCAGGATCTGGATAAAGCTCTAAGTTCGAAATCTCCCTTGACCTCTGAATGGAGAGATGATTTCCTAGGCGGTGTAAAAGTCATCAAAGGCACCTGGGCGGACGGCTCCGTGCTGCTAGCCATACCCAACTATGTCCGGGCTAATCGCGATGGTGCTGATCCAGAAAGTCCAAGAAGTCGTGAAGGTCAGCCCATCAGATCATCTGTCTGGATGAAGGATAAATGATCTAAAAATTGAGCGGACAGATTTCGAGAAGTTAGAAAAAACATAATCACATTAACTCAAATGAGGAAGAAAACAAAATAGCTCGAAAATCTCTAACCTTCACAGCTTTATTCAGTGTCGTGCTGATACTTACTCTTACAGCCTGCGGTGGCAAATCCGGTGAGATTGAAACCGAGACAACAGCAGAAAAACCGCAGCCTAAAGCCTCTCCTAGCAAGGATGAAGCCACAACCAAAGGTGAGGATATTGCCAAAGAGATTCTCGACATCTTCAACAAAGCAGTTGCCGAAGCCGCGCCTTGTGTACTTTAGGTCCCTCCTCCTCCCACAATCGATTAAGCTTCCAAATAGCATATTTCCTGCTGTATTTGCACACCTTGCAGAGTTCATCTAAAATCCTGCCCTTAGAGCGCTTTGAGGCTCTGTGGTATCTCTGATAAATAGTCTCAAG
>SDBT01016158.1_pt1 | contig 11831 bp, 9 predicted proteins | sample 2277101 | NCBI WGS metagenome assembly SDBT01 (sample SAMN10404973, study PRJNA504765) | marine sediment metagenome | isolation source: marine sediment core GS10_PC15, 103 cmbsf | place: Arctic Ocean: Southern Knipovich Ridge | collected 2010
GTACTTCATGCAATAAACGACTTAAACATCCCTGCATCCAAGGTGGTCAATTCTCACTACCGCGTTGCCATTGATTCGGATAAATGCGCAGCATGTGGCACTTGCGCAGATGAGCGTTGTCAGGTAAACGCCATTGAGGAAGGTGAAGGTAGCTACGTGGTTGCAAAAGATAGGTGTATCGGGTGCGGTCTTTGTGTGACCACCTGCCCTTCCGGGGCCATCAGACTGATCCGTAAAGATCCGGAAGAACTGGCCCCTCCCCCAAAGGATGAAATGGCCTGGTACGAGGAACGAGCGCGTCTTCGCGGGGTTGATTTCAGTGCCTACAAGTAGTGTGCATTTTCATTTTCTGATGCAATCGACATGACAGACCGCCCGATAAGTTCAGACAGGGGATAGATAGCGATACCCCTCTGATCGAGACCTGAAAGTATTGCCTCAATTTCCTTTAACCAATAGGATAAACGCGTATTATCCTTGGGACATATATCATGCAGGGCGATTATGTCATCAGGGCGGATCCGTTTCAAAATTCTTTTTGAAAGATCCTTTATCCATCTGTTCCCCCCGTCGACAGCTCGACAGCTGAAATTTAGATTATACATACCTGCGTTTTGAAGAACCCGCCAGAGCCTGGGATTTGTTATGCCCACGGGGGGACGAAAGACAAACGGTGTAACTCCAAATTTTTTAAACGTGTCTTGTGCGGACTCAATTTCCTTGGTGAGTTCCCTGGTACTTCTAAACATGATAAAATTATCATGACTGTAAGAGTGGTTCCCCAGGGAATGTCCATACCTCAAAATTTCTTTTATTAATTCAGGGTGAGCAGACGCCTTTTCTCCTGTTACAAAAAAGGTCGCTTTTACGTTATATTTTGAAAGCAGAGAAAGCAACCCGGGGGTTGAACGGGGATCAGGCCCGTCGTCAAAGGTGATGGCCACTGCGTTTCTACCTGACTTCCCCCGGTTGATTGTGGGAAGAAAGAAGCTGCTGGCCGGCAGAAATGGCGCCACGACGCAGAGCGCGAGAAATAGCATCAGGGGAACAATCGAAAAACTAACATCAAAAAGAGAAAGGGAAATTGCCAGGACAAATGCCCCGAGACCTGCCAGATGAGCATGTGAAAAATGGAAATTTCCTGATTGCGCGTTCATTTTTTACTAATAGCCTCTGGAACAACAGTGATCACTTTACGGCACTTGCAATAAACCAAACAGATTCGTTGTTGGACCCGGATGGCCCAATAAATTCGCTTTGAAACCCCTCTTCAATTATCATGGTCCTGATTTTATCGACAGATCTATAACAGACCGGAGTCCTTGAAATCTTGAGTGTAACAGCCTGAAATTTCCATGACCAGGAACCACTTTTTTTTGGAGGAATAACAGCTCTCACAACCAGGCGGCCTTGATGACGGAGATTTTTGTAAAGTCTCTTCAAAGTGAGTTTTAATTCATCATTTGTCAAAAAATGTATGACATCCAACATAATGGCTGTGTCACACAGTTCGGGAACCTCCGGGACATCCGGTGCGCTCGATCGTTTCACTTCACCTCTTTTTCCAATTGCCATGGATGCAATCCTTACTCTTTCATAATCAGGATCAATACCATATATTTTTGCCTCCGGAAACCGTTCAAGAAGCCAACATGCCGGGACACCATAACCGGTGCCAATATCAATAATCATCTTTATTCGATAGGAAGTGTCAAAAAACCGGGGGAGTTCTCCAAACATAGGGTCGCGTGTCAATTTGAAATGGGCAAAGAGCCTGGGGTACGGTTCCATCTTTTTGTATCGTGTCAGGATGGGGGAATAACTTTTTTTGGATTTTTTCATATCATTTTTTTCGGTCCGGAACATGTATTTCAAAAGAGGGGGTAATATGAGAAAAGCGCCGATGAGGGCGTAGCTGATACCCAGCAGTGAGGTTAACCCGGCGCTTTTCAGCAGCGAGTGTTCCGCAAAACACAGGACACCAAAACCGATGATGGTGGATCCTGATGCCAAAAAAACGGTCACTTTTACAAGCTCTAATGATGGATTGGAATCATTGCCATATCTCTGATACGAACTGACGAGAAACAGGGAATAATCAATGCCCATACCAATAACAACGATTGACAACATGAGCCCCGGTATATCAATGTTTTGCCCCATAAGTTTCAAGGTGCCAAGTGTGCTTACCAATGCAAAAAGGACGGGCAGCAGTGCAACGAGAGTTAATTTCCAGTCAAGAAAGAAAAAAAGCAGAAGAACAATCACGCTTAAACCAACAATGAATAACATCTTTATAAAGGTTGAAAAAAGGAGCTCACCCATCCTCTTGGAAAAAAAGCCGGGGTCAAATATTTTGCCGGTTGATCTGTATTTTTTATAAAATTCTTGGGCGTTATATGATTCGCCGGGTGTGAGGTTCGAAATTTGAACCCATCGGGTGCCATCATCCATTTTGGAGATGCCCAAGAAATCCAAAAAACGTCCCGGAATGTCTGAGGCCCCCGGCTGAAATGCTGTTCTCGAAATTGTCTTAATAAAAGGGTCAAAAGCCCCAATCGTAAAACCAATGTCTGTGGCTGCCTCGTCGAGGTTCTTTTTTAAGTCTTTAATTCTGTTGCTGTTCCAAAAATGTTTCCAAGCTTCAAAATTTATCCCCCTTCCCTCTTCTCCCGGAAAAATCATGGATGGAACAAATCCGGATAAAATAACACCTGACTGAAGATCCTGGTCCATCATCTGTAACACCCGGTCCCCCTTGTTCTGGACTTCTTTTATGCTCTCCCCTTCGGTCATCAAATATGTCTTTTGAAAAAGGTTGTTGCCCCATACATTTGTAAGCAGCTTTTCAGCAGCAGTCGTGTCTTCACTCACCGTGTTCATGGAACTCAGGTCCACTTTGAATACCGGTCTTGCAAAAAAGAGCATTATGGCAGCAAATATAAGGCAACCATAGGCCCCTTTTTTTCCCAACGAGGAAAAGATGTTCACCATATGTCTCAATGGCAAAGCCCTTTGTTTTGCAGGCGGCATGGAAGGAAAAATCATGGGAAAAATTGTGTGAACAAACATAAAAGAAAATGCAATACCAAGGGCCGTAAACTGACCGATCTGTTGAAAAATCGGAAAATCGGAAAGGAGAAGTGCGCCAAAGGCACCGATTGTGGTCAGGGCGGCAACCAGTCCAACTGCACGTATTTCCCTGGACGCATCTTTTCCAAAGGTCCTGAAGGGACGGTCCAAAAACAGGAGAAAGGCGATGGCATGGTCAACGGTTATGGATATTATTGCCCCGCCAAATCCGAGCGCCATAATTGAAATCGATTTATTCAGGAGCGAAAAAACAAAAAATGCTGCCACAGTCCCTGCAATGGCGGGCAGGAAGGCAAAAAGGCCTATCAGTGGTCTGGGGAAGGAAAAGATCAGAAGAATCGCAATTCCTATTGTTACAAGAAATATCGCTTTTTGAACGTCCTTTTTCGCGATGATTTCGTTATCCAAGGCGGCCCGGTATGCGCCGACCGGGGTAAGGGTAAGACCGCCCCTTTCTTTGGTGAATTTCTCATTTATCTGATTTGTTATCTTGTTAAAGAGTTGTGTCAGTTTTCGAGCAAAGGCGGTGTCTGTTCCGGAAGATATGGGGGTGGTAACCAAAAGCAGGTGTTTTCTATCAGGCGACAGGAGTTTTCCTCTGTATATTTCAACCCCTTTTGATGGTGCAAGGTGGGACAATCTGGCCAAAACCATCTCTTTCAACCCCAAAGGATCTGTTGAGATGAATCTTGCCTGTCCGATCCCTTCGAGATCAAGCAACTTGGAATGAATGTCAACCATTCTCTCACGGATCTTTTCGGGCGTCAGCAATGGATTTATCTTCTCAGAAAGATCTCTTTCACTAAACAGCACGGGCAGGTTATTCAAAATGTGAGTCATCAAGTCGGGAATAAGGTTTTGGAAATCCTTTGTCCCTATCTGTTTGAAAAGCCCGCTGTCTCTTAATTCACGTTCAACCAGTTCCCCATATTCAACAAGGGTATCCGGGTCGTCTCGCTTGTAACCGATGTCAATGATCAATCGATCCTGGATGGGATGGTTTGCAAAAACATATCCTGCATCCGAAATTACAGGATCATTGTGGGGCAAAAATTCGGTTATGTCCGTATCAATGTCCGCCAGATACAGCCCTGCGGAAAAGAGAACTGCCACGACAATTATCGAAAGGATTAGAACCGGAAAATTGATTGTGATGGATTTCATTTCATCCTTCGAACCAACCGTCAATCTTAGGCATTTATAGGATTACAGTAACATCTCCACGATCATACACATCCCGGATTTGATGGAATCCTTTTCCAATTTTGAATTTTTGGTGAACCATTGAATGTATAAACGTCTCATTTCCGGATGAACACTAGATAGCCAGCAGGATAACGAATATCAACACAAAAAGGATATGGGCACCTATGATGAGGGTTCTGTTATAGTGATAGAATTCATTCATTTTTTGCAGCCGTTCAAGACCCCCGCATAACCTCCTAAAGGTGTCCAATCGCAGATATCTTTGGTTATCGGAACGTGATTTGCTTTGAAATGCAAAACAAGGATAAATTGCATATAGATGATCATCCTTTAAATCGCGTAACATGTCATCAAATGCTATGTTCTGCCACGTTATTTTGACGAGGGTCTCAGCAAATCTGCGGTTTAAAACATACCCGTGGCTTAAGCTCCGAAACTTTACCTTGAGTACAGAGTCGGTTTTTGTTTTTTCACTTTTTTTTACCATACACCCCAAAAACAGCATCTTCCAATCATCATTTGCAGACAAAAAATTAACAGTGTTTCCTAGAATTTCAGGATTAAATCTGTCAAAACAAATATCATCTTCAAAAATCAGGATAGTATCGGCCTCGGCCTGAATACCTTTTTTCATACAAAGAACATGAGATTCATAGATCCCCTGTTCACAATCGTCCGGGTGTTTTTTTACAATAACAAACTCAACTTTTTTGGATAGGCCCACGTCGTTAAACTGTAAACGAGCCTCTTTTTGTCTGTCTGGCCTTTCGTCCAGGGAGATACAATAGATTTTGTCAAAATAATCCCAGTACACGGCAAATTCCTCACCCACAAAGCTCGTGCGTAGCCCTCATGGTCGGGCACGGAATCAAAAAATATTTTCCAATAAATCTCACCACATCAAAACACTTGATTGTGATGTGAGACTTGACGTAATATTTCGGGACCCCCGCCCTGTTGCGCTTTAGCACCAAAAGGAAAATAGAAGTCTGTTATTAATCAGATAAACTGTTTCCGTAGGCGTTCACGGGTTCAAAGGTTCAGGGGTTCAAGCCCCGCCCTGGTGCGACGTGATGTGGCCATGAAATTGTTTTCACATTCTATGGGCTTGGCTTTCCATCACCACATCTTGAAATGCCAGGTCTGGGCCAGGGGTTTCATTTTCGTCACCGGACTGCGTTTGGGATGCGTATTTACGAGAAAAGCGTTAGCTTTGTCAGGCTTAATCCAAAATTTAAAGCCAACTTGGCAATTATTTTGGGAATGATCATTTTTCTTGAGAACTTAGGGTCTTCAAAGCCGCTTTTGTCCTTAACCCTGAACGTTGAACCTTGAACCTGTGAACCATTACCTATTACATAGTTGTGGAAGAGAATTCAACCCAATTCCAGGGGTTGCCTCAGAGAAAAGGGAACACTAAAGGTCAACCGCCTTTATGAACCGATTGACGACAAGTATATTGAAAAGGATCGCACAAACAGATTTTGCCCGTTTGGCAATTGAAGAACGTGCTGATTTAAGCCAATTCAAACAACGGCCAAACGCACGAATTATTGTCGGGGTTTCCGCGATAGGTGTCAGCTATATCATCGGCTGGCCCGCAGTAGGTCTGCTGGGAACAATTTCGATCTATTTGAAAGAACCGCTTATTGTGATAATAGGCGGTCCCCTGACATATGGGTTGTCACATTTGGTTTTTATCTTTGGGATGTATCTTGCCGGTGCAAAATATACAAAAATATTTTTAAGATGGGCGACAAGGGTTGCTGTTGAAAAATTTATTGGTCAAACAGATTCCAAAACTTGAAGACACCTGTATTGACCCGTTGGCGTTTTCCCGTTGCAGGTTCATCATGGAGTCATGTAAACCATGATAAAAAAGGGATCTGATACTAAACAGGTCTATATAACTCATGTAGAGACAGTCGCTTCATTGGGGTATACGCTTGATGAATTGTGGCAGGGGCTTTTGGCCGGACACACCGCCATCAAGCCCGTTCGCCGGTTTCCCATCACCAATTATAAGGCAGGCGTGGCGGCCTGTATCCCTGACCTGATGCCACGGGACGAAAAGTCCATGATACACAGCCTGCTCAATCCTCTGTTAAAAAACCTGGGGCCCGTACCACCCGACACCTTTCCAATTACGGCAACAACCAAGGCTGGGATAGATAATTTAGAACGAATACGCCGGGGAGGAAAGGCTGATCCCAATGACATTTTGCCTTTTTCCATATGGGATATCTTGTCCCAAAGACTCGGGTTGAAAACACCGGGGATTCACATAAATGCGGCATGTGCCTCTTCTACCCTTGCACTGGCACGGGGGGCCGCGTTGATTGCCTCCGGTTTGAGGGATGCGGTCCTGGTGTGCGCCATAGACCTGTTGACTGAATTTGTTTTCTCAGGATTCTCTTCACTGGGGGCCCTTTCCCCAAACCCCTGTATGCCCTTTGATAGGGAAAGAAACGGGCTGAGTCTTGGGGAGGGGGCGGCCGCTCTTTTGCTGATGAACCCAAGCCGCGCCCGAAAGGAAAATAGGCCATGCCTGGCAAAAATAAAGGGCTGGGGGGCAGCTAATGATGCCGCTCATGTCACTGCCCCGTCAAGAAACGGCACTGGCCTGATCCTGGCAATTTCCCAGGCCATAAACCGGGCGAACTTGAAGCCGGAAGAGATTTCGGCGGTTTGTGCCCATGGAACCGGAACGGTCTATAATGACATGATGGAGCTTACCGCCTTTTATCAAGTATTTGGAAAACGCGAGATCCCGATTTTTTCCATAAAAGGTGCCATAGGCCATACCATGGGTGCCGCAGGAGGCCTTGAAGCGGCCGTGGGTGTGAAATCACTTTCTGCCAAAATTGTTCCTCCCACCATCGGGTTTTTGAATCCGGAAGATGGTGCCGAAGGCAGGGTGAGCCGGGATGTGAGGGAACTTTCCGGTGACTTTCTGTTATCTACCAATTCAGGGTTTGGCGGTATAAACGCCGTAATTATTCTCGAAAAAGGGGATAAACCATGACTGCCGCGATTACGGGGATGGGATGGGTAACCGCCGGTGGGATGGGCTTTGGCCAAAAAAACCATGGTTTTGCCTTGCGAGATGGTAAGTTGCCTGCGGTTACACGTTCTTCAGTTTTTGATAAACCCTATCCGCATTTTGGAAGAATGGATGATTTTTCCCGGTTGGGTCTGGCAGCCATATCATTTGCTCTAAGGGATGCGGAGCTTGATAAATGGGCACAAAAACGTCATGTGGGTATTGTCGCGACCACTGTCTATGGTTGTCTTCACACGGATATAGATTATTTTGAAACCGTAATGCCCAATGGCGGAACCATGGCCAGGCCTACCCTGTTTTCTTATACCCTCTCAAATTGTTTTTTAGGAGAAGCGGCGGTATGCTTCGGGCTCTCGGGGGAAAGTTATGTAATTTATGAAAAGTCCCTTTTAGGGATGATCGGTTTGCGTACGGCCCTCCAGGATATTGCCTCGGGTGAGATTGCTACAATCCTTTGCGGTTTTTGCGATCTGGGGCCTCCACCCGAACTTTTTTTGCAAGGTAAACCGTTGGCAGGGGCGCTTTTTTTTGTATTGGAGAAAAACCCGGGGTCAAATCGTCCAAACTATGGGGCACTCAATATTAACAGAGCGGATACGGTTTTGTTTAATGGCAATGAGATTAAAGACATGCTCCAGCTGGCACAAAAATGTTTAGCAATATCTCCCAAATGGTAAGGGTTCACAGGTTCAGAGTTCAACGTTCAAGGTTAAGGACAAAGAAGGGATTGAAGACCCAAAGCCCTCGTCAAGAATCCTTATTTTCTCAAGTAATTGCCAATTTGGCTCCAAATTTTGGATGAGGCCTGACGAAGTTGACGTTTTTCTCGCAAATACGCTATCCCAAATGCAATCCGGGGACAAGAATGAAACCTTGAACCCCTGAACCTTTGAACCCGTGAACGGCTACGCAAAATGAAGATGACACCTTCAAAAAGTGGACATCCGGTTTTTGATCCACAGTCCGCGGATCCCGGTTTTCAACCACACGTCCATCCAATCAAAATAATCATTGTCATACCCGTTTATAACCATTTCTCTACCCTCCGTGGGGTAGTGGCTCAAGCGCTCCATGTGCACGATGAGATAATGGTTTTGGATGACGGCAGCACTGACAACGTCCTTAACACCCTTGAAGGCCTTGACGTGCATAAGATTTGTCATCCGAAAAACCTGGGCAAAGGTGCGGCCATCATGACCGCGGCCCGTGAGGCGCGACGACGGGGCATGACCCATATGGTGACAATTGACGCTGACGGTCAACACAACCCGGACGATTTTAATTGTTTTCCGCCTGCGATAAGGAAAACACCTGATGCCATCATCGTCGGGAAGCGCAATTTTAGAAACACGAATGTCCCCAGGGCAAACCGGTTCGGAAGGAGTTTCTCAAATTTTTGGTTACGGCTCCAGACAGGAATATCACTGGGAGATGTCCAGAGCGGTTTTCGCGCTTACCCCATTTTCGTGCTTGAGAATTTGAGACTGCATGAAAAACGTTACACCTTTGAGGTCGAGGTGTTGGTAAAGGCGGCCTGGGCCGGAGTGGAATTACGGCAGGTGGATGTTTCTGTCTACTATCCTCCGGCAAAGGAACGGATCTCCCATTTTCGCCTCTTTGTGGACAATCTCCGTCTCAGCTTTCTTAATACAAAACTTACCATGAGATCGATCGCTCCCCTGCCCCACAAAAAAATTGTGGATAGCAACCACACACCGCCGGAAACGTGAAATGCGAATTGTTCTTGTACATCCAACGGGCTCCAACTGGGTCCCTGGGAAAATTGATATAACGCCCACAGCCAATCGGATGGCACCCATTGGCCTTCTTTCCATTGCCGCCTATCTTCAAAAGGCAGGACACCAGCTTTTTATCCATGACTGTCTTGGGCCAAAGGTCCCTGCCGGAAACAAAGCCAATGCCAGGATAATCCTAGGGTATCAACCCGATCTTGTTGGTTTTTCTACAACCACTTCCGGGTTCCTGGACGGATATGAACTTGCCACAATGATAAAAGAGGCAAACCCTGGAATTATAACTGTTTTTGGTGGCGCGCACGTCTCTTCAATGGGTGTCGATCTCCTTGAAAACCGCAATAATATCGATTTTCTTTCCATGGGTGAGGGCGAGGTAACCCTGGCGGAACTTGCATCCGGAAATGATGTCAGCGAAATCCCCGGCCTGATCTGGAAAGATAACGGTAATCCGGTTTCCAACCCGCCACGAATTCATATAAAAGACCTGGACAGCCTGCCTTTTCCTTCCTATGAAAAACTAGACGGTTTTCCAAAGGGCTATAATCTGCCCCTTTTCAGCTATGCTCTCACACCGGGGGCAACCATGATTACCAGTCGAGGGTGTCCCTATCAGTGCTCATTTTGTGATCGATCGGTCTTTAAGCAAAGCTACCGATATAACTCGGCTGAATACATTTATGATCACATGCAATATCTCCGGACACGTTTTAAGGTGCGTCATATAAATATCTATGACGATCTCTTTACAACCCACAGACGGCGGATCGCCTTGCTTTGTGACCTTCTTGTTTCCAAACCCCTTGGAATTCAATTTAACTGCGCGGTCCGTGTTGGATATGCAGATGATGTCTTGCTTGAAATGCTAAAAGACGCGGGCTGTCTGCAGGTCTCGCTTGGAGTTGAAACCGGGGATCCGCAATTGATGGAAGTTCATAAGGCAGGGGTGGATCTTGGTCAGGTAAGAGATACCGTAAACCGTATACAAAAAAAAGGTCTCAGGGCAAAGGGGCTTTTTATGATGGGGTTACCGGGAGATACAGAAGAGTCGATCCAAAAAACCGGCAATTTTGCGCTTTCGCTTGGCCTGGACGATATGAATATGTCCAAATTCACACCATTTCCCGGGGCCCCGGTCTGGTCTACCATAACCGAGTCAGGAACCTTTGATGAGGACTGGCGAAAAATGAACTGCCTCAATTTTGTGTTTCTTCCCGCGGGGATTGAATCAAAAGAAAGGCTTGAAGAACTTTATAATCGCTTTGTAAAGAGATTCTATTCAGACCCGGACTGGCGCAGAAAATTTCGAAAACGGATTTGGCAGCACAAAAAAAGTCTGGCCCATCTTATCCGCCATTTACCTACCTTTTTGGCGGCAAAACGCAATTTTGAACCAGCAGGAAAATTTACGGATTTGTAAAATCTATACAGTGTCCGAACGAAAACTAGGATTTTTCATTCAGATCAAGGAAGACGATAATTTTAACCGCATGAATACATTGAGTATTTCGAGGATTAAAATTTGAGTCTGACGCAGATATGGGCGAAAAAGACAGTTTTCGTTCAGACACTATTTACCACTGTAAACAGATGATTATCCACTGTATCATGAAATGCAGTGTATGCCTTTTTGTCAATTTCAATAGAACTCTTGTTTTCTCCGATCTCCAGAACCAAAACCCTTTCCCAGGCATCTGCAAGTCCCATATCAAAGGCCTTTGATACAGCCTCTTTGATGGTCCAGACCCTGAGGGACGCCTCTATTTGATCCAGTCGAGAATTATGTACCACCAATCTTTCCGTTTCTTTCATATAAAACCGCTGGGATTTAAGCACCCTTTCAGAGATTTCTTCCACATCGATTCCTACCCGCCCCTCGGCCGCCACCGCGATGGCAAACCTGCTGTCATGAGAGACCGAACAAAAACCATGACGGTTCCCCTCTTTTACAGGGCACCGGGGACGTATACCGTCGGATGCAACCGTTGTAATCGATGATGCAGGTGTTTGCCTGTCATTCCCGGACAACTGTCTGAAGAGGCTTTTGCAGCAAAGGCGCGCGCCAAGATAGCTCCTGCCCCTCTTAGACCCCATCTTTCTGAAACGTTTTTTTTCATCATCTGACAGTGTTTTTTCTGCAAGCCCGTTTATTGTTTTGAGTTCAATAAGAGAAAGTGTCAAACACTGATTATTTATTGTTCCCAGGTGAAGATCATCAACGCCATTTGTAATCCAATCAGGTGGCCTTGTTTTACCGCCACTCACATCCCTCAATTGGAGGCCGGTTATTTTCTCATGGGGGATACCGTTTTGGTCATAGATCCAAATATCAAAGACAAGCGACCGGGAAGCAGCCTCCCCCGGTATTATCCTGATGATATAATTTCCCCCCTGACAGGTGGGGTTAATAATCAATCGGTTACAAAACCCCACTGGAAAACCCACGACCCCGGAATACCGTTGTCCCCAAACACAGGCCGCGTGAAAGGCCGCGTCAAGTGGAAAGGGGGAACCCAAGGGGCCTGTGGCACCCTCAATATCCCCGCCTTGAACCTTTGCCACAGCCCCCTTTTCAGAGATAAACAGGATGTCTGTGATATTATGATAAGCAGGGCCAAAAGGGACGAGGTCCCGGTAAAGTTCCCGGGATGGGACGTCGATACTTATACCTTCCAAAGCAGAGACAAAATCAAGCGGCAGCGGAAAAAACCTAT
>SDBT01016159.1_pt1 | contig 11830 bp, 16 predicted proteins | sample 2277101 | NCBI WGS metagenome assembly SDBT01 (sample SAMN10404973, study PRJNA504765) | marine sediment metagenome | isolation source: marine sediment core GS10_PC15, 103 cmbsf | place: Arctic Ocean: Southern Knipovich Ridge | collected 2010
TCGCCTAACTTCGCGAGCGCGATGCGGAGTTCCGCGAGCCGTTGCGTGAAATTTGATGTCGCGCGCTCCGCTTCGCCCACGTCCTCTGCTACGGCGTCAACCTTAGCACGAGCTAGCGTGAGCAACCTGAGTTGCGTCGCGAGACTCTGTTCACCCTCCTTCGCGGCGAGGCCGAAAAAATCGAGAGCGCGTACCATGGCAACGTTAAGTTCGACTATCCCAAGCTGTGCTTCGAATAGCGCTCCCGTTAGCGTGACGACGAATAGTCGGACCTTAGCGAACGTGTTCGTAAAGGATAGGCCGATGTCGATGGCGAGTATCATCGCCTGAATGAAGGCGCTGATACCCTGCGCGGCGAACGTCGTAAACTCGTCCTTGTTCTCCCTAACGACTTCCGCTAGATTTTCGAAAAACGGGATGAATCCTAAATTGATCGCGTTGATGACAGGGGTAGAGAGCGCATCGCCTAGCGCCACCTTGAATTCGTCGACCGCGTCGCCAACGTTTGAGAGCGCTCCGCCTAACGTGAGCGAAAGGTCTTCCGCCGCAGTGCCGAATGTTCCGCCTGCGCCGAAAACTGACTTAAACGCTGCATCGAGTTCTTTCGGCGTCAGTTTTGTCGCGTCGGCGATTCCCAAAATAGCTTCGAGCAGCGGCCTTACGCCCTTCTCGCGAAAGAGATCCGCCGCGCCGATTCCAGCCGTAAGAGATCGAGCTAGGTTCGAAGATGCTTGCTGGAACGAAAGACCTGTAGATGCTGCTAGGTTCGCTGCCGTAACTGTTAGTTCTTCGAGCTTCTCCTTATTGGCGAGCGCGGCAGCCCCGAGCACCGCCGCGCCTTCGATGATTTCGGAGACCGCGAACGGCGTTTTGGTCCCGAGCTTGATAAAGCTCTCGATCGCTGCATTCGCGTCTTCCTGAGAACCTAACAAGTTTCTGAGACGAACGGTGTAGCCTTCGATCGCAGCCGACGCCTGAATCGATGATTTGACGAGCCCTGTAAAAGCTCGAACCCCGGCGATAGTGCCTAACGCTACGACGAGTCCGGTCACGAACTTTGCTGCGGTCCTCGAAGCCTTGCCAACGCGCGAGATTTTCTTGGACGTCGCGACGGCGCCGCGCTCCGTGATGATGATCTCTACGACTTCCCTAGTTGTCGCCATCAGTCTAAGCCTAACCCGCGTTGGCGTAGTAACCCAAGTTGACGTAGCTGAAAGATCGCGTTGTCGAAGCCTTGCTCGACTGCGTCTTTCACGAAGTCGCCTTGAGCTTGCGGCGAGCTTCCGTCGTTAAGGAATGTTATGTAGTCAGCGTTGTTGCGAATGAAAATCGTATCTCCGACCCGGTATCGCCTACCAACGACTTGAATTTTGGCGACCGTCGATTGCCCGCTCGGATCGTTGAACGTGATAGGCGACTCGATCGGAACATTGAGAGACGGACGCCAATTACCACGGGCGAAACCGGTATCGACCGGCGTCGCGACAACGAGTAGATCGGCGATTTCGTCGTTGATGACCGTGACCGTTGCAGCCGTGCCCGATACGACACGCTTTGCTATGCGGTCGAAGAAGTCTGATGCTTTTTCAGTCGGCATCGTCGGCACCGCCGAAGTTGATTTTCGCCTCGCAATACTCCCTTATTATGCGGAATCGATCGAGATCCTCCAATAGCCATGACGCCCATTGCGCCTCGTTGTATTGCTGAAGCTCCGGCGTGATCGATCCGATTATCACGCCGCTCGCATAACACTTCGCCGTGAGTTCTTCGTTGCGCTCTTGAGAAATCCGCCCGAGACGCGCCGCGAGTTCGACCGGCTTGAGGTAGTGAGTCGCCGCCGCCCGGAAAATCGGATTCGTCTCGACGTCGGGCGACGTGACGTCGATCGAGAATCCCTCTTGAGGAAAGGTGAGGCGAATCCAACCCATGTTAGGCGCCGAATCGTCTGAGATGACCGCTCGTTGAGCGTCTTCGAGGGGCTGGGCTCCGGGCTCGCTCATTTTTTGCGCTCCTGAGCTTCGAGGATCGCGTGTAAGCGACTCCGTAGCAGAGGGGACCCGGACATAGCCGGGGCTGCGTCCGGCCCCTTGAGGGCGGCTAGGTAGCGCTTGAGGGGATCGTTCCCTTTCGCCGCGAGTAGCTGAGCAATCGCCGCGTGAACCCCGATGGCAGACAGCGCCCGCTCTTCTTCGAGCGCTTCGACCTCGATCGAGAGGTACGCGTTGAACTGTTCATCGCTGAGCGTGTCGCGAATAGCCTCGACAGTCGACCCCCAACGGCGTGCTAAGAGGGCGAGCCCTGCGAGTTCGGCACGGCGGCGATCTTCGGGGGCTGTGAGTCGTTCGCTCGCTCGCTCTCCGCTTTCGCGACCTCTGCCCTTGCCGCTACGGAGAACTGAATTCCAGCTAGCAGGGCTAGTGCTTTTCCCGCGATACCACCCCCGCCTAACGTAACGACCGATGTTTCCCATATCGCTTGAGCGATCGACGGAAGGTCTTCCCAAAGTAGCTCGTCCCATGTTAGGCCCTCCGGCATCTCGGCGGTCGCCTTCGCGATTTCGACGATTTCCTCTTCGGCTTCGACGATGACCGAAGCGAGAGACAGATCGCCGCTCCCCGCCTGAACGCGTTCGAGTAGCTTCGCGAGCTTCGGCTTGAGTTCCGCCCGTTGCGACATCACCCATGGCCTAACCTTGACCTTGAATTCCCCTCCGCACACATCGACCACACGCGCAACCCGATGCGCGAGCGTCCCTTCTTCTTCGTCCATTGCCCTACCTTGCCCCACCTTGTTATGCGTTCGCTTCGGTCTCCGAGAACCACTGAATCTCTCCAAACCGATCCGATCCGCCTGCGTCGTTGATATTCATGAGAATCGTCGCCGTCGCAAAGTCTTCCGCACCGAATACCAGAGCGTCATCTGTTAGTCGAAGCGTCACGCTCGGAATCGTATAAAGCATATTCACGCCGATGTCGGTCAAGTGATTGACAGTCGCCGACCCTTCCGCTGTTAGGGTGATGAACGGCTGAAAGTTGAAGCCCGCCTTGCGATTCCACGTATAGTCGACTTCGAGCGGTTGCACGTCGCCGGTCGTTCGGAACGGCGAGTTATCCGCACCCGACGGGTCGAGCATTCGGATTCGTCCGAGGATCGGGTCGAGCATGTAATCTGTTAGGCTCACAATGTCGGTGCCGGTCGTGCTGAAGCTCGGCGTATAGGTCGCAAGGATTGCAGCGCCGTTGGCGGGCGGTGTCGTCGATCCGCCGACGAAGAATTCGAGCGATCCCGATGTCGTCGGATGCGCTCCGTCGACCTCGGCGATAACGACTTCGACTTCGTTGCCGGCCGCCGCCGCCCCGGTGGCAATCGCCGTGTAGGCAACGCCTGCCACTGTTATGCTTCCGGCCGCCGTGATGTCCGTGAGCGCCTTGACCTTGAAATCGAGCACGAAGTTATTCACGGAGCCATCGCCGGTGCCGACCGCTTCCGCCGTGATCGTTCCGCACGTCACTTCGATCGTCGACTCGTTGATGTCCGCTTGATCGAGGTTGACGAATTGATCGAACGGATTGACCAACGGAATGTTGAAAGTCTCGTTAGTCACAGTCACGGCGGTATTGCTCTGAGCTACGGGCGTCTCACTCCCGAAGATGTATTGCGCGATGTCCTGTCGAAAGTTGAAGAGTTCGAGATTGAAGCTCGCTTCGAAGGTATTCACGAACTCTCGATCGAGTGTTAGGCGTCCTGAGACGGCAGTCTGTAGCTTCAGGGTCTCGACGGTCTTTTCGAGCGTCTGCCCCGACAGCACCCCCAAGTCAACCGCCGCCGACCCGGTCGCTGCGGGCGTAAACGTGACCGTCGAAAGACCGATCAGGATATTGTCGCGCGAGAATACGTCTGCCGTTCGGGCTTGTGCGGGCATGTTATGTCTCCTGTCTAGCGGGCTATGCTATGCAGCCCGATCCGTGAAATACTGAAAATCGGCGGACACCGTTACGAGAAACCATGTCCCATCTGATCCCGTCTCGACCGGCGCGCTCCGACTCGTGAATATCGCTTGAGCGACGCCGGGGTTTTCGAGCCACAGCAGAGCCTTCTCGGCGAGAACATAGGCCCTATCGGTGTCCGTGTCCTGGCGGACGTATATTTGGATCGTCATGATGCCCGAGCGAATCCAAAAGTTCGTCAGCACCGAATTCGATAGGCGCTGCCCTTCGGCGTTCCCGAGCAGATAGAGCCGAACGAATTCGGCCTTGCCGTCGGTGATGAATTGTTTGTTAGGCGCTGCGATCTCGGTCTCGTCAGCCCATGCCGTATCGAAGGCATTAAAGACAGAATCCCGGAACGCGACCGCTGTGACCTCCGGCATTACAACGCGACCTCTAGCTTGTAGAGCAAAATCGTCGGCCCGGGGTTGACCTCTTCGACACTCGTGATCTCGAATTTGCGAGACCCGTCGTCGATCGTCCAATCTGTTGTTATGCGTTCCGGTAGCGTAACCTTGGTCGATACGAGAATTCGCCCGGTCTTCGATTCGACGCTCGTCGTTCCGAGCCGATCGGCTTTCGTAGGGCCTAACAAGACAGCCGTCACGTCAATCGACTGCGCTGCCGCTGCGGACGCCGGGCCTTGCTCCGTGAGCCATGCTTTGCCGACCGCCGGAGCCCTAGCAGGGCGGGCAAGCGTCATCGGCTTACCGCGCTTCTCTATGACGTTTTGAACCTTCGTGTTTAGCCCTGAGTAAAAGGACGCCATCACTCGACCTCGCGCGGTGCCTCGACTTCGACCTCGACTTCGACCTCGACCGGATCGGTGTTGACGGGCTCGATGACGACGGGCTCGGGATCGGGTGCAGTGTTAGTCGGTTCGGGTTCGGGCACCGGTTCGGGGCGACCCGTTACGACGTTGACTTCTTCGAATTCGAGTAGCTCGATCCATTGCGATTCCCAGAAGCGCCTAAGCTTGACCGGGTTGATAAGCCCATCGGGTACGGGCTCGCCTTTCTTAAAGTCGGTATCGGCGTCCCAATGGACATCGCGCCGCCAAACGAAGCAAGCGTTTTTGTCGTACTGCTGTTTCCAGTGCCGAAGCTTGCGGATCGGTCGGCCTAACCCTGCGACCGCAGGACGATCCGCTAGGGTCGGATCGGCGACGATTGCCTGTTGCTCTTTCTTTTGCTTGGGCTTGCGCGACCGCTTAGCCATGGCGATTACCCCTACAGGTTCGAGTCGATCAAGTCGACTGTTAGGCTTGTGTGGGCAGCACCGCCCGAGAGGTTAGTCACCCGAAGAAGGTAGTTCGTAGCCTGTTCGAGAACGAACGGATCGATCCCGGTTATCAAGCCGGAGCCGGCTGCGGGTATGAAGTCGTGATGCAATAGCGTTCCGTCGAGCGTGATGGTCGGCCCAGAGAAGACGGTACAAGTCGTGACCTTTGGCGTTCCGACGCGGTTGTGATTGACCTCTGTTAGTCCAGAACCGTTACCACTGACGGTAGTTCCCTCGAATAGCTCGATTTCACCGATGCCGCTCACGACACCGAGGGCTCGAAGCGTGATCGTGCCTCCGGCTGGCGTAATAATTAAGACTTCAAGCGTACCATCATCGGCGAGGGCGGCGTCGAGAAGAGACGACGTGAACACTTGCCCGTCGAGTACCGACCGCTCTGATAGGGTGATATCGGATCGCCCCATTTTTTCTCCTCTGGTAGAGGGATGCGGGCGGGCTTGTTAGGCCCGCCCGCCAATGGCAACTCTAGGAAACGACGTCTTCGAAGAAGTAACCGAGATCCGCCGCGACGAGTTGTTGATCGAAACTGATCTCCATCTCGACGCGTTCGCTCTTGAGGTTCGCCATCGGGAATCGGGAAACCCGACCGCCCGTTGCCGCGGATCCGAGTAGGCCGGTCCACGCGAACGTGTACCCACCCGACGGCGTCATGAGTCCCGGCGTCGCCGGGGCATACACGAGCAACGCATCGTTTGATCCCCCGATGAACGCGTGGACGTTAGTCGCCCCTTCGTTCGCAGTGTTCTCAATAGCATCCATGACCTCGATCGATTCGAGTTCGAAGAGCGCAGCGAGGCTATCTCGCTTTGCGATCGCCGGACCCGTCGTCTGCCCACGATCGAGACGCCCGACGATGTCGGGATGATCGAGCAGCACGTCGTAGACCTGACGAGCACAAACAAGCTTGTTAGGCGCAAAGCCCGTGCTCTGAAGCACGGTTCGCCTTCCAAGCCGCACGTCTTCGATCGGTGTCGAGCTAGCTGCACTCCACAGATTGCCCGGCGTGACGTCTGTCGTCCAGATGCTAGGCGCGAAGAAGTCCGTCACCCATTGCGCTTCGAGCCGAATCAGCGCTTGCAGTGCGACATACTCCGCCGCTTCCCGATCGAGATTGATCGGTTGATCGGCGTTCGCGCGAACCTGATCGGGAATGTCCCGATGAATCGCGTACGTTGTCGCGAAATAAGTGCTTGTCGAAAGAGTGTAGTTCCCTCCGGCCGACTCGGTGCCGGGTGCACGAGGCGCCATCTCGTCGCGATTGAACATGCCTCGATCGTAGGTGAAATAACTATCACCTTGCTTCGAGACGGGAATCGTCGGGAACACTCTGCTCGCGACGAAGTTTGCGGAACTCTGCATGAATGCCAAACTAATCATTGTCAAAGGCCGGTTTACGTGAACGTCCGACCGACCGGGCTGAACAGGCATGTTAGTCTCCTTCCTAGCCTAGTGGCAGGATGTTATGCGTCGACCTCTTGGACGTTGAGAATCATTTCGAGGATGTCCCCGCTTGCGCCGCCCGTAACGAGCGTCCCGACGTTAAACTCACTGCCCGTCGTCGAAGCCGCCGCCAGAACGCCATTCGTGCCCGAAGACACTTGGACGCCCGCGGTGAGCGTCGCACCCGATTCGACTTTGACCCGGGCACCTTGAGCCGTGATGACCGGAACGCTGCCGTTGATGGCGACCGTTTCCGCAGAGACGCCGATTGCGATATCGGCTGCGGCATCCGTCATCGTCACCGTGTTTGCGGCGCTGATATCGACGATCCGATGAATCGTGATCGCCTCGCCCGCAATGAAAGTCTGCGGGTCGCCCTCGCTTTGTGAAGTAGCCATTTGTGGTCTCCCCCTACATTCGGTGTTATGCGAATGCTAGTGATGGCTAGTTGGTCGCCCGTGTGTAAAGGTCAGCACCTCGCTTCGTTTCGAGTACCTTTACGAATGCGGTCGCCTCGTCGATAGAGTCTTTCTCCATCGTCGCCGTGACGAGCGCTTCCATCTCGACGGTCGCATCACCTTGCGATCGAACGTGAGCGGGATCGCTCGCCGGGTCGACGGTGTGGGTGCCTCGGCTTTCGTATGCACCCGACAGGGCGTTGTCGCCCGCCTTGACCACCAAATAGGCGCGGTCACGGAGACCATCTTCTTCGGAAATCGTGTTGAGAGCCTTGAGCAGAGCGGCCCCGACTTCGGGCTTGCCCGGACTGTTAGGCAGTTCGTCGGTGGCCCGCTTGAGGAAGGTCGACGTATCGGCGTCCGCCTGAGCCTTGCGAAGCAACACGCGATCTTCGTCTCGCTCGCGTGCCATCTTGACGATGCGCGGGTCGTCGCTCTTGCGATACTCGGTATCGTCTGCGCTCTTGAAAACGACCGGGTCGGCATCGCTCAACGACTTGTTATGCGCTGACACTGCCTCCGACTGCGCGCTCGCGCCGAGCGTCAAAAACTCGTCTTGAGCCTTCGCGTTCAAACCCTTGAAATACGGTCGGTGTCCGTCGTCGAGTGCAACGATCGAATCGGCCCGAGCGAGCTTCGCTTCGAGCTTGACGATCGATGCCTGAGTCTTTTCGTCTGAGGTCTTCGGCATCTCTGTCTCCTCGCCGATTCGATCGGCTGTTAGGTCATCCGCGAACGCCAACGGACCCGACTCGGGCACGAGGTCTTCGGCATCGATCGACTGAGCGCTTTCTCGGATGTAGTCCGCGCTTTCTTCAGTGTCGATTGCACCGCCGAATGATTGAATCGCCGAAGCGAGTTCCGCTTCGTCTTCGATCGGGAATGACTCGGCATCGATCGCAATGCCGCTCTTTGTTATGCGACCGAGCTTCGCTTTCGTCATTCCCTTTTGAATCGCCATCACAGCCTGGAAGACGAGCCCGCCGTCGACCTCGTGCGTGTGTCCGTCGTTCGCGCCGACTGTAATGCCGCCGCTGCCGTCGAAAACCCACGGGTGATCGTGCGATGAATCCGAATCCGGGTCGATTCCGAAGGACGTTTCGCCGCCGAGAGCACCGCCCCACAGATAGACCGCGTGCGTATGCCCGTCGACTTCGGACGTCAGCAGAATCGCCGTCCGCCCTTCGTCGTCTTTCAAGATCGTGATTTCATCGGTCGACAGTGTTAGGCGTCGACCGGTCGGCGCTTCGACCTCGCCTCGCCGTTTCATCAGCGTAGCTTTCGCGGTCTCCTGTGAGCCGAAATCGACGGTAGCGATCTCGTCGATAAAGTATTTCTTCAGCCGCTTCTTTCGGCGTCGCTTAGGATGGACACTCATTCGACTACCTCTTCGGAGTCCAGCACGCGCCGACCCCCGATGCTGAATGACGTGTATTCGCCCGACTTGTATTTTGCGAATACGTCGGCGCTAGGCTTGAGACCTATCATCAGGCCATAGGTGCCGCCGGTATCGACTTCGAACGCCTTCGCAATCTGCTCTGTGATTGGCATCATGAACGGCACGAAGCCATCGCGAACCGGATCGCCGTTTTCATCCCGCGCGTGCATGTCTGTCGAGATTCGCGCGCTCTTCGCAAAGTCGAGGGCCGCGACGACGGTGCCTTCCGCATCCATCGAGTGACCCTGCGTGTCGAAGTATTCTTCGCCCTTGTAGAATGATGTTAGTGCCCAACCGAACACGAGACCTAACTCGGCATCGACGTCGAGCACCTTGCAGATCGAGTCGAAGCCCTCTTCGCTCATCACACGACCCCGTGATCGATCAGCGTGACCGTGATCGTGCCCGATACCGTTACGTCGGCGTCTTCGCTGCTCTCCGTAGCACCCGCGACATTGAGAAAGAGGGAGTCGGTCGAGGTCGTTTGCGCGACCGGATCGGCCTTCGCGAGCCCGAGGTTGAGAGTCGGCGCGAGTACGTCTGCGGCCATGGTTTGAATTGCGAGCACATCGACCATCGCGCCGGAAAGCGTCGCGTTCGATGCGACCGCCGTTCCGACGCCAGATGTTAGGTCGGAAGTCGTGATATAACCGGTTCCGTCTTTCGTGTACGTGAGATCGACGATCGCAGCTAGAATCGTGACGAGGCTGCCGTCGACGAAGTTGAGAATCTTCGTTCCGCCATAGCCATTCGCCTCGGTCACGTCAACGACGACGGCTGTTAGTGTTAGGGTGACGGTCTTCGGAGAAAGCACGACCTCGGCGGAAGTTGAACCCGTAACGCCCGTATCGTTGCTCGTCGCAGCGGCGGGCGTCTCCCCTTCTACGCCAGTTCCGGTTGGCCTAACAGAGAAACTTGATGCACCAAAGAACGACGCCGCTTGGCGGAAGAACACTGCGGCCGTGAATTCTTGGTCTTGGTCATTTCTCTGGGTCACGGACAGAACCCCCCGATTAAGTCGCCAGGTATCGTGGCGGACATCGGGTCGGGACGCAACCCCCTACCTTGGAACGGCTTTCGCGAGCTTCCGTACAATCACGCAACGGCATCGAACCGTATCGCTAGCGGGCGCGTTGGGATCGCCCGGAAAACGTAGGCTATTGCCGTCGCCCGACCGAAACGGGGTCCCTAACGGCTGCGATTGCCCGTTCATCGCTCGATGACTCGACCGAACTTTCTCGTCTTGGGCGGTCTGCCAACGGTTCGAGAGGTTGTCCGACTCTATTACTCCGTCTTCAATCGCCTGCCGGAATAGCTCTTCGTCGGCGGCGTTCGCGGCGCGCTGAGTCTCGGTGAAAGCAATCGTGTCCGCTCGATGCGCGATGAATCGCTCTTCGTATCGCTGCACCATCCGATCGATTTGAGTGTTAGTTAGCGGCACCCTATCGGCACCCGCAGACAGTAGGCCCCTGCGAACGGTCGGATCGAATCGCTTGTCACGTAGAACCCTGCCTAACGCATTCGAAGAACCTGATCTCAACGCCTCGCGATAGTTCGCGACGATCCTTCGTTGATGAGCCGTTAGGCCGATCGAATCTCGAAGCTCGCGAGCGATCACGTCCCCACGAAGCCCGCGAGCGAGCCCATCCGTGAGCGCGTCTGTGAGCATAAGTTGGGTGTCTGCCGTGATCTCACGAACGAGCCGCGCCCGTGTTAGTTGATTGTGCGTAATGGCTCGATCGCTCAACGAATTGAAATTGATAATTTGATCGGTCCGGTCTGAGAGGATGGCGGCGAGGTCGACACCCGCTGCGGCGTATGCCGCTTCGAGAGAATTCGACAGCCCCGGGCCGATCTGATCTGCGATGCCGATCGCTGCCTCGACTTGCCCTGTCTCGATCGCAACCGCAAGCGCTTCGAGATCGACTAACGCCCGGGATCCTTCGACGAGACCGAGGAAGCGAGCCCGTACGGCGGGCGATGCGCGATCGATCAGCCGTGCTAGGTCACCGAGGCTATCGAGCGGACCGCTCGGCGTAACCGTGATGAAGAGCGCATCGGACACCTACGGGAGACCGCTACCCGCGAAACCGAAATCAGTGTCCGCATCCGTGAACGAACTTGTTATGTCAGTGCCCGACGTTGCGCTGAGCGCTGTACGAATGTTCGAGGCGATCCATATTCCGATTAGCTCTTCGACGATGAGCGGGAAGCGCCGACCCGTGCGCGCAGTGTTCGCGAAGTATTCCGTTTCTTCTTCGCAGTCGATCACGTCGACCTTTTCGCGGGTCCTCACCCGTTTCGCCTGTCTCGATGCGGTCTGATTCTGCACGACGGAATCCGACGCACTCACATCGAGTGCTAGTTCATAGGCGGCGTCTATGAGGTCGAGAGGGATCACGGACGATGGCACCGCATCGCCGTTGCGATCCGTAACCGACGTGCGCGGCCATTGTAGAGGCTGCGTGTTCGCCGGCTGACTAACAAAGTCGCTCTTGTCGATCGTGTCCGTCGGATCGCCGACCCACGTCGTGCGCTCGAACATTCGCGTCGCTGTCGCGAGAGCGTTGTTCCTCTGAGCAGAACTGAGGGCATTCCATGCCGCGCCGTGTACGGAGCCTGCAAGATATGCAATCGCTCCCGCGGCTGTGCCATAGATGGCGACGGTCACACCGCCCGCTGTTATGTTCGACATCTCGAACCTCCGTCTCTACTTCGTGATGTCCTGCGTAAATTCATATCCGCCGATGGCGATGGTTCTCACCGCGGCGGCCCCATCGATCATCTGGATATCGTAGAAGTATTCGGTTGGGGTTTGGTCAGCCTGCACGAGCGAAGGAGCGAACTCGACCTTGCCGCCGATGGCATCCGTGATCGTTCCTGTTAGTTGAAACAGGTTATTTAAGGCATCCGATGGCTCAGGCGATGGATCGACGGTCAGTAGAAAGGTGAAGCCGGTAATGTCGATGACGACCGAGGAATCGTCCTTGATCGTGAATTCGTCCGCGAACGTATCCCCACGCTTTCGGCAGAGTTCAATCGCGTCGGGCTCGGCTATACACCCCATGTTAGTTACCCTTTTTGATCGTCGCGCCTATTGGGCCTTCGCGGACTGTGATGATTATACCCTGATCCACGGTGACGTCCTGCCCCGCCCGAATCGTCACGTCGTGAGGCGTGACGACGATCTGACCGGTCGGCGACCA
>SDBT01016160.1_pt1 | contig 11830 bp, 10 predicted proteins | sample 2277101 | NCBI WGS metagenome assembly SDBT01 (sample SAMN10404973, study PRJNA504765) | marine sediment metagenome | isolation source: marine sediment core GS10_PC15, 103 cmbsf | place: Arctic Ocean: Southern Knipovich Ridge | collected 2010
TAATCAGGGTGTCACAGGTTCGAGACCTGTACGGCCTACCAAGCTAAATAGACCGTCCCTGCCGGGGAGTTTTGAAGAGAATCAGGGTGTCAAGACACTAGGTCAACCGACACCCTGATTTTAGTATTTCCAGGACAAAATAGCAATTCATACTCTCCTATAGACCAAAGACCTCATCTAATTGACGCTGCTATTGCAATAGGAGGAGTAATAATTTCCGTCGAGGATTTATCTATTGATAGATCACTCTGATTTTATTTTCAAAAGCACCTGAAAGGGAGAAGTCTGGATCCTTTACATGAGATATGGCGTAGTATGCTTTGCTATTATCGGGGGGAACAGTAATCCCAATTTCCTCTTCGATATCGTTAACTAAAACAACCGTTGAACCTAGAGCAGGTTCTATCATACCCTCGATCCTCGTCGAGTCAATGTCGGCTGAAGCTATTGCGGCATGCAGTTTATGAGGTTGATGGTCTCGGTCATATACAACGACATAAGGTATTGAGTATTTATTTAGGAGTAACAAGTAACTTGGCATCGTAGATTTCGAACCACAGTCGATAAGAGTATAATCATGACGAAATACACCAAGGGTCGTTGCCAAATGTGGGATGACAGTTTTATCGGTAGGTCCTTCAACGAGGATGACCTTTCGCGCAAAAAACATCTCGCTTCGATCGGGATTAATCCAATACGATAAATTGAATTTACGTTTATCGTCATCATCTGCAAAGAGTTCATCACAACACTGAAATGCCGTAGTTCCTCTATCAAGCGAGTCTTTTCGGATACAACAAATCGATTTATATTGGTCAAGGTTGATAAAAGAACTAGAATGTGTACATAGTATCACTTGATTATTTCCTCTGGATAATTCTATCAATGAATCATACAGTTCTCGCTGAGCTTGAGGATGAAGGTATAATTCTGGTTCTTCGATTACGAAATATGTTGACTTTGAAGATTTCCTTGATGATGAAGCTTGAGTAGGCTCTTCAGTTCCTGTTTGAGCTTCTTGTGCTATCCTCTCCCCTTTCAGTATTTTTGCTAGTGCACGAACCAAGGCGAAAATCAAAGCCCTCTGTAATCCCTGTCCTTTTCTTGAAATATCAGTCTTTATTCCATCATTAACCCATACGGTTGTACCAACTCGAAATAATTCATCGATATCGGGAGGCGATATTTCCACATCAATGGTAGTACTCCACGCAGTAAGTTCTTCCTGCAGCGACTCCTCAAATGAAGTGAGTTCAGGAGGGCGTTGTGTATTTTCAGTACCATCCTCGGTTGTTTTATTCAAGATGCCAATAAGTGATACGATCTTATCTTTAGCTTCACGAAATTCAGTGCTCGTTTCGGACATCTTGTTAATAATCCTTGAATACAATTCATTGAATACGGTGTTGCCCTTTACTGCGAGATCATCAACAGCTTTCTTTACTGAGGGAATAACATATACATCACCGAAGATACCTTTTGCTACGTTCTTGGCACCTAAAAATGGCCCGTTTTCGATTTGATACGAGAATGTAAGCTCATCTTTATGCTCAACTATGTATTTGTCTTGGGCTTCTTTGAATTGGTCTTTGGAGATTCTTCCACTTTCTGGCAAATGGCTTGCTAGAGGCAAAGTAGTTGCTATCTCACGGGTTGCATAATCTGGAATCTTATCTTCTTTCAACCATTCTTCACTAGGAATTTCGAGGTATCCATGATATTCGATCCCTTCACCTTTAATTGCTTGCTTCCGTACTTTAAGGTTATTTTCGCTAGTAAGGTACTTTTTAAAAGTCGTCTGATCATCTACGTCTAGGTCAGAAAAAATAACGTCAATAAACAGCTCATCACTATCTCCATTAAAATCAAGCGCCTCAATAGATATTTGACCAAAAAAGAATAGAAGCGCATAAAGAATATTCGATTTCCCGTGATTATTTTGGCCAATGAATATCATCATGTCCTGAAACTTGATGTTTTCGTCTTTGATCGAACGCCAATTATGTAGTGTTACGCTCTTAATTTTCATTGGAAAACCCCGCTAACCAATTTGGTTTATTCACTTGTTGAGTTACTAGGAAGGTATAGATTGTCTAATGTTTCCAATTGACTTAATGAATCCTGTGAAATAGCCTGGAGCTCACCGATCATAGTAGACATATTAATGGCGACCATTGATAATTTATTTGCTCCTATTATCAGCTTCTTGATGCTGGCAAAATCTTGTTCGTTAATTCCGCCAGTTTCAATCATTCGGAAAATATAAACCTCAATTGACTATTATTACTTGTCATACCTCTCCTTCCCGAATACTCTCAAGTAAGTTAATTGTAACACTATCGAATACGATAAGATATGGTATAATATAAATGGATAAGGGATTGTTTTGGTACGTAATCTTTAGGGTGGGAGGGTTTTACTGTTATGCCAGAAAAACCAAGACACAAACAGTTAAAAGGGAAAGATGCGCATAAAACCGGTAAAACGGAATACGTTCTTGATTCCGGAGCTCGCCTCGATGCTCTAAGCCCTACCAGAATAGCGAGTGAGATAGAACGTGGTGGTACGACTGGAATTCGAAAATCTGTTTCCTCTCTAAAAGAAGCTCTTCACACCGGCGTTGCAAGAAAAGCCAGATTGAGAGTGCCACAAAATAATATGGATTCAGCACGCAAGGAAATGCGACGCCAAAGACTAGGTGGAGAGCTAACAAATTTGAGCGGGACAAACAAAACTCGGGTTCCTAAGAGGAGAAAATAGCTATCATTCGCCCAAATGACGACGTGTTTACTTTTAAGTATTTAAACCTAGCCATTCTTGTGAAGTGATTAAATAAGTGTGTTATTTTTAGTCGTATTTAACCCCCAGAGAGGTTCCTTGCGCATTTCTTCTAGTTTAATCTTCTGACCAATCAAGTCGCTTTAATTGAGCAATACATGGAGCAAAAGGAAAATAATATGCCTATTCCACATAACTGGACTGAAGAATTAGCTAGTGAATGGCTTCAATTACTGGGTTACTACACTGAAGTGGGTGTTCCCGTTGGTGTTGGTTCAGCAGGTGGAAGACAAGAAGCCGACGTCGTAGGGACGAATGTTAATCAACAAGGTGGTAAAAGAGAGCTTACTATTTATCATGTTGAGACAGGGTCACTTACTAGTAACCACGATACAAACGTAGATGAATTATTGAAAAAATTCTCTTCCAGTCGAATGTCTGAGATTGAGGCTCGGTGTATCAAGCGTATTGGTTCCTGTGATTCAAAGATTTATATCAAAGTGTATGTAGACATCTGGAGCAATCCTACGAAGGTTAATAAGTTGATGAGCAATACACGAATAGACAAAGAAGAAATCAAAGTATGGACGACAACAACGTTCTTTGATGAAATCTTTAAAACAATTTCGGATTGGTTTCCTGAACACAAGTCGAAATTGAAAGAAGAAGCTACCATCCCTGAGGTTTTCTGGATGCTGAAATTACTTGAAGCTTTGAGCGAAGCTAAATTGTTGAAAGCATAGAGAAAAACAAACGAGTGGCAGCGGGTGGATTTGAACCGCCGACTAAGGGCTTATGAGTCTCTTGCTCTTCGAGACACCCTGACTTAGGTTCAGATTATCGAATAAAAACACATCATTATTAATAAAATAATATAAAGTATTTTGTAAGGTTCTACTTGTTTACTTTTTAATATACGTATATAATAACTCTATTCAAAATAAACTCATTTTAGAGCCAAGTCATGAGATTACCACGAGGTAGCTGACTCGAATCTGCGGGAGTAGTAGAATTGTGGTTAGATTCTTGCATACGAGTGACTGGCAACTAGGGATGACCCGCTACTTCCTCTCGGAAGGAGCCCAAGAGCGATTTACTCAAGCGCGGTTTGATGCCATCCGAACATTGGGACGAATCGCCAGAGAGGAAAGCTGTCAATTCATGCTAGTGTGCGGCGACACCTTCGAGTCTAATCAAGTGGATCGGAAGACGGTCGCACGTTCACTAGAAGCCCTCAAGGATGTACCTGTTCCAGTTTTCATCCTCCCGGGGAATCATGACCCTTTGAATGCAGGTTCCGTTTACCGTTCGAGCACCTTCATCGAACATAAGCCTGCACATGTACAGATCGTTGAGAATTCCGTTCCGATCACGTTGGATGATAATGTAGAACTCGTGGGCGCTCCATGGATGTCTAAACGTCCGATCGTCAACCCCATTGAAACTCTTCTCAGCAATCTCTCGCCCACGAGCGAAACAGTACGCATTTGTATGGGGCATGGCGCAGTCGATAGATTTACGCCGGACCGAGAAGCCGCCGATGTTGTTGCTGTTGCCACGCTCGAGAGTGCAATCGCTGAAAGGAAAGTCCACTTCATAGTGCTTGGCGATCGTCACTCCTTAACCAAGGTGGGCGACCGTGTCTGGTATTCGGGGACGCCTGAAGCCACGGACTTTGCTGAGGCACAGTCTGGCTATGCTCAGATCGTGGAGCTCGACGGTGGTCAAGTAGCCACAAGAGATGTCCAGGTTGGCCAGTGGCGATTTATCGAACGTGATCGAGTTGATCTGAATACCACAGAAGATGTGGAGGAATTACAGAAGTCGTTGGAAGATATCCTAAACAAAGAGCGTACCGTTGTTCGGCTGAATATCGTCGGCTCCATATCACTTTCTTTGCGGAGCATCCTTCAAGCGCATCTTGATTCAGCGAAAGATCTTTTCGCTGCCCTTGATTTTCGAGAAGATGAACTTCTCGTGCTACCAGATGATGCGGACTTCTCTGAACTCGGATTTTCTGGTTTTGCCGATGCAATTGTTCGGCGATTCCGCATTAAGATTACGGAAGGAGGAGATGAAGGTGTTTTGGCCCGTGATGCCTTGATGCTGCTGCTTCGTCTGGCAAGGAGCAAGGCATGAGATTCCTTCGTCTTCGCATTGCCAACTATCGAGGCGTAATTGCTTCCGAAGTGGATTTTGGTTCCTCTGGAGTCACTCTGGTTCAGGGTCCAAATGAAGTAGGTAAGACCAGCCTCGGAGAAGCTATCGGACTTCTCTTTGAGTACGTCGATTCCAGCAAACATCGCAATATCGAGGCGATTCGACCTGTTCATCGTGATGAAGGTCCAGAAATCGAGGTGCAGGTTGAGAGTGGCCCTTACGTTTTCACTTACTTCAAGAGGTTCTACAAGAAACCTCAAACCACACTTACAATCACTCTTCCGAAACCCGAGAACTATACCGGGCGTGAGGCGCACGAACGCGTTGAGGCTATTCTCCTTGAAACCATTGACATTGACTTATGGAAGGCGCTGAACATTCAACAGGGCGATGCCATTCAACAGCCGACCTTAACGAAACAGAAATCGTTATCGGCTGCACTTGATAGTGCCGCTGGTGGCCGTCCCGCTGACCCAGGCGAAGAGGGTTTGTTTGACAGAATCAGGGATGAATATATCCTCTATTTCACTGAACGCGGTGCTGAGAAAAGGGGACTCCAAGAAGCTCGCAAATGTCAAGAGGAGGCAAAGGCCGAAGTTGCCGGTTTGGAGCAACAGATCCGCGATCTCGAACAAGATATTGAAGGAGCGGCGATTCTCCAACTGGAACTGGGACGATTAAAAAAACAGGAGCAAGAACAGGTGCAGGCAGTTGATGTACATCTAGCTTCACTTGAGAAGATTAGCGTCATGGAGAATGCTCTTAATGAGGTTAAATTAAAACTAGAGTCTGCACAGAAGTCTGAGCAGGTGGCATACCGTGACAAAGATGCACGCCAGTTATTGATTGATAATGTAGATAAAATTACAGAAACTCACAGAGAACTTCTAGAGTCCCTCTCGATGTCACTTCCGACCTTAAACCAAGCCGAAAACGAGTTCAAGAAAGAGGGGGCTTTCTCTATCGCCGCCGACAAAAAAAGCAAGAAAGCAGACGTTCTTGCTATTCTGCGGCGAGATGATTTTGATTACTACAACAACAAATTACACCTTGAACAGCTCACTGAGCGTAAAGAGCGTATTGACCAAGCGAGGAAGGACGCTATTCAAGCGGAGGATGTTTTAGAGCGAAACAAAGCGACACCCCAAATACTTGAGGCCATTAGCCAAGCTGAAAAGGAGTTATTGACCGCCAAAGCGAAGTTGGAGATGGGGGCACCCCACATTTCTCTTGGTAGTTTGGCTGAATTCCACCTGATAATTGATGACGTACCTACAACCCTTAACAAAGGTGAAAATCGATCCCTACTGATTGCCGACACTATTCGGCTTACTATTCCACGAAAGTTGGATATTGAGGTAACTACAGGCGCCAGTTTAGAAGGATTACAAAAGCAGGTCACTGAAGCTCAGCATGCTCTTGAGAATGCCTGCGAAACCGCAGGAGTCACTGATCCTAACAAGGCAAGAGAAGCATTAGATGATCGTCTCAAGGCCTTGCAGCAAGTTGACAATAAAGAGCAAACTGAAACAGAAAACCTTCGAGATTTGACCTACGAAGATTTAGGCGAAAAGGTGTCTCATCTCCAGCAGAGTGTACCCACCTACCTTGCCGAACGACAAAAAAAGCCCGTTATCTGCCCTGACCTCGATTCGGCAAAAAAGGAAAGGGCAAATGCCGATGTGAATCAGCAAAGGGCTAAACGTGAAGCTGAAACCGCACGTGATGTTCTTGATGCCACTCGAAATGTCCGTGACGGATTGAAAGTAAAGTATGAGAACGAACGGGTTCGTCTCGATTTGCTGGCCCAAGATCTCAAACAAGCACAGGATAATTTGGACAGAGCAAGAAAGAGCAATCCCGATGACACGCTTGATACTAACCTGACCGAAGCTATCCGAACAGTGGGCACTGCAGAAGCCAATTCCTTTTTAACCGAAGAGTCTTTGCAGGCTGAAAATCCCGATCGAGTCAGGGCTTTATATGAGACGGCAAGTGATTCACTAAAAACTACACGAAATCGACAGAATACAGCACAAACCGAGCTTACCGAAGTCCAGACAAGACTGAAAATCCAAGGAGAGGAAGGTCTCCACGAAAAAATACGCGCTGTACAAATTCGCCTTGAGCGGATTGGGCATGAGAATCATGCCCTGTTTCGGCAAACTGCTGTAGCGAAGTATCTATTTGAGTCTATTCAGGAGGAACGTGACAGGGCACGCCACGCATATGTGTCACCACTCAAGGAAAATATCGAAAACCTTAGCCGACTGGTCTTTGATGACACGTTTGAAGTAGAAATTAGCGATGAACTACAGATTGAGAACCGGACATTAAATGGTGTTAGGATTCCATTCGACTCATTGAGTGGCGGTACGAAAGAGCAACTCTCACTCATTTTCCGCATAGCTTGCTCGATTATGGTTGCTAAAGACCGCGGAGCACCTCTTATATTAGATGATGCGTTGGGCTACACGGACCCAGACAGACTTCGGTTGATGGGCACTGTTTTGGCAAAGGCTGCCAAAGAGTGCCAGGTTATTATCTTCACCTGTGTTCCTGATCGTTACAGCAATATTGGAGAGGCGACTATTGTCTCATTGAGATGAGATGGCACGGGAATACGACAATTACTATTGAACCTGGTCCGATTTGTCTACTCTGGCTTTGATACTCGAGTTTAACTGACACCCTGACTTAGGTTCATGGTGTCAGCGAGAGTAACAAAACGCTAAATTGTTGCCTCCAACCTTTTTAGCCGAATCTCTGAGGCTCTCTAAAAAGGTTATGTCTTGTTGACAACGACAGATGTATAATCGGCCTATCCAAAAAGACTTCGTTTTGAATTTGTTGAAACAGCCGAAGCAGTTTGAATGCCTCTTGCTCGTTTAATGGCTGTGTATAATAGAGAGGTTCTTATTTCCCAAGCGTCTAAACGCTATAGGGCAAGCCCCAATCCTAATTAATTTCACTGCAAAGCTAGGGAACGGGAGAAAGGGATGGGCGTTCTTAAAAAAGTCTAGTTGAGGTTGCCTCATAACTCCTGGTAAGTGCAAAAGCCATTTACTTAGCCGACGCTTTCATCTATTATATTGGTTATAATACTGCCGCCGGAGGTAAAGCATGAAGTTCGAAATGGGCAAGCTTGATTATCACCACCAGCACCACCTGGTCACGAGCCTGATCGCACCCCTGCCGATTGCACTGATTTCGACAATAGGGAAGGAAGGCTACAATGCCGCTCCCTTCAGTCTGGTAACACCGGTAGGATGGGAACCGCCCATCGTACTCATCTCATTTGGGCTGCGCAAAGGGGAAAAGAGACACACGGTTCGTAACATCGAGGAGACCGGCGATTTTGTAATTAACATCATGGGCGAAGAGCACATCCGCCCCACCGTACGGGCTTCCGCCAATTACCCAAGTAACGTTAACGAAATCGAAAGAGTGGGACTGACGAGCATGCCCGCTGAGCTTGTTAAATCGCCGCTAATTGTCGAAGCGCAGTCAAGTCTGGAATGCCGCTTCTTCCAGGAGATGAAGTTTAACTACGGCGATAAGCTCCGTACGCTCATATTTGGCGAAATCTTACTAGCACATGTCAAAGATGAGTTTTGTCAGGATGGCACCGTTGAGCCGGCGAAGCTGCGACTTGTGGGGAGGGTTGGTGAGGAAGCCTACTGTAGAATCCGCGATGTATTTCCGTTGAGTGTGGTAGCGGCTTCGAGTAAGGCAAAGATATAGTTTCGAGGATGGTCAGGGAAAACCCCAAATCCTTAATCACCTTCTCCGCGGAAGAGAATTAATTGAGAAAGGGCGGCTTTAAAACCGCCCTTTCGTTTACCCACGGTGAAGAAACGGTCGGAAATAGTAGGCGACTGGCAGCAGGTTAGAAAGCAGTATAGGATTGTCTGGTCCTAAGGCGCTGAATATCGTTCCTTTTTTGCAGCATGGCTTCACGCATAGTCTTCGGGCGTGAGATTTGGCGGACCCTTTTAACTGCGTTTTTACCACAGCCTGAACCATTCATGGGTTGCACAAATTGGCTTATTGTTCACCTAAAAATCCATCAAGGAAGCCAACCACCTATGTACGCCCAAGCGGACTCCAATTCTCTACCGATGCTTGCTCCATGTTCAGCCGCTACCGTATAGCATGCTTTCTGCATCAACTCCTGTCCACCCAAATCATATAGCCTTGTACCAATCTCTCGCGCCCGTATATGTTTATAGGTCTCGTTAAAATGATTGTAGTTCTGCTCTAATCCACAGTAGGTACATTTCACTTTTACACCCCTCTTAACTACTTTTGAGCCACACCTCCCACAAATGTTGGAGTCCCTTGGCATAGAAAGAAACCCTTCAGTTCGCCCTATTTCTATTAGTTCATCTAAAAGACGATCGGCTTCTGGTTTTTTACCAACCTTTACTCGGATTTTGGCTTTGCTTTTGAAAGTAACCTTAGCAACAGCAGGTTGAAGAACCTTTACCTCGTAGACATTTGGGGTTTTCCCAATACCTAAGAATCCCTTTTTCGCTAGTGTCTTCAACCTTACACTATCAATTCTGCCACTTTTATGAATATTTCCTTTCGCCTTCTTTTCTGCTGACGCCTCATCGTATGCTTCAACTTCGAGAAACCTCTGCGATGGAGTAATTTGTTCTTTCTCCTCTATGATTTTGGCGCCTGCAGGCACTAAATCTCGTGCCTGTGCAAATGCGGTCTCCATCGTGTCCGCAACGCCTTTTACGCTCTTTCTTTTTCCATCAGATAGAATTTCTTCCGAAAGTATGCTAAAGTCTCTAGGCTTTCTGGTATTGGCCTGCTTTATAGCTTCTTCTATGGAATCAGCTTCTATTTCAATTACATGATCCTGATCCTCCATTGTATCCTCCTTATCAAATCTGTCGATTAGTACCAATTTGTTGGAAAATAAGAAGCAAATTCAACTATAGTATTACATTGCATCATTCAGTTTTCAAGCCCATGGTTCGTTATTAACGACTCTGCTGAAACAGGCAGGCCTTCTTAAATTACTGGTGATATAGCGAGTGGACTCTCTTCTTATCTTATCTAGTAGCGATTTTATAGATAAAGGAATACGACCTTTAAATTACTATTCCAACATGATGTCCATCAACTGGGTCAAATTCAACAAAATGACGAAATGTGTCTGCCAATTATGGGTGTATAATATATATAGCGGACATTAAACTGGCATGTAGTTATAAGTAAAAAGGGGGTGACAATAATGCCAAGTAAGAGGAAGAATGATAAGAGCAAGGAACAAGACCGTTGCAAATGGTGTAATGAGAAGATTGTTCTTCATCCTGGTACTACTCAGACTTGGATTCATGTGGATACGGGTAAGAGTGAACGACCTTCCCCCATGCTTCATAATGCAATGCCAAGGAGTCGAAAACAGAGCTGAGCAGACGACTAAAGAAGTAGCCTTGTTATGCTGTAATACAACAAACGTTACATCGCAATGTCAAAGGAGGACCAAGTCATCGGTCCTCTTACTTTTTAGCGATAGTTACGTTGGGTAACCTGACCGGAGGTCGGCATTATGCAAGCGATATGCCGTCGAAAAAGAGTGATCGAGTTTAAGGATGGAAAACGATTCTCTCAAGAAGATACGACAGCAGATAGCATACGAGCGCAACTGCTAAAAGCGAAAAACCTGGAATGACCGCTTTCTGAGCAAAGTGCAACACACCTTGTAGGTACTCAAACGGTAGCGTGACTGTCGCTACAATTACAAGAAGTACCTGAAGAAGTGTTAGCCCAATGGCGGCCCTTTTGAGAAGTTTTGATCCGAAAAAGTAGCGCTCACGTCTAATCAAATTGTCCTTAACATTCGTGTGTCCGTACTTCTGCAGACGCTCTGTAATCCACTCCCATGCCACTATGTTTTCTCGTTTCCCATCTAGAAACAGAAAGGTCCCTAGAGCAAAGGTAAGAGATCGCGCTATCTGCCGAAGGTACTGCGGTACTTCGGTGTTCCTATCATTGGGATCGATGCCCTTGTGCTTCCAGAAGTTTATTCGTTGAACAATTTGGTAATGATACAGCAATTGCTCTAATTGACGCGAACTCAACAGATCTATTAGGAGCGGCTTGTAGGTATCATATACCTCTATAACACACAGCTCTCGGCTGATATCCTGCGTGAAGTTCTGCTGTTCCCAGTCAGGTAGGTGATGATCTAGTTCGTTGGCAAGCACGGAGGCGTGTCCTTGCACTTCACTTCTTAGGGCTGCTTTCATCCTTTTCTTTTTCTCTCGCGACCTGAAATACTCAAAGACGTAGTAGGCGATAATGGCTGCGAGCACACCAAAAAAGAATAGAACTATAGCATCCATGGCTATTCGCACTCCTGCCGTGTTTGCCGGGATGTTAGGACAATTTGCTATCCGTAATCACTTGTTTGTGCAATTATACAGAATACTGCTGGTCGACTCAAGCCGTTTTGTTTTCAGTCTGGCAGAATGCAAATGCACCGTTCAGACGCTACACTGTGAGTTGTGGCCGACGGTAGACCGTTACCATATTGAACGAAATGACGTTTTGTGACGTTCCAGAGCAACTGTCTAATGTAATGCGCTCTAAAAAGGTTATGTTTTGTTCATTTCTAGTGGTAGATGTATAATTGCCATAAATGAGAAGAAAGAATTCTTTTCGGAGAATTTATCTTCTGAAGAATTAATAGTAGTTAAGAAGAGGTTTATGCATTCTAATGACCTCGAAAAAAGACCTATCTGAACGGGATATATGTACTAAATACATATTACCTGCGCTTACTAGGGCAGGCTGGGATTTAGACAAGCAAATCCGGGAAGAAGTCTTTTTTACAAACGGGCGTATCTTTGTAAAAGGTGATAAAGCTGTC
>SDBT01016161.1_pt1 | contig 11829 bp, 10 predicted proteins | sample 2277101 | NCBI WGS metagenome assembly SDBT01 (sample SAMN10404973, study PRJNA504765) | marine sediment metagenome | isolation source: marine sediment core GS10_PC15, 103 cmbsf | place: Arctic Ocean: Southern Knipovich Ridge | collected 2010
ATTCCCCACTTCCGCTTTATTTCCTCAGCGCGCTGGTTGGGAATCCTTAGACCGATCGAAATATCGTTTGTTACGTGGTTCCCCCCCATGGATATGACCCCTGTGTGCCGGATGCTCCCATTTTGATAAACCAGTATATCGGCAGTGCCTCCACCTATGTCCACAAGCACCACACCGAGCTCCTTTTCATCGTCTTTTAAGGTGGCAAGTGCAGATGCAAGCGGTTCAAAAACAATGTCGTTCACGGCATAGCCACCCCGGTTAACGCTTTTCACAATATTCTGCGCGGAAGCCATAGCTCCTGTAACAATATGGACCTCTGCCTCGAGCCTGACCCCGGTCATTCCCACAGGGTCTTTGATCCCTTCCTGGCTGTCGACAACAAACTCATGGGGGAGGACATGGATGACCTCCCTCTCCATTGGCAGGGCGATTGCTTTTGCGGCGCCTATGACCCTTTCTACTTCAGCCGGGGTTATTTCGTGACTTCTTGTCGACACGGCAACAACTCCTTTTGAGTTCCTGCTCGTAATATGTCCGCCGGCTATCCCGGCGAAAACTGATTTAATCTCAATCCCCGCCATCAGCTCCGCCTTCTCGATCGCGCTGGCGACTGAATGAACAGTTGACTCTATGTTGACAACCACGCCTTTTCGCAAACCTTTTGAAGGGGATGACCCGACCCCGAGGATATCTATGGATTCATATTCACCGACGCGCCCTATTACCGCACATACTTTTGTTGTACCGATATCTAGCCCGGCAATTACATAGTCATCGTAACTCATTTTCCGACTCCCTTTTTCTAACTGCCGCGTGGGAAAAGCTCATATCGATTTCCCAAACACCCTCAACACCATCTTTGTATCTATTGTCCAGAACAATTAAAAGGGCGTGCAGTTTTTCGAGTTTTTCAACAGTAACAGTGCTGCCGAAATAGATCTCATGGTCATTGTCTTTCACACTTACATAAACGCCGTCGTCGTTAACTGTAAATGATCTTATATTTTTATAAAAATCGGGGTACTGCCTTTTAAGTCTTTGCATCGATCCTGTAATGTCTCTGACCATAAAATTATCTAAAGCGCTTCCTATATTAATACTAATATCGTCATTATTTACATTTAATGAAATAAGAGGGATGGTATACTCTTCTGGCACATCGGTTTCACCAAGGACTATCCCTTCGTCGCTCACGCTGTATATTTGCCTGTCAGCATATAAAAGCATCCCTGCCTTTTTTTCCATGACATAAATTTTAAGAGTATCCGGGTAGATCTTTGCTATCTCTACACCTTTTATTCTTTTATCCTTCAGCAGCGAGGCTTTTGCTCTCATCTTATTGACTGAAATGAGCGATCTGACCGCGTCCAGTTTTAAGGCTTCAAGTATCCGGCTATTTTCCACGTATTGGGTTCCGTAGATTTGGACCTTCTTGACCGGCAGAATGACCAGTTTCTGTAAACCGCTCAGCACTCTTACCGCAAGCATCATCACCAGAATTGAAATAAATACAACAAGCACAAGCCTTATAATCTTCTTTGGGCGTATCGAGGCCTTTGTATATTCTTCTATCGTTTTTCCCAAATTATTTTCCCGGTTTGATAGGATGTATCAGCGCGTTGTCGTGATAGATTGATGAGAATACCTGCCAGAATGGAGTTTGCGAGCAGACTGGACCCTCCGTAACTTAAAAAAGGAAGGGATATTCCCGTGGACGGGAGCAGACCCGTTACAACAGCGATGTTAAATATCGCTTCCCAGACTATGAGGGATGTTATTCCGAATGCAAGCAAAAACTCAAAACCATCTTTCTGAGAGTAGGCAATACAGAATCCACGGTAAGCAAACATCAAATACAGAAAAAGAACACCGAGGACACCTAAAAACCCCATTTCCTCGGCGATTATTGCGAATATAAAATCTGTATGCGGGATCGGCAGGTACTTCATCTTCTGCACACTTCTCCCCAGGCCGGCACCGGCCAATCCGCCAAAAGCAAATGCCTTAAAGGACTGTATGATCTGATATCCTTTGTCAGTCGGATCGGACCATGGGTTGATAAAGCCCATTATCCTTTCTTTTCTGTAACCCTTTCCGCTCACCATCAGGAACAGCGCGGGTATTGAAACCATAAAAAGCGAAATGATGGACGCAAAGCGTATTCCCGAAATAAAAAACATTAAAATAGAAATAAAAAAGAGTATGAACGCTGTGGAAAAATCAGGCTCAAGGAAAACGAGAAATGATATTACAGAAATAACGAGAAAGGGAGGTAAAAAGCCTCTGTAAAAATCATTGAGCCTGCCTGATTTCCTGGAAAGTATCGAAGCCATGTAAATAATAAGCACAATTTTCGCGAACTCGGATGGTTGAAACCCCATCGAAAAAATCCTGAACCAGCGTCTGGAAGGGTGGATGATCCCAAGACGCAAAAGTGGAGGGAATAGAAGTAAAAGAAGCAGAATGATGATCCCCCATACAAGTATCTTTTTTATCTTTTCAAGTACCGAATAATCGATGAAGATAAACAAAAGGCACGCAGATAGAGAAAGTGCGGCCCACATAACCTGCCGCTTTAAAAAATACACATAGTCATGCACCTTCAGGCCTTCGTTTATGCTCGCGCTGAACACCATGACAATACCGATCCCGTAAAAGATCACAATAATTGAAAGAAGAACGTAATCCAGTTCACTCTTGTTATATCTTTCAAGAACCGCCAGTCGGTTATCAGGAACCGCTCGACGGTTATCAGGAACCGCTCGACGGTTATCAGGGTCAATCTTTTGCTTTTCTTCACCAGCTTTTGCGGACATCTAAGCCTTCATTGAATCTTTAATGTGCTCAAAGCGACCAGAGCGAGTATAGCGCCGACAATCCAGAACCTGGCTATGATCTTTGATTCATGCCATCCCTTTAATTCAAAATGATGATGAAGTGGCGCCATCAGGAACACTCTCTTTCGGGTCGTCTTAAAAAAAAGGACTTGAATAATAACCGAAAGGATCTCCGCTACAAAAACACCTCCGACAATTATCAGCAGTATCTCTTTTTTTATAAGTAAAGAAATAATGCCGATAGCACCCCCGAGTGAGAGAGATCCTGTGTCTCCCATAAAGATCTCTGCAGGGTGGCTGTTAAACCAGAGAAACCCTACACACGCGCCAAGAACACTCATGCTGAAAACCGTGAGCTCACCGCTGCCGGGGATATATGGAATTCTTAGATAGCTCGCGATGTTCACGTGCCCGGACAGATAGCATATCCCGGCATAGGCTGAAATGACGAATATGACCAGCCCTACAGCAAGCCCGTCAAGCCCGTCGGTAATGTTTACAGCATTTGTTGTCCCGACAAGCAGCAGGATACCGAAAGGTATATAAAAATAAGAAAGATCAACAACCGGTTCGGTAATAAAAGGAACATACAAAAGTGTCGTTATTTCGGTTTTTTCAGGTCCGAAATATATATAGCTGACAACCGCTGCGGATACAAGAAGCTGTGTAAACAGCTTGAAACGCCCGTGCAGACCTTTTGAGCTTTTCCTCACAAATTTAAGATAATCATCAAAAAAACCGATCACGCCAAACCCTATCGTGGCCACAGTGGCCAGTATCGTGTAGCGGTTTGAAAAATTACCCCAGAGAATAATTGACGACAGCACCGACATCATCATGAGAATACCGCCCATCGACGGTGTTCCCGCTTTCTGTCCATGCCTCTCCGGTGTATCTTCCCGCACCGTTTCCCCGATGCCCAACCGTTTCAGTTTTTCTATGATCGGAGGCCCAAAAATAAAACAGATCAGGACAGCCGTAACGGTTGCGTATACCGCCCGGAAGGTGATATACCTGAATACATTAAAGGCAAAGAAATATTTGTACAGCGGGTACACAAAATGATAAAACAAGTTCCCCTCCCGGTTACCTAATCTCATCCCCGCTAAACTGCAAAAACTCTACTCCCGGCCCAGCTGCGAAAAGACCGTCCTGACCGCAATTAGTTCTTGGTGACAACTTCGGGCTTGCCCGACTAATTCATCAATGTAGACACGTGAAGCTATGCTCCAGTCAATTCTTTAACTACTCTTTCCAGGTTCATGGCCCTCGACCCTTTTACCATGATCAGATCCCCTTTCCGGGCTCCTTTCTTTAAACCGGCAACAAGGTCATCCAGATCCGTAAAATGCGACACATTATTAAACCCCGCGTTTTTACAGGCGCTGACTGTTGCCGCGATCTCCATGCCGTATGCAAAAAGCGCTGCTATACCGCTTTCAACAATTCTTTCCCCTACAAGCCTGTGGTAACAGCCGGATTTTGCCCCCAGTTCCAGCATATCACCGAGGACAAGTATCTTTCTACCTGAGGCCGGTATGCTGTCAATGAACTTTATCGACGCAAATACCGATAGAGGGTTAGCGTTATAGCTTTCATCGATTACGGTAAAATCATCCAAATTATAAACGCACCCTCTGCCCGCTAAACCGGTACAGCTTTCAATACCGCGCTTTATTTCAACGATTGTCAGACCAAAGTATAATCCCAATAGCGCTGCGGCTACCGCATTGAGGATCCCATGCTCTCCGAACACCTTTGCCCTGATCGTTTCACCCGCCAGTATAAACTCTGAACCGTCAAGCCCTGCTTTGAGGATCCTTTCCGGAAAAAGATCCCCCTTTCTTAATCCAAAACTTCTTACATCGGCTTTTATACCGCTTTTTAAATATTCAAAATATTTGTCCTCGGCATTCAAGAACACAGTACCTTTACTATCGAGCACCTCTATAGCCTGTTTTTTTTCCCGGGCTATTTTCTCCTCGCTGTTGAAAAAACCGATATGCGCCGGGCCTATATTCGTAATAAGCGTGAAATTCTGGCGAACAATTTCCGATAAATACGCTATTTCTCCAGGATGATTTGTCCCGAGTTCCTGCACCAGAAAATCTGTTTCTTCGTCGACGTCAAGTACTGTTTTGAGCACCCCTATATCATTGTTGAAACTCCCGGCGCTTGAAACGACATTGAACCGGCCTGCAATTATCGACGTGATCAGTTGCTTTGTCGTTGTTTTTCCGGCCGAACCGGTTATTGCTATCTTCTTTACAGAAAAATCTTCGAGGTATCTCTTTGCTATTTTTCCAAGCACTTTCCTCGAATCTTTAACACCTACAAATAATAGCTCCGGATATTCTGCCAGGAACTGGTTAAGATCGTCGATCTTTCCTGATTCGAAAATCACACAGCTGGCTTCATTCTTCAGCGCATCAGCGATAAAGGAATGACCGTCATATCTATCACCCCTCAGGGCAATAAATAATTCCCCCTTTTTAAAAGAACGTGTATCGGTTGAAATAGATGAAACTAATTGGGCCTTGAATTCATTTTTATTATTTATATATGTTACCCGGGCTCCCTCCAGCAGACGGGCAAGTTTTGTCTCTCGCATGACATTATCGACTTATACCTTTGACCAAATTACACAATCAATATACTATGAGTTTTATGTCTTTATAGATGACAGGGACCATATCCAGTTTTTCCTGCCCTATCCTTTTGATCCTTTCTCTTGATCTTAATTTTGAGAACTCGATATTTATTAAATAAAGGGATTTTTCGAGCTCGTTTCTTTTTTTTGCAAGCCTTTTAATATCGTTATTTAAGAGGTACATATGAACATTCTGCCATGTAACACAGAAGATGAGGGCAAATATTATGGTGAAAAAAACCACCAGCTTAAAGATCTTCCTCAGTGTCACCGCTATTGATCTTTCTCTCATTTTCTAATTTCCGGTTTATGCGATTTCTTTTTCCCGATTTATCGCCGCTTTCACGACTGGTTGGATCTTGACCGCACACCTGAAACGCGCGCTTCGGGACGCCGGGTTTTCATTTTTTTCCCCCTCATCCGGAGTCAGCGGTTTTTTAGTCAGCACCTTTAGCGACCTTTTCTTTCCGCAAACACACACAGGGAAATCCGCGGGGCATATACAGCCCTTATTCAACTCTCTAAAAACAGTTTTAACAATCCTGTCCTCAAGAGAATGAAAACTGATCACACCTATCCTGCCTCCCGGCTTCAGGCTGTCAATACCGTCCTTTAATGCCTTTTCAAGAATTTCTATTTCGTCATTGACAAATATCCTGATAGCTTGAAAGGTTTTTGTCGCAGGGTGAATATTTTTCGGCCAGTATTTTCTCGGTATTCCTTTTTTTACAATATCGGCCAATTGGATCGAGGTTGTAATCGGCTTTTGCGCTCTTTCCCGTATAATGAGATGAGAAATCCGGGCTGAAAATTTTTCCTCGCCGTAAGCCCAGATTATTTCCGCCAGCTTCTTCTGGTCAAAACGGTTTACAACATCCATTCCCTTTAATGATCTTGCCAGATCAAGTCTCATGTCCAGGGGCTCATCTTTTGAAAAGGAGAAACCCCTGCCGCTCTTCTTGATATGGTACATGGAAACACCAAGATCAAAGAATATTTTATCGACCTTTTTCCCGATCTTTCCAGATACAATAATTTTCAAATTTGAAAAATTATCCCTTACCGGTATAAAAGTATCCCTGTGCTCTTTTAACCGGCTTACAGCGCTTTCCAGTATCCCCGCGTCCTGCTCGATGCCGAGCACAGTCCCCTTATTTACCTTTTGAAGAAAGTGAGATGAATGGCCGCCTTCACCAAGAGTGCAATCTACAACAATATCATCGCTCTCTATGGAAAGATAAGAGAGAACCTGTGCTACCATAACAGGATTATGTATAAACATGAATCCTCCTAAGTGTCCAACCTGATGTGGGTAAACCGTCTTCTCGACTAAAAACTTTTTTCGGCAAACAAAAGTTGTGCCTGATGATGCTTAAGCATCCTGCACAGCAAAGCAATTGATATTGAGGTCATGAAAACCTTGGAGGCTTAAAAACCTAAAGGTTTTATAGACCTATATCGGCTAACTTCTCTCCAAGAAGGTCAAAGCTCTGTTCATTTTCCTCCCTGTATTTATTCCAGTTTTCTTCACTCCAGATTTCTATCCTGTTAATCGCACCCAGAATTACAACATCCCTCTGAACTCCCGCGTATTCTCTCAAGCTCAGCGGCAGAGCAATCCTTCCCTGTTTATCAACGGCCTGTTCATTGGCAGGAGAAACAAACATTCTTAAAAAAGACCGGTCATCTTTTTTTGTAAAAGTGAGCCGTTCGTTCAGGGCTTTAACGATCACACCCCACTCATTTTTCGGATATACAAAAAGACAGTGATCAAACCCTTTGGTAGCGACCCAGAATTCCTCTTCACCGACTTTTGAATATCTCAGTTTTGCAGGTATAGCAATACGCCCTTTATCGTCGAGGGTGTGCTTGTATTCTCCTATAAACATTTCAATACCTGTAGTACAGATACAATTTTGGGGAATGATTTACACTTTTGCTTATAAGTATACCACAATATGGGATTTTTCACCACTTTTCCCCACAATTATCAATAAATAATACACTTATTTCCAAACTTGTCAATTACTTTTTGTATTATTTTATAATTTTTTTATTGAAGATTAAATGCCCGGACCGCAGGAAAAGATGGAAGGATTCTCATACAAACTTTTACCGGAAATCGATCGACTTAACGTCCGGAATGGCTTTTATGTCTTTCAGAAAAAGTTTCAGCTGGTAGCTGCTCTTTATTTGAATTCTAAAGGCCGCTTTTACCAACCCGTCCTGGCTGGCCTTCATGTGAAGCTCGACAATATTGGCGTTAGTGTTGGCTATTGCAGTTGTAATCTCCATAAGAAGGCCGGACCTGTCTTTTGAAACGATATCAACAGAATAAACTTTTGTTGTCTTTTCTTCCCATTCAACCGTGATCTTCCTTTTTTGATAATCTTTTATTGCTTTGAGGTTTTTACAGTTGGCCCTGTGCACCGTTATGCCCTTTCCCCTTGTTATATACCCTGTTATTTCATCTCCGGGGTGTGGATTGCAGCACTGGGCAAGATACATCTGAACATTTTTTTCGCCTTCAACCCTTAATTTAAACTCATCCTGATAATCTTTCTCTTTAACACTCCTGTCCTCTTTCTTTTCCGCGCGGGGAGTGTCTTTCGTGGTCTGACCCCGCTGTTTATGCGTTTCCTCTTTTGTTTCATGTTTACTGAAAAAAGCCCTGATCTTGTGCCTGGCATGGGAAGTCTTTATCACATCAAGCCACTCACGGCCCGGAGTAGCGTTTTTGCTGGTGAGGATTTCAATGACATCACAGCTGTGCAGAGAATTTCGCAGTGGAGATATCCGGTCATTGACCATCGCTCCAAAACAGTGATTTCCGATCTCTGTATGTATGCGGTAAGCAAAATCAATAGGCGTTGAATCGATGGGGAGCTCAATAACATCTCCTTTCGGAGTAAAAACGTAGATCTCGTCTTCAAGAAGCTCTTTTTGCAGGTCTTCCATAAACGCGGTGGGATTGTCCATATTCTCTTTCCACATTTTCAGCTTTCTAAGCCAGGTAAGCTCCTTTTCGATACCGCTTAAATTTTTCTTCCCCTCTTTGTATGCCCAGTGTGCAGATATTCCTTCCTCAGCTATCATGTTCATCTTATGTGTTCTGATCTGCACTTCCAGGGTTTTACCTTCAGGACCGATAACAGTTGTGTGTAAAGACCGGTACATGTTAGATTTTGGCACCGCCACGTAATCTTTGAACCTTCCCCTGAAAGGTATCCACAATTTGTGGACAACACCCATTATCTCATAACACTCCTTCACCGTACCGGCAATTATCCGAATAGCGAAAAGATCGAATATTTCATCAAAGGTTTTTTCCTTGTCCTTCATTTTTTTATATATGCTGTAAAAGTGTTTAGCTCTTCCCATGATCTTGGCTTTGATATTATATTTCGCAAACTCCTTCTGTAAAATGAGCTTGACCTTCTCTATATACTTTTCCCGGACCTCTTTTCGCTGCGTGACATAGCTCTTTAGATCGTTGTAGAAACCGGGGTTCATATATTTTAACGAAAGGTCCTCAAGCTCAATCTTGAACCTTGCCATACCGAGCCGCCCTGCGAGAGGGGCGTAAATATCAAGAGTTTCTTTGGCGATCCTCTGCGCCTTTCCCTTTTCCAGATACTCGAGTGTACGCATATTGTGCAGTTTATCCGTCAGCTTGATCAATATGATACGTATGTCATTCACCATGGAGAACAGCATCTTTCTTATATTTTCAGCCTGGCGCTGTTTTATATTTTCCGATCTTATCCGTGATATCTTGGTCACCCCGTCAACAAGATTCGAGATCTCCTGCCCAAACTGGCGCTTCAGGTTTTCAAGTGTTATTCCGGTATCCTCAACAGTATCATGAAGAAGGCCTGCCGCGATTACTTCAGCATCAAACCCCATTTCAAAAAGCATCCCCGCGACATGAAGGGGGTGAATAATAAACGGCTCGCCTGAAAGCCTTTTTTGAGATTCGTGTGCAGTGGAAGCAAAGGCGCAAGCTTTTTTAATGAGGCTGACATCTTGTTTATTAAAACCGCTCAGATCGACAAAATCTTTTATATCCAGAACAGCCTGGTATTCCATTGTGCGCAGCTCCTGGTCCAGAAAACAGTTCGCTTTTACGGTGATAACACGATAACCCGATCGTTCAAGCCAAGGTCCTTGACCACGTTTTCAACAGTGTAGTTTTTCTCCTCCGCGATTGTCATTACTCCGCCGAGTAATTCAGGGTCCAATTCCAATATCAGTTTCCCGGCCTGACTCAGATAAGGCTGTGAATCCCCTATTATTTTGCTGTATGTCATCAGACCGTCGGAGCCCCCGTCAAGCGCGATCCTGGGCTCATACGAGCTTATTTCTATCGGGAGCCGGTCGATATCACTGCTCTTTATATAAGGAGGGTTGCTCACAATAACATCAAACTCGACTTTATCCAGTTCATTAAAATAATTGCTTTTTATAAAACGAATGTCATGCTGCCCGAGCAGCCGGTTGGCGTTATACCGGGCCATTTGAACAGCCTTCACGCTCAGGTCGACCGCCGTTACCAGGCACCTGTTTAAATGATACCTGACAGAAACGGCTATGTTCCCGCAGCCTGTCCCGATATCCAGGAGAGAATCCGGCCTTCTTAAAAGCACCTGGTCAACCAGCAGCTCGGTTTCCTGTCTCGGAATAAGAGTGAAGCGGTCCACTTTAAAATCCAGCGAGTAAAACTCCCTCCAGCCTGTTATATACGAAACAGGCTCACCTTTCAACCGCCTTGTCCTGCACTCCTCCCACCTGTCAAGTTCATTTTCCGTCGGAGAATACATCGGATACGTATAAATAAACTCCTTACCTCTCCCTATGGCGTGCTCTAAAAGTAAATATATGTCTCCTAACAGCAGGTCGGCTTTTGCTTCCTGAATGATCCTGTTTAATGTTAGGCTTAAGGTCTTTTTCACTATTTTAACGGCCGATTGTGTTGAGCCTGTTTTTCATTTCTGACTCGGTCAACGCGTCTATGAGCTCATCGATCTCTCCGTCAAGGATCATTTCGAGTTTATAAAGGGTAAGCCCAACTCTGTGGTCAGTTACACGGTTCTGGGGGAAATTGTAGGTCCTGATACGTTCGGAGCGGTCCCCGCTGCCGATCTGATTTCTACGCTCTTTCGCTTCGGCGGCTTTCTTTTCTCTTTCCGCAACCTCGAACAGACGTGCCCTCAATACCTTCAATGCTCTGTCTTTATTTTTATGTTGTGACTTTTCATCCTGACACGTGACCACGGTCCCTGTCGGAATATGTGTTATTCTCACCGCCGAATCTGTCGTGTTAACACTCTGACCCCCGTGCCCTGTTGAACGGTAGACATCGATCCTCAGGTCCTCCTGGGATATTTGAATATCGGTTTCTTCAGCCTCCGGGAGAACAGCTACCGTGACCGCGGATGTGTGGATGCGTCCCCCTGATTCCGTGACAGGTATTCTCTGGACCCTGTGAACACCCACTTCGTACTTCATTTTTTTATATACTTCATCCCCTGATATGGAGAATATGACTTCCTTAAACCCGCCGACACCGGTTTCATTGCTGCTTATGTGCTCGACCTTCCATTTATTTCTTTCACAGTATCTGCTGTACATCCTGAAGAGCTCAGCCGCAAAAAGGGCGGCTTCATCACCCCCGGTCCCGGCCCTTATCTCCATTATAATATTTTTCCCGCTCAAAGGGTCATCCGTTACGAGGGAAAGGAGCAGCTTTTTTTCAGAGCCGGCCCTCTCCTGCTGCAGGCGTTCTATCTCCCGGTTGATCTCTTCCTTAAATATATCATCGTCTGCCGTTTCAAGCATTTCCGAATATTCTTTCAGGTCTCTATCAATATCCTTCAGTGCCCGGTCGTCCTCGATTATCCTTTTTATTTTATTATATTCTTTCACCATTTTCGCATAACGGTTATTGTCCGCAGCGATTTTAGGATCAAGCAGCTGCTTTTCAATTTCTTTGTATTTGCTTTCCAGCTCGCATATGCTGTACACAAAATTCCTCCACAGAGGGACAGTTTTTAATTAAAGAGCGCCGATATCAGTTTCAGCAGTCTCGGGAGCAACAAAAATCTCAATAGAATAAGAATAGCAAGAGATATTAGCGACGGGATATCGAACACCAGGTCGCGGTTCAAATTAAATAAATTCCTGATAGGTCTTACAGCAGGCTCAGAGAGAGAATAAACAATAGTTACAAAAGTATTGTTTATTCTCCGCCCGATCAGCTCAAATATCAATCTCAATCCAACAGTTATGAGAAAAATAAACAGAATAAAATATATAAACCGGAATAAAAGAACAATAACA
>SDBT01016162.1_pt1 | contig 11829 bp, 12 predicted proteins | sample 2277101 | NCBI WGS metagenome assembly SDBT01 (sample SAMN10404973, study PRJNA504765) | marine sediment metagenome | isolation source: marine sediment core GS10_PC15, 103 cmbsf | place: Arctic Ocean: Southern Knipovich Ridge | collected 2010
TGGCTCTGCGGGCGTCCTTTGGAAGCTGCTCACAACTCCTGGGCTACTCCGTTGTCTTCACCTGCAATCTGCTCCCCCAGCCGAAGACACTCGTCAAAGTGGGATAGATCAACAGGCTGCTAGCTACTCGTTTCAGGGAAGTGGAGACATAGAACAGAGAGCCTGATGCCCCGGGATGGATCTTCCAGAAGGTGGAAGTTGAAAGCGAACAAGCCCTCGGATGCTTCGTCACGTTGCCCCACAAAGCACTCATGCTCCTGCGCGAATTCCCCAACCTTATCAAGAACTGGTTGCAGTTTCTGATTCTGAATGAAGAGAATGATGAGTGCTTTTGAATCGCGCCAGGTTAGATACCCTAGGGTCTGGTCTATCGCCTTGAGGAACGCTCTCGAACCCCTCCAGAACTTGCATTCAGCCACAAACAGATTCGCCCCCTCGTGCCGCACAAGAATGTCAGTGTGGCCGCGCCTGTTGAACGTTTCCCCCGTCACGCTCTCGAAGTGGGGCGAAAGCATCAGGATGAAGATATCCCTCAGCATCTCTTCATTTCTTCCGAAGTAGATACTCGGGTGCCTCTCCATCTCAACGCCGATATCGTGACAGAGCTTCACGATGTGACCATAAACGGAATCCTCAAGTGTTGGCTCAGGCGTAAACGCATCGATTGGGGCAACCGGTTTGAGAGTAGCACGCTTCTTAATCTTCGGAATGACGAATGTCGTGGGAACATCCGCTGCTCTTCTGATTGGGACTCCCAGTTCCGTGAGAACCCCGATTCTTTCTAGATACTCGCTCTTTCTGTCGCGAACTACAGCTGAAACACGAGCCTCAAGCTGATCATTGAACCTGGCAATCTCTTCGTCTTGCCGTTTTGCTGCTTGGCGGATGCGGCTTGTGATCCGCTCAGCCTTCTTCTTGACCATTTCAGCGAGATTGTCCCAATTGACAACGTCGAACTCAACTTCGTTTGACACTACACGAACGTCGATCGACCAAGCCAGCCTGACAGCAGGTCTCATGCTCAGCAATGCACGGTTTCCAGTGAATGGAATATGGTATGTGATTACTTGCCGTTCGGTATTCCCCCGAGACTGCCTCGGCAATCCACTGGGGACTTGATCGTGCGAAAACTGAACTGCCTTGTCTGATGTCGTCATTCCATCCCAATACAGAACGAGAGGATCAATTCTGTGCTTCTCAACCAGAAACTGAATGTACTCATCTTCGCTCACGTTAAGTAGCCAGTTTCTATCCTCGGAGTGGACCATATTCGAAATACCATCAAGAATTGCACCGAAGTACGTTCTTAAGTTCCCTCTCTCGAAAATCTTCATTTAGCCACCCCGGTTCACCTGCCCGTGCTACCGTTCAGATACCACACCCGAATGCACGGCTATCCATCATGATATCCACACCATTCTAGGAATTCTCCCTATTCCAGAAGTATCTCGATATCTGAGTACCTACTTCCGCATCCATTATAGTTCTTGCTATCACCCACGCACGAGATTCGTTGAACAACGCGTCGGCATCCTTGTTCCTACGTGATCCTGCCGGTATCCTTCCTCTGGTGATCGCTTTGGATAATGTTGTGTATGTCCTCGGGGCTGGATTCTCTGCCCCCCTCCGCATTCCAGTTACATCGAACTTCATGGAGGCCGCTGAAGATATGTGGCTTGCTGACGACACGCGGTACGGATATTTCAAGGGCATCTTCCAGCTTGCTCGGAGCTATGGGAGTATCAAGAGCTACTACGAGGCTGACACTCTGAATATCGAGGAGATTCTGTCCATTCTCCAGATGCAGCGTGATCTTCAGGATGAGAGTGACAATGATCTCTTCATCAGGTTCATCTGCGACGTCATAGAGTACTACTCTCCTATCTGGGAACCATTTGAAGGAGATGTGGCGAGCAACTGGGAGCAGCAGATGTGGGGGAGAGGGGAGAACATCGGAGGGTACAGAGAGTTCGTCGGTTCGCTCTTCGTGCCGTCTCTGTCCGGCACGCCTAGATCCGCTCGTGGTGTGGAGTCCTTCGGACATTCTAAGGCTCGGTACGCAGTTATCACCTTCAACTACGATCGTGTCCTTGAGACCCTCTGCGAGAATGCGACTCACTTCGTAGACTCAGGAAAATTCGCCTTCAGGACTGGAGGAGATGTTTCTGAGACTCCATTCGCAGGGATACCTGCGCTGGTGAAGCTCCATGGTGATGTCAAAGCGCGGAATATAACACCACCAACGTGGAACAAAGGGGCAACCGGTGGTGAGTTGCCAGCGTGGAAGCAGGCCTACGCAATACTCTCAAAGGCCTCGCGAATTCGTTTCCTTGGATATTCCTTACCTGTTGGTGATTCCTACTTCAAATACCTTCTGAAGTCTGCACTCACGGATGGTAGGTTTCTCAAGGAGATAGACGTACTCTGCCTGGATCCGGGACAATCCGTCGAGAAGAGATACCGGGAATTCATCAATTTTCCCAAGCTCCGCTTTACCTCAACTGAAGTGCAAACCTACCTCTCGTCCGTTTCTCATGCGTCGTCAAGCGTCCTCATGGCGCGAATGCTCAAAGATGTCCAAAGCCCGTACAGGAACCTTGAGCAGGCACACCGCGATATATTCGTGTGAAGGCACTTTCTCTTGCACCCATGGGGCATCCCTCTGCCATGAATTGCCCCAACAGAAGACTCGACTCCTCACTTCATTCCCAGCCTGGCATTCAGCTAGCAAGGATAGAAAGAGGGGCTAGGCAACTTGTGCCAATAGCCATTCGATCTCACTCCTTGAAGGCCAATGCAAAGTTCTAAACCTGTTCAGAACACTAGGGTGAACTGTCGTTTTCGAGCGTGCCTCAGTACACCCTTCGTGCAGGCGGAGCACTCTCGCAACAACAGCCTTCAACTGATACGTGAATGAGCACGCAGTCTGTGCAAACTGCGTATCGCAAGGCAGTCGGAGTCACGTGATCGACTGCCGGGCCTGGGGAACTGTACGCGAAACGCGTTCGTTGACCGGCCCGTACTGATCGACGCCCGTATCTGGAAGAACGCCAAGCCCCGAAACCCTCTTGGAAACACAATTCAATGAGTCTCTATCCGCCGGAGTCGGGGCCTGCCTGTTGACTTTCACCCCAAGAACAAGTTCACGACTATTGTCAAGAATGACAGGACAGACATTGGGTAAGATTCGGGGGGGCATAGCATATCTCAGGATGTCAGGTCACCCGAACACCAGTTTCTTCGCCTACTTCCTGAAGCTTGCTGCATCCATTGGCTTGGTTCCTTCCCTAGAACCGATTCGCCCTAGAGAAAGGAGCCGCTGAGATCAAGATACCCAACTGAGGCTCTTATCGCATCTCTCACACGTTCTAGTTCGTCACCGTCATCCAGTTGTGCCAGAAACTTGTAGAGGTCAAGAGTCCAGATAACCAAACCCTGAGCGTCGGAGAAAACCTGAATGTCCTCATCGCAGCCGTCGAGAGGACGCTGCCTTTCCGCGGGAGGTAAGCAGATCTGACCATTAACAACGTAGATGCGCTTGTCGGGTAGCCGCCCGTTCTCGATTTGGTAGAGTTCTGAGAAGCGTCCGAGACGTCCGTGTAGATCAGTCATCCGATGGCTGCTCTTTTCGTATCCGCGTACCTCAACAATAGCGGTCCAATTCGAATCTTCATTCGGGACCGAGAGACGAAGGTCCTCGATCTTTTGCTTCTGGTTGTCCAATTCAGGGTCCATCCGGCGCACAGTGAAGCCAATAGTCTCCAAGGAGCTAGCCACTTGATCGACAAGTTCGTTGCCTTTGCCAGTAATTAGTTTTCGCAAACCATTGTCAACCTCTTGACGTGCTTGTTGCAGTTGAGCGGAGGAAGTTGCGATTCTCTGATCCATCTCGGTAATCGCTGCAGACTTCTCGGATTCTAGCTGATCAATGGCAGATGAAAGCTGCCTCTCGGTTCTTGTCTGCCATTTCGCCATTCCTTTCCAGTCGCCCCATCCGGGGAAGCGTTCCGTGTCAAGCTTCGCCCACTCATCGAGAATAACACGGACCCAGCCCGGCCGGTCGAAGGCGCAGTTCGGCAGACAGGCAACTCCTAACTGAGCACCATCCGTCTTCTGGCTAATGTACTTGCAGGCAAGTGGGGCTCCTGTTGCCACTTCAATCACGATCGCACCGTTCAGCAGCTCTCCTTTCGCCTCTCCAGCACGGTCGCTGTCCAGGTTAACCCTGTTGTTCCTGAGGTCAAGCCTGATCCAGCCCCGAACACTCGTGAGGCCTGCGAGGTCAGTGTCAAGTCGCCTGCTGATCGGAAGAGGAAGATTGGGCAAGCGGAATTCGGTTGTTGTCGCCTCGTGGTTGGATGTCAGATCCACTCCATCGCAAGGCCCGGGCAATGCCGCGAAGTTAATCGAGAAGGAAATGACATAACAGTGGTAGAAGTAACTCCTATCCCGTTCGTCTCCTTGGTCTTCTCCAATAACAACCACGTCGACATCGCGGGCATCAACCGTAGCGCTGAGCGACTTAAGAGTCGTCGCCTTCCACGTGGTTGGAAACATCGCCTCAAGCGCTTCCAGCTCTTCAGTCAAGAATGTGCCGACGAACGCAACGCGAGGCTTGGCAAGTTGGCCTCTCAAACGCCCATCCATATCATATCATCTCCGGTGTCCTATGATACCAGATGACCTCACGTGGATGTCATAGGTGCAGTGATGTCTTAGTACGCAGTCTGTGCAGACTACGTACTCTCGCAACAGGAGACGTCTTTCGTTGCTAGTGAGTTACCTCCGTGATTCGTCAAGCAGACGTTTTTGGGACGTTCTCTCTGACTATGACCTCTCGAAACAGGTCAATTCGGGCCTATCTCGGACCCCTCTCAGGGCAGGCGAGGGGAATAGAACGGCTCTCAGACGATTGGGGTCTCTGTTACCTGGAACGCACGGCCGCTTGACTTGATCTCAGCCAGTTTTGCCATTGATGCCCTAGGACTCAGGACCCTCATCCTTTGGAGACCGCCAGTTAAGACTCTTCTCGATTCTGTTCATGAGGAATGCAACGATGACTGCTAGCACTGCGAACAATCCGACAAACAACACGGGTTGCGGTATTGGAGCAATCCCCAAGGCCATGCTGATTACCCCAATGAGAATCGCTGGGATGATCAGGACCACCAACTTGTATTTGAGTCGGAACAGAAAGCTAAGCCCAAGAGCGATGACGAGACACGAAATTGGGACTATCGGCACTGGACCCAACCACTCCCACACACTACTCACCTCCCAACCAGACCCCGACAAGTCCGAGCAGGATGCCAAGGAGTCCGAGGACGACACTCATAATGCCGAGGCACGTAGCAAGCCTGACAACTGTCTGCGGGTGCTGTAGACAGGAACGAAGGCGCCCACAGAAGTTGTCTGCAAACTTAACCTCCAGTTCATACTCAGACTGAGTTTCAAGGAGGCCAAGCCTCTTGCGATACCAGGCATTTGCGACAAGCGCCTTATCCGGTGTGCAGATCGGGATGCGCCCGGGTGCATTGTAAATCTTGAGGAAATTGCGGTCGATCTTGAGGGCCTCGCAATAGACTGATTTACCCCCATTCTTGTTCGTGATTCTCACAACGATACGCGATATCGGAATTGGCGATCCGAGCCACACCCACCCGCTGTCTATATCCTCGGAAGTTGCCGCAAACACCGTGTATTTCATCTTCTACCTCTTTGGAACCAAACAACGAGCGTCACGGGCGCGCGGTCTCCGCGCGTATCGGGGACGCTCTGGTTCGGAGATCATTTCCCGTGCGTTTCGAGCATGATGTGCAGCATCTTCTCGATGAGCTTCTTTCTTTCCAGCTCGTCAGGTTCCTTCTGAAGCTTACCATCAGCGATATTGCTCTTAGTCCAACTCAGAATGAAAGCGAGGTCCTCTGCGAGTTCCCCAGCGAGATCGCTTTCATCCAGTCTGATAAGTGCAGATATGGTGGCATTTTCGAGCCGATCGCGGAAAGAACCAGCTCCACACAGGCAGTCGATCGCCACGCACATTTTCTCCCATATATAACCAGGTGAACTCATGCCATCTCCTTCTTGCGAACAATGATTAGCCTGCAATCCTGCAACATAGCTCGGCGGCGGGTCACCTGGCAACTCCATTGTCTGCCGCAGTAACGGCAATGTACGCCGGATATGGTGTGCGTATCATTGCTCAGGTGGACATAGAGGTGGTGGGTGTCCCCTATGAAACCAGTCCAGAGGGGTTACTAGGATTCGGCCAATCTCGGAGGAGGGAGATTGGTACATCGCGACACCCGCCACCACGAGCATACGACTACACGCGTCCCAGGTCGATCCAGTAGGATAGGCGCCATACGAATTGCTCACGCAACAATAGCCGCCTTTTGTTGCAGGGGGCACGAGATTACGTGTACCAGCACTTCTGATGCGCTATCATGCATGTCCGCTGCCACTGGCAGACATGAATCAGTGGTGATACCCCGCGACATGGGCCTAATTCATGAGATCGATTTTGGCTGAATCAACGTCTACGTTGATGACTTCGTTGCCCACCTCGGCGAATCCAAGGCCGGTAATGAATCCGACATAGCCGCCACCACCGACAACACAGACCCTCATGAGGCCTCTTCCTTCAGCCAGGCAACGAACCTCAAGATGCCTTCATCTAGGAACGTACTTGCTTCGTAACGCAACAGCCGGCGAGCCTTCTCCACGTTGGCCAACAAGAGAGGCACGTCTCCCAACTGCTCAGCATGTCGCTCGATTTCAGGACGCACATCCAGAGCTTGACCAATCTTGCCGATGAGCTCGTCAAGCCTTGTTGGGCGCCCGCTACCCAGGTTGATGATCTCGAAACGAAGCGGATTCTCGACGGCTGCAAGGATCCCTGTCACAATGTCGTCGACATATGTGTAATCCCTGATGGAACTGCCATCGCCATACATCGGAATCGAATGCCCTGCGAGAAGTCTGCGGGCGAAACGGTGAATGGCCATTCCCGGACGCTGCCGTGGCCCGTACACCGTGAAGAAGCGAAGGACCGTGGTGTGAATCCCGTATAGCTCTGCGTATGTTCGGCAAAAGCACTCCCCGGACCGTTTTGTGGCTGCATAGGGAGAGATTTGGGGTTCGACTGCATCACCTTCCGAGAACGGCCCATCCGTACGCACTCCGTACACAGAGGATGATGAGCCGAAGATGAACTGCGCCACTTCGTTCCGCTGTGCGGAATCAAGGAGATTGACTGTCCCTTTCACGTTGACGTCCACGTAGTCGGAGGGCCGAGGCAATGACGCCCTCACACCGACCAGTGCGGCCAAATGAATGATGCAACGCGGCTGGAACTGCCTTATTGTCGTTTCCACGGCTTCGGAGTCCAGAACGTCGCCGCGTATCAGCGTGTACCTCGTGTGCCCGGCTACAGTCGCTATGTTTCGCTCTTTGATGGCTGGGTCGTAGTCGTCGTCGAAGTTGTCGAGGCAAATGACCGTGTATCCGCTTTCCAGGGCCCTTTCGCAAAGCTGGGAACCGATGAAACCCGCTCCTCCTGTTACGAGAAGCCTTGGATTATCCATTCGTCGTGGGTCAGCCGCTTGTGCGATCATCCTACAAGAATCTTACCCGAAACCCGCACTCGTGGGTATGATGCGGGGCACTGGAACCTCTTGCGATGCTCTTCTTGACGCTGCTTTTCGCACACTGGGAAGTGGGCGGGATCGAATCAACCGCACAGTGGTAGGACGTACCCCCAAAAGGAGCAAAACTTCGCTTGAGACTCGCAACAATGGCCTTCTTCTGTTGCCCCGGAAGGACCTCACAAAGTCTGTGCGATTAGGCCCCGGCTACTTGACGTGTCCCCCTGAAGTCGATCCGGAAACGAAGCTAAAACCTAGATCGATTGAACCTGGATGCCTGAACGGACGAACAATGCTGCGCCTATACACCAGGGATGCTTGCCCGTTGCAGTGTGCCGCCGCGCACAGAGGCTCTTGCTGAGCCTCTATGTGAAAAAGTCTCTGGGCGATGATCTCAGAGAAGCAAGCGCAAGAAAGATTTGAGCGAGAAGAACAAGAATCCACAGAACGCGCATTCCTTGGATCACGTAGAGCATGTACTTGGAAGAAGATTTCAATCGTCTTGCTACAGGATCTGTCTGCGCTAGATCGGCTATTGAATGCATTGGCCTAACGCTCCAAGGCCTCTCAAGCTCCTTCAATGCAGGCTTCCATCGGTCTAGGTAATACTTGCCAATTGTGTTGACTCGAGACCATATGAACGTTAGAAAGAAGCCAAACAATGCAACAACACAACTGTAGATAGGTTTTGTGTTCGCGGCGGTCATGAAGACGAGCAATCCGCCCGAAACGGCAAGGAACACTCCGTTGCGGGCCCAGTACCTATCTGCTTCACTGTTCCATGCCGTCATGAGAACCGACCAGATATGTTGGTCTGTAGCAGATGGAGTGCCTACAGACTCCTCACCAGCTTCGATATTCCTTCTCACAACAACGTTTGGGTGGATCACCGCGTTAGGGCCGATAGTCCGTCCTGGCAGGATCGAACTGTTCACGCCGAACTGAACGTTATCGCCAACAATCGCCCCACCCTTGAAACCTAATGTGCGCTCTCCGTCCGCAAAACGGAATTTCACTGGGGCATTGTCAAATCGTCGTACTGCAATAACAGATCCTGCTCCGAAATTTGCGTTCCTCCCAATCAATGAGTACCCGATGTAGCCAAAATGGACGAGTCGAGTCCCGTCAAGAAGGATGCTTCGCTTAACTTCGCTACCGTTCCCTGTCCAGCAGTTGGAGGCTACGAATGAGCATGAAAGCTTGCAGTTTGGCCCCACGATTGAACTCTCTCCGATATAGACCGGCCCGACGATGAGAGCTCCAGGAAGGATAGTTGCACCCTTCCTAACAACAACCCGCCCCTCAATTGTGGCTTCTGGAGAAATGGTGGCCTCATCGGATAGATCTTGCCCATCATCCCCAGTAATCTGCTGGAGATATGAAGTGAGCTGCTCCTCGATGTTTGCTAATAGGCCGAAGAACTCGCTCCGCCGCTCCCACCAATCTTCGGTTTCGAGAAGCTCATACAACCTCTCATTCCAATTGAAATCGAACATCTTGCCACCTCACCAGTCAATGAGACACTCTATCCCACATCGCCAGATATGCACTAGTGCGTTTACGCTCGTTGAAGAACAGCCGAACAAACAACGACCCGCGGCTACGCATTCTCTCTATTTCACTCCTACCTCCTAGCGCTCGCGCGATTGCGAAAGCAAGCCCCTCCGCATCGTCCCTCTTGACAACAAATCCGTTCCAGCCATCTCTGACCAATTCTCTGACATAACCTACATCCGTTGTGACAACTGGTGTGCCCAGAAGCATAGCTTCCCGGAGCGCCCCAGGAATCCCTTCGTAGCTTGTAGACGAAATCACAACAACGTTTGCCCTTCTGATCCAAGAGCCCGGGAATGATGATGGCCCGATAATGTGAGTGGCGCCGATTCTCCAGGCATCTAGCTCTTTATACAGTTTAAGGCCTAGCCGATTTGCGCGTCTTTGGCATTCGCGCAGACTACGCTCACCTACTACTGTCCCGATAGTGTTGGGGACAAGCTCAGCAAGAATTTCCATGGAATTGTGGAAGAGATCTAGGTTCTTATACGGGCGGTCGCTAGCAAGGCACAGAATGAGCTTAGAGTCGGGACGAATCTTCTCTCGAATCCGCATATCCTCATCTTCATTCGTTAAGGCACGAGTGCCTTGCCGGATTAGGAATACGGGAAGATCAGGGACTGCCTGTTGAAGAAAAGCCTGACCTGCATGTGCGATCGAAACAGCAGCCGCGACTCGATTCGAATTGAGCTGAGCCTTGAGACCTTCGGGGATCTGATCCGAATGCCCGTGGTAGACAATTACGGGCAGGCTTGTTCCCCTCAACCCGGCAAGCACACTACCCAAGGCGCTAATGTGGGGAATCACTACGTCGCATGAATTCCCAAGAGCAAGTTCGCCGATGATCCCAGAGTTTGCACTATACGGTTCACAGAATTCGAAGGCACTGCAATTAGTCCGCAGTTCCTCAGACGATTTCACGCCTTGGTTGAAACGATGCAACACATAAGCTCTCTTCCCGATTTCCCGTAGGCTCTCAGCCAATAGATGCATCTGCATACCTGATCCACCAATACGAGAGCAGTTCACGGTCACAAAAAGCGGATTCATCGGGTAAGACTACTCACTACTCTCTGAAGCACCGCATGCGCTGTCTCAGCCATTGCTTTGTGCCCTGCATTGTTGGGATGCAGACCATCGTCAAGGTGAGACATGATGAATTCCTCACCGAACTGAATCCACACTGGGAAGTACTCGATATACGCAATGCTGTGAGCAAACGCGGCTTTCCTGATCTCGTCTTCGTAAGCGATCTGCAAGTCTCGGCGATAATGCTTATCCAACTTGTAGGGATCAACTAGATGATCCACTACTGGCACTTGTCCTGACAGGCAAATCTGCGCAGGCGACTCGTCGAGAATGCGGCGGATCACCTGATTCAAACTGCTTGAGAATCTCTTGAGGGGGATCTCCTGTGAATTCAGAGATGGACGATACCTACAGTCATTGGCGCCAACACCCAATACAACAATGTCTGGATCAAGGTCTAGGCAATCGCGGTTCAGGCGGGTTGAGACCTTTTCGATGTTGTCTCCCCCTTCACCTCGGTTGGTGAGAGAGATCTCGTAACCGTCTCTGGCAAGTTCCCGGCAAGCTTGCTCGATCCAGGAGAGTCCAGAATGAGCCGCTTTCCCTTGTATGATGCTATCGCCAATGGCAACCAAGTGCATATCATTATTATGCGGACATCCCACTCAAAAGGCAACAAATCTGCCGCAGAAGCTGTGGGTTCTGACACGCCCTCCATGGGGTCAGTCCAGATCCAGAGCAAGTGCTTAGCCACCTGGCGAAGTTCGAAAGTAGTCCACTAGGGGGTACCAGACGTTGAACTCGCGTTTGCGATGCTGAAAAGGCGTATTGGTGTTTCAGGTCAGGCTTTGCACCCCTGTCTAACCGAAACTGGTGCAGTAGATCTCCAAGAGACCGCTAACGAACGCGTTCTACATACAGTCCCCCAGGCTCCAGAGAATCTCATCAATCACTGATGGCGTCCGGCTTTCCAGCTCTCCACGAGTTCTATAGCCAGATCGCCTTCTCACGTATCGATAGATAGTGTCAGTACTTCCGAGTTCGAGTCCCTTAGGCTCTCAGCTCAAGTGAGCGGCCTTCGCCTTATCCTCCGTCCAATCCTCGGGATGAAGGTCGCACTTGGATTCCCTCTGGATCCGCACAGGTTGCCAGCACCCGACCCGACCAAGGCTTCACACGCTCTCTTCGTCCGAAGTAGAATGCCTCGGCTCAATGCCACGCAGTTGCTTGCTTATCAGACTGATTCGGGCAGGGTTGGAAGGGGGAGGTCGCAATGCACACCCGAGAAGACCACGGAACCAACAAGCAGAGAAGGCACGTACTGGACAGACTCACTGCTATCCCGCTTGGGATCCTCCTCGGTGTTCTGTTCTGGGTGTTGGATGCTGCCGTGGACAGCCTTGTATTCGACAAGGGATCTTTTCTGGAGCAGCTATACATCCACGTGGCCCCACATGACCTGCTCATGCGCACTGTCGTACTTGCCATGTTCATTGTGCTGGGCTCACTGTGGGCCACGCTGTCCGCACGGAACCGTCGAACCCGTGAGGAGTTGCAGATCATGACACGCGCCGCACTCGACGCGATCATTGTGATCGGC
>SDBT01016163.1_pt1 | contig 11829 bp, 8 predicted proteins | sample 2277101 | NCBI WGS metagenome assembly SDBT01 (sample SAMN10404973, study PRJNA504765) | marine sediment metagenome | isolation source: marine sediment core GS10_PC15, 103 cmbsf | place: Arctic Ocean: Southern Knipovich Ridge | collected 2010
TGGCGATATACTGCAGGGCGTTCAAGGTCTCTGCTTGGGATCCAATCAAAATGCTCAAATCATCACCGCTAATATCGACTATCAGCGGGATCCGGCTGCGTTCATCTTCAGCCTCTCCAAAGCCAGCACTTACGCTGGCCTCCACACCCATCTTTTCCAGCAGTTCTTCTACGGTCGCACGCGCCACGTCAAGCACAACCTCTTCTTGAGGTTCCGCTTCACTCTCCGCCAGAGCCGCTGCAAAATCCTGTTCTGGTTCCACTTCGGACTCTCCAGCTTCTGTAGCAGCCGCATCGAGGGATGCCGCTTCGATAGCAGCGTCTTCACGTGATACTGCTCCTTCCTCAGAGGCAGCCGTTTCAACTTCCACAACATCAGTCGTATAGATTTCGGGGCTCGGGGTCTCCACCTCGTCCTGGGAAGGCTGTTCCTTTTTCAAGGGGGTGTCTCTGATCGTCAGCCGGATACGCGATTGGCGGACGCCCATTCCCAACAAACCCTTGCTCCCAATGTCCAGAACTTCAACATTTACAGCCTCTTCAGGCAGCCCAAGTTCGTCAAGCCCCTGCGCAAGGGCTTCTTCAATGCTGGGGGCGATAATCTCTAAACTTGCTCTCTTCTCGTTCATTTTTACCTTCGCACTAACCTATTTATGTATAAAGACTTTTTTTTACCACAAAGATTGATAAGATAAATTTAGAAAACTCTGCCTTCTGCGTGAACTCTGTGGTATTTTTTATGCGCTGCCGGCTTTCTTGAACGGGTTCAAGTTCTTCCAGTTAGCCTTACCCATGAGCGCATACTGCAGGATCGTGATAACGTTACTGGTCACAAAATACAGCGCCAGACCGGCGGCGAATGTTAGCGCCAGGTAGCCCATCAAGAGGGGCATATAAAGGTTCATCATCTGGGTCATTTGAGCACCCTGCTCGCCCGGCTGTGAGGGCGGGGTGATCAACTTGGATTGGAAGAATGTCGTTATCAGCACAATAATCGCCAGGACGGGAATCCCATAACCAAAGACATAAAGACGTTCCGGCTGGCTGAGGTCCATCCATAAGAACGTGCTGTCGATCGGCAGCAGTTTGGCGACATCAGAAAAGGGGTAGATGTTGTAAAAAAGAGCGGTCATCTGCTTTGGTGTGACAGCCAGAGCCCGGATAATGGATTGGTAAAGACCGATGATGACCGGAAATTGGATCAGCGTCGGTAGACACGATCCTAGCGGGTTGACGCCCTTCTCCTTGTAGAGCTTCATCTGCTCCTGCTGCAGCTTCTGTTTATCTTTCTTGTACTTTTTCTGCATAGCCAAATACTCTTTGGACTTCTGCATATCCTGCATCTTCGAGGCGCCCTTCAACTGCTGGATGGTTAATGGATACGTCACCATACGCACCAGGATTGTGAACAAGATGATAGCGAGACCGAAATTACCCAGAATGCTGTATATCCACAGCAGGGTGTTCAGCATCGGGTTGATAATCAACATATCCCACATAGTTTTTATTCCGTAAAATTTAGATGTATTAAGTTGTAGTAGTCAGTCATTGTCTCTACTCAGCTGCGTTCTCTGCGTAGTAAATCTTTCACTTCTGGGGCACAAACGCCCATTTCTGGTTGCCATCATAATCCATAGCGATCAAAACCGGGTCGGAGTCAGCGGGCGCAACCAGTATCAGATCATCCGCTGCAACAGGACCCTGGTACAGTTTGCCGTCTATAGTTTTGCTCCAGCGCAGGCTGCCGCCGTCCGAGTTCAGAGCCGTGAATACGCCGCTTTCCGAACCAAAATATATTGTATCCTCCGTCACGAGAGGTGTACCGGTGATGCCTTGCTTCTTTTCAGAACCCAGCTTGTACGGCTGCCAAATATTGGATCCGCTGTTGGCGTCTATGGAATAAAACGTGCCGGTCATGTCGCCAAAATAGAGCATATCTTTATCCAGCGCGGGACCCGACCATACCCAGCCTTCGGTAGGTATACGCCACAATATCTCACCGTTCTGGTCATTCAAAGCCACCATTTCTGAATTTAAGGTTCCTATATAAAGAGCGCTTTGTTCTATATATGGCGGAGTGCCCGCCAGGGCGCCCCCCAGGTCTTCGGAAGTCCAGAGCAAGTCCCCGCTTTGAGCATCAAGGGCGTAAATGACGTGATCCATAGAGGGCAGATAAAGCGTGTCGCCCTCGATCGACGGCGTCGCCCATTGTTCAAATTCAGTTCCAAATGTCCAAAGCAGTTCTCCATCGTAATTTAATACATAAAGGTTGCTATCCGAGGAAGGTGCGTAAATCCTTTCACCATTAACGAGTGGACCGGCAATATAAAGATCCTGGGAGCCGTCGAACGTCCAATTCTGCTGCCCATTCTCAGGATTCAGGCTGTAAAGCACCTTGTCATAACTGCCTACGATTAATTGACCATCTGCTGTCAAAGCAGGCGGGGCGAAGAACGTGATTTTATTGTCAGGTTCGACTGGGAATCGCCATTTCTGAGTGCCATTATTCAGGTTAACTGCATAAACGTGGGTCTTATAAGCCAGGTATGCAGTGCCACTCTCAACATCAACCGTCAAACCAGGCCAGCTTTGAGTAGCAACACCACCCCCCGCGCATGCCGATAGGAGTACGACCGGAATAATGATAAGTATTAGGTACAGGTAACGATTTCTATTCATATACGATAACTTTCACTTTATATTCAGTACAGGTTTATTTACATCCACATGTTGGTTAATAATACATATAGCATTTTAAGGCACCGGATCGATGCCGCCTTGATTGAACGGGTTGCAGCGCAGGACTCGCCAGACTGCCATGAACCCGCCCTTGATAACGCCGTATTTGTAGATCGCCTGGTAACCGTAGTGCGAACAGCTCGGGTAGAACCGGCATGTATTCTGTGGTAAGGTGCGCGAAAATGTCGCCTGGTAAAGACGGATCAATCCCAACAGCAAGAAACGCGGCAGGTTAGTCAAGCGCAGTTGAAGGTCTTGTAAACGCGGTTCTTCAACGTGCTCGTGTTCTGCTTCAGTGGAGAAATGTTCCGAATGATATTCAGATGTCATAGAATATTTATATCAGTCTGGCGCGCAGCAGTAATTCTTCGAGAGCGGTTTCCGTTTGCTGGTAAGTCCCATCTGCCATAGGCTTGCGAGCGATCAGGATGATATCCCATCCAGGTGCGATTTTTGGAAGCAGGTCTTGAATAACAGCCCTGATCATCCTCTTCGATCGATTGCGCTGTACAGCTTTGCCTACGGTTTTCCCCGCAACAATCCCAATCCTTGTTCCACTTCGCTGGTTGGGAGAAGCAATCAACACGATAAGCGGGTGGGCGTGTGACTTTCCATAGCGCCGCACCCGCAAGAAGTCCCTAGATTTGGTCAGGCGGAAACTGCGCTTCACCCTGGTGTTTGGGATCCCTCTAATTTACTGTCTCGGCGGTTAACTCTTCCAGTTTATCCTCTTGACGTGATTATTCATGCTCACCGTTAGATGGTTGCGACTTCTTGCACGTCGTTTTTTAATAACTCTGCGGCCTCCCTTGGTCGACATACGGGCTCGAAAGCCGTGTACTCGCATACGACGTCTCTTTTTTGGTTGATATGTACGTTTTGGCATTATTCACTACTTCTTTCAAAATTGGTTAAATATCCGATTTGCTGAGTATGAATCTTGATTATTGCAGCAGACGAACGATGATTATACCTCAAAATTCTGGTTTTGATGGCAGTCTTTGCTAAATTGTGAGTCTGCGTTAATCAGCAGAAACGAGAAGGGCTCCAATATAACAAGAACCCTTCTGCTTTCCAGTTACAAAATTGACCTGTAAATCAAGCGTTCTGGTGTGCCATCTTGGCAGATCGTACAGTGTTCCTCAATAACATGGCGATGGTCATCGGTCCCACGCCTCCAGGGCTCGGGCTGAGCATTCCCGCAACTTTCTTGACCTCGTCAAAGTCGACATCGCCTACCAAACGATAGCCTTTTTCTGTACTTGGATCATCTATCCGGTTGGTGCCGACATCAATCACCACAGCACCAGGTTTGACCCAGTCCGCTTTCACCATTTCCGGTCGACCCACTGCAGCGAGAAGTATGTCAGCCTGGCGGGTTATACCTGGCAGGTCTTGTGATCGAGAGTGGCAAATCGTAACCGTAGCATTTCGCTTGACCAACAGGAGCGCTAAAGGCATGCCTACAATATTGGAACGACCCAACACGACCGCATTCGCCCCCTCAATTTGTACATTCATTTCATCCAGCAAATAAATACAACCATTTGGCGTGCAGGGTACGAACAACGATTCGCGACCTTTCTGCGCTAATCGCCCAATGTTGATAGGATGAAAACCGTCCACATCCTTTTCAATATCGATGGCATTAAGCACTCGCTCATCATCCAACCCGGATGGCAATGGAAGTTGCACCAGAATTCCGTTCACCTTTGGATCGGCGTTCAGTTCCGCTACCAGATTCTCAACTTCTTCCTGTGTAGAAGTGGCGGGTAATGTGTATCCGAACGACTCAATTCCTGCTTTCGCGCATGCTCTCTGCTTCATGCGAACGTATACTTCAGAGGCCGGATTTTCTCCCACCAGTACTGTTGCCAGCCCGGGAGGAGGGTAACCCTCGGCGACCATCCCGGCGACATCTTCGGCTACTTGCTCGCGCACCTTCAAGCCAATCGCCTTGCCATCAATAATTTGTGCTGACATATTATTCTCCTTTTTTGTTTTCTAATTGTTTTTATTATTGCAGCTAGAAGTGTTTACAACACCCACTATTATGCTCGAATTTATAGCGCGTGACAATTGACATATGTCACATTGGAATATTTACACTCTTCAAAACCTGGACTAAGTAAATAATTTCTATCACTGCGAGCGCAGCGTGGCAGTCTCATTATTGGGCAGCAAAGGTTCGCCCTGACCCGCCTCCCCCAGAATATCTAAAAAACGGCCTTCGATTTTCGAAACCAGCAAATCCACCGGCTGGTCGGATATCGGAACCTGCCCGCCTGCCATTGAACCATGTCCCCCAGCTTTTCCCGGTGGGAAAATCACGCGCTGCACAATAATGCCTGCATCTTCTCCCCCAGTCTCAGTGCGCAGCGACAGATACAATGTCGAGCCATGGTAGCCAGAACAAAGCACTGCGCGTGCATCTTGCAAACGAATGAGCATATCCGCAATCTCGGCCACAAAATCTGGTCGGTGCATCTGCCCAAGGTAAACCAGGACAGTTCGACCAAATATACGGGCTGCTTCTAAACCCTGGCTGAAAGCGCGGAAATAATCCCTCGATAGACCTGCTTGTTCGACTTTAATCAACAAGGAATGGTCTATCATTCCCAGCATCTTAAAATATATCGCCTGATCTATCGCCGAGGCGCCACGTGAAAGCCCGCGCGTATCGGTTTGAATACCGTAAAATATCGCCGTTGCAAGTACCGGGTCAGGTATTACCCCGCCTGCTTCCAGGTACTGGTAGACCATACTGACCGTTGCGCCCACTTCTGGGCGCACATCCACGTAGCGCACCAATTTCACACCTTCGCGCAGCGGGTGGTGGTGGTCGATGACAATATCAGGGATCAATTGGTCCGGCAAGTTATTATTGCCCGCCGCCGGTTGGGTATCCACAAGTACTATGGCTGAATAATCCTCCAGGCGGGATAATTCCTGCGAAAACTCCCACTCTGGGGTCAGTATCTTCAGCATCGCTTTGTTTTCAGCTCTGGCTACCAATCCACTGTAGATCATCCTGGCGGGTATGCCCCAGGTCCCCTCAAACAACGCCGCCAGTCCTTTTCCAGCAGCCAGCGCGTCGGGGTCAGGGTTTTCATGGGTCACGATCAACACTGGTCCACGCCCAGCCACGCTGTGCAATTCATCCATCCGGTTTTGATCAATCGGATTGGGGAGAGGAATCGTCAACTCGTTCATTTGTATTTCTGTTCTCCAATTGTCATGATTCGGGTTCCTCACTTATAGTGACCTGTACTTCTGAGGGAAACAATTCTACTGAGATCCCCGAGGGAGCCTCATATTCCAAAGGCAGGACATGTATCCCGGGTACCACATCAGTTGCATCCACATAAATGACGACCAATGACGGGTCTGCCTCTATTTCATCTAAAATGGGCTCTGGACCGATCAGCAGAACCGATACCTGCTGAGGTGAAATTTCTGCTGAATAAGTTACAGGCAGCCCGCGGATTGCAGGCGCGACCGTTTGCAGCAAATAATTTGTTGCCGGCGAAACAAAAATGCTGACAACCGCGCTGTCCACAGTCTCTCCCTTTTCCCCCTTCCCAACAACTCCACCCGGTAATATCAACGGGACATCCAGGGTTAACTCGCTGTACACATTGGTCAATGTTATCGGAGCCGTCAAGACAAAATCACCAACACTTTCGAGCGCTGTGCGCGGTCCGGTCAGGGTCAGCGAGGTGGGAGACAGGCGTACGCTCGTGATCTCATACCCATCATCCAATGTGTCCGCTCTAAGATCAGCTTGAATTGGCACCTGGCGGGTGAATTCTGTATGCTCGATAGGAACCGTCGCCAATACTTCTGCCGGCATAATGCGCACATCTTCGACCCAACTTCCATTCACATCGAGAGGGATCACCAGAAGCGACTCCTGGTAATCCGTCCGGTTTCCATTTAAAGTAATCTCGGCTCTGACTTCAACAACCTCTTCAACAAGCGATTCTGGTCCGTCCAGTATGACCGTCTCAGGTGAGATATTTATTTCACCCAGGGTATATCCAAATGGGAGTGCCTCCGGATCCAGGATCTTCACTGTTGGCGTCATTTCAACACTGATCTCCGGTTCAAGTACCACGTTGATAAAGTCTGGAACGACCGACATCAATTGAGCGCGTTCATCTGCTAAAGAAACCTCAACCGGGACACGGTGAATACCCGCAGGTAGATTTTCCAAATCCACTTCAGCCCGTACGGTAGTAGCGCTGAGTTCGGCGAGTCTATCCCTCGTGGTTTGCACTTTTATGCCAGCCGTCTCGGGAATCTCGGACATGAGGATCAAGTCCGGTTCTGGTGAGGTGACGATGATCGGCACATCCTTTATTAACACCTGTTGTGGAGGATTTGTTTGATAGGTAACCCCCACCCATGCGACAATCGCCAGACTCACCGCCAGAATCAAATTGTAGATTGTGGCTTTCGTACCTCCCCCTTGCAGCCATCTCCAGCGCGAGCCTCTATCTCCTGTTAGTTGGTCCTGGAAACGGTCCAACCACGCCTCAAGCCTCTCATCTGACAAGCCGCGATAAATGCGTCCGTTAAATGCCACCGAGATACGACCTGTTTCCTCCGATATCACGATCACCAATGCATCCGGTACCTGGTTGGAAAGACCCAGAGCAGCTCTGTGACGCGTCCCGAAACGGGAATCATCCACCTCCTGGGTCAGAACAGGAAGAATACAACCGGCAGCAACCAACCGGTCACCCCGTAACACCACCGCACCGTCATGCAGGGATGATCTCTGGTTGAAGATCGTAACCAGCAGTTCGCTGCTTAATTCCTCCGCCTGGATCGGGATCCCGGTTTGGATAATCTCCTCCAGCGATGTTTGACCCTCCAGGACGATCAGTGCACCTTCGTTACGCGCTGCAAGTTGACTTGCAGCCGCGATAATAGTTTCTTTAAAACGATCGAACGTTGATCGGTATCCGCGCCGGCGCCCCATCCTTCCCAATCTAGTCAAAGCACGCCGCAGTTCGTCTTGAAACAGCCAGGGTAGGGCGATCAACCCTGCCAGCAGTAAGGCGCGCACCAAATATCCAAATGTATTTAGAGGCAATAACAACAGGATCAGCACTCCCAGGATGGCAATGATGATCACCCCCCGCAGCATCTGCAAGGCGCGGGTCTGGTATAAAGCCTGGAAGGCGACGAAAAAGATAGCCGCCACCAGCACAATGTCCACCACATCGGCGAGCGTTATGTGACTGAATATGTAAGCCAATTGGAACAGGAAACCGGTTGTCGTCTCAATCATCTAAAAGGGGATTAATTTCCAAAAATTTGTCAGACAATTAACACAAAGGTGAACGCCTATCAATATAGGATAAGCAGACCGCCACTTCTTCACAAAGGCAGCCAGGTACCAATGCCGCGCTCCCTGGCGCGCCGAAAGATTTCAGGTGCCACCGCCATATCATCAATCGCCAGACCAAGGTTTATGGCTAACGTGCGTTCGTTTTCCCCTTCCCTGCCGGGTTTTAATCCTGCCGCGAGCTCACCAAGGTCGGCGTAGGGATCCGGAGTGCTCTGGAAGTATCCAACGCTGCGGTAATAAAAAAACTGCTTGTGATCATCTGTGCTTATTTTATCCATCTGAGCCATCGCGGCGGGCTGCCAATAGCTGTCAAAATCTACAGCGGACGCAAAGGCGCCAGGCTGCAGCCAGCCCTGTTCGATTGCGGGTTCAGGATGCTCCAGGATCGGACCTGATGTGACCACCAGATCGCTCGCTATTACAGCCTGTTTGGGATTATCCACACCCACGATCTCGAGACCAAGTTTTGCAGACATATCCTCGATGTACTGCTGTTGGACCTCCGGAACGATGTCATATGCATAGACGCGTTTGACCGGAAACAACACGGCTAACGCTTCCAGGTTTGTGCGACCCTGAACGCCGCACGCCAGGATACCGACAATTTCGCTTTCAGAACGCGCAAGGTACTTGGCGGAAAGCGCTGAAGCCCCAGCAGTTCGGTAAGCGGTAATCCATGTGCAGTCCATCACCGCATAAGGTAAACCGGTCTCATCATCGTTCAAGATCAAGAGACCGCTGATATACGGCAAGCCGCGCTTCTGGTTTTCGGGATAGCCACTCACCCACTTAATCCCCGCCGAATGCAGCGCAGGAATATAGGCAGGCATGGCGTGGATGAATGCATCCGGTTGAGTGTGTATTCCGGGTTTGGGCGGCATTTCCACCCGCCCGGCTCCTTTCTCCCGGAAAGCATCTCCAAGCAGTTCAATAATGGTCGCCATTTCCAGCCCCACTTCTTCCACGTCGGCTTGTGATAGATATAACAATTGATTTGTATCCATTTAAGGGTTCCCTCCTCAACCGCGCTTGGTTTTCGCCTGTATCATAACACCTACAAGGAACAATCCTACGAAAATCATCGTGGCAAACCATCCTTCTGGATCTATTGCCTGAACTACAAGATTAGCGCCTATTAAAGAGGACATCAGGATCAACGCCCAATCAAATAATACCGCTACCAGCACCGCACCGATGATCCCGCCAATTAAAACAAGTATCCAGGTTGGCAAATCAATTCCCAAATTTAACAAGGACACAATATAGGTCGCCATAAAACCACCGGCTACAAACCCAGCCACACCCACTGCGATTCGCTTCAAGAATAAAGCCAGAACGGCGAATAATACCCCTGTTATTAGAGCCAATACCAGGAGAGTGGTTTCGGATTCGCCTGGGAAAAAGCGCTCAGCCAAACCGATACCAACGGTAAACCCCACTACGCCGACAAACAACCAGAACAGCTTTCTGCCTGCGATGAGCATTACAATGCCAAGACCAATAGTGACAAAAAAAGTCATGCGGACTCCCTGTGGAAGAGCGTATTTAGGCGCTGACAAATCCTCACAGAAACGAAGAAAAAAAGAATTGCCATCGGATATCTATTGTACTATCATCCAGAGACATTCTTGGTACAATAATCGCCATGCCTGTAACTACTGGATTGAGGTTTTGGTAATGAATAAAACACAGCTCTTTAGAATCCTTTTGCTCTGGACGTTGCTTCTGCTAACGATCTCAAGCTGCAGCAGCGAAAGCGCAAACGATGCACCTGGAGCGGTTGAAGATTATCTAGGGGCATTAGTGTCCAAGGATGAAAACCAGATGATCAACCAATCCTGTGCAGATTGGGAGTCGCAAGCGAAACTCGAACTCAATTCTTTCGCCGCTGTTGAGGCATCCCTGGAAAACCTCAACTGTGAGACCAGCGGTCAAGCAGGTGATTACACACTGGTGGACTGTAGTGGCATAATCATCGCCAATTACGGCGCCGAAGTCCTCGAAATTGATCTGCAAGAACGCACCTTCCAGGTCCTTCAGGAAGGGGGTGAATGGCGGATGTGCGGTTATCGGTAGCCGTTATTTGGACCTCTTTTGAGAAAATAAGGGCGCCAATATACAATTTATCGCGAGTGATTATTAATTTGAAAGATGATTCTGGAATAATATGCGCAAATATATATCACAAGAAAACATCTACGCTTTGATCGTATGCTTGATCCTGATCGCCCTGCTCGTAATGACCTCCGATCAGGCTCCCCAGTGGATATACCAGGGCTTCTAGTTACCCACCCAAGCCAAACCTGTCACAGCGATGAATCCCATCCATATTCTGGTCTTTACGGCTTTCGCTCTCTTCTTCGGCTGGGCAGTGCCGTCACGCTGGCGGGGTTGGGTGTTGTTGGGCAGCAGTGTGATCGCCATTTACTGGCTGCAGCCATCAACGCCGCTGCGCAACTTCGATTTCTGGTTCCCAACTGCCAGTATCGCACTGACCATATTCGTCTGGGTCGTCACTCGTGAAGCGGATGCCAATTCAGGACGCAAGACGCTTATCGCGGCCCTGGTCGTAACTGGCATCGTCCTGTTGCTGGGAATCACCCGCTATATAGATTTTCTGTGCTGTCTGACGCCAAGCCGTCCCCCCGACCTCTCCAGGATCGCTCTAATTGTAGGCTTGATCGCAGGTGCGGCTGCCATTCCTTACTTCTTTCTACCCAGAAACCGCTTCCTGCCCGCTTTTACTATTCTTTTCATTCTCAGCCTTTTCATTATTTTAAAAACCGATTCCCTGGCGAGGTCCGCCAGCGCCGTCGTGCGTACTACTACCGGTCAATCGGCAGAGCTTGCCAGTGCCTTCGACCTGCCATGGCTGGGATTCTCTTTTCTGGCGTTTCGGCTGCTGTCCGTTCTGAGAGATTACCAGTCCGGCAAGCTCCCCTCTTATTCATTGAGTGAGTTCGTCACTTACGCAATTTTCTTCCCCACTTATATAGCGGGTCCAATCGACCGGTCGCAGCGCTTTATTGGAGATCTGCGAAAAGTAGAAGCGGCTCAAGTTCTAAACGAGCCAAAAGGCAGGGCATCAAATCGGTTCGTGGGAAGCCAGAGGATCCTGATTGGAGCCTTTAAGAAGTTCGTTCTGGCAGACAGCCTGGCATTATTTGCTTTGAATGCGCAAAATGCCCTCCAGGTGGAATCTACAATTTGGACGTGGGTGCTCTTATACGCATACGCGCTGCGGATCTATTTTGATTTCGCAGGTTACACGGATATCGCCATCGGATTGGGCAACCTATTGGGCTTTAAACTGCCTGAGAATTTTAACCGTCCATACCTGAAATTAAGCATGACCGCTTTCTGGAACAGCTGGCATATCACCCTGGCGCAGTGGTTTCGAGCTTATTATTTCAACCCGCTTACGCGATCATTGCGCTCTAAACAATTGAAACTGCCCTCCTGGGTGATTATTTTCATCGGTCAGTTCACAACGATGCTGCTGATTGGTTTGTGGCATGGGATCACTTTTAACTTCGCAATATGGGGAGCCTGGCATGGGATTGGGTTGTTTATCAATAACCGCTGGTCAAACTGGATTCGCCCGCGCATAGCGGGACGAGAATTAAGCCCGGGGCTCGAGAAGACCATGAAATTCGGCAGCTGGCTGCTCACCTTCAATTTCGTCTCCCTGGGCTGGGTGTGGTTCGCACTACCCGATCCGTATACGGCGCT
>SDBT01016164.1_pt1 | contig 11828 bp, 8 predicted proteins | sample 2277101 | NCBI WGS metagenome assembly SDBT01 (sample SAMN10404973, study PRJNA504765) | marine sediment metagenome | isolation source: marine sediment core GS10_PC15, 103 cmbsf | place: Arctic Ocean: Southern Knipovich Ridge | collected 2010
GATCGAAACATCGTCGAGTACATCAATGACGCTTGCGTTGCTCGTTTGCATGGACAGCCTGCTCCGTCGCTGTTACCCGTACATGCCTCTGCTTTGGCTCAAACGGCCTGAACGGTTACGATTCGCCAAGGTCCCATTTTTCTGTCGGTTTATTCCCAAGATAACGCTTATATTTCAGGAAGGTAGAAAATCCCTATGAGCTCATCGCTTGACTTCAATCTATGCGCTGTGCTTAGATTCCAACATGGAACTCAAGGACAAGTGCATGATTTCCGAAAAGGACGTTTGTTTTACCTATCCCAAATGCAGCCGACTCTTGAACTCGCGGCTGATTTACGACGTTCGCCGGAAGAAATGACAGCATCGAAGCACAACTCCAAAACGGTAAATACTAGCGCACAGCTTACCGTCGAGGAACTAAACATCCTGAATCAGGCCCTTAAAGAATTGAATGCCGAAGTCTCTGACAACCACCTGCCTTTCCTTGGATCAGAAGGGCAGCGAAAGAGACTTCTCTACAGAATATGGCATGATCTAGGCAAGGCCATGCGTCGGCCCCGAACCTGCATTTATCCGGGCTGTGCAGACCAGTCCGTACCGCGGTCGCATACGATCCAGAAAGCTGGCCCTTTGAGTTTCATCGCTGAGGGTTCTCACGTCGTCGCCCCTAGGTTTGCATCGAATTCCGAGTACTCAATTGTCCGAGTCGGGCTGAACGACGCATCGACTTTTCCTGGATTCTGCCAAAGGCACGAGTCTGTCTTTAACGAGTTCGAGACAACCGGCGGAATCAAGACTGAGAGGAATATCTTCCTTCAAGTATTCCGCACAATCTGCCGTGAGATAGCAGTGAAGCAGATTCAGATAGAACAAGTAGTTAAGGTTAGAGAAACCCATGATCGTCTTGTCTCAAGCAAAGGGATGGAGATACTGAAAAGCCGTCTAGGTGATGCTTTCGTGAAAAGGCACAACCCGCGTAACCTGATGTTCGACATGGTGAGCAATGGCCAGGTCGCCTTGCTGGAGACCGAGAAGGAACTCGGTGAAGCGCTAGAGGACCTTGAGACACAATTTTTCCCTGCTTCGGCGGAACTCGATGGAAGTGAGTACTCGCTTTGTCATGTTTCGGTGGCTGTTCAGCAACCTCTTCCCGTGTGCCTATCCGGTATGGCGAACTTCTGGATTGATGACCACGGAAAACGTATCAACGTACGGACGATCCTGAATGTCCTACCATCGCGCCAACAAACGCTGATCGTGGCAACGACCTTATCAACCCACAAACGCTACCTGCACACTTACTTGGGGCAGATGCTGGATCAGATGAATGGGATCTTGATCATGGTGGAAACTTGGATGGTCAGAGGTACCGACCATTGGTTCATAACCCCGAGCGAATGGGAGGCCATACCAAAACGTCGACAAGCCAAGATACTGGCGGACATGCTGGACGAATCTGTCTCAATAGGCGAAGCATACCCGACGTCTGTTCTTGATTCAGTGCGTGAGCAAGTTCTGACGCTGCCCGATGCGAAGGCGGAACCACAACAAATTTTTGACGCAGAAGCATCAAAATTAACTGATCGCGTCATAATGTGCATAAACAGCAATACCAATGACAAAGATTGACGGCGAACAAAGCGTTGCACAGCGACGCGGTAAGCCGCGCGCGTGAACGCTGACGTTAGACCTAAAGGGAAGTGATAGCATGGTATCAAGAAGAGAATACTCCAAACCAAGTATCGGTAAGACGACCCGGAACGAAGAGCTGACGGCAAGATATGGTTTTGTCGCGTTACTGGATGCCCTGGGGGTTGGGAGCCTTGAGATAGAGGGATGTGTCAGATTTATCAGGAAGATCGACGTGATAATAGAGTTCTTGGCAAGAAAGATCGAGTTCTATGAGAGGTTTGGGATCAAGGAGCAACCTAACTATTTCATTTTCCAAGACTCTATCATCATGACCTGGGTACCAAAAGTAGCATTGAAATGGGAGTTCAGCCATTCGCTAGCTACCTAGTTCCCGTCCCAAAAGACCGGTTTCTGGATGAACGCAAGGCATCAATGAGGGCGGTTCGTCCTGTGAACATCGACATCCGACCAGATCGACCCATGATACTCACAAGTCCTGACTCCGGCTTGGCCAAAGAGACTAAATCGGGCGCACCAGTACCGTGAATCCGCTGCACACACTCAAATCCGTGACCATACGTGCTGCTGCGTTCTGTCAGCTCAGCTTGTGCCTGGCGATGATGAGCAGGTTTGCCGAGATGACCGACGACCAGACGTATGCCTTGAACGACGACAGGCTCCGCCACGTGCATCGCCGCAATCCGAAGCACCTCTTGAGGAAGGAGATCACTCCCTCAATGCCAGCCCGGAAGCGCTTCAGTCGCTTGTATACCCAGCTGCTCTTGACCATCGCCGAGACCTGCAGGCCTCGCCGCTTGCTGAAGGCAACATCTTCAACCCCCATGTCCTTGATCTCGTCAAGGTTGGCCTTCGACGCGAAACCACCATCGAACGCAGCCTGCCGCGGAAGCAAGCCGTAAAGGATTTCATGCCGTTTAATCATCTCCACTGCCAAGGTCGAGTCTGCTGGATTGCCATCCTCGACTACGCAATCGGTCACCAGCCCCGAGGCACCGGAGGACAAGCACAGCTTGTGTCCATAGAGCGGATCCCGCCGGTCCTTCTTGATGATGTCGGTGTGGGTCTCGAAGATGGAGACGAGCTTGTCGGCCGCGGGAATGCTTTCGCCGGTGAGTACCCGCCGTTCAGTCTGGGTGATGATCTGGTGGGTCAACTCGACGTAGTGTCGCAGTTCCTGCGCCACCCCTTGGGCCACGAGAGCGCCCATGAAGTCCAGTCCCTCGGCGCGCATCAGTGGGGCATCGGCAGTCTCGGCGAAGCAGGCCGTCGCACGGGTGACCTTCAGCAGATCGCGATAGAGCCTCGTACGCTTCTTCGCTCCCGCGCTGCGGATCCCGATGAACCGACGCTTGGCGCGTCGGCTGTGGTCCGTGAAGGAGAAGCCGACCAACTCCTCGGCCAGGTGCATGAGTCTGACCAGGACACGGACACAATCCCACAGCAACGAGGAGTCGGTGGGAGCATGGATGTTCGTCTCCACGCCGGTGCAGTCCACCCGGACCTTGCTACCGTGCTCGACTCCCGCGCGGTCGGCGTGTCGAACCAGGGACTGGTTGATCGCCTCGAGTGTCTCTGGCCTGAGACTCTTGATGTTGCGCTGGAGGGTGGCCCTGGAAGGCGGCTTGTCGTTGATGCCGAGCCGACAAAAAGTCTTGTAGCATCGCGAGTCGGCCAGGTGGAAGGCGAGTTCCTGGTAGCTGAAGCCGTTCATCTGCTTGACGATTACGGCCCGGATTACCTGCTCGGCCGTCATGCCATCTCGACCGGTATCGGTCCGGCGACCCTCCAGGGTCAGATCGGCGAACACGAGTTCGGCGATGGTAGGCTCCTCGTCCAAGATCTGGCTCATGACCACCAACTCGAAGCCGTGAATGTGGTCGACATGGAGGTGGACAATCGGGATCTGCGGCTGTATGATTTGCCTCATCGGGTCATTCGCCCCTTTCCGTGTTGTGTATTGGCAAATTCACTCTACAGAATAGGAGCGATTTCGTCTCGATATTTTTTTCTGATTGCTCTTTCTTTTTCAGCAGTTCAGGCTTTTAGGACGGGAACTACCTAGCTCAGATAATTCACGATGGTTTGATGTTTGGTGTACTGTTGCGAGGAGCGGTATCAGTTGGAGAGTATGTTCGTTCGGATAACTCGATATTGGGCCCAGCCGTAAAAGAAGTGGCGGATTGGTACGAGAAGAGCGAATGGATGGGTGTCGTGGCAACTCCAAGCTGCGAGAATGTAATCAACAAGCTTGAGAAGTGTCTTGAAAACCCGAATTATGTTTATGAGTTGTTTGGCAAGCCAAGAAAGCCAGGCGAGATTCTAAACGTCGAGAATTTAGAGCCAGCTTTGTGGCCCTTTTTTGTGAAGTACAAAGTCGAGCTAAAGAGCTGCTACAAAACATTGTTTGCCCTATCGTGGCCACTGAAGTTCATAGAACAATACAGCCACCTCCACACTGGATGGAAGAAATACTACGGGGAGAAGCAGAATCCCTCGAAGCTCCTTTGTTCATTAATGAAGAAGTGCCAGAGCAATGAAGAAGGTGTAGAAAAGCGCAAGAACACAAGAGAGTTCTTTGAGTGGTATTACGATATGTACAGAAACGACTGGAGAAAAGACAAGAGGAACAAATGAGTATGCCTGCACGCACCACGGCCCGTGGCAGGAGGAGCTGGGCGCATGTGGTGAAGCCTCGACCGGCCCAGAACCCGGGGCCCTGCTCGATGGCGCTGATGAGCCCCGCCCATAATGCTGGCCAACTCAGTCCAGTGGACACTTGAGCAAAGAGCAATCGCACGGGCCTTTTAGCCTTGCGTCGGGAGACGGATCTGTGCGATGGTGTCGTCATGGAATCTCAGGAGCATGGAGCGTGTTCGTGGAAGAGAAGAAAAGGCTCTTTGTTTTTCCTATAGGCTCGATCACGCCATCGCCGTCCAGCATTCTCATGCGGTTGTCCGTGCGAGAGATACGAGGTCAAATGTGTTGTTGATGTTTAGCGGAGGTTTCTGATGGATGTTCTCTACATGAACCTTACCGACGCAGAACGCAGGGTTGTCCTCGAAAAAGCCGAGAAGATTGCCAAGATGAAAATCGACTACGCAGAGAGGAGTGATCCTTCCGAGTATGAAACGGCAAGAGCGCTCGATTGTTCCGGCTTCTTCAGAAGAGTTTATCATGAGGCGGTCGATACGAATAATTATGTAATCGGTAACGCATATCCGTCGGCTCAAGTGCTGTGGGAGAGCCTTGAGCCAACTGAGTCGCCAGAACCTGGTGACCTCGCCTGCTATTCAAGGACCAATGACGAGGGCGAGCGCCGGTGGCACGTCATGCTGGTTACTCGGGGTGGCGTTCTCGGGGCTTGCGATGAACTTGGGAAAGTGGGAACTCAATCCAAGGCAGATTACTCTCCCCAATGGCGCCTCCTGGGTTACCGGAAATTCCCTGGCAAGAGCATTGCCGCCTCTGACGCTTTGGATGAACTTGCGGAGGTCTGGTCTCAGATTGATGAACTCTGCGACGAACTTATAGAGGCCGATTCTCACTGGGAGCGCTGCTTCGATTGTCCAAATGGTGGCAGTTGCTGCTCCTTTTCGCAATGGTGCGACCAGTCAGTTACGGAGCCGGAGTGGGTGGCGCTGAAGGAGTTCCTCGACTCCAACACGGAGGTCAGGGATTACGCACTTGAACGATTGGTTGCCAAGAAGTACTGCCTCTTCCACAACAGGGACGCTGACAAATGCCCCGTGCATGATGTAAGGCCGCTCATCTGCCGGCTCGTCCCCCTTGTGGCCACTGAGAAGTCAGGAACAATACAAATCTGGAATCCCAACAGCGATTGCAGCAACATGAATGACCCCCCGAAGGAAATCGCTTGGGGGTTCGGCGCGATGAAGGGGATAGGGAAAAAGTTCATCGTTGAAGTTGACGGGCATCATCGCATCAGTATCAAGAGGTTGGACTATTTTAGCCGGTTCTGTGGGAAGTACCGGAAGAAAAAGATGACTGAATGGCTGGAAGAGATTCGTCACTAGGTTCTGGGCTCTACCAGCCAATATTCATATGCTACAGTCAACGTGTTTTTAAACAAATCATGCTCTCGGGGAGGAGCTATACTAATGCCTGCTCGGATGGGGGCACTCGGGATTCTCCCTGGATGCCTCACGAAGGGTCCGGGTAGGACAGAGGGATCGGCTCGAGGACCTCCTGATGTACATGTCGAGTCATCACTTCGCCTCCGGGGGCATCCACTACGGCCCAGTCTCACACACCGTTCACTACCAATCCCCCCGAAATCACGCCGTGTGCAACACCGGTGTGCTCAGCGCCGATGCTGTCGACTTCATCGCCTGGCTCTCACAGCTCATCCCCCACGCCCGCAGGCACCAGGTTTGCACCTACGGTGCGCTAAGCCCGCAGGTGCGCAGGAGGCTGGGACTTTCCGGAAAGCCTCTCCGGGATTTTCCATGCCTGCCCGCACCGCGGCCCCCGCGGCAGGAGGAGTTGGGCGCAGGTGGCTCAGCCTCGACTGGCCCAGCTCCCGTGGCCTGCTCTGTGGCACTGGAGGGCCCGTTCGTACTGATGGCCCAGCTCAGTCCCTTGGACACTTGAGCAGAGCGAGCATCGCATAGGCATCTTGGCCTTGACCCGAGAGCCGTATCTGTGCAATGGTTCCAACTTGGAATGCCAGGAGAATGGAGCATGTTCGCGGAAGAGCAGAAAAGGCCCTTTGTTTTTTCTTACAAGCACAAGCTACGCACTGAAAGGAGGTTCGCGGTTACAGCGTGAACCGTAAGCGTTTACCCCTCCACGAAACCGGGGCAACTCAATGAGCACAGGCGACAAGGACACGGCGGCTACGGCGACAACAACACCTGCCCCCATTCCTCCGAGCACTCGACGGGTCATCGAAGAGGCAACAGGACTGGCGGGGCTGATACACATGCGAGCGCAACAGATTATCGCGGCCCACGGCTGCCGCCTGTCCCCACAGCCTTGGCTACGGGATCTTCTGGTCGGCGAGCTACAATCTCTGTACGAAGCTCGTGCCCGTGCATCGGCTTCAATGCCGTCCGCTCTCCTGCGCCAGCTCAACAAGTTCATCTCCGTCTTCAATGCCATCTCCGCGCCGCCCGATGTTGAGGACCATCACCCACCTGAGCTGACGAACAGCGCCGACCCCGGAATGGCTCTGTGCAAAGCATTCTCGGCGGTGGAAGCATCGGCTCGCAGCCTGCTAGGGACTGAACGACCGGTCAATCAAGATGACGCCGAGGAGGGAATGAACATCAAGGCCGGCGATGGTGGCACCTACGGACCTGGCGGCGACGTGAACATCAAGGCCGGTGATGGCCATACAGACGACGGGGATCCAGTGCTGGAAACCAAGGATCCCACGCTCCTCTTAGAACTGGAGAAGAAACACCCTGCGGAGGCAGCGCCGCGCCTCTTCATCAGCTACACGCACGACTCAGATGTACACAAGAAGCGGGTGCTGGAGCTGGCTCAGCTCCTCCGGGATGACGGCCTTGATTGTATGATCGACCAGTTCATCAAAGGCACGCCAGCCGAGGGCTGGCCTCTGTGGATGGAGCGCCAGATCGAGAAGGCGGCCTTCGTGCTTGTTGTCTGTACAGCGACTTACCTGCGCCGCTATGAGGCGAAAGAGACACCGGGCAAAGGGCTGGGTGGAACATGGGAGGCCGTCTTGACCCGACAGGATCTCTACGAGGCACAGGCGAAGAACGAGAAGTTCGTGCCGGTGTTGTTCGAGGGAGCCTCACCAGAGGATGTGCCGAAGCCCCTGCGGCCGTTCACCTACCACCGGCTGCCGGCAGGGTACGACGACCTGTACCGCTACCTTACAGACCAGCCAAAGGTCGCGCCAAAGAAGGTTGGGACACAGAAGGAGATGCCGCCGGACCCTGCAAGCGAACCTGTAGAAAATATAAATGGGCAGACTTCAACTGATAGTGAGCAGTCGAAAACACTACTTCAGAATAAATTACACTGGATCTCTAATCATAAAAAGCTTAACATAATCGTTTTTTGCGGCATAATATTGATTACAATCGGCACTGCTTCAGGTGCTATTGACAAGATAATGACATTATTTGTAAAGCTGTATGATTCGGTTGTTGAAGACCGACCCCTCTCTGTCTTTGGTTGGGTAGAAACAATAAATGGTAGAAGACTGGTTAGAGCAAATATCCGTATCAATAACGTCGCTGATGACTTGACCTCTGATAATGGAGAATTCTCGATCCCTTGCCCGTCGAATCTTGTTCCGGGTGATCCGATTTACCTTTATGTAAAAGATTGGATACTGATCGAGCCTACTGGAGGTGAAACATTCATACCAAATGATATGGCACTCCGAGTTGTAGTAGCCCACAAGGGCGAACACGGAATTCTGAGCTCTCAGAAACTTATATCTAGTATCGTTTGGGGGGAAAGTACAAGAATCAGATCGACAACATTTCAGAGCGTTAGCACAGACGCATATATAAATCAACAAGCTGAAAGGTTTGGGGTATCATCAGGCGACCTTCGGTCCGCAATAGCTGATTGGCTTGATAATGTCAGAGGACCTTACCAAAGAGGCTTAGTTGCTCTTCGAGAACATCGTTATATTGAAGCATCTAAAAACATTGCAGAATCAATCTCGGGTTCCGAGAAAGATGTAGTAGATAGATATATTGCTCTTGCGAGTGCTGAGTACGAACTCGCTAACTATAGAGATGCTGAAGCAGCCCTAAAGAGAGCTCGCGCAATCAGCCCTAAGAACGCCAGGGTTCTAAATGACCTAGGTCTTGTACTGATTGCTGTTGCAGAATTCATGGAATCCAAAAAGGTTCTTAGTGAAGCGCTAATACTTAGTGAGAATGCACTGGGACCTGATCACTCGAATATTGCCACGACCCTAAACAATCTGGCATTGGTATATCATAAACAGGGCAAATATTCTGTTGCTGAGCAGTTGTTACTACGCGTACTGTCAATTCATAAGAAAGCATTTTGTCACAATGAGCCCATCATGGCCTTAAGTCTAAACAACCTAGCCCTAGTGTATCTCCGCCAAGATAGATATCAAGAGGCGGCACCTATCTTGCTTATGGCACAGGAAATCCTTGAGGAAAATCACAGATCCAGGGATAAAGATCTTGCAGTAACACTAACCAACCGAGCATCCCTATTGCGTGCTACAGGTAAATACGAAGAATCAGAAAGGATGCTGTTGAGGGCAATTAATATATTTAAATCAGCTAGGGCCAAACCGAATTTAGCGAGAAGCCTTGACGGCCTTGCCTTGGTCTATTTTACGCGTGGCTGGTACCAAAAAGCGGAACCGCTTTTCAGAGAAGCACTACAAATACGAAAAGATGTTTTTGGAGATGAACATCCAGAGGTGGCGGCTGCCCTCAATAGCCTTGGAGTGTTTCTAAGCGATCAAAATCGTATGGATGAAGCGCAACTGCTACAAGAGAATGCGCTGGAAATGGCAGAAAAGATATTTAGACCAGATCATCCTTCACTGGCGGTATTCCTTGGCAACCTAGCTGCTTGCTACCGCGACAAAGGAATGCATGATAGAGCCCTGCCACTTTTCGAACGTGCATTGGCGATTGCAGAGAAAGCATTTGGGATGGAACATCTGCATGTGGCCCCGATACTCCGTAATTTGGCAATCCTTTACCGAAAACAGAAGCGGTATTCCGAGGCAGAATCTCTACAAAAAAGAGCATTAACTATTCGCTTGAGGCATCTTGGGCCGAACCATACAGAAGTAGCTGGGTGCTATAATAGCCTTGGAATTCTTTATATGGACCAAGGTCTGTACGAAAAGGCTGAACAATCACTAGAGCGTTCTCTTGAAATTGTAGAACGAGCACTTGGTAATGATCACCTAGATGTAGCAAAGGCCAAGGCGACACTGGCAAAATGTTATATCAAACAAAATGAATATAATAGTGTCGAGGAACTTATCAAGCAGTCACTGCCAGTATATGAGAAGGTTTTAGGGGAAGAATCATTAGAGGTGATAAATAGCCTAATGGATCTTGCGATGGTCTATTGCATACAACAACGGTTCAAGAATTACGAAAACGTGAAGAACAGAATATTCGGGGTTTTAGACAAGGCTCCATCATTGGAGCGAGAAGTGGTAGCTTCGGAACTTAGCAATATTGCAAAGTGTTGTTTGGATAAAAGAAAATACGATAGCGTAGAGGCCCTCCTTAAGAGATCACTAAAGATCGTCGAGAAAGTCAAGGGTCCTCAGCATACATCAGTAGCAACAATACTGAACAATCTAGCATTTTTCTATCATCATGCGAGAGGTAGATACAAGAAAGCAGAAACACTTTATAACAGAGTTCTCAAAATACGAAAAAGCCGATTGCCGCATAACCACCCTGAAATCATAGCAGTTCTAAAAAATCTGGCTTCGCTATATCGAGCCCAAGGAAGGACCGAAGAAGCAGACAAGCTACTGAGGCGTGAAAAGGCTACTACTAAAAAAAAGACTGACCACCGTTGACCACTGTGCCAAAGTCGGAACTCGTAAAACGGACAAGGGAGATGGTGGAGGGAGGGATCAATAAGATCCGGAGAACACACAATGCCGAACAGGGAAAATTGCTCCTCATGTGGTTCGTATAGCTCAAACGCGAATTCTCAGCACACGGATCGAACTGAGAATAGCTCTGGTGGCCAGAAGCTGGGTGCCTAATGTCAAAGAATTATCACCTTGCGCCACAACTCCCAGCATTTTATGCTTTCATCAAGTTGAGCGGACGGATCGTGGTTTGAGGGCGTGTGGAAAAAGCCCCGCTTGAGCTTGTAGGGCCTCTCTTTTTTAGTGGTAACACGCCCGGCAGGGCTCGAATTCCCGACCTGCGGATTCAAAGCACGCCGGGAGTAGACAACGCCCAATTGCTCACGCAGCATCCTTTCTCTCCAGGTTGACAACCGGATCGATGGGATCCGGATCGTCGAGACGAGCCGTCCCTCCTCATCGACCCGCTCTCGTCCAGCAGAACGACCACTGGCCCCTTCGCCTGGGGCTCCCGGCCGGTCATGCCGTAGGTCAGCGCCCGGCGTTGCAGTAGCCTGGACAGCACCGGCTTCTCAGCCACAGCTGGCAGAACTGGATGAGCTAGCTTGGCATATTCCGGCGAAGTCGATCACCCATTCCGGACGAAGCCGATCACCAATTCCGGGCGAAGCCGATCGCCGATTCCGGGCGAAGCCGATCACAGCACCCGGCCTCTCTTCTTCTCCCGCACCCGAGCCCGCGCCCGCACCCGGGTTTTCTTCCCCCGCTCCCGCTCCCGAACCCGGCTTCTCTTCTTCTCCCGCGCACGCGTCTGTTCCGGACTAAACGATCACCGATTCCGGGCGAATGCCGATCACCGATTCCGGGCGAATGCCGATCACCCATTCCGGGCGAATGCCGATCGCCCATTCCTGTCGAAGCCGATCACTTTGGCGGTCTGGAGGAGTAGCTACTGCGGATCTTGCATCGAGGGGTGGGGATTGCGACGGAAACCTTAACTGGAGATTGTTGTCGAGTGGGGCTAACGGCGAGGAGTTGGGTGGTGGGGCTTCCATCGCTGACCTACCTTCCAAGAGCCCGCTTCGACCAGGGAGAGGGAGCGGGCGGGTAGCGGGATGAGGAAAGTCTGGCGCGCGCCCGGACCCGGGAGAGGGATAGCTGAGTCGAGTAGGATCAATGGTTCGAGAAAACGTGCACCCCGCGGCCGTCAGTGGCGTTCACCGAGTAGATGTCGCCGGAGAGATCGCAATCGCGAGCGAAAGCCGAATAATCGAAGTAGGAGCGCAGCCGGGCGGGAAGCGCGTCCAGCTCGCCGGTGCTCTCGAACAACTCGATAGCCCAGTCCTCGAGGTCGTCGAAGCAGCCGAGGTAGTCTTCGTCGATGATCCGCGTGCACTCGTCGATGTCGCCTCGGGTGTGGTTCCAGACGGCCGACGCCAGGTCCTCGCCGTGCTCGACCACCAGCGCCGCCAGGGCCGCCACGTCCTCGAGCGATTCGTACTCGTCCAGAGACGCGCTGCCGAAGCCCTCGTAGTCATGCAGGGCGAATTCCTCGGAGCCGGCCTCGGGGGACTCGGCCAGCAGCGCCTGGATCTCCGCGTGCAGGTCCTCCGCGTCC
>SDBT01016165.1_pt1 | contig 11828 bp, 9 predicted proteins | sample 2277101 | NCBI WGS metagenome assembly SDBT01 (sample SAMN10404973, study PRJNA504765) | marine sediment metagenome | isolation source: marine sediment core GS10_PC15, 103 cmbsf | place: Arctic Ocean: Southern Knipovich Ridge | collected 2010
GGGCGAAAGGGCGATGGCCACCGGTGACTTCCACGAGGGATTCAACTTCGCGGCGGTTCACCAACTCCCGCTGATCGTGGTCGTCGAAAATGGACCCTATGCCTCTTCGGTTTCTACTTTTGTGAAAAGCCCTTACGTTTACGAAACCGCCCGGGGCTACGGCGTTGCCAGCCAACCGGTGGACGGCACCGACGTCCTGCAAGTCCTTCAAGCCGTTGAGACGGCGATCGACCGGGCCCGCTCCGGAAAGGGCCCCACTTTGGTGGAGGCGAGGACGGCGCGGAGCAAGAGCTACCCCGCGCGGGACGGGGCGATTCCCGTGCCGTTCGAAGGAGAACAAGCTGTCATTCGGTCCGGGCGCGGCGACGCGCAGGTCGTTGAGATTGATCCGGTGGCGCAGTTCGAAGCCTTCCTCGTAGATCATGGCTTAATCGAACCGGTGGAACGAGGATTGATCATCGAACGCGTCCAGCTGTTGGTCGACAACCGGATCCAGCTGGCGGAGCAAGAGCCCTTACCCGACTCGGAAGGTTTGAGTGACGGCGTTTATCATGTGGAGTCCCCGGCTTAAGCCGGGGGATTGTCAATCCGTAAGAAGGTGATAGTGCCATGGCTGAGACCACTTACCTCGAGGCCATTCGTCAGGCCATGTGGGAAGAGATGGATCGGGATCCGAATGTTCTGATCCTTGGAGAGGACATCGGCGTTTACGGGGGCGCGTTCAAGTTGACGGAAGGCTTCCTGGAGAATTTCGGGCCGCAACGAGTCGTCGACACTCCCATCAGTGAGGAGGGCTATACAGGTGTTGCCATAGGTGCCGCCTATATGGGCCTTCGACCCATCGTAGAGTTTCAGTTCATCGACTTCATTGCCAATGCGTTCAACATGATCACCAATTTTGCAGCCAAGAGTCGATACCGCTGGGGCGTCGGGGTTCCCATCGTCCTGCGGGGACCGGCCGGTGGTGGCGTGCGAGCCGGCCCCTTTCACTCGCAGAATCCGGAAATGCATTTCGTTCACTGCCCCGGTATCAAAGTCGTTGCGCCCGCCACCGCGCTAGATGCGAAGGGACTGATGAAGGCGGCGGTTCGAGATGAAGATCCGGTGCTCTTCCTCGAGCACAAGAAGCTGTACCGCAAGATCAGGGAAGAGCTTCCAGAGGAAGACTACGTCACCCCGATCGGCAAGGCAGCGGTTCGCCGCAAAGGGAGAGACATCGTGCTGATCACCTATGGTGCCATGCTTTACACGGCGCTCGAGGCGGCTTCCCGACTCGCCTCGGAAGGTATCGAGTTGGAGGTGATCGACCTCCGCAGCTTGATACCTTTGGACCGCGAAACGATTCTCGAGTCGGTCGGGAGAATCAGCAAGGTGATGATTCTGCACGAGGATACGCGCAGCGGAGGGATGGGCGGCGAGATTGCGGCGCTGATTGCCGAAGAAGCTTTCGACGATCTGGATGGCCCCATCCTGCGGATCACGGCGCCTGACACCCCCGTGCCCTATAGTCCGCCGCTCGAGGATGCTTTCATTCCCCAGCCGGACGATGTCATCACTGCAGCGCGGCGGTTGGCGGAGTATTAATTCATTGTAATTACGATTGGGAGTACTGAGACATGGCCACGGACGTCATCATGCCCCAGATGGGGGAGAGCATTGCCGAGGGGACGGTCACCAAATGGTACAAGGCGGTGGGGCAACGGGTAGAGCGGGATGAACCGCTGTTCGAGATTTCCACCGACAAGGTCGACACCGAGATCCCGTCACCCAGCGCCGGAATCCTGTCCGAGATCAAAGTCGGAGAGGGGCAGACGGTTCCCATCAATACGGTGGTGGCCGTTATCCGCGGCGAAGAAACTGAAGCTGACTCGCCGGAGTCGGAGGCGGCGCCGGCCGAGACCGCCGAGGCCGCGCCCGAATTAGCGGCCAAGAGCGCTGCCGCCAGTGAGATGGCGTCCCCGCCGGTGCCTCCGGCGACCGCCGGTGTTGCAGAAGGGCTTTCCGATGCAGATGCCATTGCGATCTCCGCTTCGGAGGGCAGGGATCGAGGTATTCGCTCTTCTCCACTCGTTCGACGAATGGCCCGCGAGCAGGGTGTTGATTTGTCTCAGATTACCGGCAGCGGACGAAGTGGGCGGATCACCAGAGAAGACGTCTTGAACTTCCTCGAAAATGAGGGCTCGGCGGCGGCGGCGGACGGGAAACCTCCTGAAACCGTTGAGGAACCTGCGCTAGAGACGGTGAGCCCCCCTCAGCCCAAACCGGATGCCCAGGTCAAGGAATCGGTTGCGGAGACACCGGTTGAGCCCCCGCCCGAGCCCCCGCCCGAGCCGGCTCCGGGGGGACGGATTCCAATGAGCGTCATGCGCAAATCCATTGCCGAGCACATGATCGTCTCCCGCCGGACTTCCGCGCATGTGACCACCGTATTCGAAGCCGACGTGAGCCGCATCGTGAGGCTGCGGGAAGGGTACAAGAAACGCTTCCTCAAAGAAGAAAAGCTAAAGCTCACCTATACACCCTTCTTCATCCGGGCGGTGGTGGGCGGCCTCAAAGCTTTTCCGATTCTCAATGCCTCGATCGATGGAGATGACGTCCTCTACAAGAAGGAAATCCACATCGGGATGGCGGTGGCGCTCGATTGGGGACTCATCGTACCGGTCATCCGAAACGCGGACGAGCGGAGCTTTTTGGGGTTGGCGAAAGCGGTCGTCGACCTTGCCGAACGGGCTCGTCAGAAGAAACTCAATCCTGATGAGGTTCGAGGTGGCACCTTCACCCTCACCAATCCCGGTCCGTTTGGGAGCCTCTTCGGCACCCCCATCATCAACCAACCTCAGGTTGCCATACTCGGCTTGGGCAGCATACACAAACGGCCGGTGGTGAGCCACGATGCCATTGCCATCCGCTCGATGGTGTATCTGGCACTTTCCTTCGATCATCGACTCATCGACGGAGGGGTAGCCGATCAGTTCATGGCCGAGATCAAGCGCCGGCTCGAGAGCTGGGACGAAAAAATTCTATAGCCGTCCGATCGAGCTACAATAGGACCACGGACCGATGTTGACAACCCGAACCCCACGTCCAGAGTGGCTCAAAGTGCGCCTGCCGAGCGGCGACAGTTACTTTCGTCTCAAATCCTTGCTGAGAGGCAAGACGCTTCACACCGTTTGCGAAGAGGCGCGCTGCCCCAATCTCGCCGAGTGCTGGGGGCAAGGGACTGCAACATTCATGATCCTGGGTGATATTTGCACCCGAGCCTGTCGCTTCTGTGCGGTCACCACCGGGCTGCCGACCACCACCGATCTGGCCGAGCCCGAGAGAGTGGCCGAGGCGACCGCGGCCATGAAGCTCAAACATGCGGTGATCACTTCCGTCAATCGCGATGACCTGACCGACGGCGGAGCTTTCATCTTTGCCCGCACCATCGAGGCGGTGAGGCGGCGAAATCCAGGCACTTCAATCGAGGTTCTCATACCGGACTTCAAAGGTTCTCGGGAGTCCCTGCTAACGGTTCTCGAAGCTCGACCCAAGATCTTGGCCCACAACATCGAGACGGTACCGGCTTTGTACAAGCAGGTCCGACCCGGCGCCAGTTACCGTCAGTCGGTGGAGCTTTTGCGTCGCAGCCGCGAGACGGCGCCCGACGTCATACGAAAAACGGGAATCATGGTGGGACTCGGAGAAACTACGGTTCAGATCGAAGAGGTCATGAACCATCTGGTGCAAAACGCGGGAGTCGATGTTTTCACCATCGGTCAGTATTTGCAGCCGACGAAAGAGCATCATCCGGTGGTTCGTTTCTATCATCCGGATGAGTTCCGCGAGCTCGCCCGCATCGGACGGGAGATGGGATTCCGACATGTCGAATCCGGGCCTCTGGTGAGAAGCTCCTACCATGCCGCCAGCCAGATCCCGTCTCGATCCGGTTGAAGTCATTCCCGCCCTTTTCGAGGTACAATATTCCCTGAGATATCCCGAGATAAAAGGTATCAAGCTCATGGCATCTGACAGGGGTCGTCCGGTTACGATTGAAAGCTTCGACCTTCGGCCGGGCCGGGTCATCGCCGGGAAGTATGAAGTGGTTTCGCTCCTCGGTGCCGGCTGGGAGGGAGAAGTCTACAAGATACGTGAGCGCAACACGCGGATCGAGCGAGCGGCGAAGCTTTTCTTCCCGCAGCGGAATCTCCGTAACAAAGCATCCAATTTCTATGCCAGAAAACTCCACAAGCTGCGCCACTGTCCCATCCTCATCCAGTACTACACCGAGGAAACGATGATCTTTCGTCGAGCTCCGATTACGGTGCTGGTGTCGGAGTATGTAGAAGGCGAGCTGCTGAGCGATTTTTTGAAAAGACAGCCCGGCGGACGTATCCTGCCATTCCGCGCCCTTCATCTTCTCCACGCGCTGGTGGTGGGAATCGAATGCATTCATCGTTTACGCGATTACCACGGAGACCTTCATCCGCAGAATGTGATCGTGAACCGCTGCGGGCTCCGATTCGATTTGAAGCTCCTGGACATGTTCCATTGGGCGGCACCGAAACGGGAGAACACCCAGGATGACATTTGTGATTTGATACGGATCTTCTACGACGCGCTGGGAGGGGCGAGGTTCTACGCCAAACAGCCCGCCGAGGTCAAGGAGATTTGTTGCGGATTGAAGCGCTCGCTGATCTTGAAAAAGTTCCCAAACACGACCCAACTTCGTCAGCACCTGGAAACGATGCGATGGCAATAGCCGAGCAGCTAGCCGTTGGCAAGGCCAGGCTTTTCATCGGCGAAGATATGGCCGAGGCGAGCAACCTGGATGCCGGTGCCGGGCTGGCCGCCGTTTACTCGTCTCGATCTCCCGGCAAACAAACAGCCAACGAAGATGCGGCTGCGGTTTTTCCTTACGGGGACTCCGAGTGTGTGCTTGCAGTGGCCGACGGCCTGGGCGGACTGCGGGCCGGCCATCAGGCGTCGAGCTTGGCCATCGAATCGATCAAAGAAGCGCTCGCAAGGGGTCTCACGGATGGTCGTTCGCTCCGGGAGGCGGTGCTGAACGGGTTCGAGGACGCCAATCGCTCGGTGCTCGATCTCGGCATCGGGGCGGCAACGACCTTGGCGGTGGCCGAGGTCCAGGGGGCGAACATCCGGCCTTACCACGTTGGCGATTCTCTTATCATGGTAGTGGGCCAACGCGGTAGAATCAAATTGCAGTTGGTTCCGCACTCCCCGGTGGGGTACGGCATCGAGTCCGGTCTCCTCGATGAGTCGGAGGCGATGTATCACGAGGAACGCTACATAGTCTCCAATGTCATCGGGACGCCCGACATGCGAATCGAGGTAGGATCGACGCTCGAGCTGGCCCCGCGAGATACGTTGCTGATAGCCAGTGACGGGCTTTGGGATAATCTTCACATGGAGGAGATCGTCGGCACCATACGAAAAGGACCTTTGCCGCGGGCGGTCGCGACCCTTTCCGCGCACTGCGATGCTAGAATGCATGAGGAAGGGGAGGGTGTAACCACGCCGTCGAAGCCCGATGACCTCACCCTGATCTTGTTCCGTTTGCATTCCCCGTCTCGAAAGAGCGGGTCAAGGAAATCGAATAACTGATGTCTAAACAAAAAACCGTCGAGATTGACGGAGTCAAACTTCACCTCACTTCGCCGGTCAAGGAAATTCCCGCTTGGATCGGACAGCGAGAAGTTCTGCTTCAGCTTCTGGCCGCATGGACCCGAATCGAGGACAAGGATCTTCCCCTCCATCCCCGGTTGCTTGGAAAGCCGGGTGTCGGCAAAACAACTCTCGGCTGTGCGGCGGCCAAGGAGCTCGACCTGGACGTTTACATCACCCAAGCCACCATGGATACCCGGCCGGAGGACCTTCTGGTTTCTCCGGTTCTCGACCCGCGCGGCGGCGTTCGCTATATGGCCTCTCCTCTGGTCACTGCCATGGTGGTAGGAGGTGCCTTGGTCCTCGACGAAGGCAACCGGATGAGCGAACGATCCTGGGCGTCTCTGGCTCCGTTGCTCGACCACCGCCGCTATGTGGAAAGTGTGGTGGCCGGCATCAAGATCCCGGCGCACGAGAGCTTTCGCTTCGTCACCACCATGAACGAGGACGCCTCGACCTATGAAGTCCCCGAGTACATCCACTCCCGTTTGATGCCGCAAATCTACATCGATTTTCCAGAGCAAGACGAGGAGCGGGCGATTCTCAAAGAGCAAGTGCCTTTTGCGGACGAAGATGTACTCGAATATGTCATGACGTTTTTGCAGGCCGCTCACGCAGCCGATCTTCGATACAGCGTCCGCGACGGGATCAACGTGGTGCGCTATGCCATGAAGTCTCTCGGAACCAAGCAGGACCATGACGGCAAGGCGGCGGTCGCCAAATCTTTGCGGCTGGCGATCGGCACCGAAGAAGCCAATCAGTTCGATATTTTCTAATCGACCCTCCCCATGGAGCCGGACAACGGGATCGATCTCGACAAACTGGCGCCGGAAGCTTGTCCCGGGCTGCGCATCCTGCCGGTGATTCACGACCGAGTCGACATGGCCTCGGTGGTGCGTTCGGTCGTCGAGGAGCTGGAGCCGGCCGGGGTGGCGGTCGAGCTACCCACCACCTTGAGAGAGACGGTGCTGCGCGCCGTTCGCCGGCTGCCCAAGATCTCGCTGGTTATCTCGCAACCGGAGGGCGAACAAGCGCTGGTCTGGACCTCGGCTCCCGGTGAGCCCTTTGCCGAGGCGCTCCGCTGGGCCGCTATGCGGGAGCGGCCGGTGTTTTTCATCGATCCCGATATTGCTTACAAAGAGCGCCACTCGGATGCGGTTCCCGATCCTCAAGTTCTATGGAGCCTCGGACCCGCGAAGTTTCTCGAGCTCATGGTCCGTCAGGGAGAGAGGGTGTTTCGCAGCGAGAAAGACCACTTGCGGGAAGCCGGAATGGCTCACTACCTCAAGCAGGCGCGAAGGGAAACGCCCGCCGGCCCCCTGCTGGCTCTGATCGGTGCGCTACACGTTCGACCGGTAAGCCGGCACCTGCAGGGACCCACCGCTCAGCCATTCGCCCGGGTTCATCGGGCCCAGCTGGAGCTCCGGCACCTCCACCCGGAAAGCCTCACTGCGCTTTTACCCGATCCTCCGCTGGCCCACGCCGTTTTCGAGATATTGAGGGAGGGGGAGGTACTCGAGGACGTCGATCTCCTTCCGGCTCTGTCTCGTAAGATCCCGCTGATTCGGCACGGCCTGCGGCTCATCGCCGGCCAAAAAGACGAACTAGCGCAGAAGCGTCCCTTTCATGTGGCGCGCTATGCGGCTCGGTACGGCAGCCGAAAGGCTTCTGGATCGATCGCCGTGCCCGATCGGGTGGCTCTCCAAGGTGTGGCCTGGCGGGTTGCCGCCGCCTCCTATGAGCAGCAAACCCAGGAGTCTGTCAAACCGTGGCAGAGGAGGCTCTTCTTCGATTATGGTCGTCGCTACGCGCGGATTCAGGGACTTCTCGTCCCGGGACTCTATGAGTGGGTGGTTGCGGCGCGCGGGGTGGGTGACGACAACCTGGCCTGGGAAGTGTTCGACGTCGCTCGCACTTTTCCCTGGCAAAAGGACAGAGCCGAGATTCTTTCGGTTCGAGTGGACGGCAACGAGCTCGATCTCGGCACCCGCAAGATTAGCTTCCGCAAGCGCTTTTTCCGCGTCAAGCAGCGCCCGCTGCGGGTGCCGCTGCGCAAGCGTCCCACAACCGATGACCCCGAAAAATGGCTCGATGCCTTCGACGTGAGCGGCCTGTGCTCGTATCGTCCCGAAGATTTCGTGATCGAGGACTACGCGGCGTTTTTGCAGCACAAGGCGGTGTCCATTCTTTCCGTCGAACGAAAGCGCAGCGAGCCCTTCACCGCGAGCATGCTCGATGGAATCGACATGCGGGAGACGCTTCGCAACTTGCACGAAGATCGCATTTACGTGCAGGAGCTGGGCCGAGCCCCCGGCGAAGCCGGTTCGGTGGTCATCATCTTCGATCGGGATCTCCGAGGAGACCGCTTTCCTTACTGTATGACCTGGCTGGGGGAAGACGACCAGGAGTCCGACATGGCTTTTTATTCGACCAATCCGACGGAACAGGTGGTGGGGCCGGGTATCATGCGGGTTACTTATGGTGGCCTGATGATGACCTATCCCCCGCGCCGCATGCTGGACGTCTGGCAGGATCGGGATTACCGTTTTGTCGGGGAAAAAGCCGAAGCCTTGATCATGGCTGGTGTCGACTACAGCGAAAAAAAACTCGTCGTCCACGTCGCCAAGGAACCACCTTCCTCGCTAATGACCCGTTATGCGACCGTCCAGGGTAAGCGCATCATCCATATTCCGATTGGATCGCTTTCCCCCATCACCGTCAAAAAGATACGGGTGCTTCATCTCCTCGCCGGCCGAGACAAGCGCGCCGTCGCCAAAGACTATATCTGGTGATTCGGCCGAAATCCCGCAATGACTCGTGAGCGAGAGCTCGCTGTGTCGAGCAGACTTTCTATTGCACGCCGAAGAAGTGACTCCGCCGCCGCAGGATTTCTTTCATCTGCAAGAAACTGCTCAATGGACCCAGAAGGAATGGTTCTGAGAGTAACCAGGTATCTCAGCCGCTGGACGCATCACATCGAGCTCGAAGATATCAGCCCGGTGCGTATCTGATACGTTAATCCGGTGCCCATCGATGGCCCGGAACTGGAAGAGCGCGTCGACCAGCTGGAGCAGATGGCGCGCTGGGTCGGAGGTGGGGTTGTGTTGATCGGCGCCACCGCTGGAGCTGCCGTAGGAGGGTGGGGTGAAACCGCTTGGGTGATCGGGCTATTCACCTTGCTCGGACAGATCACATTCCATTACATGCATGGCCAGCTCAACCTCTACGCGCAGAAGGAGGTTAACTACGGTATCGTCCACCCACTGACTAAAATACTTTATTCAATGATGCCCTTGGACATAAACCTTATGCTGATCGGTGCGGTCACTCAGCGGGTTTGAAGCGCTCACTGCGTACGCACTAATCAGCAACGTATCGTCGTTGCTGGTATTTGAGGTCGAAAAGCAGAGCACAGATATCCCTTTTTTGTCGCCCACTTTGCGAAAACGCTGAAGGATTCCAGACCGTTGTTGTTATCTCTGTGTGGCCATGCTATCTTTGCACAAACACAAACAAGAAAATCTTATCGGTTTGTAGTGAAGCACAGACGCTCTGTGCGAAGCGGCCTCCGTGCTCGGGGCATAAGCGGTTGCTGCTCAGCGAGCCAGCAGGAGGTAAACGAAATGTTGCAATATCGACCCTGGGGATTCCGTAAACGAGCCCTGGAACACTCAAGCATGTGGTTCCTGTGCGCCTTCATGGTCTTGTTCTGCACACAGCTCACCGGCTGCTCAAACTCGTCACCGACAGCTCCCGGCGACAACGCTCCTGTTTCCGTAGTGGGTACTTTCCTGACACCGTTTTCCACCATCGAGCGGATGGAGCCCATGGAGTACTCCTACAGCTCTGGCGCCGACTGCCCGTGGGGTTTCATGCACCAGGGTCTCGATTTCTATCCCAGCGGTAGCCAGGCTCCGTTTCAGGCGGTTGCGTCAGGCGCTGTCCTGAACGTGGAGCTGAGGCTCTACCAGGGCGAGTGGCTCGTCGAGGTAAGCGTGGATGTGGGTGCGGGCACCGAAACCGAGTACTTCTTCGAGACTTTCTCCGCCGACCAGGCGCTCGGACAGGCTCAACTCGATGCCGTCTCGGTGAGAACGGGGGACACCGTGTCAGCGGGAGAGCGGATCGGTACGCTTCTAGTTGGCGGTGATGGAAGTCATGTGCACTTCGGCATCAATCTGTCAGGGGAGGCGCCCTGTCCGGACCGGTACTTCACAGACGATGCCCTCGCAGCGGTTCGGTCCCTGCTGGAGCCCGGCCTCCAGCTCTGCTACTGACAATTCCAATGTCGAGGTCCGAGCCCTCGGGCTCGACCGCTTCGCCTCGCAGAGTACGCAAGCCGTCATCGGCGCGCGAGCCGAAGAGATAGACGGCAAGTAATCCGTACTTGTCTCTAACGGCGTCGAGGGCTTTTGTACGTTCCGTAGATCGAGTATACACCGATAGCCAGTCGTCTTGGGGGCGGCACCAAACCCTCATCGCGTCAGCTTGCGGTAGGTGATCCGGTGCGGACGGGTGGCCTCCTCGCCCAGGGTCTTTCGCCGCCACGCCTCGTAGTCGGTGAAGTTGCCATCGAAGAACGTGACCTTGCTCTCCTCTTCGAAGGCCAGGATGTGTGTGGCGATCCGGTCCAGGAACCACCTGTCGTGGCTGATCACCACGGCGCAGCCGGCGAACCGCTCGAGACCGTCCTCGAGCGCCCTAAGGGTGTTGACGTCGAGATCGTTCGTCGGCTCGTCGAGCAAGAGGAGGTTGGCGCCGGACTTGAGCATGCGCGCCAGGTGCAGCCGGTTGCGCTCGCCCCCCGAGAGCTGCCCGACCTTCTTTTGCTGGTCGGCCCCGGTGAAATTGAAGCGCGAGCAGTAGGCCCGCGCGTTCATCTTGACCTTGCCGAGCTCGATGTCCTCCTGATCCTCGGAGATGACTTCGTAGACGGTCTTTTCATCGTCGAGCGTGGAGCGGCTCTGGTCCACGTAGGCGAGCTCGACTGTCTCGCCGAGCCGCAGTGTCCCCGAGTCGGGTGTCTCCTCGCCGACGATCATGCGGAAGAGCGTGGTCTTACCGGCACCGTTGGCGCCGATCACACCGACGAGCGCGCTCGGTGGAATCAGGAAGGACACATCCTCCATGAGCAGATTTTCGCTGTAGCCTTTGGCGAGTCCCTTCGCCTCGATCACCAGGTCGCCGAGACGCGGCCCGGGAGGAATGTAGATCTCGAGCTCACGCGCCACGTCCTCCGGCCGTGCAGCAAGCAGCTCCTGATAGGCGTTGATGCGCGCCTTGCCCTTAGCCTGGCGCGCCTTGGGCGTCATGCGGATCCACTCCAGCTCGCGCTCGAGTGTCTTCTGCCGCGCGCTGCCCGCCTTCTTCTCGGACCGCAAACGCTCCTGCTTCTGTTCCAGCCACGAAGAGTAGTTGCCCTTCCACGGGATGCCCTGGCCGCGGTCGAGCTCGAGGATCCAGCCCGCCACGTTGTCGAGAAAGTACCGGTCGTGGGTGACGGCGATGACCGTGCCCTCATAGCGCTGCAAATGCTGCTCGAGCCACGCCACCGACTCCGCGTCGAGATGATTGGTGGGCTCGTCCAGCAGAAGGATGTCGGGCTGCAGCAGCAAGAGGCGGCACAATGCGACACGGCGGATCTCGCCGCCCGAGAGCACCTTGACCGGCGTATCGCCGGGCGGGCAGCGGAGCGCATCCATCGCCAGCTCGAGACGGCTGTCGAGGTCCCACGCGCCGAGCGCATCGAGCCGCTCCTGCACTTCTCCTTGATGCTCGAGGAGCTTTTCCATCTCATCGTCCTCGAGCGGCTCGGCGAACTTGGCCGAGATTTCCTCGAACTCGGCGAGCAGTGCGGCCGCCTCCCCCGCCCCTTCGCGCACGACCTCGATCACGGTCTTGCCGGGATCGAGCTTCGGCTCCTGCTCGAGGTAGCCCAGGCTGTAGCCCGGAGCGCAGGCGACCTCACCGAGGTAGGCGGTGTCGATTCCGGCCATGATCTTCAAGAGCGAGCTCTTGCCCGACCCGTTCAAGCCGATGACCCCAATCTTGGCGCCGTAGAAGTAGCCGAGGTAGATGTCCTTGAGCACCTGTTTCGTGCCATGGACCTTGCCCACCCCCACCATCGAGTAGATCACCTTGTTGGGCTCGTCCTGTTTCGCCAT
>SDBT01016166.1_pt1 | contig 11827 bp, 11 predicted proteins | sample 2277101 | NCBI WGS metagenome assembly SDBT01 (sample SAMN10404973, study PRJNA504765) | marine sediment metagenome | isolation source: marine sediment core GS10_PC15, 103 cmbsf | place: Arctic Ocean: Southern Knipovich Ridge | collected 2010
TGCGCCTTCCCTGGCTTCGGTAGATGCCACGCCAGTTAAGTTTATCTGATGCGTTCTGGCCAACACCGTATTTGTGGTCGGGTCAACATAATCGGCCGAGTTAGCCCAAACGATAGCGGTTCCTCTAACTACTTTTATATCTACAGTTGCCATTGTCTAACCTCCAAATAACGCAAGGGATGCGTCTACTTTTGTTTGAATCGCAGAATCAGAAGCTCCGGTAATCTGCTCTATAGTTAAGGCATTATTGTCTGCAACGAGAAACTTCATTACCTTCTCAGCCATACCCTGTGGGTTCTCAAATACAGAGACCGCCCATGCTTTTTCTGCCACAGTAACAAGTGTAGTCTCGTTCGCAATATCTTCAATAATTTTAGTTACAATATCCGCCGCCTTAATCGTACAGGCTACGGAAATCTTGTTTTTCAATCCTGATTCCCCGTTAAATAAATCAAATAATTCTGCATAGGTTGCCATATTACTATCCTCTCATCATTTATGAATAGTGTCACCAGAGGGAGAACGGAAGCCATTTGTGGTCATCTTTGGAGTACAGTATTAAATCAATTATAGTTAGTGCCATAATACTTAAACTCCTTCATAATCCCCATCATTCCAAAAACACAAAAAGAAACATCAAACAAAACCTGTAATTGAAACCCAATCTGCTTCAATTGATCATTTTTTACGATACAGTTAGAGTAAAAATACCGGAAGCATTCGGAGTCCAAGTGATGTCTCCATCCTGCAAACTAATTGGAGTGGTACCACTGTCAGCAGTCATATCTACAAATGCAATTGCCTGATCAGCAGCAGCCGTAGAACTATAGATTATGGCTTGAAAAATATCAGTAGGACCGGAACCGTTCTGAGTCCAAGATGCCGACGGAGTACCCGTATCATCAAATGTAAAAACACCCCCAGCTTCTGCTCCTACAATATTTCCTAATGTTTCCCCCCCTGTCGTATACCCGTTACCTCCAGTAACCTGTGTAAAATCTGCTAATCGTGGAGTTGCTGTAGCAGCTATAGCGGTTACCGCATCTGTAATGAGTGCAATTTTGATTGTATCTCCCCCTGTTTGAAGATTAAAAACTCCACCGCATAAATCCTGAACAAACTCTTCAAATACTACTAGATCTCCTTGTGCCATAATTCTTACTCCTAAAAGTTAATAATTACTAAACTTTTTAATACCATGCATATTATCATGCGTATGTGTTCTATTTATATTCCAAATTCTTTCATGATCTCAGCCGGATCTCGCCATCCTTCTTCTGAACCAACATATTTAACTGATGCTGATTTAAGCCTATATGCGTAAGATTTTTCACCATCAGAATACGGACCGTACAGATATACAACAGCAACTAATTTATCGGTATTATGTGCGTAAGCTTTTTGTAATGTGATTAAAATACTTGCCCGATGTTCTGATACTAACGCTTCGTATTCTCGACGAGTCATTGGATGGGGAGTCGTTGGGATAGGATTTAGCAGTTCGTCCAACTCATCAATTGTTCCATGAAAAAGATACTTCCAAGTTATTTGTCCCATAATCGGGGGGCCGGGAACTTTTTCAAATCTTGGATCTAAAGAAAGCAGTGTTGTCGCATCTCCGGTAAAGTCTGCATAATTTTGATTGTCGTCACATATGATAATCATCACATTTCATCAACTTATGATATGTGCGGTAATCGCACTAATTCCAGCAGAAGACACAGATTGAATTCCAATGTACGTTTCTTTTTTGTTTTTCTTTGATAACGTAAGTTCTATATTACTTTGAATAACTGATCTTCGATACTTCCAATGAATCGTATTATTTTTGGCAAGTCTCCCGATCAAAACTCTATAATTTTCTGCACCGGGAACGTCCTCCCAATCAATTGATAATCCAACAGTCGTTTGTGTAATAGTAAGTCCGGTTGGAACACTCGGAGGATCGGGATTAAGCATTACATAGGAAACTTCATTGCTATAGTCAGATTCCAAACCAGACGTATTCATTGCTGTGCAAACAAAATAATTTGTAATTCCGTAATCTGCTAACGAAGCGGTGTAATCTAATGTTGTAAGTATATTGGAATTGAGTTTGGTATATCCTGATCCGGTAATCGCTGAACGATACACGTTGTATCCAGCGAGATCAGTTTCAGGATTAGCATCCCAAATGAGATCAACAGTTTGTGCTTGTACCGTCGTCAACAAAAGGGCAAACAACACCACCTCAATTAAAAATATAAATAACAACGTTGAAACTAATCTTTTTCGATTCATTCGACTAAATCCTCCTAATTTAATTTGGTACTAAAATAATATCAAACCCAGCCGATACATCCACATCGTTTGCCGATGACGTTGCGGTTATCTTAATATCAGATTTTGCTTCAATTTCTTCCGGTATCGTAAATATATGAGGTGTGTGACTCGTACCAGATGACATAAGCCCCGCAAAATCTTTCAATTGAAATACTTGCCCAAATGGTTTTACATAAAATTGCATATCTACCGCACCAGTAGCTTGTGCTCTATTCATTGAAGTGTGCAGCACCATCATATATCCCGTGTATCCTGTCGGAATTGTATAAATTGCCATCAACGTTTGATTGAATGGATTTGTAATTTTCGCTTTGATTTCACTTGCTGTATCAGGAACTCCTGCGGTTATGTCTACTCCAGCATCTTCCGCGATATATACATCTCCTGCTACATCGGTACTATCGACGTTCTTTGCTCTGAATACTCGTAACCAAGTTATCCCCGTTCCAATTTCAACTTGCGTTCGCCCGGTCAATGCTTCTGTTATTGTTTGTAATGCCCAATCAGCATCAAGCCCGTATACTTGAATATCTTGAGTATCGGAATCATTTGAAGAACTCAAATATAACGTTGTGGCAGTAGAAAGAAAAGTATATGTTCCTCCTTGATCCCACACATCCTCAGTGTCTCCTGAATCAATTTCAGGATTTCTACCAAATTTATGCTCGTGCAAATAACCGGGAATGGTATTTGTTGCAACACTAAAAAGAAAATCACTAAGACTTTTTATGTATAAAAACTTAGTTAAATCCGGTACTGATTTTATGTACGAAAACGAAGATGTATCCGGGACTTGCCCCATTAAAAATACAATGAGAAGAATTCCTAAACATCCAAATACAATTAACTTTTTCATAATTGTGTTCCTCTTTTAAACAGAATTGGTATGACGACACATACTCGAAGGGGGTTTAAGCAGAGGTGCCATCATACCAAGTTTATCTACTACTGATAGTAGTTTGTCGAAAACAAGTAGAACCGCGCTTAGTCTTCTTCCTCCATCGCTTTTAATTTGAATTCCCGTAAAATTTTAAGCTCCGTTTTCAAAACCTCCATTGCTTTTCGACGTAATCGATACGCATCATTTTTACAAAGCATTAAATTTTCTTTAGGCCCAATTTCCAATGTTCGAATATCCCCCAAATCTTTAAAAGTAAGAACTACAGTCTGTCCGATCAAAGCAGCTTTTATACAGTCATCATATTGTTTGAAAACTAATTCAAGTTGAATTTCGATAGGAACGGATACATCTTCTAATGGTGTTTGTGCCGAAATGAAATTTGGTACACACATTAACAAACAAATCAATCCAATTACGGGATGCATTACATCACACTTCCTTTAGTTTTGATTTTGATTTTGATTTAGATTTTGGCGCATCCTCTTTTTTTGCCGCTTCCATAATTTCAGAAAATCGTATTCCCATATGACGACCTTCCACTGACCAAGGCATTCCGAGTTTCAATTCTTTCAACATACGAAACATCCCTGCTGGCATGGTAACGCGCATTGTATTTTTAACCGATTCCGGTTTATTAAACGCGGTACCTTCCGGTGTATCTTTTACAGGTTCGAGAAACTTTTCAAATTTCTCCAACAATAAACCAACTAATGTTAATTGATCATCTCCCCGTAATGGTACGGATGTTCGTTGTAATCCGATGTACGCAGTTGCTAAACACATCCAATCCTCAAGTTCAAATACCAGAGTGTGTGTTTTTTCTTTTGTTATCTGTTGCTGTTGAGTTGCCATGTTCTAAAATCCCCTTCTTGTTTAATGTTAATTTCGGATATACTTGATCTTTTCGATTAATTATCTGTAATCGTTCATTCGGATTCCTTGTACTAGGCCAAATAGAACCTTCTGTACTCACATGAAGTATATCCACCGTTTTCTTACGGAGCATCCGGTGTTCCCCCGACCGCTCCCGTACCCAAATGTCCATTTGCCTGACACCATGATATTAGTCTTTTTTCAAGACTAATTGAAGAAAAATCTAAAGTATTTAGTTGTCTCATCAATGCTGTAGCTCCAGCATCTTGTATTGTAGCGGTTATATGTTTCCCCCCTACAATAAATGTTTCGCTACCGGAATCGAATTCCTGCAAACCAATTGTGATTTTTGAATTCGGATGACTTTCAATAGTAAACACAGCAACTCGAAATACCGAAGCTCCGGGATCAACTCGAATCGCACTGTCTAACGTAACATATTCTGGCATAATACCTCCCTCACATCTGTTCTTCTTTGATTGTTGCTATCTGTGATTGCAAATCTTGAATTTTTGCATTAAGTGCTTTGATCGATGCTAACGTATATCCATGAATCGTTCTCTCATCAAGACACGGAGTTTGCTGAATTTTCAAATCATCATTATAGCTAAACCAAGACCCTCGATCTTTTTCGTAAATAACTAAACCTGTGTGATGATTATCCTTCATGTCAAATTCATAAAGATCAGTAGCAAGAACAGCATCGAGTGCTTCTTGATTATCAACAAATTTATCAATATTCTGTTTTAATTTATACCAACTTGACTGATCTCCGACGACAACTCCGGCATCATCCTCTACATTCGGTGTACCAGTTGATCCAGATGGTGGACCGAAGTGTATCTTTAAATCACCTGCGGAATCTACCCACAAAAACCGATCTGTTCCATCTGCTTGTTCTAGGAATAATGTTCCTGCCGCTGGCCCCTCGGTATCACTATTAGTATTCCGGTAACAACCTATTGCTGGGCCGGGAAGGTTATTACCAAAATCTCTCGACAACATTACAAAGAACGCAGAAGTAGCTCCTACAAATAAAGAAGCCCCGTCAACTCCGTCATACTGCCATGTTTGCGCGTCTGCCGTCGTACTGGCAAGAGACTCAACCACTAACCCAACGGTATTTGTTGCCCCTGCGAGTATGTGCATTTGGCCGTCAGTGGTGTGATTAGCTCCGATACTCCATTCACCACCAGTATCTACTCGGCCCTTTTCGATGTCATTGGTAGTGAAGATAATTGGATTGTTACCCTCATTGTAGAGGTTAATCCCACCAGACACATTCACTCCAGCTAAGATATAGGCTGCATCCTGTAAAGCACCTAATGTCGTATATCCAGTACCTCCCAAACCCATCCAAACATATCCATCTACTGCGTTGTAATACTGGGTATTTACAAGAGTTCCCGTCCCGGCATTGTAATTCCGTAGCAAGATAGAGCCATTTGTTACTGAATTGGCAGTTCCAAGAAGCTCCAAAGTAGAACCAGGACTAGCAGTATTTATTCCTACGTTGCCTCCAGCAAGAATTGTTAACCGTTCTGTACCAATCAACGTTGTATTATTTGCAGCCGTATAAAAATGAAGACCAGTAGCAGTATTCAATGCAGAATCACCACCACCAATATGAACATCGGTAACAGCCGCTTGTTGGATACTAATAAGTAAGGCAATATTCTGTTCAGCATTTGTATAGTGCTTTCCAAGAAACCCTGCTCTTTTTAAAGTTGCATCCGTTTCAACATTGGTCGAAAGGATATTATAGTCACTGCCTACAACCGTAAGTGGTGTGCTGGGACTAGCAGTGCCAACACCAAAATTACCAACAGGAGTTACTGTTAATTTAGCTACGTACGAACCAGATGTTTTGCTCTGAAAAGTCAAGTTTCCATTGCTATCGGCTACATTTAATCTCCACTTGTCTACATCCTGATCTCCACGATCAGCCCACAATCCTATATTCAAATCCTGTGAATTAGATGCTTCAAAAAGAGCGTTGAAATTATCAGTTGCTTCAGTTGGATTCCCAATAACATACAACGTAGCAGCAAGCGTAACAGTATCTGTACCTTTAGTAATTACGGGTTCTGAAATATAAGCACTAGCAACTATAGCAACTGTTTCAGAATTATTTTGTGTGGTAACTGTACCAGTAATCTCCATCATATTCTGTCGAACTGTATCGCCTGTAATTCCAGTAATATCTGAATCTAATAAAAATCCAATTATGCGATTAGATACACCATCACTGGTATATGCTCCTGTAATATGAAATTGATAAGCAGTATTTACTGCTCCACCAATAGCATGTGGCCCTGTTCCACTAACAACAAGATCCCCTGCAATCGTTAAAGTAGTTGCGGTTAGCGTAAGCGCATCTATCGTGTTAGCTGTCCTCTCAACTGTTAAATAGGCAACTCCAGCATCTTGCGCGTCATTTAATACTTTATAACTTAGAATTTCTGCATTTACTGAAATTCCCCAAGTAGTATTATTAGCAGCTACAGAAGTTTCTATCATCAATAAATCAGGCGAACCACCTTTAATTGTCACATCTCCTGCAACGTGCAATGTTGTATCAGGTGACGCTTCACCTATTCCTATTCGATCATTTCCCGCATCGACATAAAACAAATTAACATTATTCAGACCCTCTATCCTCGTGTCAAAATCACCGCCACCCTCATTGACTATCAAACCCTTCGTGACTACGATTGATCCGTCAAACGTAGGAGAATCCTTCAGATAATTCAATGATCCCGTTGCGCCTAAAAGATCATTCCAATTTCCTTCAGTGATAGTATAAAGAAACGCTCTATCCACTCCCGCTGTAAAACTAGCCATTGTCTAAACTCCTAGCCGCGTATTATCTCCTAGTTGCGAACTTCCCAATTGCCAAAAATCTGCAAAACTCCATACCCATGCTTCAGAAAGTTTTAATGTTACTTGATGTGTTTTTCCAGCTACGCCGATTGAATGTCGAATTGATTCTACATAAAAATCTGTATTAATTCCTAATTCCGTAGCTTCATTATCCGCAACAATTGTCAATCGTTGATTGAGATCGATTGATTGCGCCAATGCAGCTAATGAATCATTTCGAAATGCTGAAAATGTTAACGCTAAAACCGGAGTCGGATCTGCATATTGACTCTTGTACCAATCAAGACGAACATTTGCAATTTCACGACTTGGATAAAATCCGGCATCTAATGGGAATTCACGTTCTCCATAATTTGCAATCGAAGTTTCATCTTTAATTTCCGATATGATTTCTTCATTTTCAGTAAGACTTGTTCCTCTTGCTTGAACAGTTGTAAGAAATCCACTGAATGCCCCATCATTTGTTACTTTAATTTCCATTCGAGTATCGTATTTAGTCGCTACGATACTCATATCAGATGTAATATCTCCACCACTTCCATTAGCTAATCGATTTCCTACAATATCAGAAACCTGTATGGGAGTTTCCCATAAAGCCACACCTTTTACATTGATAGCCGATGAAGCATTTGGGTGTTCTGCATAAAATGTTAAAGTTTGTCCACTAAGAATTGCAGGTATTTCATTCAACGTCCAAATCGTAGCAAGTGTTTCAATCGTATACGTATGTACTTTTGCGATAAACACATTGTAAACTTGCTTCAACAAATCTTCTTGTACAATATTATTGTACATGTACGTTGAACCAGAAACATCTGAGAATGTCAGTATCGCTGACCCCGACAATCTTAGAGAAATATCATCGAACGCAATTTTTCCATCTCGTGTTTCTCGTAAAAACCCCCCTTCCGTAATCTCTAATGCCCGTAACGAGTCCAAAACATTTAATTGCGCCCCAACCCACCAACGAGACATTGTAATCGTTCCTGTATCGATATCTCGATCACTAGAAGGCCATCCGATACGATCAAGTAGTACATCAATTGCATCTCCTGTAGCAATCGATGTTTGCATAGCAACATTGGTTTTCCGTTCACGGATTTGCCCCAACGCACCAATACCTATTAAGTTGGCACGTTTCAACCGACTAATATCGGGTTTGGGCCGAATAACATCAAAAAATCCTGTCCAAATAGTAACGGGAGTTCCCGATATGTCCATCACAACTTGAATTTTACGAGAAGGAAGAAGATTTCCGAATAAAACACTAGAAGAATTAAACGGACTATATTTACCGTCATTGTTATTTAATAAAAATACGGCTTTACCAGCAATTGATCGTCCGGTAAGTTGAGAAGCATAATCTCTACCTAATTCTAATTGGATAGTAACGACATCAGCAGTAATATTATCATATGGGCCAGTAAAATTTCCGTCGTTGTCCCAATCAACATATATTTCGTACGAAGTATGCATTCATCCCACCTACGCCACATTACTAAACTTATCTTGTGTATCAGTAAACCCGCCTCTACGAACAGAGCGATTTACAGAATCCATAATAATTGTGTCCAAATCTTCAACTCCTAAAACATCTCCTTGCACGGTCACATTAACAGTAATCCCTCCGGTTGTTACCGATCCTTCATATTGTTTTGCTTCCGTAGGATTCAATACGGTTTCCCCCCGATGCAAAAATGCCATCGTATCGTTGGGTAAAAGTCGTATTCCTGCTTTAAACGATGGAAACAATCCTAATGAAGCCATTTCCTCCATCAACCGCATAGCTTCACTCAACGACTTTGCATGATTTCCTTTAATCATAGCTTCGGCAATAAACAATCGTTTCATTGTTATCGCAATCAATGGTCCCGTATTTAAATCTGCGTTATCTATAAATGTTCTAAGCAATTCAGTATTCTGTGCAAGATCAAAATCTGTTTTTTGCGTCAACGTTGCAAGTAACTTGTCTAACTGTGGTCCGTATCCTTTTTGATATTCTTCGTCACCATATGTTTTCGTAGTCAAAGCATGGTAACTAACACCCTTACCAGCTTGTAAAGCTTGCATCATTAACGGATTAAATACACCTCCGCCAGCAGTTAATTGTTGCGTGAATTGCTCCGAACCTGCTTGGGCCAGTGCTTGCAGACTGCTTAATTCTGCTCGCCGTTCAATATCTCGTTCAAGTGAACCGATTTCACTTCCAAATCTCTTTAATTCTTCACGGAAATTTTTAGCTGTGTGCTCGGCCCTAGTAAAAGCATCCCCCGCAGCATTTGTTCCAGTTGCCGCATCCTGTATAAATGATATGTACCCATTGTCATCAATCGCAATAATTCCTAATTCAACTCCCAGATCAATGACCCATTGTATGGATTTGGGGATTTCTTTATTAAAAAATACTAAATCGTTAACCATAGTTAGAAAAGAATCCCCCATCCGATCAAAATACAATGTTGCAATTTCTAAATCAGTTTTTCCTTGCGCTCTAAAAAATTCGAAAAATTTGTCAAGATGTCCGGCAGCTTTGATTGACGTATTCGATATGTTATCCAATTCCTCATCAAAGTCCATTGCTCCCTGACGGAAATTTCCAATCGCTTCTGTTCCAGCAATAATAACAGTAACCAAACCGTTTGTAGCTTGGGTAACTAAACCTTCAGCTACGGCCCAATCAATTATGGCTTGAATTGAATCGGGAATGGCAACTCCCATATCAACCATCGCATTAACCGAATCTACAATAGATCCACCTAATCTATCCCACGCTTTACGTTTGGCCTCGATGGGGTCCATTGATTTTGAAAAATGAATGAACAATGCATTAAATGCTCCGGCACTTTCAATACCAGCATCAGCCAGATCTTTGAGACTTTGACGCATCCCCATCGCACCTTTTTTCCACGGACCTATAGCATCAACTAAATCCCCTACAATTGTCAACGTTCCATCAGATGCTTCGGTTACAAGTCCTTGAGCAAGCGCCCATTGCATTAAGATTTCAATCCAACCCGGAACAGTTTGATTCAAATCTGTGAGTCGATTGTGAGTTTCTACAGCAGATGTTCCCCAATCCTGCCACATCAATTCCATACGCTTTCCTACAGGGATTCCCTGATCTTTCATGAAATCGTTGAATGCTCGCATTTGGATGGACATATCTTTGGCATCTCGTGCAATATCCCGATATGATTTACTCGCAGCCGCGTACACTTTTTCTGCACGAGTCATTTCGGTTGCTACATCACCAACCAAAGTAACAGTTCCATCCAATTCTTCATTCAAAAGTCCTTGTTCAATGGCCCAATCAATTAGTCTTTGAATCCAAAACGGAATGGTTTCATTTAGCCTAGTTAATCTGTTGTATTGAGTAATGACTCCGCTACCAAATTCATCCCAAGATAGTGTCATTCTTTCCATTACATTAAAACCTTGACCTTTTAAGTAATTATTAAATGCTCTGATTTCTTGAGAGAATTCTTTAGCCTTTGTGGATATATCGTTATAGGATCTTGAAGCATCTGAATATGCCTTCTCCATACGATTCATTTCATATACGGTATCTTTTACTGCCGACAACACACCAAATTGAGATTCTTCGAGAAGTCCATTTTCAATAGCCCATTCTTTTACACGAACCATCCACGGAGGAATTGTATCTCCATATTTGAGCATCTCGTTATACATGTCAGTAAAATTACCTCCAAATCTATCCCAAACAAGTAAATAATTTTCTAGTCCATGTATTCCATTTCCAACAAGATACGAAACCATACCCTGCATTGATCCCTTCAATGTTTCAGATCGAGCGGCAACATCCCCCATTGTTTGAACTACGTCATCAAACGCATCTTGATAATGATCTACTGCTTCTGCTGCATCAATGAACACAGATACAGTGCCATCAACATTTCGAGTCAACAATTCATGTGCAATTGCCCACTCAATCGTATCTTCTAACCATTTTGGTATTTTTTCACCGTATTTTTTACCCTCGTTATATAATGTAGTAAGACCGTCACCATATTTATCCCAAACAAGTAAATAATTCTCAACACCCTCAATTCCATTCCCTACAAGATAATCAACCATGCCTTCCATTGCACCACGCATATCAATTATTTTATTTTCCCATTCGCCTAAACCTTCTTTTGATTTATTGAAAGCATCATCAAATCGACTTGCTTCTTCTATTAGTTCTTCAAATACAGATACGGTTCCATCAGCATTTCGTTGCAAAAGTTCATGTGCAATTGCCCACTCAATTGTATCTTCCATCCACTTTGGAATATCTCTTCCGTACTTCACAGCTTCATTGTACAGATTGGTTAAAGAATCGCCATATTTATCCCAAACAAGTAGATAATTTTCAAGTCCGGTAATACCATCTCCCACAAGAGCGGCAACTAATCCTTCCATTGATCCACGTAACGTATCGGATTGATCGGCAAAAGAAACATAAGATTCTTTTGCTGCATTAAATGCTTCCTGAAATTTACTAATCACTGGTGGGAGTTCTGTGAATACCTCGACCAACCCTTCTCCCGATTCTTGAAGAAGATTATTCGCAATAGCCCAATCGATTGTATGTTGCATCCATTTAGGAATAGCTTCACCGTACAGCATTCCTTTGTTATATAGATCAACTAAAGTATCGCCATGTTCTGCCCATACTTGATCATAATTTGCCATGCCCTCAACACCTTTAGACAGCAAATGATCAACCATTGCAGTCATCGCACCATGCAAAGATTCTGTTTGTGTTTGATAAGATGCTAATTCTGCACGAGATGTGAGATACGCTTCATCATACGCACTAAGAGCTTGTGTGGCCTCCTCAAATAC
>SDBT01016167.1_pt1 | contig 11827 bp, 12 predicted proteins | sample 2277101 | NCBI WGS metagenome assembly SDBT01 (sample SAMN10404973, study PRJNA504765) | marine sediment metagenome | isolation source: marine sediment core GS10_PC15, 103 cmbsf | place: Arctic Ocean: Southern Knipovich Ridge | collected 2010
TAAGTGTGCGTACCAGGCCTTCACAGCCCGACAATGACAAAAGATTGAATTTCGAACGACCCCAAACGCCTTTCACCAACCTCCGGCCAGCTCATTATTCGCTATTCGCCAATTGGGGCCCTTCTTGAGGTGCCACGTCACAATTCGGGAGCGACACGATCCACGATCGTATACCCCGATTGAATCTCTGCTCGGGGGTCGATACAATCCCCTACAGTACCTTTTCAGCAACAACCTCGCCATTAAACACATTTACGTCTACTTGCCGTCCTGAGCAAGGTACAGGTGATCAACATTAGCGCAGTAAGTATTAGTGTTCTCATCGTGCCCTCCATGTCTGTCGCGCCGACAGGATATTCGCTTTCGCACCTCGATTGCCAGCAGCATTCCTACACCCATCTCCACGGTCTCGGTGGAGATCCGCTCGTTGTTGCCACGGACTCCTGCGCTTTCCTCGACCGGAATCAAGCTCGGACTGAAGCCGTAGCTGGTAATCCCCAGGTCACGCATGAAGTAACTGTCGGTAAAGCCGTTCAACACCGAGGGCAGCATTTTGGCTTTTGGGAAATGCCTCAGGCAAGCGGAAGTGATGGCGCGATAGAGATCGGTATCCGTCGTCGAGATGGCCGGAGGAAACCGGACAGGGGAGAGAAGTCCCAGTAAGTCTCGTCTGCGGGGACTACGGCGGTGTGATTCAAGAGAATGATTGCCGGCTCCGGACCGCCATCGAGCTTCGCCCAGAGGTTGCCGCCCCCCGGGGCGGACTCGGTGGTCTCGAAGGGAATACCTTCTTCGGTGAGAATTCCCGCGAAAAACTCAACCGCTCTGGACTCGAAGTCGGGCTCGGTCGAGACAATGCCCAGAGCTGAGGCTTCGAGCGCTTTTGGGCGCAGGGCTTGAAGCAGAGATCCTCAGTCTGGTGTTGGAAGAACCGCTTTCAAGAACAGATTTGGAAAGTAACAGCTTATCAGTTCATCAGGTACACACAAACGTTGGCCGCCGCGCTCTGGTCCGTCGAATTGTAGAGAAAGATCCGGTAGCGTGGGAATGCGATCGCCAAGTACGGATTACTTGCGCTGAAATATGTTGTAGCGTCATCGGTCACTTCGGCCTGGATCTCGAGCGGCAAAAGGATCTCGCCTTCGGAAAGAGCTTGAAGGATAGGCTCCTCATCAGGAATCAATATGGCTCCAACGACTCCAGGGACGGTAACGTTGCCTCTGATTTGCCCGTGTAGACTCAGCACCAGAGAAGTGAAGCCGCTCGTTTGCTCCATCCCGGCTGCCACCCATCGCGCTGGTTCGTCCCTGCCAACTGAAGGTACAACAGCGTCACTGACTCGTAATACGTCGAAATGCTCAATCGTACCCAAGAAATTGCTCGCCATAATCGTAAGCTGGGCATAAACCTTGCTCGAAGCGTTCTTCCCAGAGAGGAAAGCGGGAATGGGGAAGGGAGATCGTCTCTACGAGGAGCCCGCTTTGTTCATCGCCGGTCCCCGAGCCAGTGTTTCCAAGCTCACGGACTCGAAGGTGAAGTGCACCAGCTCGTCTCCTTTGTCGAAGAGGAGGTGCAGTCGACGCCGAGCTCGGATGGTTACCGCGATACACTTTCGAGCAAAGCTTTCTTGGCTTCATCAAGTGGTTTGACGACAATCCGTCATCCTGGATCTCTATCGTTGACTCATCTCTGCCGGCGCCGAAGGGTGACGACAAACGCTACCGGTTCACCCGTCCTTGGGTCGGTCGCCAGCAGCTCGACGTAATTAGGCGTAGGCGCCCGCTGCGGGCTCCCGTATCTGAGGCGTCTTCTCATTTGGCGGATGCGCGTCTGGTCAACGACCTGGCGATTCAACTTCACCTCGAGGTCTGCGGTTGCGTTCGCTGACCCCGCTCCCGCCAAACGCGCGTCGATGATGACCGATCCTCCTCCGGAACTGCCATTGAATCCCACCCGCCCTTTGACTGTGGTGGTCTTGGGCCGGCTCAAGCTTGACCAGTCGACTCCGTAGTCTCCCCGGGCGCGAAGACTGCCGGGAGCCTGCGGTAAGAGGGTAAACGCCAAAACCGCGGACAACCCCCCGCTGGCGATAAGCCAGCCTTTGCTACGACTTTGAAATCCTCCCGCGAGGACGACACCGGCCAGAACCATCAAGTGGGGCTCGAAAGGTGCCCGCAGACGGGCTCCACCGAATCCGGACAAGGCGGTCAGAAAAACAACCAACGCGATCCATAAAGCAAAGAGGTTCGAAAGCCGGGAGTTTCTGGCGAAGATGAGGCCGAAAGGAGCGAGAAGGGTGCTCAGGATGAGCAGCAGGTCGACACCCAGATGGGCAGCCACCTTCCAAAAAACGGCGCCGGCGTAGCTTTTTGAAGCGAGGTATATCTGGAGCAAGCGGCCGCCGTTGACGTGAAACAAAGATCGAGCGCTCGCCATCCAGTCATTACTCCAGCCCCATGCCGGTGGTTCGGGGCGAGGGCAGCCACATTTACGGTGCCGATGGGCGAGAGTACCTGGATTTCTTCGGTGGCATCCTGACCATCAGCGTGGGACACTGTCATCCCCATGTGACCGAGCGGATCAAACAACAAGCCGACACCTTGCAGCACGTCTCCACCGTTTTTCCCACCCAGCCCATGGTGGAGGTGGCGGAGAAGATGGCCCAGATCACTCCCGCCGGGATCGAGAAGAGCTTGATCCGGACCACCACGTCGGGACGCATTGCCGGATTGCTGGCGGAGCCGATTCAAGGAGTGGGTGGTTTCATCACCCCGCCTCCCGAGTATTTCAAGGTGGCGGTGGAGATCGTCCGCAAGTACGGCGGCGTCTTCATTTGTGACGAGGTACAGACCGGCTGGGGCCGGACCGGTGACTACTGGTGCGGCATCGAGCACTGGGGAGTGGAACCGGAAATCATGACCTTCGCCAAGGGTATGGCCAACGGCATGCCGGTAGGAGCCACTTCCGCCCGCGCCGACGTGGCCGACAGCCTCAAGGGCCTGCACATCTCCACATTTGGAGGCGGTCCCGTCAGCATGGCGGCCGCCCTTGCGGTCATGGAAGTGATGGAGAAGGACGACTTGAAGCAAAACGCCCGAGTAGTGGGTGACCATTTCCGGGCTGGCCTCGAAGATCTAGCTAAAAAGCACCCGCTCATCGGTGACGTCCGGGGGATGGGATTGATGCAGGGGCTCGAGCTTGTAGGTGAAGCTAAATCCCCCGCACCCAAGGCAACCAATATGGTGATGGAGAAGTGCCGGGATCACGGCCTCATCGTGGGCAAGGGGGGCCTTTACGGCAATGTCCTCCGTATCAGCCCGCCGCTCAATATCACCAAGGGCGACGCCGACGATGCGCTTCGCATGATGGATGCGGCTTTTAATGACGTGGATATTATGGAGTAGTAGGCTCTGGCTCGGTCCGGGCGGAGTTACTTTTAGTTCTCCGTCGGAACCAGTCGCTTGATTTCGTCGAACCAGTTGAGGACGAGAATCGGGTGGCCGGTGGTTGGTCCTTCTGAATCTTCCTCAGGCAGGAGAACGATAAAGCGTTTGCCGTAATTCATCATCGTATACTGACCAGCGGCCACGTTTTCGAAAACCGGCACCGGTGCACCGGAGATTTCCTGACGGTCGAGGTCGAAAGGCGCTACAAAGAGTGTTCCATCGGCATAAAAAGCCATATGACCGGTGGGTAGATAAAAAGGCGCTATGCCTCCACGGTGCACGACTTTTCTATCGCCACTCCCGAGATCCAGCACTTCGATATTGGCCTCACCGAAAGGAGAGCCGCTGGGGGTTGACGCAAACAGCAGAGCGTGTCCTCCAGGCAGAAGCGGATCGAAAAGTCAAAGGAGTTTTCCAACTCCGCTCCGGATAGATAAGCTTCTTGAGCCAATAGTGAAATCATGTAGGATGGTCATCTAGGCCATGAAGCGACGAGCGACGGTGACCGACACGAGCCCGGATGCCATGCAGGTCCTCCTGGAGTTGTTGAAGGACGCTCCGCCCTGGCGCAAGTTGGAGTTGATGGACCAATGGAACGTATCCTTGCGCCTACTCGTCATGAGCGAGCTGCGTCGGCGCAATCCCAATAAATCCGAAAACGAGCTGCGTCTTCTTCTCGCGGAGCGTCTCTTCGGTCCCGAGACCCTTCGTACGCGGCCTCGGAGACGGTTACTACTTGAGCGAGGAGAGAGGGTGCGCGAGGCCGTTCTTTCCGGGAAGAGCTTCAATCTCATCGCTCTAGAGGCGATGTTCAAGATCGACGTATTTATCGCAAAAGGTCAGATTTTTGAGACATCTCAGTTGGACCGCAGAGTCCCAATCCTCATCTCGAAAGAGCCTGCCGAGCAAGCCTACGTTTCATCGGCGGAGGACGTCGTTCTGGCGAAGTTGATCTGGTACCGAAAAGGAGGCGAAATCTCCGACCGGCAGTGGCAAGACGTGCTGGGTGTGATTCGAGTACAAGCTCACCATCTGGATATCGGATATATGCGACGGATGGCCTCGCTCACGGGAGTTAGCGACCTGCTCGACCAGGCCCTGTCGGATGCCATCCCGGACAACCAAGGCGACTCGTAGCTCTAAAAACGGGTCGGCCTCCCAACTCATATGCCAACTACGGGACTATGGCCTCGGGTAGTTTTCTGACGCTTATTTTCGTCAATCTTGCTCTGGATGAACACGGCTCCGTAGATGCGCTCTCGCACCTCGGAAGGAATGTAACGGGACTTGGCCTCCTCCTCGCCGGCTGGCAAAGAACCCTCAGGCGCGGAAATCTCGTCCGGACGAGATTTTTCCATTGACGCACTTCGCTGGCGCTTCTTCTCGAGCGAGATGTCTCGCCCTCTGTGCCACAGGGCATGAGAAAAACTTCTCCAACATGTCTCCTCCTTGCTCCCGAAGACGAACGCTTGAAAGCACTCGAGCTCATCGATCTGTACTTGCAGGGCGAGGCGCTCGCTGAGGCCGAGGCACTCATCAACGCCGGCCTCGGCAAGTTCCCGAACGCTCCCTCTTTTCGCTTGCGGCGAGTGCGCTTGCTTCTGGAGTCCGGGAAGGTCTCGGAGGCTCGCCAGTCCCTCCAGCACTTGGTCTCCCTCCCGGAGCCGCCGGCGGAGGCCCTGTGGCTGTCGGCCCGCCTTCTCATCCTGGAAGGAAATGTAGAGGAAGCCATCGCCGACTACCAGAGGTTTCTTATGCTCACCCCGAGCCCCCCTGCCATCTTCTTCAAGGAGCTCGCCACTGCCTACGCCATGGGCGGAGACAGCCAATCGTCCCTGGAATTCTTTCAGCGGGCCATCGCAACCGATCCCAGCCTCGCCGAAGCCTACGCGGATCTCGGCCTGGTGCTCGAGTCCATGGGAAGGATTGCCGAGGCCGAGAGCCTGCATGACGAACCCTACGCCCAGCCGAATCAGATCTTCCGCAACCTCGGCGAAGGTTGATTCGCGGTTTGGGATCTGGACGCGCCCGGCGAAGCGAAAGTGAGCCGCGGACTCGCGGTAGCCGACGTAGAAGCCGACGGCGATCTCGATCTCGTATTCACGCACTCCGGCGAGCGCGCCCAGCTCTTCCGGAACGACTCGAAGGCGGGGGGTGCGCTACGTTTGCTTCTCGTCGGAAGGGTGAGCAATCGCGATGCTTCGGGGGCCAGGCTTCTCGTCGAGCCGATCGAGCTTGATGAGCGTCCGACCCAAGCGGTAGTGAGCCTGCGCCCAGGACGGTGCCAGTCGAGCGGCTTTGCGGTAGACCGTGACGGCCCGATCGAAATCCGGCCGGCGCTCGAACGCGTAGCCGACCGCCAGGAGAGTCGCGGGCTGTTCTCCCTGGAGGTCCATTGCGGTTTTGAGAGCCCGAATCGCGGAATCCCACCACATCAATCTGAGGTAGTTCGAGCCCAGTTGTCGCCAGGAGTTTCCGTCCTTCGGCTCTAGAGACACTACCTTTTCAAATGCCTCCGAGACTTCGAAGGAGCGTCTCGCTTCAAAGAGGGCTTTGCCCATTGGGCGGTGCAGATCCGGGTCTCCGGGATCGGCTCGGGCCGCCAGTCGGTAGTCTTCGAGGGCAATCTCTGTCGCCCGCAACGACAAAAGTAGGAGTGCCGGACGCCCCACTGAAACGAATTTCATCCTCTCCAGCTCGAAGCGTATCCCCTTCATGAGATGCGAACGAAGGCGTGGATCGGGTATTACCTGGTCGAGCTTCGTCTCTTCTCGATTGTCGAGACTCGCAAGAAGAAGAGGAAGCAGAAGATCGGGAGCTCGGACCAGGGAGGAGACTAGCTCCCGGCGGGCCTCTTCCCGTTTGCCCGCGAGCCAAAGGGTTTGTGCAAGGTACAATTGACAGGTTGTTTCGAGTTTGATAAATTTTCGGGATACTAGGGAAAAATTTTTGAATAAATGAACACAGCCCCCGCAGCCTATTCTGCCCATCAAAGCACCCATGTGCGATGGGTGATCCTTGCACTTCTATTCATGGCGAGCTTCGTGGCCTATGTGCTGCGAACAAACATGTCCATAGCCGGCGAAAGCATCATGGCTGATCTCGGGTTGTCCAAGATTCAGTTGGGTATGGTGCTATCTGCCTTTGCCTGGGGATACGCCATTTTCCAGTTTCCGGGCGGCATTTTCGGTGACATTGTGGGGTGCCGTCGGGCACTTACTGTTATCGCAGTATTATGGGGGATCCTGACATTGGTCACGGGCCTGGTACCCGGGACGACCCTCGCATCCACGACCTTCATCCTAACCACGCTCATCGGGCTGCGATTTCTTGTTGGCGTCGTGCAAGCACCTTTGTTTCCGGTGGCCTGTGGTGGAACGATTGGAAACTGGTTCCCGGTGTCGGGATGGGCATTTCCGAATGGATTGACGAGCACCGGGCTGACGTTGGGTGCCGCCGCTACGGCACCGCTGATTGCTTGGTTGATGGAAACGTTGGGGTGGCGTGAGTCCTTTATTGTGACGGCCCCCTTGGCTTTTCTGATTGCAGGAGTCTGGTGGTGGTACGCAAGAGACAATCCGGCCGATCATCCGCGAGTCAGCAAGAAAGAGCTGGACTTGATCAATTCAAACCGGCCTTCACCAGAACCGGCTATCGAAGACAAGACAGCCTGGAAACGTGTGCTCAAAAATCGAGACATCCTGTTGCTTACTGCGAGCTATTTTTGCATGAACTATGTCTTCTACATTTTCTTCAACTGGTTCTTTATCTACCTCGTCGATGTTCGGGAATTCGAAATCCTGGAAGGGGGCTACTTCGCCGCAGCTCCGTGGATTGTCGGTGCAGTCGCTGCCAGCGTCGGGGGGCTTTGGTGTGATCGCCTCTGCAAACGCATCGGTTTCCGGTGGGGATGCAGAATCCCCGGCATCGCCGGTCTCAGTCTCGTTGCCGGTCTTCTTTTTCTCGGTGCCACAGCCGAGAACCCTCACCTGGCCGTAGTGTTCCTTTCGTTAAGCTTCGGATGTACCCAGCTCACTGAGGGAGCCTACTGGGCGGCGGCGATCTCTGTTTCCGGCAAACACGCATCAGCCGCCACCGGAGTCATGAACACGGGTGGAAATGTTGTGGGCGGTATCGGGGCTCTTCTCGTTCCGATCACAGCCGAAGCTTTTGGCTGGGTGCCGGCGCTTGCGACCGGATCGGTGTTTGCGATGATCGGCGCTGGGTTGTGGCTGTTCGTGCGCGCAGAAAAGCCTATGGTTTTTGTCTCCGGTGAGGGGCCTATTTAGAGTTCTAGAGGCCCGGCCGAAAACCCCTCGCGAGGCGAGCGGGGTGGCACTCAACCGCTGGAAAGGATGTGTGGGCAATGACAGCAGCAAACCAGCCCGGTTTCATCTCTTGCGGCTCGCAGATGCTCAGCGACAGCCAGCTTGCCGAGGTCCATCACGCGTCGCTCGAGATCCTCCGCCGTACCGGAGTGCGCGTTCAAGATAGCGAGGCGCGCGACCTTCTCGGCGATGCCGGCTGTCTCGTCAGCGACGGGGACCTGGTTAAGTTTCCGGCGGCGGTAGTCGAGGAGGCGTTGTTGCACGCCCCGTCCCGCATCGTGCTGTGCAGCCGTAACGGCAAACCGTCCGTCTACCTGGAAGGGCAGCGTACATTCTTCGGCACCGGCTCGGACCTCCCGCAAACCCTTGATCTCGAGACCGGGGAGCGGCGACTGTCACGCCTCTCCGACGTCAGGGATACGGCCCGGCTGGCAGACTCCCTGCCGAACCTCGACTTCGTGATGTCGATGGCTCTGCCCTCTGACCTGACGCAGGCAACCTCGGACCGGCACTCGTTCCTGGCGATGATCACCAGCACCAGCAAGCCTGTGGTCTTCACCGCTTGGGACGAGCTCGGCCTGGCCGACATCATCGCCATGGCGGAGACTGTTGCCGGCGGCGCCGCTGAGCTGACCCTCAATCCGTTTCTGCTGGCTTACCTTGAGCCCACCTCGCCGTTACAGCACTCACAGGAAGTACTGCGCAAGATGCTCATGATGGCTGACAAACGGCTTCCGATCGTCTACGCGCCGGGTGGGGTCGACGGTGCATCGGCGCCGGTGACCTCGGCGGGCAGCCTGGCGATGGCCAATGCCGAGGTCTTGAGCGGGCTCACCATCGCCCAGCTGCGTCAGCCTGGAACGCCCGTGGTCTATGGATCGGGCAGCGGCCCGCTTGATATGCGAACTACCGTCGCCACTTACTCCAGCCCGGAGTTCATGCTCCACTGCAAGGCGATGGCCGAGCTAGGACAGCGCTTCTATCACCTGCCGACGTGGGGTTTTTCCGGCTGCTCGGACGCCAAGGCGCCGGACATCCAGGCCGGCATCGAGAGCTCTCTATGGATCCTGTGGACCGCCCTGAGCGGCGCCAACCTGGTGCACGACATCGGCTATCTCGAGTCGGGCATGACATGCTCGTACGAGATGATCGTGATCTGCGACGAGATCATCGGCTTTGTCCGCCGTCTCCTTGGCGGCATCGAGCTGACACCGGAGACACTGGCCCTGGACGTGATAGACGAGGTCGGTCCGGGCGGCGATCACCTCTCCACCAACCACACTCTGCGTCACTTCAAGGAGTGCTGGTACCCGAGCATCTTCGACCGCTTCTCGTACCAATCCTGGACCGAAGCCGGGCAGCCCACGGCTATTGAAAGGGCGCGACAAGCAGCTCGTGACGCGATCGCCAACCACACTCCTGAGCCGCTACCCCAGACCACCGTCGAGACCCTGCAGGGCCTGGTTGCGTCAGCCGACGAGCGCGCCGGAATCTCGTAATTCGGAGGAGGAAAACCGTGAAGATCAAGAAGGCAGCTCATGCCGTGCAAATGATGAGACAGGATTTATGGATCACGCTAACACTGGGGCTACTCACGATCCCAGCGGAAGCCAACAGCCAGTCAAGGCTCCCCGACGTCACGCATGAGGGGATCGAGATCAAAGAGACCTGGATTCCGATGCCCGATGGCGTGCGGCTGGCAGCCAGTCTGTTCATGCCGGCGAATCGAGAATCTACAGCCACATTCCCTGTGTTACTCGAATACCTACCCTACCGAAAAGACGAAAGCCGCAAAGGCCGGTTCGCGTTGTTCTCATACTTTGTCGAGCGAGGCTACATCGTTGCACGGGTGGATATCCGCGGCTCCGGCACCAGCGAAGGCAAACTGATCGAGTACGAATATACCGATCAGGAACAGGAAGATGGCGAAGTGGTCATTGACTGGCTGTCAAAACAGTCATGGTCCACAGGTGAGGTCGGCATGTTTGGCCTCTCATGGGGGGCGTTCAACTCCATCCAGATGGCGATGCGCAACCCGCCGGCGCTGAAAGCCATTGTCGCTATCCAGGGTACCGACGATCTGTTTCACGACGACGTTCATTTCATCGATGGCATGATGCACGTCGATTCCTACGAGTTCGGCCTGGATGTTGCTAATATTCTGCCCGCACCACCGGATTACGTCATCGATGAGGCCTATTTTCGCGATCGCTTCGACACTGAACCCTGGCTACTCAAATACAAACGTCAGCAACGCGACGGCCCGTTCTGGAACCGGGCATCACTTGATTCCGATTACTCCAGCATCAACATTCCGACATTTGTCATCGGTGGATGGTATGACGGTTACCGCGACAGCGTGCCTCGAATGCTCGAAAAACTCGATGCCCCAGTCAAGGGCATGGTGGGTCCCTGGGCGCACACCTGGCCAAACTTGCCCTATCCAGAGCCCGGAATAGAATGGCGCCACGAGGCCGTACGCTGGTTCGATCACTGGTTGAAGGGTGAGGACACAGGCATCTTGGATGAACCCCGGTTCGCGATCTATGTTCGCCAGTGGCATCCGCCGGGCGTTATCCACACAGTGCCAGGCTACTGGCGTTGGGAGGACGGCTGGCCGATCGAGCGCACCAAGAAAACAGCCCTTTACGCCCAAGCTAATCACACCTTGTCGGATGCTAAACCTATTGGTGGTGAAGGAAAAACCCACAGTCTCCGGTATGTTCCCACGGTCGGTGTCGAGGCATCGGGCAACGTCAACTGGTGGGGAGATTTTCCCTGGGATCAGCGCGGTACCGATGCCTACAGCCTGGTCTACGATTCTGACCCGCTGGAACAAGACCTGGAGATCCTCGGCTTTCCGAGGGCGATATTGCATGTATCGGCGGATGCGCCCCTGGCCAATTGGATCGTGCGCGTCTCCGACATCGCGCCCGATGGAACCGTCACCCAGGTGGCGGGCGCCGGTATTAGCGGAGCGCAAAGGAGATCTTCGGAAGAACCGGAGTCGTTGGTGCCGGGCCAGCTTTATAAGCTGGAGTATGACTTGCACTTTACTTCGTGGGTGTTCCCCGAGGGGCACCGAATCCGTCTGGCTGTGAATAACGCCCTCTGGCCGATGATCTGGCCCACTCCCTATGCGATGACTACTATGCTGGACGTGGAAGGTGCGAATGCATCACATATTGTGCTGCCGGTCGTGCCTGGGTCGGACCGGGCAGGACCTGAATTTCTACCTCCAGCCAAGAATCCGGAGCTGCCGGGTTACTCTTCACTCAAGCTCGATGATGAATCCGTCTCAGGCTATGCCGAAACGAGGAGTATCGAGCGCATTCCGCTTACGTCAAAAACACGAGTTTTGGCCTCGGGCGCGAGCGGTTCAGTTCATCTTGGGGCGAAAATCAAGTATTCGGAAGAGATAGTCCATGAAGCCCAGGACAAAGATCCTGCCAGGGCCAGTGTCACCGGGAAGACTCGTTATACCGTTGAGCTGGCCGGTCGAACACTGATTGTGGAAGGTGATTTGTCTTTCACCAGTGATCGCGAGAACTTTTTCTATGCCTATACAAGGCGGGTACTGGAAAACGGAAAGCTCATCAGGGAGAAAACCTGGGAAGAGGCTATTCCGCGCGATCATCATTAGCCCGCATATCTCACCGGATTTCGAATGATAGGGATTTTGACCGGGGCTACCCGCCTCCGATCGGGGCGTTTTCGCGCAGCACCCACGTTTCCCTGACTCCAAGCATGGAAAATAGCATACCCACCATAAGGTACCATAGTGGGTTGTATCGCTCCTGAATTGTGACGCGCCGCCGCCCCTGAACGAGCACTAATTGGGCCATGAGGGCCAATAATGAGCTGGCCGGAGGTTGGTGAAAGACGTATGGAGTCCTTCGATAGTCAATCTCTTGTCATTGTCGGGTGTGAAATTAATAGGAAATTTCATTGTGCCGTGCCGCCGAGACATCCCCATTTTCACTCGATTTTCACCATCCGCCTGACTCTTTTGTGAGGAGAGGTTGTACACCATCGGATGATTTGGTGATAGAT
>SDBT01016168.1_pt1 | contig 11827 bp, 9 predicted proteins | sample 2277101 | NCBI WGS metagenome assembly SDBT01 (sample SAMN10404973, study PRJNA504765) | marine sediment metagenome | isolation source: marine sediment core GS10_PC15, 103 cmbsf | place: Arctic Ocean: Southern Knipovich Ridge | collected 2010
ACAATCTTGTCGGAGGCAATTTCCGGCTGGACGCCATACAGGCGGCGGTATTAATTGTCAAACTTAAGTACCTCGATAAGTGGAACGAAAAACGCAGGCAAAACGCCGCGCTCTACGACAGGATACTGGCAGATTCGCCGGTTAAGTGCCCAATAATACGCCAGGGCAATGTCAGTATCTACCATCAATATACTATCAGGGCACCTGAAAGAGAGGCGCTTCAGAAATTCCTTGGTGAAAACAACATCGGCTCAGCGGTTTTTTACCCGCGGCCTTTGCACCTGCAGGCGTGTTTCAAACAGCTGGGTTATAAAGAGGGTGATTTTCCGGCTGCCGAGAAGGTGTGTGAGCAGGTCCTGTGCTTGCCGATATACGCGGAACTTTCAGACGAGCAGATTAAGTATGTGGCCCGGACGGTGGTCGGGTTCTATGAAAGTGGAAAATACGGTGCGAACGAAGGTGCAAAAGAGCGGTTGGCAGAAAAGACAGGAGCAGGTAAAAATTGTTAAAGGTAAATGAAAACCCGCCTGTTATCTGGCCAAAGGAAAAAAGCATCGAGCAGTTTTCGGGCCCGTGGTGGGTGGGACATACGAAAAGCCGGAATGAAAAAGCGCTTGCGTGGGATTTTATCCACAAAGACGTGAGTTACTTTCTTCCAATGAACTGGAAGGTCCGGCGGCATAAAGGCAGAACAATACGGTCGCTTCTGCCGCTTTTCGGCGGATATATATTCTTCTGCGCGAAGGAGAATCAGCGCGTAGAAGTTTTGCGTACGAACCGTCTGGCCAACCTGATTGCGGTAAAAGACCAGCAGAAACTTCTCAAGGAACTGGGGCAAATCGAAAAGAGCATCCGGGCTGGCGCGGTGCTGACGCCGTGTAAGTATATCAAAGTCGGCAGGGTATGCCGGGTGACAGGCGGTGCTCTGGCAGGGCTGGAGGGTATAGTTGTCAGGAGCAAGTCGGTGATGCGCCTGGTATTGCAAATCGATATGCTCGGGCAGGCAGCGAGTGTGGAAGTGGACACTGAAATGATTGAAGTGGATTACTGACAGAATAGAAAGTCTGTTTCGGGAAAAGTAAACAAGCAGGAGTAAAATAAGATGAAGATATGCGTGGTGGGGGTGGGTTATGTGGGTCTTGTGACGGCGGCGTGTCTGGCGGAGGCGGGCAATGACGTGGTGTGCGTGGACAATGACGCAAAGAAAATCGAGGGTTTAAGAAAAGGGACTATACCAATCTACGAACGCGGTCTTAGTGAGATAGTGCAGGAAAACGAGAAGCTGGGCCGACTTGAATTTACCACGGACCTGCAATCGGGAGTGGCGGATTCGCTGATTATATTTCTGGCAGTCGGTACGCCGTCCAACGATGACGGCTCAGCTGACACATCAGCGATACTTTCAGCGGCCTCTCAGACAGGTCAATACCTTACCGAATACAAAATCGTCGCCACCAAAAGCACCGTGCCTGTGGGTACGCACAGAAAAATCATCGATGTAATAAAGTCAAAAACGCAGTCGGCTTTCGATTACGTAAGTAACCCGGAGTTTTTAAAAGAAGGCGCAGCTGTAGAGGATTTTATGCGTCCGGACAGAATAATCATAGGAACAAACAGTAACGGTGCCAGGCAGGTAATGGCCCGGCTATACGCGCCGTTTATGCGGAAAGGCAACAGGATACTCTTTATGGACCCGGCCTCGGCAGAGATGACTAAATACGCTGCCAATGCGATGCTGGCTGCGCGAATATCTTTTATGAATGAGATTGCCCAGTTGTGCCAGCAGCTGGGCGCAGACGTTGAACTGGTACGACAGGGTCTTGGCAGCGACTCGCGGATTGGGCGGTCGTTTCTGTTTCCGGGAGTAGGTTTCGGAGGCAGCTGTCTTCCTAAAGACATTCGGGCGTTAATTGCCGCAGGCCAGGCCAACGGAGTGGAAATGAGCATAGCCAAAGCGGTTCAGCAGGTGAATCTCAGGGCGCACCAGCGATTTGCGCAACGCATTACAGATTACTTCGGCGGGCGGGAAGGCAAAACGGTGCTGGCAGTATGGGGACTTGCGTTCAAGGCGAAAACCGACGATGTAAGAGAATCGCCGGCAATTTACTGCATAAAGAAATTTTTAGAGCGCTCAATAAGAATAAAGGCATACGACCCTGAAGCGGCTCCTGCGGCGGTGAAGGCGCTGGACGGTAAAATTGAGACCGTCTCAAACAGTTATGATGCGCTGGCTGACAGCGACGCACTGGTTATATTCACCGATTGGCAGGAGTTCAGGAATCCGGATTTCGAGGTTATCGCCGCCAAACTGAAAGGCAAGGTTATCTTCGACGGCAGAAACCTGTATGAACCCAGCGTAGTTAAACAGGCAGGGCTGGAGTATCACTGCATCGGAAGAGCGGAGGCTAAAGTAAAATAACAGGGATAGTCGATAAAAGAGCTTACTTATAATTCAAACTGACCGAGGGTCAGTTTGAAAACGCAAAAATCAAAGTGTAAAATGCAAAATTGTCGAACCCGGCACTTAAAGATTTTAAGTGCTGGATGGCTGATTTTATTATTGTTTTTATGGCGCATAATACCCTGTCAAAAGGTGAGTTGTGTTTAGCTCTGCCACAGGTACAGGTACGGACAAAACGGTCAGTTTGAGTTATAAGCGATTAAGGAGCAAAATCATGGATATAGTGGTTCAATGCGTGGGGGTGGCCATACTTTTGCTTGGTATAGTGTATCTGCTGAAGCCGAATACAGTCAAATGGCTTATGCGATTCTTCAGGGAAGGCAGGCGGATATACTTTGCGGGCGTTCTAAGGTTGGCGCTTGCGGTTATTTTTTTACTGGCTGCCAGCGAATGCGATATCAGGTGGGTGATAGTTATGTTCGGGATTATCTTCCTGATATCTGGAGTTTTGATATTTGTCATGGGTCCTGAAAGAATCAGGTCGCTGCTTGACTGGTACCTTAAACGAACGGTTTTTATTTTTCGGGTAATCGCCTTATGTGTGATAACCGTGGGGGCGGTTATTATCTACTCGGCATAGGATAAGCCTTTATGAGAGTACTTGTCACCGGAGCTGCAGGATTTATCGGTTCGCATTTAAGTGAACGGCTGCTGGCAGCAGGCTTTGAAGTGTCGGGGGTGGACAATTTCGACGATTTTTACGACCCGCAAATCAAACGTCAAAACATTTCAGCCTGTCTTGAACATAAAAACTTTCAACTATACCAGGCAGACATTCGCGACAGCAAGGCCATGAAGGCCATAATATCGGGCGGTATAGGTATTATCGTACACCTTGCGGCAAAAGCGGGAGTAAGGCCGTCGATTGCTGAGCCGGTGGTTTACGCCGATGTGAACGTAAACGGGACAATGGTACTGCTGGAGGCGGCCAGAAAGTACAAAACAGACAAGTTCATCTTCGGGTCAAGCTCAAGTGTGTACGGCAACAATAAAAAAGTGCCTTTTTCGGAAGCCGACAGCGTCGATGAGCCTATAAGTCCGTACGCGGCGACCAAGAAGGCCGGCGAGCTTATGTGTCACACATATTACCATCTTTACGGGATTTCGGTTACGTGCCTTCGTTTTTTTACCGTATATGGTCCGCGACAAAGGCCGGATTTGGCAATCCACAAGTTCGCAAAGCTTATCGAGCAAAACAGGCCTATACCTGTTTACGGCGACGGCAGTATGATGCGGGACTTTACGTACATCGACGATATAATCGACGGAACGACGGCAGCTATGGAAAAATGCGACGGTTTTGATATTTATAATCTCGGTCACTGCCGGCCAATATCGGTAAATGATTTAATAATTGAAATCGAAAAAGCGCTGGGCAAAAGAGCCGTCAGGGAATACGGGGCGGTGCAGCCCGGCGACGTTCAGCGGACATACGCGGATGTAAGTAAGGCAGCTGAAAGGCTGCACTATAATCCCTCTACAGCCCTGCAGGCCGGTCTTGCCAAATTCGTTCAATGGCTCAGGCAAAACAACCCCGCACCATCCGGTGCAGGGCAAGCATAACCCGGACGAGAGTACGGGAACAAAAACAACCCTGCACCATCCGGTGCAGGGCAAGCGGGGCTAAACAAAAGAAACAGAGGACAGAAGACAGAAGGAAAATGCGAAATCCTAAATACTAATTTCTAAATACTAAACAATATCAAAATACAAAATTCAAATGTTCGAAACTTTATTATTTTCGATTTTGAGCTTTGGTAATTGGGATTTGTTTCGGATTTAGGGTTTAGGATTTGCGGCCGCAGGCCGGTGCAAAGTCAGGCACTTTCGCTGCAAAACCCCCAACGTAAAGTTGAGGGCTAAATATTTTTGGATTCCGCATCAAGTGCGGAATGACCCCGCACCATCTGGTGCGGGGCTAAATATGCGGGAAGTTGGGGCGGGCGAATTGGCGGTGATGCTCGCGGGCGGCAACGTCGTAGGCCTTCGCGGCATCGAGTTCGTTATCAAAGTAGCCCAGCGAGATTGTGCGGCGATTAGACCTTATGCGTGCGTTCCACCTGCGTCTGGCCTTGTGCCAGGTTACACCCTTGTAACGTGACCGGGACAGCTGGTACTTGCCGATGTTGCAGGTGTTCTGGGAATGGGTCGCGGGTCGTAGGTTGGCCCTTCGATTGTCGAGGCCATTGCCGTTAATGTGGTCAACCAGCAGATTATCGGGAACGTTGAGGATATGACGGTGCATCCTGACGGTGACTTCCTTTTTCAATTCCGGCAGCCATTTCTTCCTCTGGGCATAAAAAGTGGTGCGGCTTCTGTTGGCGTGCCATTTATATTCGGCCAGGCGCGTGTAGTCTGCTGGGTCAACGATTGCATAGCGGCGCTGTGTGAGGGGGATTCTTCGGAAAGAATATCCGAACCACAGGCGGCGAAGAAATAACGCCAGACAAACGCAGATTGTCTCCAGCCAGGGCCAGATTCTAATGCGGATGACCAGTACCAAGAGGGGCCTCCGAGATAACAGGGCGGTTCCATAATTAGACGGGTGTGCGCAAATTCGGCGAAATTGAGGGATTTTTTCAGGTGGTTAGTGAACGTAAGTTGTTTTGTCGGCAGGATTAAAAAAAATTAAAAAAACGGGGATTTTTGTCGGGTGCCTGGTACGGTTTTGCGCGCATAAAGGCGGCGGGCGAGAATTAAAACGGCAAGTGGAAGTTAATCGTCAGCGGCTTTTTGCTTTGTATGTGCGGCGACAATCTGCTGCTGGACGTTAGGGGGCACAATCTCATAATGACTTAAGGTCATAGAGTAACTGCCGCGGCCGCCAGTGACACTTTTTAGCTGGCTGCTGTACTGTGTAAGTTCGGCCAAGGGCACCTGGGCCTTAATGACGATTATATTTCCGGCCAACATTTCCTGTCCGAGCACACGTCCTCGTCTTGCGGCCATGTCACCGGCAATGTCTCCCATGTTCTCTGTGGGTATGGTTATTTCCATAATTACAATGGGCTCGAGGAGGACGGGTTTTGCGTTTTTGACGGCGTCAATAAATGCGCCCTTGCCGGCTGCACGAAATGCCACTTCCTTCGAATCGACGGGGTGATGCTTTCCATCGTAAACGGAAACGGCTATGTCCTGCAGGGGAAAGCCGGCAACAATGCCGTTGTTCATAACGTCGTTAACTCCCTTTGCGATGGCCGGCTCGAACTGGCGTGGTACTGAACCGCCGAAGATGTCCCAGCTGAACTTCATTGAGGGGTCCGAATTTCGTTCTGCGGGCTCAACCCGGAGATAGACTTCGCCAAACTGGCCTGCGCCGCCGGTCTGTTTCTTGTGTCGGTAGTGTCCCTCGGCCTTTGCGGTGATGGTTTCGCGGTAAGGGACCTTGGGCTGTTTTGTGTTCACCGAAAGCTTGAAGCGTTTTTCCATTTTTTCCAGCATTATCCTCAGATGCAGGTCGCCGAGGCCGCTGATGACCAGCTCTTTTGTCTGGGATTGGTGTTCGAAAGTAAAGCAAGGGTCTTCCTCGCACAGTTTGTCGAGAGCGGTGCTGATTTTCTGCTCGTCTCCCCTTGTGGCCGGCTCAAGTGCCAGAGAAAACATCGGCTTTGGCACAGGGGGCATATTGAAAGCGCCTTTTAGCTTGCCATCGTGGATAAGGTCGCCGATTTTAAGCTCCTCAATTTTGGCCAGGGTGATAATGTCACCGGCACAGCCGGCCTGGATTTCTTTATTTTCACCGCCCTGAGATTTGAGTATATGGCCCGGACGAATACCTTTGCGGGCATCGGCGAGGAAAAAATTAGTGTCCGACCTGAGCGTTCCGCTGAAAATGCGGATAGTAGAGTACTTCATATTCGACCGAGGGTCAAAGCCGATACGAAAAACCAGTCCGGTAAGGGGAGCATTGGGGTCGGCGCTAAGTTTGATTGACTTTTCACCGTCTTTGAGCTCAACAGGCTTTGCATTAACAGGCGAGGGGGTGTATTTTGCGATGATGTCCAGAAGCTCGGTTATTCCGATTTCGCTGCGGGCATTAGTGAAAACTATGGGAATGAGTGTTTTGGATTTTAAGGCCTGCACACAAACGGAAGCAATCTGGTCGGAAGAGATTTGTTGGCCGCTGAGATATTTTTCCATCAGGTTGTCGTCAGCTTCGATGATACTTTCAATCAGGTCGATGTGAGAAGCGGCGACGTCGGCAACAGCTGAATCGCCGGTTTCATTAGTGACACAGTCTATTACGGAAGTTCTGTCGTCACCGGGCAAATTGGCGCAACGGCATTGAGGGCCGAAACTTTCGCGGATAGCTTTTATAAGCTGGCCGATGTCAGTATTTTCAGCATCCATTTTGTTAACGACAATTATGCAAGGCGTGTCGGTGTCTTTTGCCAGCTGGAATAGTTTTCTGGTGTTTGTTTCAATACCGGCTGAGGCGCTGATTACCAGTAGAACGGTTTCAGCGGCAGGGACGGCGGTTATTGCCGGTCCGAGAAAATCGGGGTAACCGGGGGTATCAATGATGTTAATGAGTTTGCCGTTGTGCTCTGCATGCACGAGGGCAGAGCCGATAGAGTGCTGATGAAGCTTTTCTTCATCGTAGTAGTCGCAGGTGCTGGTTTTGTCATCGACACTTCCGAGCCGGTTTGTTGCGCCAGTAGAGTGCAGGAAGGCCTCGGCCAGCGAGGTTTTGCCGCTGGAACCGTGGCCCAAGAGGATAATATTGCGGATATCATCCGTTGCGGTCACTTTTTAATCTCCCAAAAACATCTGTTAACAATCACATAGCCCTAAAACAAAGCATCATACAGCAACACGGCAGTAAATCAAAGGGAATTTTTCGCCAGTGGAACGGGGCCTGCGGTTTGCCAGAGCCGGTGTGAACAGATATACGGTTCAGTCAAAGGCTCCATATCGATAGACAATCGCAGGGGTGTTACAGGGAAATGAACAGAAAAGTATGGGAGTTTATAAAAAAAATTTTATCAGCGTGGCGAAGTACAGTCTATGGTTTTATTGGACATTAAAAGATGACGGTAAAGGATTTTTTCGGGCAGCGCAATATGTTGTATTGGGGGCCCGGGGAGACTGGTTATATGGTGGTTGTGGTTATAGGGCTTTGGTTTGCGGGATATCGGAGAGGTTAAAGAAAAAATATCTATGGTGTCGATATTTGCTAACGTTACGGATGATTTTTTCGGCTTTTAAGGGACAGAAGCCTTATGAGTAAAAGAGAGCTAATAGACTACATTTGCGCGATTAACAAAAGCGCCAGGCCTGAATTTTTAGCGGGCTTTTCCGAAGAAGATTTGAACGAGTACCTTGAGAACCTGATGGACCTGGATTTGGAAAAGCTGACGGTTTGCTGCTAAGCGGCCTGGCTGGGATTTGCGGTTTGGACTTTTTACAGTTGAACAACGGCGAGGGGGATTATTTAACGAGGAAGGCCTCATACTGTTCGAATTGTGCCGATATGCGGGGCTGGGCCAAATCAACAGAGACAATCAGAGCGTTTTTGCCGGTCTTTATTAAATACAAGACGTAAAACTGCGAGATATTTTCGGCGTATCGGGTCAACCATACACTCTGGGGAAACGGCTGGGCTACAGAGCCGTCATCAGCGATTACCAGGCCACCATTGAGCCGGGTCGTGTCAGGACAGCAGTAGTCAACTTCATAGACAGTTTCACCGCCGACTGTTGCGGCAGCGACAACACCGACAGGATGGTGAACAGTTCCGGAAAGCTCCCGCAGAGTCGGCAGCCGGCTGCCGGTTAGAGGTGAGCCGGTGGGTGGGTTGCTGCACTTTAAAGAAAGCAGTTTATAGTCAGTTCCGGTTTCGAGGAGGTTTGCCAGGCCTTTTGTGGTTTTTCTCGAGGCTGTTCTGGGGCTGTACCTGCGCTTTTTTGTTTTTTTGGCAGGGGTAGTGTCCTGTTTTTTCTGCTGTGTTTGTGTTTTCAACTGTGCCCTGACGTAATTGATTTTGCCGTGCTGGAACCTGGCAGGGGCAATACTGTCAGGTGTCTGAGCAGTGAGGAACTGGTTGGGGTCGCTTGTTTGCAGGCTTGAACCGGCGAGGAACTTACTGCCAGAGGCCAGCTCTATGCCGTAAATTCCGGCTGAGCGAATGCTTTTGACCTCGGCGCTGTCGGTTGTACAAACAGAAAAGGGGATGAACGGGACAATTTCAGGCGCCTGGTCGGCGCCGACGGGCGGCGGTAACAGTACGATATTATTCAGCTTGAACTTGGCGAGGGCCGGGACAAAACCATTCGGCACATCAAATACGAAGTCCAGCCATTTTACCCTGCCGTCGAAATCGGCAATTCCAATTTCTACAACATCGGTCAACTGCTTTTTGTCGAGTGAATTTTCGGTTCTGAGATAGCCTATGGGGTAAATAGTGCGGGCTTTTCCGGCGAGAGGTTTTTTTGCGTGCCGGAGTTCTTTGCAGGTGAGGGTCAATTGTGAAAGGGTGAATTTTCCGGTCTGTTTCAGGGCCTTTTTCTTAAGTCCGAGTCGTACTACAGTAAGTGTGTGTGCGGTTTTGGCAGAAACCGGATTGTTGCGGGTATCCTTTAAGTTAGCGGGCGCCGGCCAGACGGCTTTTTTGGCGGGGACGTCGATTACATCCTTGCCTGTAAATACGGATATATTTTTGGCGGCGTTTTGGCGACTAAGAAAGACCTCGTCGAGGAACCGTGGATGTACGGCGGCGAAAGAGGTATTGCCGCTGAAGCTGCCGCTGCTTAAGATACCAAACAAACCGGTTGTAAAACCGTCAACATTAAGGAAAGACTTCAGGGGGCTTCGAGGGTCCGGTGCTCTCCGGTCAAATCGCTCGTATGGGAATTCGTTCGGCAAGGGCGCCATCGCCAGGCACGCAAGCAGTGCTCCTGCGAGTATAAGACCTGACACGAGGCCGCATACGACCCGGCCGGCAGGGTCTGCCAGGCGGCCCAGGTCGATTTTCTGCTTACATACGGCAGAAACGGCGGTCTGAAGAATCACGGCGGTCAAAGCAAACAGCACAGCAAAGCATAAACACTGCGCCCACAGCACGACAGTGCCGCGGGCAATAAGCAGATTTGCCAAAGTCTCAAAGTAAGCAAAAGCAACGACATTTGCACAGATGATTACTATTAATGCGGCGAATGCGTTAACAAACGTGCCTTTGAGATATTGATAGGCAGCGCAGCCTAAAACGATTAATATCACAATTATAGCAGCCATTGCCACTTCTCCGATGCCCGCGTATTATGAGCTTATAAAAACAAATTTTCGAAGCCGGTTAAGAACTTTTTTTACGTCGCTTGTTGTTTTTCTGGTTTTTGGATTTGGCCAAGACCCTGACCATTTCGTTAACAGCAGTAGTTCCTGCAATAACTTTTTTCAGGGCGTGTTCCTGCAAATAAAGCATTTTTGCGCGTCTGAACTGGGTAGCGATGTCGGACAAAGAAGTCGAACGCTTTATTACCTGCTTGAGCTGGGAGTCGATGAGAATGATTTCGAATATGGCCATTCTGCCCACAAAGCCGGTGCCCTGACAGGCCTGGCATGTGGAGGATCTTCCTCGTTTGTCGTATATTACCTTGCCTATGCGATAAAGTACTTTAGCTTTTTCAGCAGGTATATTGAACTTATGCAGTATATCCTTATTGGGCTCATAGGGCTGTTTGCACTGGTCACAGAGCTTTCTTAACAGTCGCTGGTTGCTGATTCCGAGCAGAGTTTCGGCAACGAGGTCTCTGCTGCCGATGAGTTTGAGCCATTCTCCGAGCGATTGCACCACGTTTTCGGCCTGTATTGTAACATAGATAATTTTTCCGTCTTTTGCGGCTGCGGCGGCAATTTTAGCCGTTTCGGCATCAGTACAGTCTGCGATTCCGACAACGTCGGGGTCCATTCTTGTCACGGTCTGGACTTTCTTGGCATAAGTGCTTGTACCGGTGTCACTGAGCTTAAAGAGATTTTGTGTTATATTAGGCAGTTCGAGCGTAGGCTGTTTTTCGACAGTGTTTACGCTGTTAATGAAAGCGTCATGATTTCTGACAAGCGAGTAGAAAGTAGTGGTAACACCGCTTTTTGGGGTTCCGGCAACGATGAAAAGCCCCTGTTTGGCATCTCGGATTTTATTGAGCTGCTCGTAGGATTCCGGGGGCAGGCCGATGTCAGGCAGTCTTGCCATGTCGTGTTTTGTCAACTGCTTGAGCTGGATGTGTTCTCCGGCGGTTGAGCCGGCAGTTGTTATTTCCCAGTCGCTGTTTACTTTGGCTTTTCGAGTAGTGAACTTTCCTTTCTGTGGCTTGCGTTTTTCCTTCAGGTCAAGAGCGGCGACGTTTTTTACAAAGTGGATGAGATATTCCATCTGATTGCGTGGTATGGGGGGGCGATTAACAGCGGCGCCATCAACGGTGTAGGTAACGTTATAATTTTCATGGGTCGGCGAAAAGACAATGTTGCTGCCCCTTCGCAAGATGGCATCGGTAATGATATCGTATGCGGTTTTGTAGCCGAAGAAGTCGGGTGTTTGTGGTTGCGGGATGGGGACTTCGTTATTGTTGGCGGTTATGAACATAAAATCACTGAGCTGGTCGAGTTTTTTGGCTTTATTGACGAACAGGTTCCTGAGGTGGTCTGCAGAAAGGACCCGGTCAAAATCCATTACTTTGGTATTTCGGTGCTTAACATAGGCAAGGGCCACGCCGGCCACGGCAGCAACATAGAAGAGCACGCCGATAAGAAAGAACGGTACAATCAGCCAGATAATGACAGCCATTACAGCAGCGGCCAGGAGGATACCGGTCCAGAAGACCCTGTCGGTACCGACGGCGTTGGCGTCTTTGTAAACCCAGTTTACCAAAAGCAGCCACAGGAAAAAACACACGACAAATATGACGAGACTGATTATGGATATATACCCGCCATAGGTAACATCAGCCAAAAGTACATCGAGCATAAAAAACTGCCCTTCAGAAAAAAAAGTTCGAACGGCAAAAAATGCCTGTCAGCTACAAGTTATAATACTCAAACTGACCATTACCATCGGTCAGCTTGAGAAGTAAAAAGTTAAAAGTAAAAAGGCAAAATTGCGGAACCCAGCACTTAAAAATTTTAAGTGCTGGATGACTGATTTTATTGAGCTTTTTGTATTACAGAACATATTACCAAATATACAGTTATGTTAATTTTCAACCATTAGTCGGTCAGTTTAAGTATAATAACATACCAGCACCGGCTACGTATAGTTGCGAAATTCATAAAATTCCTCTTGTGGAGGACCTGATACCCTTAAGAGCCATTTTGAGTTCGTCGACGTTCGGGGCGTATTTGTAGGCTTCTTTTGGCTCTACGGAGCCGTTTTTA
>SDBT01016169.1_pt1 | contig 11826 bp, 12 predicted proteins | sample 2277101 | NCBI WGS metagenome assembly SDBT01 (sample SAMN10404973, study PRJNA504765) | marine sediment metagenome | isolation source: marine sediment core GS10_PC15, 103 cmbsf | place: Arctic Ocean: Southern Knipovich Ridge | collected 2010
GGAATTTGATTTCATTAAAGAAGATGATGATGGTAATGAGATAAAAATTAAACCTGAAGGATATGAACGCTTCATAGAGGGCATATCTGATCTTGATAGCCTTCTTGCTGGTTATAGCGCTTTTGCTAAATCTGTGGAAGTAAACGGCTTTTTACCTGATGATGGTAAAAAAAAAACAATGAGCAAATAGAAGACCCTTATTACTGGGCCAAGATGTATGATGCTATAGCTTGTGAATATGGTTTAACACCTAAAGAATTTCTTGAGGGATTTACTCCTCGCCAACTCCAAATGACAAGTAAGATGCTCAACGATAGAACGCATAATAAACATGCTACTAATTGTATTCTTCATGGTCACGATGCTAAATATATAAACACTGAAGCTGAAGAAATGGTGAGAATAATGGAGGCAAAACGTGGTAACAACAAGTCCTAATCTAGTAATAAAAATATCTGGTAATTCTAAAAAGTTTCAAGAAGAAATGACACGTTTAGAATTGCGAGCTAAGTTAGCTAATAAAGAAATAAGTAAAGATGAATTTGCAAGGCAAACATTATCTCTTGATAGGCAAAGAGTTCTTGAAAAAAATCAAATAGCCTCCTACGAAAGAATAAGAAAAGCCGCCTTTGTAGCCGCCGCCGCTTTCGCCGCTGGCGCTGTTCTTAGTATAAAAGCCTTTGCCTCTTTTGAGGAAGGTTTTACAAATGTTGTAACCTTATTAGACAAAGCCAGCTTTAAGACAGGAACTTTTAAAGATGGTGTTAATGGGTTAAAAGAAGGAATTCTTCAACTTAGAAAAGAAAGTGGAGAAACTTTTGAGAATTTAAATAAAGGTCTTTTTGATTTAATCTCTGCTGGAGTCGATGCCAGTAAAGCTATTGATACATTGAGAGTTGCTAATAATCTAGCTATTGCCGGCGCAACCACTACGACTGTGGCTGTTGATGGATTAACCTCTGCTTTAAACGCTTATGAATTAGGTGCGGAATCTGCTCAAGATGTATCAGAGAAATTCTTTACTGCTCAGAAATTTGGTAAAACAACTGTTGAAGAATTATCTGCTGGCTTTGGTAAAGTCGGCTCTACAGCGGCAAGTTTTGGTGTAAGTCTTGATGAGCTTTTAGCTTCTGTAGCGGCTGTGACTACTGGTGGTATTAGAACTGAGCAGGCTTATACTGGTTTAGCGGCTATATTTGCAAATATTACTAAACCTACAAAAGATGCGACGGCAGAGGCTAAAAGGTTAGGAATTGAGGTTAGTTCAACAGCTCTTAGGGGTAAAGGTTTTGCAGGGTTCTTAGATTCTATAACTAAATCCGCTAAATTCAACAATACAACTCTTGAGAAGATGTTCGGTTCTGTTGAAGCCGTAAAAACAATTCTAGCTTTGACCGGTGCGGGCGCTGATGATTTTGCAAAGATACTAGGTGAACTGAATAATAAACAACAAACCTCAGCAACTTTCTCAGATGCTTTAGCCACTAAAAATGCTACAGCGGCTAAGACGTATGCAAAGTTAAAAGGCGAAATTGAAAGTTTAGCTGTAAGAATAGGTGAGGATTTATTACCAGCTTTTGAGGGGGTTGTTTCTTTTCTTGGTCATGCCGTTAATGGCGTAGAGATATTTATAGGGCAGATTAAAACAGTTTTAGGTTTCATCGGTAAAATATCTGATGCCGTTAGTGACTTAAGAACCAAAATCAGAGGTGCTCTAGGTCTTGAGATGGATACTACAGATGCTGAAGCTGGTTTTAGATTAGTTAAAGAGCAAAATGAAAAAGATAGAAAGCTTCTTGAAGAGCATTTAGCTGCTAAGAAAAATATGTTAGATGAGGATCATGAAAAAGAGCTCGATGACATAGAAACAAAAGGCGAAGAGAAATTAACTAAAGAAGCTGAAAACTTTGAAAAAAGCCAAGAATTAAAAGCTGAGCAAAAAGCTACTGTTGAAGAGCTTCTGACTGCGGCTGAAGAGGCTAGGTTAGCAAAAGACGAGGAAGCTTTTTTAAAAGAATTACAAACTCTTGAAGATAGACTCGGTCAAATAGATAAAACTAGAGTTAAATTCGCTGGACAAGATGTTATACGTGATCTTGAACGATTAAAAGCTAAGGCTAAAAACACAAAAGAAGAAGCTAAAATTGATGCTTTATTAACTAAAGCTAAAAAAGCATCTGCTAAACAACGTATAAGAGATGAAATATCAGCTCTTAGTGATTTATTATCACAAAAAACAGCTATCGGTAAGGCGGCTTTTATAGCTGATAAAGCCTTTGCAATAGCTGACGTTATAACCAGTACTGAAATAGGTATTGGTAAAGCACTTAGATTAGACCCTCCTAGAAGTTATATATTAGCGGCTCTTACTGCGGCTAAAGGTGCGGCTTCGGTTGCTAATATAGCTTCAAATGCTATTGGCGTTGTTACTGCTCAAGATGGCGGTATCGTTCCGGGTGGTTTTGGCGGTGGCGATAGAGTACCTGCAATGTTAGAGCCGGGGGAAGTCGTAATACCTCAGAGATTTAACCCTTTAAGCCCTAACTTTGAAGAGGGTTTTAGTGGTGGTGGCGGTGGTCAAAATGTTAATGTTATTATAGGTCTTGAAGAAGATGCTTCTAGAGTTCTTACAGTTAAACAACGTGAAGATAGCAGATTGGGGTTACAAGAATGAGCATGACAGGTGGAATAAGTTTCTATGATAAAAACAAAGCTCTCTTTGATGATGGCTCTACTTGTGTGGCTAGCACTAACACAGCCGATCAGAATTTAATCCTAGGAACTAACAAATACTTTAAATGGGAATCTATAGGCAGTGATGATGTAACCACTGAAACGCTTACTATAACGCTTCCTGCGGCTATTTCTATTAGTCGTATATTCTTGCTAGATCATAATTTCAAGAATTTTGGCATTCAATATGGAGCTTCTCTTGATTTTGCTAACGTGCTAGGTCTTGATGATTATTCAGATAACCAGATTTTAGAGACAGGATTTGCAAGAAATACAGCTTATTATGAGTTTGATGCAGTTTCTACAGATACTATTATTATAAGCATGGATACTACTCAGGTTGTGGACGCTCAAAAGTTTCTAACGCAGTTTATTTTGACTAATGAACTCGGAACATTAACAGGCTTCCCCGGCATGAGTGGCATTAGATTAGATAGAAACGATAGAAAAGATAAAGCTATATCTGGCAGGCTACATATAGAAAAAGGCTATGAAACAGCTAGTTTTAGCCTGAGTTTAAAATCTTGTCCTGTTCATGCTGATGTTGATGTATTAGATTCTTTGCATGACAGAGAATTGCCTTTTCTAGCTTGGCTTAATGGTGGAAAGCCAGATCAATTTAGATTTAATCAGCGCGGTTTTAGATTAGAAGATGTTTATCAGGTAAAGGTTGATAAGCCTGCTAACAACTCATTCAACAAGAATGTATATATCTTAGGAGTTAATCAGTCTTATAGCTTTACAGAGGTTGTATAATGGTTGGCATATATCCCTTTGATAACTACAGAATACTGTTTACGCCTTTGGTTGGCACTAATAGATATGGTGCTGTTGTAGATGTTACTCAAGATGTAGATATAACTGATTTTGTTAAGAACCTTGGAAGCATAAAAAAAGAGCTTGATAATGGCGATTACGATATAGGTATCTTCACATTTGGCGACATTACCCTGAACATGATAAATCACAATCGTAAATTTAATAGTCCTGATGATCCGAGATCTATGTTCAAATTTACTAGAGATAGATGCAAGGTTGATATTATATTCTACTTAGCTGATGGCTCTAGCACTAATAGATTTAGAGGTCTTATCAATGATGATGCTACTAGATTAGATTTCACCTCTGGTATAATAAAATTTAAAGTCCTATCTCTTGATTCTATTTTCCGTCAAGTTGAGGTCGGCGCAGGTGCTATTGTTGATGGAGATTCTTTTAGTACAGCTATAAAGAAAATATTAAACGTGCCGGCAATAACTAATACGCTGACTTATTCGGCTGGAAATATAAATGTAGATTATGACGGCACTATTGATGTGGGTGAAGAATTTAGTTCTATACCTGTCAAGGGCGCTTTAGATGATCTTTTGTTAGCTTCTAACTCTGTTTTATATGTTGATAATAGCGATGTTCTTCATGTTAAGGCTCGTACAGAGAGCGCTACTCAATTTAATTTATATGGTCATGGCGATATATATGGACGTGAGAATATCTTAAAAATACATGATTTTAATAATGGCTTGCAAAGGACTTTTAGCTCTATATCGGTAAACGCCACAACTATATCAACTGATGACAACTGGGTTGTTGAATATGGATTTAGAAAGAAAGAACTTACTTTTGACTTTATAACGACTACTGCAACTGAACAAGCTATCGCAGATAATATTTTGTCTGCTTTCAAGATTCCTAAACTTGAGCTTAAAATTGAAGTTTCAAATGATGCTGTGAGTAATATTGAATTATTGGATATAGTAAAGGTTGATTATCCCTATAGACACTCTATACCACCAGAAACAGGCGTTATGCCTATGTATGGGGTTGCTCAATATGGGGTTGATTATTACGCTCCCACTACTGGAACTTTTGAAATAAAGCCTGATATAAAATGGAAAGTTATAAGCATTCAAGAAAACCCTGTTAAATTTACTACAACTTTGAAATTAAGACAGGTAGGAACAACGACAAGTGACGGATATTTCTAATTCGTGCTATCATAAAAAATAAAAAAGGAGAAATATAAATGGGAAGTAACACTTTAACACCAGTATCAAGTCCGGTTAGTACCGATGATATAGATCAACATAGAACTGCATCGCTTGGCGATTGGATGCCGAGAAACGCTTCTTCAGGCGCAATAGAGGGCAAATTACATTCTTTAGGTAGTGCCGCTGTTCCTTGGTTGGGCGGTTACCTTGATAACTTATATTTAGGAGGTGTTTTATTTGACCCTACAGGCTCGGGCGGTGAGGTTGACACGTCAAATGCTATTGTCTCTAGTGCAACTAGAACTACTAGCGCACAACCAGATTTTTTAAGAGCTTCAGGTGCGGCGGCAACTGTAACTATTCTTGCGACAACAACAGATCTTGTTTATACAGCTAACGGAACAACAGCGACTATTTCTGCTGATTTAGCTGTTACAAGTTTAACAGTTGCTCCGGCGGCAAATAATACATGTCTTGTAGATGACATAAATTTAGCTGATGAAGATTCCACTAAATTTTTAGGTGAAGAAGGCACGAGCATTCCTGTAGATGCTATGGGTTCTGAGCTTACAAGTAGAGTAGGTCAATATGTTTGTTTGAAAACAGCTAACAATGAATATATGTTAGCTTTTATTGAAAGCACTACAAAATTAAGTAAATGTTATCGGGGTTATTTCTTAGATTCTTCTGCCGCACCTGTATTTAGAGATACGTTAGCTGATAATGACACTTTAACTTTAATGTCTTTAGGTTGGGTTTTTGCCGATGCTGACGGAACTACAATAGACGTTTCATATGTTTCTCCATTATATGAGGATACAGAGCCTGCTTCAGGTACTACAGATGATTATTGGTTTAATCAAGATTTACAGCAATGGAATAGATATAGCGGTGCGGCTTGGATTCAGGTTGATCGTATGCTTTTAGGTTTAGCCGTGATTGATACAACTAATTGCGTTGCCTCTAGGAGTTTTGATATCACCCAAGGATATTTCGATCACAACACAGTTGAATGTGAATTATTTAGCACCACTCAAGTTTATTCTAAACAAGGTCGATCTCAACTTTCAGTTTACGGCAATACTTTTTATTATGATGCACACCCGATAATTTGGGATATAGCGAACGATTTAGAATCTCCATTAACCGAGCAAGCTAGTACAGTTTATTATCTTTATATAACTGAAACTGGTGAGCATAAAATATCAGATAAACGCCCTTATGATAGAAGGTCAAATTTAAAAGGATATTATCACCCACATAATACATGGCTTTGCGTTGGTATAGCTTTTAATGATGGAAGTTCTAATTTAACCGATGCATCAACTTTTAAAGAATCAGATCCTTTTATCGCAAGTGATTTTTTATCATCGACAGCTGATTGGAATAATTTAACAACGGCTGGATTGTTTAAAACTTCAGGAACTACTTATTCAAACGCTCCTTTGTTTGATACTGATACAACAGGATTTCTAGTGATAAGAACAATTAATGGTGATACATCCTTAATTCAAGAATGGTATCAAGCAGATACTGGCGATAAATGGTTGCGAGCTTATGACGGAACAAACTGGACGATGTGGGATTGTATAAGCAGTAATCCACAGTCTGTTTTTATAGAGAAAATTGACTTTGAGAGAAGATCAGCTTTAGATACTAGAATCCAAGAGGCTTATTTTGGAAGTGGTGCTAATGGAACATACCCTTCAGATGGTGATATACGTCACAGGGGCTTATACGAAATTGACACTGGAACTACAGCAGGGGGCAGGGGAGATGTTCTTGCAATGCAAAGAGGAGTTCAACATTCTGCGGTTTCAAAATTCTATCGTTGTGAATTTATAGCTTCTATTGAAACATTATCAGATGGTACAAATGGATTTGAAACCGCCTATGGTATTTTCAGCGCTGGTGGTTCAGGAATAGGTGCTTCAGCGAATACTCTAATTACTTTTCTTCAAGAAGATAGTGTTAATAGTGGAAACTGGGTTTGTAGAACTGATAATGCAGGAACGCAAACAGATACTAATACGTCTGTAGCCCCTACCGCAGATGTATTTCAAAAATTTAGAATAGAAACTAATAGGGATGCTACAGAGGTTAAATTCTTTATTGATGATGTTTTAGTTGCAACACATACAACAAATATACCTACTACACCAGCTTTTCCACTAATGGGTATATTAAAAACTAGTGGTACTTCCACTAGAAGTTTATTTTTAGACTTAATATATAGACAAATGGAGAAATAAAAATGATAAATGAAAAATGGCGAGTAACTTTAGATGATGGTTCTATAGAATATAATACAGAAGAAGAAGCTTTAGAAAAACACCCTGACAGAACTCCAGTATTTATTCAGGAAGATTTAACAGCCCAATTAGCAGAAATACAATCACAATTACAGGCAGAACAACTAAAACAGGAAGCACAAGCTGAATTAGATATATCAGATAAAACTATGGTTAGATTAATTGATGCTGTTGTGCGTGGTGCTACTACATTTACTGCTCCTGATGCCGTTGCTTTCTCTGCTTATCGTTATGGTTTGCGTGAAGTAGTGCGTGGCAATTCATCAGTTAAACCAACGAAACCAGATTATCCACAAGGAACATAAAATGGCGGCTATTAAATTTCCTATAAATTCTATTGATTCCACAGGAAGGCTTTTAGTTTCTCAAGGTTCACAGGTTTTTCACCACAAAAATCTTCATGGAGATAGAAGCCCTGATGATTGGAGCGAGAGGACAAGTGGCGCTGGAGAAACTATTTCTTTAAATACGGACACATCATCTGTTGAGTTAACTATAGGCACTGGTGCTACTGAGTTTGCTCTACGTCAAAGCCGTGAGTATATTCGTTACATTCCCGGAGATACACAGAGCGTATCTATGACGACAACGTTCTCTGAAACTAAAGCAAATAATGTGCAAGAGGCGGGGTACGGCGATGATGAAGATGGAGTTTTCTTTATATCAGATGAGAATGGTCTGGCTGTAGTTTTAAGGACAAGCACTAGTGGTTCAGTAGTTGAAACTGTTGTTAGGCAAGCGGACTGGAACATAGACAAGCTAGACGGAACAGGCGGAAGCAGAGTACAGGTAAATGCTAATAGAAATCACTTATTAAATTTTGATTTCCTATGGCTTGGGGCTGGGCCAGTAAGATTTGGCATGGTTTTAGAGGATAAACTTATATGGTGTCACACTATTCAGTCTGATAATGATCTTCAAGTCCCCTTCATGAAAACTCCCTCTTTGCCAATACGATATAAGATATACAATACAGGCGTTACAGCTTCATCATCTATGCTTATAGAAACTTGTTCTTCAGTGGATAGTGATGGCCAGAGTATACCGGGTGGATATGGTCATTCGATTTCAAATGGTATTGTTTTGCGTAGCTCCACTGTAAGAATACCTATATTAGCTATTAGATTAAAAAACATTTTTAAAAGTCTTGATAACAGAAGAACAATGATGTTCTCCGGAGCGTCTGGATATGTGACGGGAAATGCAGGGTATCTAGAGATCATGCGTGTTCATAACCCTAGTGCGATTACTGCTACGTGGAGCGATGTTTCTTTAGACGATAGCGGTATGGAATTTTCCACCGATATAACTGCAGTTACTGGAACTTCACAGCAATTAATGACACCATTATATGTTCCTACAGGCAGTGGTAATAAAGGTAATAAAAACGATTCCCAAGAAAACGTTATAAACAGGCATAACTTTATATTTCAGAACTTCGAGTCAGATAACTCAGATATGTTTGTTTGCTATATGACCCCATTCTCAGGAACGTGCAATGCTTCTTCCGCAATGAATGTAATTGAGTTCGAGTAGACAAAAAATCAATCTCGTAGCATAATGGCTTGTGGAGATAAGATTACATTAACAATAATTCTTTATAGGAGATTCTAAAATGAAACAAATTAAATTACTTTTGCTTTTGGCTGTATTTGCCTTGGCAATTCCAACATCTCAAGCTTTTGCTACTGCTAAATCTACAGCGGCACTTCAGGCAGATTTTCTAACGTATAAAAACAGAAGTTTTAATGCTGATTCTAATTATCAACGTCAGATTGATACGTCTGATAGTTTGCTTAATAAAACTACAGATACTTTAGATGATATTACTACTGGAACGGTTAATTCCCTTATCCCTGCGGCGGATGCTACATATTTAGGAAATCTTGAAGCTGATGGGGTTAGTGTTGCTGAACTTGGTTTACTTGATGGTTCGCTTGAGGCTAATACAGCCGCCAGCGTTGCTCCTATTTTAGATGCATCTAAAGCATTACGCTCTAATGCTAATGTAGGAACGGCGGGAACGGGTGTCACGGCTGTTGAGTATGGTGATGGATATAATCATGTAACGGTTTTGACGGTCACAGCCGCAGCTCTTACGCCAACGACTATCCCTGCTGATGCTGAAGGGGCTGGTGTCATTATTTACACATTCCCTGCTGGAGTACACGTTTTCACTGGATGTCATATGGACGTAACGGCATTTACCGGAACTGGGTTTGCAGCTTCAAATGCTGTTGACATTGGTATTGGTTCTTTAATTTCCTCTGGCGATATTACTACCTTGTCGACTGCTGCAATGGAAGATTGCGTAACAGGTCAAACGATTGCAGATATTTCTTCTCCGGCAAAAGAGAAGTCAACTATTGCAACGGCAGGTGCTCCATTGTTATTTGAGTCTGGCGGTAGTAAGGTTATTCATCTTAACGTTGCAGGAACTTGGAATGATACTTTTACAGCACCTATTATAACAGGAACTGTAACTCTCTACTGGACGTATCTAGGTAGTTAATCCAAAAAATAGACTATTTCTCCTCCCCGTGATATCCTCTGAAGTGTAACAACTTTGGAGGATATTTTTATGAAACAAAACCTAGCTAAAACTTTTCTTGTAATTTGTGCATTACTTTTTTTAACTTCTGATGCTTTTTCTGCTCAAACAAGTCAGGCGCAAAGAACTTTAGATGCTAACGCTCCTTACGAAGAATTCCTCCAAGTAACACCTTCAGACGTAACTACTTATGATCCTCCTTTACGTGGTTGTATTGTTGAATCTGTATCTGGTGGAACTAATTTAATTATAACCACCACTAAAGGTGCAAGCGTTACTATAACTGTTATAGCTGGTCAAGAAATCAAGGCTATGATTACTAAAGTAGGAGCTTCTACAAACGCAACTGTTATTTGTGGTAGGTAAGAAAAATGAGTTTAGCAATAGACACACCAATAGTGGCAGTCGGCGTAATACAGTCGTATACGATATTATTCGAGATAGCTCAGGAAAACTTAATAAATAAAGTAATAGAAGATCCCCTTATGTCACTGGTTGCATTTTCTACTATAATATTAATGGTGATAAGGGGTGTTTATATTATCTGGCAAATGTGCAAAGGAAAATAAACAATGAATAATTTTGATGAGGCTGTTGACGTGATATTAACTTTTGAAGGTGGATATTCTAATGATCCCGATGATAAAGGTGGCGAGACTAAATACGGCATAAGTAAAAAAGCATTTCCTGATATTGATATAAAGAATTTAACAAGAGATGATGCTAAATTAATCTATAAAAACCAATATTGGAATCCCATTCAAGGCGATAAATTACCCCCTGAAGTATCAATAATGATATTTGATATGGCTGTTAATTCTGGGACTTACAAAGCAGCGACTATTATGCAAGATATAATTAAAGTAAAAGTTGATGGCATTATAGGCAAGAACACTCTGAAAGCTATATCTGAAAAGAATCCTTTAGAATTTTTAATTGAATTTACAGTGGAGAGGATTCTATTTTATGCCAGCTTATCAAGTTTTAAGAAGTATAAAAGAGGTTGGATAACAAGGGCAATCTGTTGTTTAGTTGGTTGCATAAAAAATAAGAAGGTTAATTAATGGCTGATTTATATAATATTAACATAGATGCAGGATCGGATTACTCTTTAATTATCACGCATGAAGATTCTGCCGGCAACCCTATAGATCTAACTACTTATGATGCGAGGATATTCTTTAAAAGAATAGCTAGTCAAGTTGCTTCAGATGCGGAATATACAGTAGCAAATGGGAAATTAGTTATTGACGGTGTTAACGGAATAATTACTTTAACTATACCAAATGCAGAAACTACGGCATTATCTGATATTTATTTTTATGATCTAGAGATAGAATCTGCGGCTGGTGCAGTAACTAGGCTCATGCAAGGTAGAGTTACAATCTCAGGGGAAGTTACTTGGTAATGTCAAATTCAGTTACAGTAACAGAGCAGCCTGCTAATTCAGTTACAGTAACAGAGCAGACCGTCAACAATGTAGAAGTCACAGAACAACCTTCTAATACTGTAGAAGTCACAGAACAGACCGCCAACACTGTAAAAATTACAGGGCAACCCTCTAACACTGTAAAAATTACAAATAATACAGTAATACCTAGTAATTCCATTACTAATGATAAATTAGCAGACATGGCTAATGGCACTATCAAAGGAAGATCGACTTCCGGCACAGGTGATCCAGAAGATTTATCAGGAACTCAAACTACTGCTTTATTGGTTAATATGATTGGTGATGCTGGTTCTGGTGGTACTTCAGGTCTAGTACCAGCCCCCGGTGCAGGTGATGCTGTTGCATTAAAATATTTAGACGCTTCAGGTAATTGGAATGTTCCGGCTGGTGCTGGTGATGTCACGGGGCCAGCAAGTGCCACTGACACAGCTATTGCAATTTATAACGGTACAACTGGAAAGTTAATAAAGAATAGTCTAGCAACAATAGACGCAAGCGGAAATATAACTGCTAATAATTTATCTGGATCATCTAGCGGAACTAATACAGGAGATCAGACAAATATTACCGGTAATGCTGCAACCGTCACAACCAATGCAAACCTAACTGGAGAGATAACGTCTGTTGGTAATGCTGCTGCTTTAGGCTCATTCACAGTAGCTTCTTTGAATACTGCAATTTCTGACGCTACTGTTGCAACTGGTGGCGGTACTGCAACAGGAACGAATACAGGAGATCAGACAGATGCTACTATGGTATTCTCTGATATCACTACAAATAATTCAAGTG
>SDBT01016170.1_pt1 | contig 11826 bp, 5 predicted proteins | sample 2277101 | NCBI WGS metagenome assembly SDBT01 (sample SAMN10404973, study PRJNA504765) | marine sediment metagenome | isolation source: marine sediment core GS10_PC15, 103 cmbsf | place: Arctic Ocean: Southern Knipovich Ridge | collected 2010
CCTCGTCAAGGCCGAGGTCAGTGTCGTCTTGCCGTGGTCCACGTGGCCTATCGTGCCCACGTTTACGTGCGGCTTCGTCCTCTCGAATTTCTTCTTGGCCATTATCTCTGCCGCCTCCTTAATTTCTTGTTGCGCGCCTGCTATATCCTGGCTGGCTGTATCTTTTGGCCTTTCGGCCGTTTCTTTTTTCTTTTCTCGGTCCGCCGCCGGACCCGCCTGAATTGGGTGTCCCCGGCGTTATCCCGTCACTCTTTCTATAATCTCGTCGGTGAGGGCCTTGGGCATTTTGCCATAGTGAGAGAACTGCATCGTGTAGGTCGCCCGCCCCTGAGTCTTGGACCTGAGGTCTGTCGCGTAGCCGAACATCTCGCCGAGGGGGACAAATGCCGCGATTACCCGCATTGGGCCCCGGACCTCGATGCCCTCGATGCGGCCGCGCCTGCTGTTGATGTCGCCGAGCACGTCGCCTACGTAAGCTTCCGGGACGACGACTTCTGTCTTCATGACTGGCTCGATCAGCTGGGCGCCTGCCTTGTGGCCGGCCTCGTTCAGCGCCATCGAGCCGGCTATCCTGAATGCCAGCTCCGAGGAGTCGACGTCATGAAACGATCCGTCGAGCAGTGTAACTTTTATATCCACCAGGGGATATCCAGCAAGTATGCCGCCTTCGAGCGCCTCGCGGACGCCCTGTTCGACGCTTGGGATGTACTCTCTCGGGATCGCGCCGCCGACGATCTTGTTGACGAATTCGAATTCCTGGCCCCTCTCCTGGGGCTCGACCTGCAATTTGACGTGTCCGTATTGCCCCCGGCCGCCGGACTGACGAACGAACTTGCCCACGCCGATGGCGGTCGCCGTGAGAGTTTCCTTGTAGGCGACCTGCGGTTTTCCGATGTTGGCCTGGACGGAGAATTCGCGCAGCATCCGGTCGACGATTATCTCCAGGTGAAGCTCGCCCATGCCTTCGATAATCGTTTGGCCGGTCTCGATGTCGACCCTGACCTTGAAAGTCGGGTCTTCTTCGGAGAGTTTCCTGAGAGCGACGCCTAGTTTTTCCTGGTCGGCCTTGGTCTTGGGCTCGATTGCGACCGAGATGACGGGCTCTGGAAACTCCATGCTTTCGAGGACTATCTGGTGCTTTATGTCGCACAGGGTGTCGCCCGTCACGGTATTCTTGAGGCCGATGGCGGCGACGATGTCGCCGGTGTATGCGGTGGAGACGTCCTGGCGCTTGTTGGCGTGCATCAGCAACAGCCTGCCCAGGCGCTCCTTGGATTGACGAACGGAGTTGTATACCGACTGCCCTGCTTCGATCGAGCCGGAATATACACGAAAGTATGTCAGTCTGCCGACGAATGGATCGACAACGAGCTTGAACGCGAGCGCCGCGAAGGGCTCTTCGTCGCTTGCCTGTCTGGTCTCTTCCTTCTGTTTCGTCGGGGAAATGCCTTGAACGGGGGGGACATCGAGGGGCGAGGGCAGGTACTTAATCACGGCGTCAAGGAGGAACTGGACTCCCTTGTTCCGGAAGGCAGATCCGCAGAGCACCGGCACGACCGTGTCCGCCAGCGTGCAGCGGCGGATCGCGGCGTCCAGGTCCTCGGGGGTAATGTCCTCTCCCTCGAGATACTGTTCCGCAATTGCGTCGTCTTCCTCGGCCAGCGTTTCGATGAGATGATGATGAGCCATCTCGGCCTCTTCGCACAGATCATCGGGAATATCTATCTCTTCGTATGTGGCGCCGAGGTTTTCTTCCTCGTACTTGTAGGCAATCATGCGGACGAGGTCTACCATTCCGGAGAAGGTTTCTTCGCCGCCGAGGGGGAGCTGGAGGACGATCGGGTTGGCGGATAGGCGGTCTCGAATCATGCCGACGCACATTTCCATGTCGGCGCCGACGCGGTCCATCTTATTGATGAAGGCTATGCGTGGAACGTGATATTTGTCGGCCTGCCGCCAGACGGTCTCGCTCTGCGGCTCTACGCCGGCGACCGCGTCGAAGAGGGCCACGGCGCCGTCGAGCACGCGCAACGAGCGTTCGACTTCGACCGTGAAATCGACGTGGCCGGGTGTATCGATGATGTTGATGCGATGATTTTTCCAGTAGCAGGTGGTGGCGGCGGCGGTTATCGTGATGCCTCGCTCTTTTTCCTGCTCCATCCAGTCCATCTCGGCGGCTCCATCGTGGACCTCGCCTATCTTGTAGGTACGGCCGGTGTAATAAAGAATGCGTTCGGTGGTGGTAGTCTTGCCGGCGTCGATGTGGGCCATGACGCCGATGTTGCGGGTGGTCAAAAGAGCGGCGCGTCCGTTGGCACGCTCTCGCGAGGGCAGGCCGGTCCCGTTTCCGGCGCCGTCGCGCTTTCGCTTTCCATTAAGTTTTTTTGTAGACTGTTTTGCTGTCACGGTATTCATTTTTCTATATATTTCTGAAGGCCTGAAGGCCGGTTTTTCGATTTCCGGCGCCAGCAGGCCCTCCAACCTTTCTCTGTTTACCACCTGTAATGCGCGAAGGCTTTATTGGCCTCCGCCATCCGGTGCGTGTCTTCCTTTTTCTTTAAGGTCGCGCCCTCGCCCTTGTAGGCGTCGATGAACTCGCCGGCCAGCTTTTCTTTCATGGTTCTTTCGTTGCGCTGCCGGGCGAAGGAAATGAGCCAACGCATGGCGAGGCTGGTCCGTCGCTCCTGTCTCACTTCGACGGGCACCTGGTACGTGGAGCCGCCGACACGCCTGGACTTGACCTCGAGGACGGGCTTGGCGTTGTTGAGGGCCTTTGTAAAAACCTCCACGACGTCGACGTCCAGTTTTTGGGCCGCTATCTCGAGGGCGGAATAGACTATCTTTTCGGCCGGCCCTTTCTTGCCTCCCATCATCAGAGTGTTGATGAAGAGCGAGATGAGCGTGTTGTTATATTTTGGATCGGGAAGCGGCGTTCGCTTTACCGCTGCTTTCCTTCTCGGCATTTTCTTGTCTCCCGCCTGTCTCTTTCCGGCCTTTCGGCGCCGGCTTGTGCCTGTCTCCTGACAGCAAAAGACGGCATCACGGATTTGCTGTTCACTTCGCTTCGGGGAAATACCCGGCGATTCTCTGGCGACTCCCTGAAACGTCGTGAGGACAAACCCTGTGGCGCCGACCGTTCGATATGCTGATGCGGCTATTTAGGGCGTTTGGTACCGTACTTGGAACGTCCACGACGGCGGTCCTGGACGCCAAGTGTGTCAAGCGTTCCGCGCACAACGTGGTAGCGGACGCCCGGTATGTCCTTAACCCTGCCACCCCGAATGAGCACGACCGAGTGCTCCTGCAGGTTGTGGCCCACGCCGGGAATGTATGTGGTGATCTCGATCCCGTTTGTGAGCCTGACCCTTGCGACCTTTCGCAGGGCGGAATTGGGTTTCTTGGGAGTCACGGTGTAAACCCTTGTGCAGACGCCCCTTCTCTGTGGGCAGTTCTGCAGGGCGGGCGCAGTTGTCTTGCTTTTTGGCTTCTTGCGCCCTTTTCTCACCAGTTGACTGATCGTGGGCAATTGTTCTCTCCCACTCCTATTTGCGCTAGTGTTTCTTTTCCGCGGGAGACGCCCTTTACAGACGTCCGCGACGAACTATGGGGCCGCCACGTTGGATCCGACACATCCCGCTATGGATACAGGACATTAGTATACCTATTATTGCTGCCTTTGTCAAGCAGAATCTTCAGCCGATTCGGCGGTTTCTTCTTCCGGCTGCGTCTCCCCGGAGAGTTCTTCCTCGGAGGGGGCCTCTTCGGCCTCGGTTTCCTCACCGTTTTCGCCCGACGCCGGCTCGGGCGGCTGCATAAAAACCGGCTGATCGACGTCGAGCGAGACGTCCTTGTAGAATTTCGAGCCGGTGCCGGCCGGGATAAGATGGCCGACTATGACGTTTTCCTTCAGCCCGCGCAGGTCGTCTATGCGCCCGCTGATGGCCGCTTCGGCCAGCACGCGCGTGGTCTGCTGAAAGGCCGCCGCCGCGATGAAGCTGTCGGTTCCGAGCGAGGCCTTGGTGATCCCGAGCAGGATCGGGATGGCCGATGCGGGCTCGCCGCCCGCTTTGAGGACCCTCTCGTTTTCTTCCTGGAACTTGCCCTTGTCGACATCCTGACTCGTGAGAAATTTCGTGTCACCCGGGTTATCGATCTTGATCTTTTTGAGCATCTGGCGGATGATGATCTCGATGTGCTTGTCGTTTATGCGCACGCCCTGCAGCCTGTAGACGTCTTGCACCTCGCTGAGCAGGTATTCCTGGAGCCGTTTTTCTCCCGACACCCTCAGGATATCTTGCGGGACGATCGGGCCGTCGATGAGCTGCTGGCCGGCGATAACCCTGTCGCCGGTGTGCACGTTGAGATGCTTGCCGTGCGGGATGAGGTATTCGCGCTCTTTTCCGGTCTTTGGCACGATGTTGATCTTGCGCATGGCTTTTTGGTATCCGCCCAGTTCGACGACGCCGTCGATCTCGGATATGATTGCCGGATCCTTGGGCTTTCGCGCCTCGAAGAGCTCGGCTACACGCGGGAGACCTCCGGTGATGTCCTTGGTTTTGCTGAACTGCCTGGGCGTTTTCGCAAGAACCTCTCCGGCGTGCACGCGCGCGCCGTCTTCCACGGTCAGGTGAGCGCCGACGGGGATGGTGTAAAAGTCAAGGACTTTTTCGGAATCTTTCGCGTCCACTATGGTTATCTGCGGATGCTTTTCCTCTTTGTACTCTATGATGACCCGGCTACGCGAGCCGGTGGTGACGTCGAGTTCCTCGTGCATGGTGAGTCCGTCGATGATGTCTTCGTATCTGATTACTCCGCCGGTCTCGGTCACGATCGAGCGAATGTATGGATCCCACTGCGCCAACAGGTCGCCCTTTTTGATCTTCTCCTTTTCCTCGATCATGAGGATCGCGCCGGGCGGCACGGAGTAGCGCTCGAGTTCGCGGTCGTCTTCGCCGACGATTATTATGTCGCCGCCCCGGCCGGCCGCGACCGCCTCGCCTTTTTCGTTTTTTACGGTCTTGAGATCCACGTACTGCACGACGCCGGCGCTGTTGACGTTGATCATGGATTGTTCGACCTGCGTGCTGGCTGTTCCACCGATGTGGAACGTGCGCATCGTGAGCTGGGTGCCGGGCTCCCCGATCGACTGCGCGGCGATTATGCCGACCGCCTCGCCGAATTCGACAAGCTTGCCGGTGGCGAGGTCGCGCCCATAGCACTTCCTGCATATGCCGCGCTCGGATTCGCAGGTAAGCACCGAGCGAATGCGAAGGGTGTCGATGCCCCGCTTTTCGATTTCGTCGGCTGTCTCCTCGATGATCTCCTCGTCCGCCTTGACAAGGATTTCCTTGGATTTGGGATCTATGACGTCATCGGACGCGACACGCCCGATGATCCTCTCTTTGTAACGTTCGACCTGCTCCTTGCTCTCCAGCATGGCCTTGACGGTTATACCGTTCAAGGTGCCGCAGTCGGGCTCGTTCACGATGACGTCTTGCGCGACGTCTACCAGGCGTCGCGTCAGGTAACCGGCGTCGGCCGTCTTGAGGGCGGTGTCGGCCAGGCCTTTGCGCGCGCCGTGGGTGGAGATGAAGTATTCGAGCACGCTTAAGCCCTCGCGGAAGTTGCTTCGGATGGGGTTCTCGATTATCTCTCCGGAGGGTTTGGCCATGAGCCCGCGCATGCCGGCGAGCTGTCTTATCTGCTGCTTGCTTCCGCGGGCGCCGGAGCTGGCCATGAGGTATATGCCGTTGAACCCGTCTTTGTCCGCCTTAAGCTGGTCGAACATCCGATCGGAGACTTCCTCGGTGCAATGCGTCCAGGCGTCGATTATCTTGTTGTATCGCTCGCCCTCGGTGATGAGCCCGCGCTGATATTGGACGTCGATTTCCTCGACCGCGCTCTCGGCTTCTCCGACCAGTTTCGCCTTGTCGTCGGGAATTATCATGTCGTCCATCGAGATGGAGATGCCGGAGCGGGTCGCCTCTCGGAAACCGATTTCCTTGAGCCGATCGAGCACGTCGATCGTCTTGTCGTGACCGAGCAATTTGTAGCATTGGATGACCAGCTTTTCAAGGTCTCCCTTGTTTAGCTCTGCGTTTATCCTCGGCAGCTCTTCGGGCAGACCGTCGTTGAAGACAACGCGCCCGGCGGTTGTCTCGATCGCCGAGCCGTTGTAGCGAACATATATTTTGGCGTGTGTGTCGACTTCGCTGGAGTCGAGCGCCATCAGGACTTCGTTCTTGTCGCGGAATCTCTTGCCTTCGCCCTTGGCCCCCGGCTTTTCTTTCGTCAGGTATGATATGCCGAGCACCATATCCTGCGAGGGCGAGACGATGGGCCTGCCGCTGGCGGGCGAGAAGACATTGTTGGACGATAGCATCAGCACGCGGGCCTCGAGTTGCGCTTCGGGCGAAAGCGGCACGTGAACCGCCATCTGGTCGCCGTCGAAGTCGGCGTTGAACGCCGTGCACACGAGCGGGTGTATCCGTATGGCCTTCCCCTCGATCAAAACGGGCTCGAACGCCTGTATGCCGAGCTTGTGGAGCGTGGGCGCCCGGTTGAGCAGGACTGGATGCTCGGAGATTACTTCCTCGAGGATGTCCCACACTTCGGACTGGGCCTGGGCGATCGTCTTCTTGGCGGCCTTGATTGTGGTCGCCAGGTTGCGTTCGCGAAGTTTTTGCATTATGAATGGCTCGAAGAGCTCGAGCGCCATTTTCTTGGGAAGACCGCACTGGTGAAGCTTGAGCTCGGGCCCGACGACGATGACCGACCGGCCTGAGTAGTCCACCCTCTTGCCCAGCAGGTTCTGACGGAAACGCCCCTGCTTGCCTTTGAGCATGTCGCTCAAGGATTTCAGCGGCCTGTTGCCGGCGCCGAGGACGGTGCGGCCGTGGCGGCCGTTGTCGAAAAGCGCGTCGACGGCCTCCTGGAGCATGCGCTTTTCGTTGCGCACTATCACTTCGGGCGCCTTGAGCTCTATGAGACGCTTGAGACGGTTGTTGCGATTTATGACGCGGCGGTACAGGTCGTTGAGGTCGCTGGTGGCGTAGCGGCCGCCTTCGAGGGGCACGAGCGGCCTCAAGTCGGGCGGTATAACGGGCACGACGTCGAGGACCATCCATTCGGGCCTGTTGCCCGATTTGCGCATGGCCTCGGCTATCGAGAGCCGCTTGTTGATCTTCTTTTTCTTTTGCTTAGAGTTCGACTCCTTGAACTCGGCGTGGAGTTCCACGCAGAGTTTTTCCACATTTATCTCTTCGAGCAGTTTCTTGATGGCTTCCGCCCCCATTTTCGCTTCCCACTCGTAGCCGAACTTCTCGCGCGCCTCGCAGTACGCGTCTTCGTTGAGGGTCTGCATTTTCTTCAGGGGAGTGTCCGCGGGGTCGATGACGATGTACTCCTCGAAGTAGAGCACTTTTTCGAGCGTTCGCACGCTGAGATCGAGCAGATTGCCTATGGAGCTGGGGGTGGTCTTGAAGAACCAGATATGAGATACGGGCGAAGCGAGGGTGATGTGGGCCATTCGTTCGCGTCTTACGCGGGCCTCGGTCACCTCGACTCCGCAACGGTCGCAGGTTATGCCGCGATGCTTGACCTTTTTGTATTTGCCACAACTGCATTCCCAATCCTTGACGGGACCGAAGATTTTTTCGCAGAATAGCCCGTCTTTTTCGGGCTTGAACGTGCGATAATTGATGGTTTCGGGCTTTTTGACCTCTCCGCACGACCACTTGCTGATGATATCGGGGGCGGCGAGTTTGATCATTATAGCGTCGAATTTTTCGCTGGATGTGACCGTGTATTCAGTCAACTTGTCCATCCTCCATGTCTCTTGTTAAGAAAGTTCCGCCGCGAACGGATCGACGGTGGCCGGCGGGGCTTCCTCTTCCTTGCTGGGCGTCTTCTTGAGTTTCCGCACGTCTAAGCAAAGGCCTTGCATTTCCTTAAGCAGCACGTTGAACGATTCGGGCGTGCCGGTTTCGAGACGCTGCTGTCCTTTGACTATCGCCTCGTATGCCTTGGCGCGGCCGGCGACGTCGTCGCTCTTGATGGTCAACAGCTCTTGCAGAATGTTGGCGGCGCCATACGCCTCGAGGGCCCAGACCTCCATCTCGCCAAACCTCTGTCCGCCGAACTGCGCCTTGCCGCCCAGCGGCTGCTGGGTGACGAGCGAATAGGGTCCGATGGCGCGCGCGTGAATCTTGTCGTCGACAAGGTGAGCGAGCTTCAGGATGTATATCTGCCCCACGGTGACTTTCTGGTCGAACGGCCGACCGGTGCGGCCGTCGTAAAGCGTGGTCTTGCCGTCCCGAGGCAGGTTCGCCTTGGCCAAAAAGGCCTTGATTTCCTCTTCGCTGGCGCCGCTGAACACGGGCGAGGTGACCTTCATCCCGAGTTCCTTGGCGGCCCACCCGAGGTGGGTTTCCATTATCTGTCCGACGTTCATCCGAGAGGGCACGCCGAGCGGGTTTAGAACTATCTCGACGGGCGTTCCGTCGGGCAAGAACGGCATGTCCTCTTCGGGCAGTATCTTCGCGACGACGCCTTTGTTGCCGTGGCGGCCGGCCATCTTGTCACCGACCGACAGCCTGCGCTTGGCGGCGACGTAAACTTTGACCATCTTTATGACGCCGGGCGGAAGCTCGTCGCCCTTTTTCAGGAGATCGAGCGACTGCTCTTTGTGGAGCAGCAGCCTGTTTTCGCGCTCCTGGGTCTGCATGAGAAGCCTGTCGAGCCCCCCCTGGAGGTCGGTGTCGGAGACCCTGAGCTGAAAGAGGTGCTCGTAGGCGACGTCGTCGAGGTCTTCGCTACGAATTATGTGCCGCTGCTTGAAGATTACCTCTTCCGTCCTGCCGTCGATGACATCTCTGCTGGCGCGCGCGCCGTCGAGCAGGTTGCGCGCCGCGACCATGCATTCCGAATGCAGTCTCGTTATCTCGTAGCCGAACCTGGCCTCTATCGTTTTTTGCTCTCTTTTCTCGCTTATCCTCGTCTTTTCGTCCTGCCCACGCTCTTTTCGGGAGAAGACCTTGACGTCGATGACGGTTCCCTCGACACCCGGAGGCACCCTCAGCGAGGCGTCGCGAACGTTTTCGGCCTTTTCGCCGAATATGGCGCGAAGCAGCTTTTCCTCGGGGGCCAGCTCGGTCTCGCCCTTGGGGCTGACTTTGCCCACGAGGATGTCGCCGTGGCGTATCTCGGCCCCGATGCGGACTATGCCGTCTTCGTCGAGGTCCTTGAGGGCTTCTTCGCTGACGTTGGGCATGTCGCGCGTGATTTCTTCGCGCCCGAGCTTGGTGTCGCGGGCCTCCAAGTCGAATTCCTCGATGTGGATCGAGGTGAAGATATCTTCCTTAACGACCTTTTCGCTGATGAGGATCGCATCTTCGAAGTTGTAGCCTTCCCAGGGCATGAACGCCACGAGCACGTTGCGCCCGAGGGCGAGTTCGCCCTTATCGGTGGCCGGGCCGTCGGCGATTATGTCGCCCCGCTTCACTCGCTGGCCCTCGCGCACGATCGGACGCTGGTTTATGCAGGTGCCCTGGTTCGACCGCACGAATTTCTGCAGCCAGTAGATTTCCTCGCGCGGGCCGTCCTTGCCGGCGGCGCTGCTGCGGCGCCGGACTATTATGCGCTCGCCGGTGACGCTCTCGACCGTGCCGCTGAACTCGGCGACTATTACGGCGCCGGAGTTTTTGGCGGTTATCATCTCCATGCCCGTGCCGACCACGGGCGCCTCGGCTATCAGGAGGGGGACGGCCTGGCGCTGCATGTTCGAGCCCATCAGGGCGCGGTTGGCGTCGTCGTGTTCGAGGAACGGAATAAGAGCGGCCGCGACGCTGACGAGCTGTTTGGGCGAGACGTCCATATACTCTACCTCTTCGCGGGGCATCAGCTTGAAGTCGCCCAGGTGCCGGCACAGCACGAACTCGTTTTCGAAGCGGTGGCGCTTGTCGATCGGCGCGTTGGCCTGCGCTATGACGTATCGGTCTTCCTCGTAGGCCGACAGATATTCTATCGTTTCGGTGACTTTACCTTTGGAGGCCTTTCTGTACGGCGTCTCGAGGAACCCGAACTTGTTTACCCTGGCATACGTGCTGAGAGAAGCCATCAGACCGATGTTGGGGCCTTCGGGCGTTTCTACCGGGCAGATTCTGCCATAGTGGGTCGGGTGAACGTCGCGGACCTCGAATCCGGCCCGCTCGCGGCTCAGGCCGCCCGGCCCGAGCGCGCTGAGGCGGCGCTTGTGCGTAAGCTCGGCCAGCGGGTTGGTCTGATCCATGAAGTGCGAAAGCTGGCTCCGGCCGAAGAAGTCCTTGATGACCGCGCTCACGGGCTTGGGATTTATCAGGCTCTGCGGCGTGACGGCGTCCATCTCCTGGAAGTTCATGCGCTCTTTGATCGTGCGCTCCATGCGGACGAGCCCGATGCGGATCTGGTTGGCCAAAAGCTCGCCCACCGAGCGGACGCGGCGGTTGCCGAGGTGATCGATGTCGTCGATGCTCCCCCGTCCGTTCTTGAGGTTTATGAGATACTTGATGGTCTCGAGCACATCCTCGGGAATGAGCGTCAGAGTGTCAGCCGGGATGTCGAGGTCGAGCTTGCGGTTTATCTTGTAACGGCCCACCGGCGAAAGATTGTAGCGCGCGGAATCGAAGAAGGTCTTCTCGAACAGCGTTTTCGCTGTGCCGACGGTCGCCGGATCGCCCGGCCTGATGCGCCGATATATCTCGATGAGCGCCTCGGCCTGGGTCTTGACGTGATCGGCCTCGAGCGTCTTGAGCAGGGCCTCGGTCTCGTTGGGCGATTCGAACTTGAGAAGCGCGATTTCCTTTACGCCCCTCTCCTGCAGCGTCGCCAGCAAAAGATCATCGACCTTTGCGCAGGCGGCGGCCAGGACTTCGCCGGTGCCCTCGTCCACGATGTCCCTGGCCAAAAAGCGGCCCACTATTTCCTCGATATCGAAACGCGAGCCCTCGGCCATCGCCTTGACCTGCCCGAGCCTTATCTCCTCGACATCGTAGAAAAGGCGCAGAATATCCTCGTCGGTCTCGTGCCCCAGGGCCCTCAAAAAGGCCGTCGCCGCGATGCGGGTGCGGCGGTCTATGTGCATGTACAGGACGTCGTTGATGTCGAACTCGAACTCGACCCACGCGCCGCGATAAGGAATTATCCTGCCAGAGAGCAGCTTGCGGCCGCTCGGGTGCGACTTTTCCTCGAAGCAGACGCCCGGCGAACGATGGAGCTGGCTGACGACGACGCGCTCGGCGCCGTTGATTATGAACGTGCCCTTGTCGGTCATCAGCGGAAGCTCGCCGACGAAGACGTCCTGCTCCTTGATCGCCACCGGCTGAGGGGTACCCTCGGGGTCGTCCTCGGAGAGCACGAGCCGTATCTTCGCCTTGAGCGAGGCCGCAAACGTCATGCCGCGCTTTTGGCATTCGACGACCGAATACTTCGGCGGGCTCAACGAATAGTTGACAAATTCGAGCGAGGAGAGTTTGTCGTGCGAGACGATCGGAAACACGTCGCTAAAAACGAGCTGCAACCCCTCGTTTTCGCGTCCGTCCGGCGGCTTTCCCATCTGAAGAAAATTGTCGTACGACTGCTTCTGAATTTCGATCAGATTGGGCAGATCGATTACGTCCTCAATCTTGCCGAAAGAATAGGTCTCAATCGCCGCGGCTTTTTTCAATGCCATTAGGTAACGCCCTCAAAGGTATTGGGTTAGCTTGCCCGAGAAGAGAAAAAACACACCCCTCCACACGAGGAAAACCCTCGCAAGGGACAGAAAAGGTAACTAGATTGGCTACGTAATCT
>SDBT01016171.1_pt1 | contig 11825 bp, 28 predicted proteins | sample 2277101 | NCBI WGS metagenome assembly SDBT01 (sample SAMN10404973, study PRJNA504765) | marine sediment metagenome | isolation source: marine sediment core GS10_PC15, 103 cmbsf | place: Arctic Ocean: Southern Knipovich Ridge | collected 2010
ATTGAGTGCTCATACGACAAACACATCCTCCAGGAACGCGTTGACACCAAAGACATAAACGAGGAAGTGGCAACACGATTGCTGACGAGCCACATGAGCAAACAGAACTGTATCGCATACCTGTCCGAGTGCTGCGATTTATCACAGTGTCAAGAAATACACCTTCTGCATTGCAGTGGCGACAATCTCGACAAGATACAGGCACGGAATGATATTGAGAAGCGGTTTTTTATTGAGACGGTGATAGCCTGAGAGGAACAAAATAATGAAAGTGGAATTTTTCGCGTGCGCCGAGTTAGATTACGACCCACACTACGGTAATTGCAAAAGACAACTGATTAGTTCTGGCGGTGCAACAAAAATCTGTTGGAAGCGTGCCGGTAACGGCGACTTGGTGCAATTTTGTAAACTGCGCGGACGCATCAATAGTCCTGTTGGTTGTTTAAGTGAAGACAAAGCAGTCTGTAGTGATTTCAAGCAGGTTGTGCGGAGCGTTGAAGTACCTCAAGAGGAAGTAGACAGTTGACCTGAAAGGACTCGAGAGGAACGGATGCCGGTTTTCATAACAAATACAATCGACGGCAAGGCTGCTGTCCAAGACAAGACTTGGGAAGATGTGCAAGTCGAGGCTGCAAAACATCATCGATCCAGGGTAACAGTTGAGTCCTACAGTGAGGCTGCGGAATGGAGCGAGGGCCAGCGAAACTGGTGGAAGGGAATCTTGCTGCCTGCGCTCGAAGCATTCACAGGCGATTCGATTGCTTACTGGGAAGCTGTTCTAAAGCTGGCCGTTATGCCAGATGAGTTTAAGTTTATAACTGCAACCGTAGACGGCACAAAGTTTACATATTTGCCGTCGATCACGACATTGGGCATGAAGAAAATGAATCAGATGGTCAAAGGTGCGGTGGCTCACTTACGGGACGAGACGATATACGGCACAAAATTGGTTAACGGCGAAGAAGTGCCATTGTTTAACTGGGTTACTGAGCCGGATAAGGACTTGAGGAAGTAGCTCTTTGAAATACGAGGACACGGCAGTGGCGGAAGCGCAAATAGTGATTAGACGCTGACAGTCGAGAAAGAGCGACTATGGCTGTGATGCCTGAGAGACTTGCGATGTAAGAGCCGGGTAGTAATGGGAAATGAACCATTATGAGGAAGATATGGGCTGCTTTTTTCAACAGGTTTTGTGGGGCACAATAACCCGTGCAGGTTTGAATCCTGCCTGCCCGTTCTCGTATTAAAATTGAATAATGGGCAGGTGGTGTGGTGGCCTGACATGGGTTCGATTCCCCTGATTTATACAAGATACCTTGGGTACGCCTTGGTTGAGTATATATCACAGCGACTGGAAGGTGTTGCTTACCAAAGCCCTGCCCACCTTAATCTTAGGGTCGTGCCGGCGGCGTGGCAGAGCCGTATTCCAGCAGGCGATGAAAGTTTACTGCCATACTTGTAGTCGAGCCCGGAAACGGGAAACCTGCCGGCACGGCTTTATTTAGAAAGGAAAATAGAAAGATGGAAAACTTAATCCAACAACTCAAAGACAACGAAAAGCCCTTTGGCCTGATGAGCACGGAAATGCAGGAGAAGGCGAAAGCAATAGGATTTCCTGGCAATTTCAGGACATACATCTGGCCCAATTTCGGCGGCATAATAACCAACCTTGAATATGGATACAGTGGACACCTCACTTACCGCCTTCGCTCGGACTATGAAGAAGCGTCGGAGGCAAAAACAAACGACTGCATCATACCTCAGACATGGGAAAATCCAGAAAGCGATATTAACGCAGCAGTGTTACAGGTGCAACAAGCCTGCGATGTTCTCATTGAAAGCGTAAACGTCCTGTTCCGGAGGTCCACATAAAGATGTACTATAACCCAGAACATCTTGTGGGAGTTTTGCGATTAAGCCCACAGGGCACAAATAGCACGATGTTTACTGAGTGCTGCCAGGTAGCAATCTGTGAGGATCAACCTAATTGCCCGATGTGTAAACGGAAAATTAGAGGGTGGGATGCCGAAACGAAACACAAACGGAATAGGATTCGGTGGCGATATGCAACTGCGCATTGGAACAGGAGTAAACCATGAACCTCGTAACATCCAAACCAAAACAGGCCACACAGTTGATAATAACCTGTATTATCGTGGCCCTCTGTTTGTGGGCAGCATATGGAATAGTGAAAGTGTTTTCTACCCTTCCAGAGTCGGGCTTGGCAGGCTCACAGTCTGTTGGCCCGGCTCGTACTTTCGATGACCTGCTTGATGCTATCGAATGGGTGGAAAGCAAAGGCGATGCAAATGTAGTTGGGGACGGCGGTAAAGCAATCGGTAGTTTCCAGATTCACAAGATTTATGTGGACGATGTGAATCGGATAATCTGCAAGCATCGCATGAGGCTCTCTACGTTTCGATATGCCGACCGTTACGACAAAGACAAAAGCAGGATTATGGTCATAATCTATTTAGAAGAATATGCGGGTGGATATACTGGGGAGGACTTTTATACCGGCGTTGTGTTAGGCGATTGGCAGCCCGAAAAAATGGCTCGCGTCCACAACGGCGGCCCGGATGGATGGAAAAAGGATTGCACAACGCCCTACTGGGAAAAGGTCAAGGCTCGACTGGATGCGAAGTGTGGGGACCAATACGCAAAAGAGCTAATGGTGAAAGAGATACGATGAGCCACGAAATGGCCAATCAAATACTATGGGACGGCTTGATGGCTGACGCCGATTATAAAACGCAAACACTGAAAATATTACATGACCCTGAAGGGGATATCGAGCCAGGCTTTTTGGGTTTTGTAGAGGCATACTATTATTTGTCAATGTTGATTCCTACCGACCGTATCATCTATGATTTGGGTTGTGCCACTGGTATACAAGCATGGTTTTTTAGGAATCACGAAAAGTATATCGGCATCGATTCACACGCGCACTATACATATCAACTCCATACGCCAGTTAGTGAATATCACCAGATGACAATAGCTAATTATGTTCAAACGCATGTTATCGATGTGGTACACTTCGCAATCTGTAATTATGTACCTAATCATAGGCGATGGGAACACATAATCTCTAAGTCTTTCACGGATATATTCGTGTTTTACCCGAAACCGAGACAGCATCCTTTGGACGGCTTAAGCAGCAAATTATTACAGTTACAGGAGCCCACCCCATGAGCACCGAATTAGCATTTAAGGGTTACGATCGGGAATCAGACTCCATGGTGTTTTCGGCCAGTGTTGGGTTGGAACAGTTTTTCCATCTCGTCGAAGATGGGCGAATTGATATTAATGCTATTAAGCAACTCGTTTGTCTCGACAAGAACGGGGACAAGGTTTTTGCGGGGGATGATGTAAAAGCATACTTCCAGTCCACGGAACTCTGCGCAGGTGAGAAGACATACGATGAAGGACAATTGTGGTGGGACAAAAACATGTTGCTGTGGCGACTTGCTATTAAGGGCAAAAAATATGAAAAGAAGTGGTTTGGTAGGTTTTACGACCAAATCGAACTCATCAAGGAGGACACATGACCCCGGAACGAGTCAAAGCAATCAAGGCAAATGAATGGACTTACTGTAGGTCATGCGGCCCAATTATTATGGGGTGCATAACAGAGATAGAACAGCTTACGGCTGCACTGGAAGATATGTGTTATCAGTTCGGCGGCTGGAGCGATTCAAAAGGCGGCCTTATGACTGACGGGCTGTCAGCGTTAGAATATGCTTTTGGTGTCCTCGATTGGAACGAGCCACATCCTGTGCCTGGAATGTGCTGCGATGAGCCGGGCTGTAAGAAACAAAGAACTTGCGGCTGGCCTTCGCCAAAAGGATATCGGCATACATGCAGTGAGCATAATAAAACGGAATAGGCACGTTAGATAAACACTTTTTAAGGAGAATGACATGAATGCAGACACGGTGAACAATGTAGACACGGTGAACAATGTAGACAAGATGATGGATGAAAAGGTACGAAAGGTGGTGATCCAAACGGATTCGGCTATGGCACCCTCACGGATTGATGACAAAGATAAAGTTACCCGCCTCAAGCTGAAAATTAACAATTTACTTTGGGAGGAGCTTCCTGGGTCGGTTCCGATTGGAAGCGCCGAGCAGATAGCGTGTGATATCTTCTGCCATATACGAAAAGAATGGGAGAAGGTTGAGGACGAATCAGGATAGGCACGGACGCCAACAGGCAGGAATGGATGCCTTGGCCGGGCGGCAGTGCGACAGAGCTACGCCGCCCGGTTATTTTGAAAAGGAAAGTCAAGGATGGCAGAGAATTTAGCCAACATTGCAATGATGGGCTTTGAAAAGTCCAAAACTTTGCACCAAAACTACAATAACCAGCGCGTCGATGCTGTAATCGGTGGGCGGTCCTGCCGTTTCCGATCCAAAGGCGAACACAATCTGGCTGTATATCTGCAATTCCTTAAAGAACAAGAGCAAATTCATGAATGGGAATTCGAGACGCCTGTATGCCAATTCTATTTCAAATACGAAGTTAGGGGAGTCAAAGAATGGCTTATCGACTTCGCTGTCACCATGCCTGGCGGCGAATTTGTCTTTTGGGAATACAAGGGCTGGCTGCAGGGTCGGGACGTAACGAAGTTCCGGCGATTTGCGGAGTACAACTCAGACTTAAAAGTGATTCTTGTAATGTCTGGCAAGGCCAAAAAGGATGCGAATCGGCTGCGGATGGTCCGCAAGTACGCATATCGGATTATGTACGCTACAGACCTATTCAAGCCCGTTCGAGGGATACTGGGCTTTATCTGAGAGGTTGCCTGGCAGGGAAGCTGAATGAAAAAAGAGAGCTGGAACCCGCTCAAGAGAAACTACTACAACAGCGACAAGGTGAACGCCTTGAGTATTGGGGCTGAAATGCTCTATATCCGGTTGCTCGCGCAGACCGATGATGGCGCAAATTACGACGCGGATCCGTTCCTTATGATGTGCGGGCTGTTGGCAAAACGGGCGATGAAAAAAGAGGTTAACGTAACGAAAGTGGAACGGTGGCGGGACGAACTCGTAACGGGTGCGCTCGCGTGCCTCTATAAAGCCGGAGATTGCACATATATCCACCTTATAGACTGCATGAAAGGTGTCCGGAAAGATGTAAAACCTGTGTATCGGTTCCCGAAATTCCCGGAACCCCTTGCAACTACAGGACTTCCCGCACCCGTTACGGATGCGGGCCGTGCGCGTAACGCATCTGTTACGTTAGAACAACCCCAACCCCAACCCATAACAGAACAGAACAAACCCAAGACGCGCGTGCGCGCGAGGAAAAACATTGGGGTTGTTGAAACTTCTTCAAAGGTGGGGTTGGGGTTGGAAAAGAAAATCAAGACCGGTGCCCTGCGTTTTATCCAAGGTCTCGAACAGAGATTCATCAGCATCTCCAAAGACGAGGCAACGACGTTTGCCCGGATCGCCCAACACCTGTCGGATCAGGTGCGGACCGGCCAGAAGGTTTTGGAAATCTTCGACCAGGCGCTGCTTTGGGCGGAGGGCGCAACCAGGGCGGGTGTCGGAAACCCCAAGGGTCTGTTTGTCAAGAAGGTGCAAGAATGTACCGGCTTCACAGGCCGAGGGTTGTTACTCAAAGGCAAGGGCGAGAAATGATAATAATACATATATCACTGTTGGTTTTTCTCGTTGCCGCCGTATTAGTCTATAAAATACTGTGGGAAATTACATGCAAGCGATGGCGCAAAACTTTGGCAGAAAAAGCGAGGTTGGCGGAAATAGTATTTCAGTTGCTGCCGGCGTATAAAAGACATTGCGACTTTACGAAAGCATGTGAGATCGAAAACGAACTCACAGCCAAGGACCGGAGGGGCAATGACTGACTGTGGAATGAATTATAATACTTTTGGAAGCCTGTTCAGTGGTGCCGGCGGCATGGACCTGGGGCTTGAACGCGCTGGTTTATCATGTACTTTTCAGGTGGAAAATGACAGACACTGCCTTACCATCCTCGCCAGACACTGGCCTGATGTACCGAAAAACGAAATCAGACCCTGCGTGGGACTTGTGGGCGGAGACCCTTGCCCCATACGAAGTTCTATGGGAAAAGTTTCAGGTTCAAGCAAGCCCGACCTGTCTGGCTATTTTCTTGCGATGGCAGCAAGAATCAAACCCCGGTGGATTTTCCGCGAAAATGTTGTCGCACCTGACGTTGTGGAATTCAAGGCCGGGCTGGAAGTGCTCGGATACCACTGCGTTGTTATCGCAACGAATTCCAAATCCTTTACAGGCCAGAATAGACCCCGTCAGTTCGTGGTTGCATTTGATCGAACGGAACGTGCCAAAAGGTTCAAGGTGCTGGTACAAACGGAAGTCTATACAGAATCTCATAAGAAGATCCCACCGAGAATCGCACCCGCTCACTCTCTTGACACTGGAAACAAAACCTGCTCGTTTGGCCAAACTTTCGTTTACGCAGGACCGGAACAAGGAATACGTTGCCTCACACACACTGAGCGGGAGCTTCTTCAAGGATGGCCCCCTGGATGGACTGGCGGAGTACCTCACGGTGCTCGCGAACGAATGACCGGGAACGGTGTAACTGCGGACATTGCAGAGTATATGGGAAATTTAATAAACAAGGCCCTGACGGCGTAGTGCCAGCACAGGCTGAATTAGCGTTTAGGACTTTAATGGAAATGTTTAATGACTGACATTGCACAACTAATTGACGCAGCGAAAGGTGGCGACTAAATGAGCGATAAGAGCGCAATCTCATGGTGCGATGCGACGTGGAATCCGATCTGCGGTTGTTCAAAAATATCGGCTGGATGCCTCAACTGCGATGCTGAGAAGATGGCGTTTCGGCTTGGCGGTATGGAGAAACACAGATGGACTTATGGCAGAGTTGTAAACCATTGTGGCGATTACGAGTTCAGGCGACAATGGAATGGCTCAACGGAGTTTATAGAATCCGCCCTCACTAAACCCCTGCACTGGCGCAAGCCCCGCAAGATATTCGTATGCAGTATGTCCGACCTGTTTCATGAGTCGGTGCCGTTTGAGTGGATTGAGAAAGTGATGGGCGTGATAGAAGAATGCCCACAACACCTTTTCTATATATTAACCAAAAGGCCACATATTATGGCAGAGTATTTCAATGGGCTGGGGAAAAGGTTCGAGTTGTCATGTTGCCCCAATCTTTACCTCGGCGTAACAGTAGAGAACCAAGACAACGTAGGGCGGATAGATGACTTGAGACGGACGCCTGCGGCAAAGCGGTTTTTGAGCCTTGATCCGTTGTTGTGTGGATTCGATGTAGACCTGACGGGCATTGATTTTATTTATATCGGTTGTGAATCAGGCCCAAATGCCAGACTGTGTAAAAGCCATGCCATCCGACATATGATACGGCAAGGCCACAATGCAGACGTCCAAGTCCATGTCAAGCAAATCCCGCTCGATGGCGAGTGTAACAAAAACTTCAACGAATGGCCCAAAGAATTTCAGGTTAGGGAGATATGACAAATGACAGTTCGCGAAGTAATAGAAGTGCTTAGTACAGCGCACCCGGACGCAGAGGTATTTATTGGGGAATCCTGCTGTCCGGCTGTTCCTGTCGGAGAGATCATGGGTGGATATGACCGAAACCCAGAGTATCCTGACGAATGGAGCTTTACGGACTTGAGCGGGATGAGAGATGAAAAAGCTGTGCTGATCGAGGAGGCATGACAAATGGGCAAAAAAGAAGATGTCTGCAAAAAATGCAAACACCGATTAGTCCTTGCGAATCTCGCAAGCAGCTACGGCGAATTAGAGGCATGGCCTGACCAGGAACCGTATAAGTCGGGTGTTGTAGAGCCAGTGTTTGTGGGTGGTCAGGAGTCTAAAGCTTTGGGGATAAGCAGTCGCATAGGGTTACATGTCTGTCCAAAGTGTGGCGCGGTTAATGACATTTGGGTAGAGGAGCTATGACAAATGACTTTGTATTTGGCGCTGAAACGAGAATATTTCGACGCAATCAAGGCCGGAACCAAACTGTTCGAGTATCGTCTGTATAACGGTTACTGGAAAAAACGCATCAAGGGTAAGGCGTTTGACAAGATCGTACTGACATTGGGATACCCGAAACGGACCGACCGAAGTCGGAGGCTGGAACTACCGTGGCGAGGATTTGCGGTGCGAAATATAACACATCCTCAATTCGGCAACAAAGAACGATGTGTCTTTGCAATAAAAGTAAATTAGGGAGTTATGGCAAATGAAGACCGTCGAACAATGGCTAAAAGAAAAAGACCTGCCGACAGAGCTTGGCGGAGTACTTACGCCGGGGAAAGAGTGGAAGCATATATATGAGTATGGAGGGCAATGCACTTGGGGCAATCCAGACAGAGAAGGCGCACCCAAATGGAGACACTGTAAAAAATGTGATATGTGGTGGCATAGAAAAAAGGAAGATGATGTATTACCTGACGTCCCCTGCTCCGTCCCCGACCCCATCACTATCGATGATTGGAATATCGCCATATACCATTTTCGCCAGCAAGCATGTGGCGAGGAACAATTAAGGCCCTTAATGGACAAGGGGTGGTTTGATGTGATGACGTGGGCTGTATCAGGAGCCCAACCCAAACACTACTTAATCGCCGCTGCTATGGCGATGGAAAGGAAAGAAGAATGAAACCAAGTGAACAGTTATTAAAATGGGCCAAAGGGGAAAGCGTTCACAATGAAGAACGCGGGGAATGTTGTCCGGATTTTTCTTGTTGCAACCTTGACATGAATACTCCTATTGAGGTGCGAGAGTTATTTTTAGAGGCGTACTTAAATAACGACGAAGAACAGCAAAACCGAATGTTAGGAATGTTCTTGGGGCAAGCAATATCCACCATAACGGACAAGAAGCCATATATAGCGGGTATATTAGGAGAACCCGAATGAAAACCCTATTACTCATCGCCCTTGCCCTCCTGCTCGGTGGGTGTGTCCAGTTTTCGCACACAGACCCGCAAGGCAATGTAACCAAATATCTGCGGTTTGGCAGTCAGCAGATTGGGAGCGCACTACTCACGCTGCCCGATGGCAGCGAGTTGCTGTTGGATGGCCAGAAATCCGAATTGCCGACGGTAGAAATCACAGCGACAAGTATCACAATCGGTGGGAAGAAGGTGAATCCATGAGGAAGAAAAAACTCACTGCTTTCGAGAACATAAGGCTTGTCGGGGTACATAAAGAGTCTACGTTTGGTCCATTGCCGGGTGAGCCCAAGTGTAAGCTGTCGTATAAGCAACTCCAAGCCGAACTCGAAGCGTACCGCTGGATACCTGTAGAGGAACGGTTGCCACAACACGTTGAGCACTACGCTGTTACGGACGGACTTGAATGGTGGCGGGAACTGTGGTGTTTTGTTGACCATAGTGGGGCAAAGGGATGGGAAGATAATCCCGGTGTCATCACCCACTGGAAACCTGAAATCCTGCCGGAGCAAGCCCTGAAAGATAATACATGAGCGAACGATATCTAAATCCTAACGAACATATTGACCATCTTGAGCGGTCAGTCCGAAAACACAAAGCGGATAAGGTTAAACTCCAAGCCGAACTCGACAAGGCACTGAAGGCCTTACGTAATCTGCACGACGTGCAAAACGGCCCGCCCCTGCTACGCCACGAAAAAACATGGCAGGCGGCTTACGACGAAGCTGGGAACGTATTGGAAGAGATGGAACAATGACATTCGTGAGCACGTTTTACAATAAGGCGGCAAGAAAGTTGGAAAACAAAATCATGAAACAATCAGCGTGGGAAGAGGCAAGGGACCGTATTCATGCGGAAATGGAAGAGCTTGCGAGAGACGGCCTTGACGCTGCGTTAGTTACCATCGAGGAAATGCGAAAATACGGGCACATGTTTTAATTGGGGTACAGGAAATGGAAGCGGAACAATTAGCAAAACTGTTTCACGAAACGTATGAGCGATTGGCCCCAGATTTTGGATATAAGACAAGGGAGGCAAGTGCAAAGCCGTGGAAAGATGTGCCAGATAATAATAAGGGACTGATGACTAAAGTGGCGACACACGTCCTCATGGCCATGCAAAATCAGACAGCTAAAACTGTGCCGTCGCAATTAACAACAGTTGCATTAGAAAAGGCAGTTGGGTTACTAAATAGCATGGTTCAAGGCGGCGAACGGCATACTGATGAATCACGGCGGATCGTAGCTCAGGCGATAGGCAGCAAAAAGTTGAAAGGAAGTGAGTTATGAATGGTGGATTAACTGAATGTGTTGTATGCGGCTTTGACCCGTGTGTATGCAAGCATCTTAGGATTGTAGAGGGTAAAGAGGTCGCAGAAATTGGGATCGATGTTTTCTCTAAGGTCAAGCGATGGAAAATAAGAATCATAAGATGGTTCTGGCCTGACTTGCAACGGCTATCCGATGCTTTGTATGAATATTGGGATAAAGACTAAAGGGCGAGACAGATGTTAATACAAGTATGTCTTATATTACTGGCAATGCAGCAGCCGGATATTTTACCTCCTGCTGAGACAGAATGGTTAGATGACCCGAATACATTAGCTATGTTTTTCGTTGAATGGGACGACGAGAGGAGCTGGCAGCCATACTTGGCAGTGTTAGCAGAGAATTGGGGATTGACTACCAGAGTCAGGACTTATCCAAAATACATAGATGGTGCGTGGTACAACCCGTGGATTGCGCCTTATTCGTGGGTGGGCGACTTAAACCACGATGGTATTGTGAATCTGGAAGATCTTGCTATCTTGGCCAAGTTTTTTAAGGGTAGATTTAAGTATACGCCGCCAATACCAATACCACCGCCGTCGTCGGCGCCGTTGTCGCCGCGGCTGGAAGCGCTTGCTGACATGGTAGGCGAGTTATTCATGGCTGAAAGGAAAGAAAAATGAACTTAATGGAAGGATTGCTTAAACAGCTGGGCCGCAACCGAGAGATATTAAAACAATATGAAGACATTCCAGAAGGAGTCTTTGGTGCGGCCATGATAAGAGAATCAATACTGGCGGCTGAAAAAGCAATGATTGACGGTGATGCAGTGGCAATGTTACGAGCATATAAGGGTTTGGAGAATACAAAATGAAGTATAGAAGCCTGAAACCCTGGAAGTACGAATTGCTGGAAGAAACAAACTGTAATATTGATATTTTATTCAATGCCCAAATAGATACGAAGTATGCCAGATTGTTTTCTCCCAGTGTGCCGTATCCGTCTGCGGGCATCCTGATTGTCAAGCCTCACTACGCATGGGATGGCCCCAGCGGCCCTACGTTCGACACACCGACGAATATGCGGGCCAGCCTATTCCATGACGCTTTGTGTCAACTCATCGGCGAGGGGCTGCTTGACAAGAAGTATCGTAAGTACGCTGACGAGCTTTTGCGGACTCACATGCTGGAGGACCAAACCTTGTATGCTGACGGACTATTGGTGATATATGGGGCGGGTGGCCAGGTACTATATCAAGCCAAGGAAAAGAAAGGATTGAAACGAGCAATATATCTGCGGTGGGGCAGGTTCAGGGCCAATAGTTACTACAACGTGGTCCGGGCGTACAGCAGGCTGAAAGGGATGTGAAGGCATGACTGGACAGGGAGCATAACGTTTTGACTGACAGAATGACAACAGAAGAAGCAGCAGAGTACCTTAGATACGCACCGGGTACGTTAGTGCAATGGCGATACAAGGGGGGCGGGCCTGAGTACGTAACGATCAGGGGTCGTGTCTGGTATTACCCGGAAGACCTCGACCGTTGGGAAAAACAGGCTGCGACTGTGGTTAAGCCGAGGAAAGTG
>SDBT01016173.1_pt1 | contig 11824 bp, 13 predicted proteins | sample 2277101 | NCBI WGS metagenome assembly SDBT01 (sample SAMN10404973, study PRJNA504765) | marine sediment metagenome | isolation source: marine sediment core GS10_PC15, 103 cmbsf | place: Arctic Ocean: Southern Knipovich Ridge | collected 2010
AACGACTCGTCGCCAAACAAGCGGTGGTGATTGAGAAATTGACGCAACGAATCGATCAACTCGAACGCGAATTGGCCGCCGCCCGAAAGGATTCTTCGAGTTCGTCGAAGCTATCGTCCAGCAATACCGTCCCACCCATGTCGAGCCCATCCTGTTGACCACCGGCCGCGATAGTGACCGTTCTGTTGATCTACAGTTTCCATCGATATGTATCGAAGCACGCTGAAGGTCCCGCTTTTTACTGTGTCTTATACGGCAAAGGCACTACCGGCCCATCCCCTCGCGGCCAAGGGCTAAAGAAAAGCCGTCCATGGTGGGCTGCCCCTCGGCAGCCCACCGGTCCGACCTTATGGCTTCTCAATCCATCTGAGGGCCCATCGAGACCGGTAACCGAGTTTGGTTCCTGCGAAGTGCGGTACTTTAGCAACAAGCAACCGCAGTTGGTAATCTCTCCGAGCGCCGCGGCCAAAACAAAGATAGCCGGAATTCTGTCTCAAAAAACGACCATTTCCCTGGAGCGACCGCAGACCAGCTAAGGCGCGTCGGTCACATCGACCGAGGTGTGTCGGACCTACGCGTGCAATAGGTCGTTCCACGCACGCCACCGCAACCCGTCGACTGGTCGATGCAGTCAGAGTCAGCAATGTCTCATTCGCGTCCCATTTTCACGAGATTTTGAGTCTTTGATTTCCGAGACGGCAATCCGGGCCCGCGAACCGCGGGGAAGCCACAAGTCAACAGGGCGCGGAGTTCTGGCAGAATACGAAGGATTCTTGAAATCCATCGGCGGACCGCTATACTGAGGGGAGAGGTGGGTTGCAGAAGTTCCGAGAAACCAAGGTTTCTTGGAGCACGTCAGCCGGTAGTGGCCGACGCACGATCACACCCGAGGCGTTTGAAGCGGCGTTGTACCTCTCCACTCGTATCTGCCCTACCGTTTGTCTACAATGGTGAGTATGTCAGAAGACAGCGATAGCCAGAGATGGGCCTCAGCAAGTGCTGCTCAATTCGCGACCACACGTTGGAGTCTCGTGCTGACGGCCGGACAGCATCCGTCGCCGGATTCGCGACGGGCGTTGGAGTCGCTGTGCGAGGCTTACTGGTATCCGCTGTACGCCTATGTCCGTCGACGAGTTTCGGACACCAACGAGGCTCAAGACTTGACACAAGCATTCTTTGCCGAGTTGCTGGAGAAGAACTACGTTGGCTCGGCAACGCCTGAGCGAGGGAGGTTCCGAGCTTATCTGCTGACCGCGATGAAGCACTTCTTGTCCAAGCAGTGGGATAAGGCCAGGGCCCAGAAGCGGGGCGGTGGACGCGCTTTGATTCCACTCGATTTCAAGGCGGGTGACTCGCGATACCGCATCGAGCTTTGTGGCGGCCTGACGGCCGAGCAGTTGTACGATCGACAATGGGCCGTCACGCTTCTTGGGCAAATCATGGAACGACTGGAGAACGAATACGTTCAAAGCGAAAAAGCGAAGCAGTTCCAGCACCTCAGCGGGTTCATTATCGGCGAGCACTCCGGCACCACATACGCCGATGTTGCCGCGAAACTGAACATGACCGAAGCGGCCGCCAAGATGGCTGCTCATCGCATGCGGCGACGATACCGTCATCTGCTCCGCGAAGAGATCGCTCAGACGGTTGACGGGCCAGACGACGTCAACGATGAGATTCGTAATCTCTTTGCCACCTTAGAGATGTGACAACTGGACCAAGAAAAACGTGTTACGTTCGCCTCTATTTCCGTCAGAAGAAGGTAGATAAGCTGATCCGAAGGAGGTCTTCTGATGCCCGAGACGAAAACGTGTCCGAAATGTGCGGCCGAATTGCCGGCCGATGCACCGGCCGGAATCTGTCCAAAATGCCTAATGCTGGCTGGTTTGGCCAGCGAACAAGATGCCGGATCATGTCCGGAGATGGAGCCGACCGCACATGCCTCGGGATTTGTGCCGCCTGAGCCGGAAGAGTTGGCGAAGCACTTTCCGCAGCTTGAAATCTTGGAGCTGCTGGGTAAAGGCGGGATGGGAGCGGTTTACAAGGCTCGACAGCCGGGACTGGATCGGCTGGTGGCCGTGAAGATTCTGCCGCCGGAAATCGGAACCAATCCGGCGTTTGCCGAACGATTCACGCGCGAGGCCCGTGCTCTGGCCACCCTCAGCCATCAGAATATCGTGTCGGTCTTCGACTTCGGTCAGGCGGATGAGCTGTACTACTTCATCATGGAATACGTGGACGGGGCGAATCTTCGGCAGGTCATCGAGACTGGAGCGATCAAGCCGGAGGAAGCGCTGGCCATCGTCCCGCAGATTTGCGAATCGCTGCAATTCGCCCACGACAAAGGCATCGTCCACCGCGACATCAAGCCGGAAAACATCCTGATCGACAAACAAGGTCGCGTGAAAATCGCCGATTTCGGCCTAGCCAAGCTGCTGGGCAAAGCCCCGGCCGAGTTCACGCTCACCGGCACGCATCAGGTCATGGGCACGCTGCACTACATGGCTCCGGAACAGATGAAAGGTTCACACAACGTCGATCACAGGGCCGACATCTATTCGCTGGGTGTGGTGCTCTACGAAATGCTGACCGGCCAGTTGCCGCTTGGCCGATTTGAACCTCCGTCGAAGAAGGTTCAAGTAGACGTGCGGCTGGACGAAGTCGTGCTGCGGGCTCTGGAGAACGAGCCCAATCGACGTTATCAGCACGCCAGTGAAGTCAAGACTGCTGTGGAGTCCATCTCGGCAGAACCAGCAAGGCCGCCTGTCCGCTCGCCCTCTTGGTCGGGCACCGGCCTTTCGCAGAACCAAGTTGTTCTTACTCTAGTCTGCTCGTTTCTACAGATATTGGGGCTCATTTCCATCATCGTCTTCGAGCTGCCCGTGATCACCGGCATTGCCGGATTCGCGGCAATCGTAAACCACTTCGTCGTGAAGAAGGAAGGCTGGGTAAACCAACTCAGCTTCACTGCGGCGATCTGCGGCTTCTTCATGATCCTGGTCGCGATCGCCGCATCTGCGTCGTAGCACAATACCGCAGTATGGCAGGGGCTCGTCCGGCGATTGCACTATTCTTCGCGGTTTCTTCCTGACATTTTCAGCCCGGCTGCGACTATACCAATACCCGTGCCTTTTCTGGGATGTGGCAGAAAACGACCGATTTTGGAACGCAGCTCGGGGCAGCGAGGATGCGGCCGCTGCTGGGGGGCAAGGTGGTTCCGTAAAGCCGTCGGACCGGATATTCTTCGGATGCTCCAGATTTCCAACCTTTGGTGACGCAAGAGCAGGGACGCCTCTATCGGGGGATTTGTGAGCTGGATTCCAGTTCGGCCCGGCCAAGCCTGGACGGGCGATGTACCTTGCCGACGCTGGGAACCAGGTTGACCGCGATTGAACCGAGTGGAAGGGCTGCGCAACCTTATAGCAGGAACATGACCAGAACACCGGAACAACTACGCCAGGATTTGCTGGTTCTGAAAGCCCAGAGTGGGGACCCCGATGCGCTGGATCAGTTGGTGCGTCTGTGGCAAACGCGACTGTGGAGCGTGGCGGCGGCGAAATCGGATGATCACGATGCGGCGTGGGAGATCTCGCAAGAGGCATGGCTGCAGATTTTGCGTGGGTTGCGTGGGTTGCGAGAGGCGGAGACATTCGGGCGGTGGGCCACGCAGATCGTCTCCAATATTGCAGCGCAGCGTATTAGACGCCAACAGGTACATGTTCGCGCCATGGACAATATAGCTGGCAAACCGGCAACGGTGGAAGCGTCTGGTGAGACACGTTTTGAACGCAAACTGCTCTCGGCATTACCCATTCCCCATTCCCCAACGAACGATTATCATCTTGCACTACTTCGAAGAATTGGGAGTCTCGGATATTGCGGATATGCTGGACATCCCAGCTGGAACCGTCAAGAGCCGGCTGTATTACGCACGAAAGAAACTTCGAGATCTATTAGGAGACGATCATGCAAAAAAGCGAAGTGAATGATAGAAAAATCGTTGAAGGTGCCCTGGATAGGCCCGACGCTTCTCGATTGGACGGGGCACGCGAGCAGGTTCTGCACGAGCGGTCGACGGAGTTGTTGATCATGAAGTGCATCTGGTGGTTGTGCGCAGGCCTGCAGACGATCGCGATTGTCGGATCGATGATCTTCCTTTTTCACACTCAATCGACACCCATGCGATTTCTGTGTGTGGTGGTCGCACTGATTGCACACGAGGGAATGGTGGTCGCTGTACTATGGTCAATTATGACAAATGCGCGAATGGATATGCTTCGCCAGCTTAAAGGTATGGAACTTCAGTTGGCGGAACTTCGAACGAGTTCTACGAGAACTCCAGAAAAGGATCGCGACAGGCCGCACCACAAGACGCTAGAGGACTGAAGTGTTCATTGATCTGCCAGAGGTTTGCTGCAAAATGCGAGAATCGGTGACGGCGGCGATCGTGAAGAGAATCCGCAAGAAGCTGCCCGCTGTGGACTTCTGATCGAAATCGCATCGGTTTGGCACTCCACCTGCACCTGCGGCGTGACACTCCGCCGTGGGAAACGGTAGCTCGCTGCCACACACGCCCTGCGCAGAAGCCCGATTGGGCAGTGCTGAAAACTCGTCGGAGGCAGTTTTGATTGATGACAGATACCGTAAATGGACCGTTTTCCCGGAATGATCGCAGGCCTGCTAACGCGCGTCGGTCACATCGACCGACCGCAGTCAACGCAGCCAAAATCGTCGAGCAGTGTCGTCACATTGAGCGCGCGAGACAGTCGATACTCACACCCGGTGGAATGCTCGCCAAGTGCCCAAGGACTAACCGTCATGAGTGACGAACGGGCGACCTGTTATCCTCACGATCGACGCCGGAAACGGCAATTGGCGAAGTGCATTCGGTGGCGACACACCTCCGCGCATTAGAGCAGGCCAACATGACGCAATCACTCCACCCCCACTAGGGGTAATTCTGCTGCCAAGTGAGGTGCCTTACCGGATAGTCGACTCCCGACGCCCTGGCCAACATCACGCGACGGTGCATCTTCCATCGCGGTGCTCATTGAAACCCGATTGACGCCCTGAGCGGGGAAGTTTCGATCGTATTGAACGAAACTCTCCGGCCGATTTGCCTTCGACAACGCCATCAAGGTGTTGTATCCGCTCTCGGAAGAGAACGGTCTTAATACCTTGATGGGAGAGTCATTCGTAACCCGTTATCCAACAACAGGTTGCGCCGACAGGCATAGATTGGATTTTCGCGGAAATCGTGGACACTCGATTGCTCTCCCCTCTGCCGCGTGGGCAACGCGGGTGTTTTTGCCAAACTGGTTGGAGCCTGGCCAGTGCTTGGCGCCCCCAATCTACAGGCCCGTTTGGGAGTGGGCATTTGCGTTCACTGCCGTAGGTTCTCTCAGTTCGCTGGGCTCGGCCGCTGGACGGAAGACGCTCGCTCTGTGCGGATTCGAGGTGGCAGCGAGTGGAAAGGAGGCCCAGCAATGACTCGTCTCCCTACCACACACAATCTCCCTCTCCGTCCGGTTTCCGCTGCTCTCGCCGAACTGGCCATTGCAGGCGGAATGGCAGGACACCCACTGGCCCTGTTATTTCGTGACTTCGCTGCACCGGTCCTGTGCGACCTGTGGAGGCATTGTACCAGTCCTTTGGTTGCCGATCAAGTGTATCATGTCCACACACCGGCCGATGCCCGCAAACTGGCTAACCGAGCTGCCAACGTGCGATTGGTCCTGGTCCACGCCGCGCGCCTGCACAATCCAGCCGCATGGTCGGTTCAGATGTCCTTGCCGGGGTTTGGACAACGCGCGTCTTGCCCAGCGATTTTCACAAACGCGGTTCCCGATGAGCCGGACGAGGATCCGGGCCCCACGCTGATCTTGCAAGCTAACACCGACGAATGCGAGGCTCTCGTCAGGTGGCTGGCCCTGTTCAGAGGACTCTTGGTCTGGCCGGATGTACCGAACGAGTTGAACATCGGAGCCGACCTGGCCTTGAGGCATGTGCCCGGTCACGGCGGCCTCGCAGGTGGATTCGGCATTGGGCACTCGCGCGAACAAGAGGTGTTGCGAGGCCTGCTGGCTGGAGCGAGTCTCTTGCGATTCGTTAGAGGCAACGCGGAACCCGGCGCGGACCTGACCGTTACTCTCAACGATTACGACCACGTACGCGAGCTTCTCTTGTCGCCGGTCGTGTCCTCGGCCAGCGAGACGTGCGACCCGTTGGCGGTCGCGATGGTGGACCGGGCGAACGTGTATCTGAGTGTGAAGTATTGCCCTAATCGGATTGCGCATGACCCGTTCTACGCCGCCGACTTCGACAGTTACATACGCGGAACATCCCGAAGACGCGACTTGGTCACGCGGCGGGAAATTGCCGACTTGGGCAACGTTCGCTCGCGCACTATTGAGAAACTAGTGGAGTACCTACGCAGGCAGCCCGACGGCCATGAACAGCTCTTGCGGATGGGGTTTCGTCGGCGCCCAATTGCGCCGGAGGACTTGCGGAGGGTTTCAACAAAGGACCTCATTGCTCGACTTAAATCGTGGACACCAAAGCAGGTACGCTCGCACTTCGACTCCCTTCGCAAGGCCAACCTCGTCACGGCAGAGCGAGAGCATGCGAATGGGCCCTGGCGGTACGGGTTACCCGAGGAGTTGTCGACGGTCGTTTCGCCATTTCTTTCGCTGCCGACTCGAGAGGAGCTGATAGGTTGAGAACAATCAGAGGTTCACAGGGCCGGGAACGAATGAGCGGTGTGTGCCCGATCTGCCCCTGGTCTGCCCAGGTGTCAGGGCCGACGGAACCTGAAGCGAGAAGAGGAGTTACGGCGCAAGGCGAGCCGTTGGCCCCGCTGGGAGGAATTGGACGTTGGTGTTGGGGATGGGCCCGAACGCCGGCTATCGTGCCAGTACGCGTATGGCCGTCATTCACCGCTTAGATCTGGTGCCCCCACGCTCGAATCCCCGAATTCAGCCCAGCTTCCACGCGGTTTTCCAAGAAATCTGGAAAATCTTCTGCCAGGTTGGTCGGGATCTGACTAGGCACTGTGTTATTCTCGGGGCAGTCGACACCGTATGCCACGTGTCGGCGTTCAGCAACGGAAAATAGCCAGAAACGGCGGAAAAGACCGCCCAGCTTGCCGAATTGGCCCCGGAATGACCGTCACGAGCAACAAAATATGACCTGGAGGCCAAAAATGCATCGGAATGGTTGCAGCCCTACTCATATTGGTTATGCTCGATTAGTTGCTAGGTGTTACCTCAGACGACTGGAGTCCGTGATGCCAGGGGAATCGCCTCTTGTTCGACAGTGGATCTTGCTAAGGACGCTCTGCGCCCGCCACTACGGAGCCACTGTGGCGGAGATGATCGAGGAGAGCCGCACGCCATGCCTTTACGCTGGCGACGACTGGTTCGGGACTGATTACACCGGTTTGCCATGATGACATTGGCATTCGCACGGTCGAGGGGTCGGTTACGCTGGTGCGCAAGGGGGCAGCGTTGCCCTACCCTGCCGCCGAGGAATATGCCGTATACGAAGGCTTGGTTGTGCCGCAGGACATTGCCGATGACCAGTCGTGCGACTTGCGAGTGGAAGTGGTAGCTGGGGCCGAGTGCCGAAGGCTGTTCGCTGAAACGTGGACAATCGTCGGCCCGGTCACGAAGGGCGAGAAGCTGCGACTCGAGTACGGGTTCGACGAGAATCAGGTTCTGAAACTACGCCTGACCCTTGCCGGCAGGAAGGGAACACAAGAGTTCCAGGCCGAGAAGGATAAGCCGCTTAGCAGTACCGTGAACCCCAACAGTAAGCGAGAGAAGGCATTGGAGATCGAGGAGGACCTCAAGACTTCGGGGCTGCCGCTGGCGACTCTGATGCAGAAGATGACCGATTTAGCGCAGACGTATGCTGAACTCGGCCAACACGACAGGGCGATTAGTTTACTGCGGGCTGTGATGCAGAAAAAGAATGAGCCGGATGCCGGACTGGCCAACCGCATTGCCGTCGGTAGCGATGTTCAGAGTCGGGTCGACCTTCGCTTCCGGGACTCGGCCCCGCATGGCCGAGAATCGATAGTAATCGGTAACGGTGCCGCCGTAATCATTTTCAGATTCCCACTTCTGCTGGCCGCTCGTGGCATCGACACGCTTCACCACTGCGCGGTCGCCCTTGAGAACGGTCAATACAAGGGAGCCATTGTGGTATAGGATCTCCGAAGTCCGCTCAGTACCCCGATACGTCTTAGAAATCTCGCCCGTCGCTGCGTCGAGTTGGCTCACCGGAGCCCGGTAGCCGAGCGTGGCATAGAGATTGTTGCCGGACGCCACCACACGCTTGTCGAGATTGAGCGGAATGACGCCGGGCCTCGGCGTGAACCAGGACGGTTTCCATTGCCGCCAGCCCCACTCTTTGATGGGAACCTGCCAAAGCTGTATCCCGTTGAACGCGTCGCGCGCGGCAAGGAACCATTTGTCGGGCGGCGAATCCGGCCCGGCAAGGCTGGTGGGAGCCTCGTTGATCATATAAAAGATCCGGCCGCGAGCTGTCACAAGGTTCCGGAAACTGGAGTCGGTCTCGTGCGACTGTGCCCACATCGGGCTGGCGAGCCACTGATAATGTTTCGGTGGTCCGACCACACGGTCGTTCGCCACGGGATTACCATCCGCGCCGTGTAGATGGTGCGTCCACTCGTCGATGCCTGGCGGCCACGGCTTGACCGCTTTCGTCCAAACGCCGTCTTGCTTGATATATGCGACCCCAAGCGGTGCCAGGACGCGAGTTACCTCATCCATAGAGACTCTGCCCAAATCCTCGGCAACAACAAGATTCACCAAATTGTCGACGTAGGGCAAATGCTTTCCATCGAAGACCCCGATCGAGACGGGGCCGTATAGCCCCTGCGATGCAACGCGCTGCCGAGTTTGCCGAACTTTCTCGGCATCCGCTTCCAGACCGTGGACCAGATGAATGTCACTGGCCCGCAAAGCCGATGTCAGTCTGCCATCGCCGCAACCGAGATGCACAATCAGCCCACCCCTGATTCCGGCCGCATCAAGAATCCTCTTGGCCCGCCCCGAGTCATCAGCGCTGGCTATGCCAGTTAGTGTAACGAGCACCACAGTGGACACAATATTGAGGAATCTGCTACATGTTTGCATGACGTGGCTCCCGCTGTTCAATGGATGAAGACAAGATCAACACGTACGTTCCAGGCCACGGGTCCGCGCTCCCATCGGCTTTCTTTGAACCAAAGCAACCTCTACTCTACAACTTCCGTGAACATCATCAGCCTGAAGTCCATCACCTGCGAGCCGGGAATCTCCATCGCCCGGAGCGTCAACTCGCCGCGGCCCTTCTCCAACTCGATCGTACCCAGTTTCAGCGGCTTGAAGTCTTTTACGTAGGATTCGCCGCGGGCGACGCGGTCGTGCTCGGCGCCACGCAAAGGCGGATCGTGGGCCGTGGTGACGCGGCCGCGGAGACGACTGCCGTTGATGCTTAACTCGATCGTCGAGCCTACGTCGGCCTTGGGGCACGTGTAGTAGACCTCGACCTCATCCCGGCCGGCGGCAGCGACTTCGGCGTCCCAGGTGATCTTGTCGTCCAGCCCGGTCCAGTTGGTGAAGAACGAGCAGTTCGGAAACCGGTTCGACCGCTTGATGTTGCCGTGAGCCTTGCCGTCGCGGGCGGGGAGCTGCGTGAAATCGTAGTCGGTGTGGCCAATCAGGAACGGACGGGGCTGATTGGCGTATTCGGCCACGACTTCTTGCTTGAACTTCGCCGCCGCTTTGCGCAACCGAGTCGCCACCGCGGGTTGCTGCTTCGAGACGTCCCGATACTGGCCCGGGTCGGCCTCCATGTCGTAGAGCTTGCCCTGCCGGTCGAGCCGATACTGCTGTGTGCGCACACTCACCCGGCCCCGCCAATGCGAGAAGATCATCCGCCCGGGTCGGTCTTTGCCCGTATCCAGCAGCAGCGATTTCAAACTGATGCCGTCCAACGGCTTCTTGCCGGTGACTTCGATTCCCGCCAACTCAGCCAGCGTCGGCAACAGATCGATGGCCGCCGAGATCTGCGGGATCTTCTTTCCGCGGGCGATCTTGCCAGGCCAGCGGATCAACAGTGGCGAGCGAACTCCGCCCTCGTCGGTCGACCCCTTGCGGCCCTTCATGCCGCCGTTGAATCGCCAGCCGTTGGGGCCGTTGTCGCAGAAGTAGACGACGATCGTATTCTCCGCGACGTCGAGTTCGTCGAGTTTCTTCAGCAGCCGGCCGACGTTCCAGTCGATGTTCTCGCACATCGCCAGCGCCGCCCGGACGTGTGGCACGTTCTCACGTTTGGGATCGCGGTTGTGCATCGGTAACTCTTTGTCTTTGAACTTGTCCCACCAGCGATCGGGTACTTGCATCGGCGAATGTGGTGTGTTCAACGGCAGATACGCGAAGAACGGCCCGTCCTTGTGCCGCTCGATAAACTCCATGGCCCGCTCGGTGAAATCGTCGATCACGAACCCGTTGCCGCGAACGATCCGGCCGTTGTGTTCGAGCATGGCCTCGAAGTAGTTGCCCCAGTGCCCGGAGCAGAACCCATAGTATTCGTCGAACCCCCGGCCGTTGGGGTGATACGGATACTGCATGCCGTTGTGCCACTTACCGATCGCCGCGGTAGCGTATCCGGCCGCCTTGAAGACGTCGGCAATCGTCGTCTCGTCGAGGTCCATGCGTTCGCCACCGGCAGACGTGCTGAAGACGCCGCTGCGGGGATGATACCGCCCGGTGAGAAACTCGGCCCGGGTTGGCGAGCAAACGGGGCAGACGTAGAACCGCTCGAAGGCGGCCCCGTCGGCGGCAAGCGAATCGACGTTCGGCGTGCTGAGGTTCCTGTTCCCGTTGAGGCTCAAGTCGCCCCAGCCCTGGTCGTCGGACAGAATCACCAGGACATTGGGCCGCTCGGCCGCCCGGGCATAGACGGCCGACAAGACGACAATCGCGACGAAAACGACGTACTTGGAAGTGGTCGGCATGTTGCTCACCTTGGGATCTCCGGGGCGAAACGGGGGCAAAAGGGCATCTTGACCTCTTACCGAGTGTCCGCTTCGACCCGCTTTCAACCCCACGCCTTCCGGCGGGGGCTATTACTGCTCGTTGCTCGACAACACTTCAAATGGCCAAAGTGTTACCGCCTTCCTTTTTCCTGCCAGTACTTCAGGAACTCGGCGACCATCTTTCCGCCCGGCTTGGCGCCGGCGGCGTGCTCTTCGATGGACGTTCCGAAGTAGTGGCTCATCCAGCCGTCGACCAAAGGGCTGACGCCGTTGACGAACTGGTCGATTTCTTTGACTGTGCAGTTCAGCGGAAACGTCTCGCCGATGACAAGCGGCTTGCCGATGTCGTAGACGGCCACGGCCTTGATCGCTTTCTCTATCTCGCCCGACTTGGGATAGAAGTGGACTTCGACGAAGTCCAAGTGACGAGCGACCCGGGGTGAGTAGAACAGCGGCTTTGCCTTCGGGAAAGTGAGCGCCCAAGGAATCGCGCCGACGGTGATCAGCCGGTCCGGGTCGTGCTTGCGGATTGCCCCGGTCATCTTCTTGACCCACGCTTCGGCGATGTCCCGAGAGTCGCGATCTCCAGGGTCGTTACAGATCCTCTGCGTGAAATAGAGGCCTACCAACTCGCCGAGTACCCACGGATGCTCGCCTTCCTTGGGGCGCGTAATCACCGGCTCGTTCATCAGGTCGTAGCAGAAGACGGCCGGGTGTCCGGCGCAGGCTTTGGCGATCGCCTCCCAGAATCGGGCCTGCGCCTTCCAGCGATCGGCT
>SDBT01016174.1_pt1 | contig 11823 bp, 21 predicted proteins | sample 2277101 | NCBI WGS metagenome assembly SDBT01 (sample SAMN10404973, study PRJNA504765) | marine sediment metagenome | isolation source: marine sediment core GS10_PC15, 103 cmbsf | place: Arctic Ocean: Southern Knipovich Ridge | collected 2010
GGTGTCAATGCTGCAGGAACTACTGGAGCTTCCAATCGGCGCAGCCAATTTGCCTATGATTTCCAAGCCCTGGAAGTCAACGAGAGCCGTGTGGTAAGATACCGCGGAATAATGAGGTGTGCCGTCCAAAAGTTATGGCTCGAATGCAACGATGTAGACCTCATCAGAGACCTTCTACAAGGCTTGAAGGATAGGACCTTCGAGGCGTTTTGCTTCGACGAGTCTATCCAATCTTGGAAGGTATCCTTCGCCGGAGGCGTTTGGAAGCGAGCTATCGAGGGTAGGTTCCTCACCTTCAACCAAAGAACCTTGCAGCATCAAGTTGACGGGGTCCTTACTACCATCCCTAAGAACTTGTACGACTTCCTAGTCGATAAGGGTCTTATTGTCAAAGACCCCAAGGGTGACATCGACTGGACTGAAGTTCTCCTACCTCCCCACTACGTGGAAGCCATCGAGAGGGAGGCTAAATTCTTCAGAGGCTTCAACATCCAGATAGATGAGTTTCCTATCAAGCTGGCAAGCTTTACGGAGGCAAGTAATAATACAGTACTCGCCTGTGCTCACTTCGGATCCTCGACGATGTATCTCAGTGATGCTGTATTCGAAAACCAACCGTTACTACGGCATGCATTGCTTGAAGAGTGGTTCCACTTGAAGTACCGAGTTCAAGACCATACGAGGGCCATGCAGACTAAGATGTTCCATATGATCCTGAAGTTGATGACTAAGGACTACAAGAGCGTCGGCTGGGATGACGTAAGGATCGCAGACGACTGGAACACCACCGACCCCGACGGCCAATACGGACGATATCCAATTCTAAAGGAGACACCATGAAAATCGACAACAGCAACCTTGAGAAGGTTGAAGCTAGTGGCAAAGAGTTCACCGACAGGCTGAAGAGTGAAATCCTACTCAAAAACGACGGAATGGAAAGGACGGAGCGTTTGATAGCCCGGACTGAAAACTTCGTCGAGACCTTGAAGAAGACCATCGAGAACGAGAGGTATCAAATGCACGCTATGAGCGTTATGATTGCAGCCATCAACAAAGGACTCATCCATGAGCTACTCTTTGGAGACAGTCATGTTGATGACTCCCCAGAAGAGACCAGCCGGAAGATAGTCGAGGAAATCCGCAATACAGCCGACTACAATGAAGCAACGAAGACGAAGCCCTTTGAGTCGGAAGGCGTTGGTATGGAAGTCGATATAGACCCTTTAGGGTCCGCTTCGTTAGACGAAGAGATAGCAAAGGAGGTAGGAAATGCTATCGAAGAAGAAGCCAAGGGTCTGGAGACACATCAAGGTAAGGGCAAGGGCAAGAACAAGTAGTCTACCAGTTGAGTGGCAGGCTATGAGTCCGAAGCGTCGCTCAATACGTTCCCGATTCAAAGTCTGGCGCCAGCGTAACATCAGCAAGGCAGAGCTTCTGCTCTTCTGGCTGGTCTTTATCTTCCTGACCGCACTCATTGCAGGAGCATTCGGAGTATGACCATTATTGCGAAGATGTTCGCCGTTAGACACAAACCTACTAACAAGTACCTCGGTCTAGTTGGAGGTATCCAGACTAGGGGTGCGACCCAGATAGATCCCGTCGACCCCAAAGATCCCACCCAACAAATAAGACTGTTTGTAAATTTACAATCAGCTCGATGCGCCCTAACAGCTTACTGCTTAGGCGAGTTTCACTCCACACCTCCTAGGTGGGGCGACGGTGACGTCGACGGGGGTATTGAGGTCGAACACGTTGCATGGCGCAAGAAGTACGACTTCGAAGTCATACCTGTCACAATCAACACGAGGCCCCAAAAGACCTAAAGATTCCTGTTGATTAAATCGTTTGAATAACTTAATATAAATTTAACCTCTAACCATAAGGAGTAAGTCATGGACACTGTTGCCACTGCCATAGCTGCTGCAGAAGACGCGAACGAACGAGACCTTGAAGAAAGGGACATCCAAGGCAGGATTCTTCACATGCTTTCGGTCTATCCTCAGATCTCGCCGTCTATGCTGCAAATCAGTTTGAATCTGCCGGCACTGAAGTGGAAGCCGGCACTGGAGCATTTAATCCAGGACGAAGTAGTTCTCCGACACGTTGTCGTGATGAACACTCCGTCTGGGCGTATCCAGAACCACACCATCCTCCGCCTACATTCAACTGAATTGCGGCTCAACGAAGATGCAGCTGTCTGACCAAACAGCCGAAGACCTACGTCGGTCTGGACTGTTAGCGTCGGATATTGAAGCAAGGGAAGTAGGTACCTTAGAGCTTGCAGCCATCGGACTTCCGGCTGGAACCTCTGGGTATGTCATACCTTACTACGACCTCCAAGGCAAACCACGTCCATTCTACCGTATCCGTCTTTTCGGCCACCCTCGTAAATATATGCAACCGAAGAACACGTCTAACCACGTGTACTTCCCTAAAAACTTGCAATCCTCCTTGAACGACCACAAATTCGTCGTGGTGTGTGAGGGTGAGAAGAAAGCTGCAGCATGCACTAAAGTAGGAATTCCTGTGATCGCTTTAGGTGGCGTAGACTCCTGGAAGAATCGAACCCTGAGTCTACCTGCAGGCAGCGACCTTAGCAAATCCTACCAAGGTGGGGGTATCAATGTAAAACTACCCTCAGGCAGTCACGGCGTCGGAGAAGGGGGCTTAACCATTTATGCCCAAGGACTTAGTGACTTTATTGACTGGGCTGTTGCTTTGTCGCTTGAGTTGGTGATTGCCTTTGATACCGACGAGGAGGCCGGGCTGAAATTCGAGGTACAGAGGGCGGCAGCTGCATTAGCATTTGAATTGCGGTATAGCGGAGTAGCATTCAATCACATCCACCACATGAGGCTCCCGCCTTTGCTGGGCAAAAAGGACGAGAAGGTAGGACTAGATGATTTCTTGGTAGCTGAGGGTACAGCTGCCCTAAAGGAGTTAATAGCAGAAGTCATAGCTACAGGCAACTTCCCTCAACATCCCAACGTCCGTGAGTTTGTAGCCAGGAAGCTGCAGGATCCAAGACTAAGCAGGAAAGATAACCAGAACGTGTCAATGGCTATCCTCAGTGACCTAGATGCCAGAGGCAAGAGGCTTAGAAGTAGCGAAGAAGGGCAGATGTACTATTATGCCAGTGATACCCGCAGACTCGACCGCGTTGCTTTCAACAGCCATCAAAGAGGCCAGCTCCACGAAACACCTTTTGGACAAACTCTATATAAGCGATACGGACTTTCTGCAGCTGACGGTCGTACACTCACTTGGCTGGACGCCCAGTTCAACGGTGAAGATCCGGTTGAAGAAGTCTCTCCGCAGCGAGTTATTGCGCGTCCTAAATTGGATGAAGACATTGTTCGGTATCAGATCAACGACGGACAATACGCCAGAATCGACAAGGACGGAATTACGATACACGACAATGGCCACGAAGGCTTCTTGTTTGAAGCCGGAAGAGTAGATCCTATCGACGCTGGTGAGCTATTAACGGCAGTAGCTAGTCGCCGTGGTGGTGATCTGGAGAGTCTATGGGCCGAGGTTCTAAAGGACGTAAGATTAAGGGAAAGCACTAATGACCGTAACCGTCAACTACTCACCCTTCTATGCTACCTTTCCCCCTGGCTCAACAGGTGGCGGGGAATGCAGCTTCCGGTGGAGCTGGCTGTGGGAGAGGCGGGTAGTGGTAAGTCCTCACTATACGAGCATAGGCTGAACGTCGTTACAGGCATACCAGAGCTTCGCAACGCGCCGACAGACCTTCGAGATTGGCACGCGTCGATTGTCAGTACAGGTGGAATACACGTGATCGACAATGTACAGCTTGCGGATAAGAACTTGAAACAACGTATATCCGATGAGATCTGCAGGTTGATTACAGAACCCCATCCGCACATCGAACAGCGCAAACTGTATTCTAACGTTGAACTCCTCCGCATGCCCGTGAATACCACCTTCGCTATGACTGCAATTACACAACCATTCATGAATCCTGACCTTTTACAGCGGGCTATCATTGTTGCCCTAGACAAGCCTCTAAAAGGTGAGATTACCTATGATTCGGCTTGGGTGCCTAGGCAGATGGAAGAGCATGGAGGGAGAATTAACTGGGTTGCGCATCATCTGTTGGTCATTCAGCGTTTCTTTCAGCTAGTCGCGGAACGCTGGAGCAACAAGTATGAAGCAACACATAGGCTTATCAACTTCGAGCAGGCATTGATATTGATGGCTGAAGTATTTGGTGAGGAAGGCTGTGGTAGCTGGATACCTGAATACCTGACAAGTACGAGCAGCCGCAACATCTCAGATGCAGACTGGGCTCTGGAAGGTCTATGTGCCTTCAGTAAATCCATGGCCACCATGTACGGAGAGAGCCTATCCGGAAGGAGGTTCGGTGCTAGTGACATAGCTGCATGGGCTCAAGGCGATGAAGACTTCTCGGAGTGCTCACAGTTAATCAACAGCCGTAGGATAGGGCGCTACATTCAAACGCACAAGCAGTTAGTATCGCAGCTGGCAGGTCTACGCGACTCCGGTAAACAGAACAACAAATCCGTATACCGCATCGAACCCAAACCAACGGAGGACAAACCATGATTGAACTACGCTGGAGAACAATAGACCTGGGGCGCAGGATACTTGAATACCGATATCAGGCCAATACTAATATCCAAGCATCAATCTACGACCCTGACTTCTGGTCTGACTGGATTTCTACACCGCTTGTCGATATTGATGGCAACCCTACAAAGAATTGGAGAAACGATGACTGAAGATGGATGGCTGGAAAGATTCGTTGTCGAGAGCAACAAAATCGAAGGAATCATGCGAACAGCCGAAAGTGAGATGCAGGTCTGCAGAGACTTCCTGAAGCTGAACCTCATAGTCGTCAACGACATGGAAAGGTTCGTCCACCAAATCCAGCCAGATGCGGTTCTACGTAACAAGGTGGGACTTGATGTTAGAGTGGGAGCTTATGTTCCACCTCCTGGAGGTTTTGAGATTGAGAACAAACTTCATGCACTCTTAGCCCAAACGTTCCATCGGCCTAATCCTTACCAAACCCACATCGACTATGAGAACCTACATCCATTCACCGATGGCAATGGTCGATCAGGAAGGGTGCTCTGGTTGTGGATGATGCTACGAGGAGACAGTCTTAATGCAGAGTCGGCTAAGACATTGGGCTTCCTGCATACATTCTATTACCAGACACTACGAGCAGCCGACGAGAGGAGATAATGCCAGATGATAACACCTGCAAGTAAAAATTGGATAGGCGACAACAGAGACTATCGTAAGCCTATCAAACTTGTTCGACAGGCTAAGGGTGGGCACTCTGAAGTCTTCATGAGTGTCTACCGAGGCCATAGGATCAAAGCTGTAAGCTGGCCTAAGGGTCGTGCAATCAATGAACGCCGCATCCGTGAAAAGGAGGAGAGGGATCAAAGACCCTAAATTAATTCCAAAGGGACAGTTGAAAGGTCCCCGAAAAGATTATATAATTCGAAGTAGCATCCGAGCTGAAGATGCTATCAACTTAACCAAACCCCTCATGGAGGACAAACTACTATGGCTAAAAAAGAAGATGCTTCGAATGCCGCTGATGAAGCTCCTGCCACTGATACCCGCTACATCATGATCAAAGATCCGGCTACCGGCGCCGAGGTCAAACGAGTCGACTGGATCCGGGAAGTCTTCCAGAAGGTCGGCGGCGAGTATTACGGCACACGCGGCGCCATCGCCAAGAAGCTGACCGAGATCCAAGGCAAGAAGGTCCCTTACCAGATCGTCTTCGCCGCGACCAAGGATCTGAAGCACATCAAGCGGCCTGAGCCGGCGGCTGAAGCTGAAACTGCAGCGGCCGAGTAACCCTTCTCTCCTCTAGGGGCAACCCCAAACCCCAGACGCAGCCCCTGGCAACTTGCTCCGGATCGCTATAACAGGCTTTCCGGAGCTTTTTCTTATGGAGGTTTTTATGCCTAAGACGACCAGCACCCTCAAAATACTCACATCCCACGACGGCTACACCATAGCCGCCAAAATCGACAAGCTCTTTAGCGAAACCGAAACTGCCTACGACATCACAGCCGAGTTGAATCAGGCAGGCTACGATGCCTTACTACGCACTGTCGAGACTACTATCCGCATAATGCGCAAGATGCAGCCCAAACCTCGCGGCAACGTAAAGAGGCTGCTACCGTGATGGCGCCTTCCTTTGATGAGCTTACCAAAATGAGCCGCCTGCAACGCAACAACGAGCCCTTCACCGGGACGCTCCTTTGTTTCGATCCCGGCGAGACAACGGGCTTCGCTGTATTCAAAGGTGACACCCTTGACGAAGCTGAACAGATGCGCACCAAAGACCTCGTCGATAGTGCTATACTAATAGACGGCCTAATCAACAAGAGGTTGATGGGAAACGTTCGGGTCGTAATTGAGGACTATCGGGTATATAGCTGGAAGACTGAATCCCACGCCTGGGAGAATCTACATACAGCCAAGTTGATAGGGGTAATAGTTGCCTGCTGTGGACTTCATGGTGTTCCCTATCATATGCAGATGGCTCAGCAGACTAAGGGGTTCTGCACAGACAGCAAGCTCAAACAGTGGGGCATGTACCAAGTAGGTAAGTCCCACGCCAGGGACGCAATACGACATGGTTGCTACTACCTACTCTTCGGTAAGTAAAAAACACAAAGATCATAAAATACATGTTGACAAATATGAATTTATGTTTTACATTTATGTTATTATGAAATTGAAAAGGAATTGTATGTCATGGTAAACCTTGTAAAAGTCGATCCTACCCTTGTGGGTACCGCTGCAAGGCATTCACGTCGAGGTCGGGTCAGTTACCCTATCATCAAGCAGTTCTTGGAGATGGAGTATCCTGTGGTCAAGCTTGATCCCAGTTCGATTGACAAGAACCCAGCCTATCTGAGAGCCGTACTGGCTGCCTACGTCAAATCCCACGATCTACCTGTGAAGATCTTCGCCTATGAAGGTGACTTGCACCTTCTCCGGTTGGATATGGATGACGACGGCAAGGTCGATCCTGATTGGACTCCTGAAAAGGAGGTTGCTACCGAAGGTGCTGGAGGGCACGAACGCGATTTGGAACCTGTCGCCATCAATGCAGCCGAGGTCGCAAGCCGTGCTAAGGATGAAGCCAAAAGGAGCACCAAGTAGGCATGCCAATGCGCCAATTGGTAATATGCGCTCGAAGGTATAACGGGCACGAACTTTGGACTCTGCTTGGCAAACTGCAAGAAAGCCAGGTAGAGTTCGAAGTTGTGTCCACGGACCTCCTGATAAAGGACGAGCTCACCTTCCGCCCTAATACCGTCGAGCGCACAGTATGGGACGTCATGGAGGGCGAGGTTGAAGACTTCGACGGCATCAGCATTGTATCTGGGAATATGGCAGATACGGAGGAGTATTGGGATAATGCTCACGTCTTAAGTCTGCTAAAGGTCTTTAAGAAGGAAAAGAAAGTCATCTCCGCTGTCTGCTGCTCCGTACCTACACTTGCAGGAATTTGTAAGGGCACAAAGGTGTCGTTCTTTCCTTTAATCCGCAGTAGGGATAGATTACTACGCGGAGGGGCTTTGTTGCAAACAGTGTCCCTGACTACAGACTACGACCACCTAACTACAACGGCCGAAAATCAGATGCTGTCGTTTGCTTGGGCAGAGTCGATCGTTTGTCTCCTGAAGGGTGAGAAGAGCCCTCACGAATTCGTATCTTCAGGGTACGAGTTGAATTTCCGAGGGAAAACTCCCAGAAAGCTAAAGCCTGATGTTGAGAAGGCCCTTACACGTTACAGGCCAACACCAGCGATGGTCAAGAGTCAAAAAGGTCAAGCAAAAAAAGACATACAATAATTTGGACACTTGATTTTGAAAGGACAATATGTTATAATAAAAAATAATTAAATAGTGCCGGGAAACCCTGAGCTAACAGAAGGATTACCTATGGCTAAACGTGAAAACATGAAGCTCGTCGAAAAGGTCATGACCGATACAGGAGCCAGCGAGAATGCTGTTCTCAAAGTTGTTGGTGCCCTGAAGGAAATGGACGACGGCGATGTGAACACCCTCCTCGACAGGAAACCCAAGGCCCAAGCGGCTACAAAAAAGGAGTTCAGGACTTCGGAGTCTGCCTCGGATGGCCTCCCGGGCGAATCCGCGACGGAGTAGGGGATTTTATTCTGGCGCGGATAGACTCCGATAGGGCGGTGCGGGTGCTATAGTGGTTTCGTTGGTTGCCATAAGCTCCGCACCGTCCACTTTATAACTAGAATTCGGTAGGAGCAGACGCTAGTGGGAAGGCGGATGAGCAAAACTCGCACGTGCCTAGGTAGCTACTAGGAGCGAGACTTGTATTCATAAACGGAGTGGCGGGAGGTAGTAGGTTAGCGCCGAAACTGAGGTGTCCACACCGGCCGGAGTTTTTTTAAGTGAGAGACCAATGTCTAGGAAGAATTTTATAAAAGGACCAGCCAGTGAAAGATGGCTGCCTAGGGACGAAGTGGAAGCAGTCTATGTGGAGAAAAGACATAAAGCCATAAAGAGGAATACTAAGAGGGCTGCCAAGAAACAAAAACGGGAGGATCTTTTGGCTCTAAAAAGCTACAAGTAAAGACATGGAAACCGACTCCAAGAAGAAGCGCCCTAAGAAGCTCCACTTCGGCCTCGGAGCAAAGGTAGGCCATTTTACTCTCCTACGACGAATCCGTCGATCCAAAGAGCTAAGTGCTAACCTTACACGTCGTTGGAATGTCCGTTGTGTTTGCGGCAAAGAACTCATTGTGCCTGAATACTATATGAAAAGGCACCCCAATCCGAAAGAGCATTGCGGTTGTCTGGCCATAACCAACAAGACCAAGTTCAATCAGGAATATCGGATATGGTTGATGATGCACCAACGCTGCTATAACGAACAGCACGTTGCCTATCATCACTATGGAGGTCGTGGAATTATGATCTGCGATCGCTGGAACCGATACGTAAGCGGGGACCAGGGCTTTGAGGACTTCCTGAAAGACGTAGGACCCAGACCGCCACAGAAGAGTCGTGCAGAGAGGTTCTGGACCATCGATCGGATCGAAGTTGATGGCAACTACGAGCCAGAAAATGTTCGATGGGCTACTCCCGCTCAGCAGGCCGAGAACAAGAGGAAAAGCCGATGAAAGACCTACCCGACAGCTTAGCACCCAACAGTCTAGAGTTGATGCCGCTGCCAGACGAAGTCCGTCTAGGCGAGGCCAAAAGGTTCTTTGAGAATGGCTCAATCATGAAGGGCGTCCGAGAGGCACTTCAAAGAGATGATCCGACAGGCAAGATCAAGATCCGGTTCATAATAACGAGCACTACAGGTGAGGAGGAGGCTCCTGATTCGATGCCAATAGGAGCGTTCCGGATCCTAGTCAAGGCTAAAAAAGGGCACATGGACATCAGCTTTGGTGAGGGAGGAATACCAGTGGAGCTACGCGAACCCGTTTAACCAACGCAACCAACCATGGAGGACACCATGAAAAAGAAGCTCAAGAAACCCGAAGTCAAACGCGTTGACGCTTTTCGGTCAATTGATGGTGCGCTCTTCGTAACTTTCGAAGAGGCTGCTATGGCCAACAGACAGGCTATTATCGAACACGAGCTCAAGCAGTTTGTAGCTGATAATGGCGAGTATACAATGGACCTAGATGACCCTTGTGTAACCGCCGAATGCCTATTCAACCACAAAGACGAGATCCTGAAGATTCTAGTTGGACCAGAGACCGAGGAGGATGAATGATGCCAAGTAAGTCACTCTACGTACACAAGACTTCCCCAGATGAAGGCTGTGTAGTCAAGCACCATCTGAGCAAGTTCGACGCGGACTTGAACTTCCAGATCGAGTACACCCTTACCAAAAGTCCCAACGGATGGATTTGTACGTGCCCTGCAAGAACAATGGTTTGCAGACACGTCCGAATGCTTGGTATCTTCGCCAACGCTGAAGCAGGCAACGACGAGCTGTACAACAAAGGTGTTGATCTATTTGGGGCGAGTCACTCCTTGATGCTCTCATACGACGGCAAACTCTTCGACTGGGTTAAGGGTGCCAAATTGACTGAACCTCCAGAGGCTGCATGATGGGTCTGCCCAACAAGACTACTACCTTTGTACACAACGGTGTTTTGTACTACAGGGTCCATTGGTGGGCTAGCAAAGGCTACTCCACCAAAACCTTTGAGGACAAGGCTTCAGCAATGCTCCTAGCCGAGCAGCTATCTACAGGGAAGAGTGAATAGCCATGACTAACCTTAAACCAATGCTTGCAGGCAAGTTCAAAGCCGAGAAGGTGGAGGCACAACTGCCTGTATATCTTCAGCCCAAACTCGACGGCATCCGGTGTCTCATTGTGAATGGTGTTCCTCTCAGCCGAACACTGAAGGTTATCCCTAACAGGTACATACAGGAGCAAGTAGCTAAGTATGGACAATACCTAGAGGGGTTTGACGGCGAGCTGATTGTTGGGCCTCCTACAGCCAAGGACGCCTACAGACGCACGAATTCAGCTGTGATGTCACATGATGGAGAGCCGGAATTTATCCTCCACGTCTTTGACCTCTGGAATCTGACGGATGTCCCTTTCGTTGATCGAGCCCTTGAGATGGGTACCTACATTCACCTGTGGAACAAGGAAGAGTTTCCTCGGATACCCTGGCTAACGTTCGTAGAGCTCAAACTGTGTGATACCATGGACGAGATCCTCGACTACGAAAGGGGCCTCCTAGAGCTTGGGCATGAAGGTGCCATAATCCGAGGACCTAATACCACTTACAAGTTTGGACGGGCGACAGCCAATCAAGGCCAGTTGATCAAGTTGAAACGGTTTATAGATGCCGAAGCTACCGTGATAGGCTTCGAGGAGCTCATGCACAACGCCAACGAAGCGACAACGGATAACCTTGGTCATACAGTACACAGCAGTCACAAATCCAACATGATACCAATGGGCACCTTAGGTGCTTTAGTCTGCTGCGTGCCTATCCCTGGAAACCAGGATGGAGAAACTTGGGACTTCAAGATAGGTACTGGCTTCGAGGCTCAAGAGCGCCAGGATATTTGGGACAACCGAGACAATCTCCTCGCCTACACAGTCAAGTTCAAGTACTTCGGTGGTGGGATCAAGGATGCACCCCGCTTCCCAGTCTTTCTAGGCTGGCGCACACAAGAGGACATGCAGTGACTAACGTACCTAACAAGTCTCCTACAGGTAGACTACCTCCACAGCCGAACATTCAAAACATTCCTATCCGCACAAAGGAGGGTAATCGACTGCGAGATACTTTGATTCGATGGATAGACCGAAGAAGCCCAGCTAATGAGCTTGATCAACTCCACGACGAAGAGTTCGAAGGGCATCCATGATCCCTAACCAACGTAGCATTGACGAGCCTCTTTGGCCCTATCAGGAGAAGTCTGTCCAATACATCACCGGAGGCATATCAGGACGCCCTGATGAGTCGGTAAAGGTAGCTATATATGCCTCCAAAGTTGGACGTGCGATCCTATACATAGATGCAGGACTAGGCAAGTCTAGGATCGCTATGGAAGCTTGTATGAGGCTCTGCCCAGAGCATAAGATCCTGGTTGTATGCTCCAAGAAAGCCCTGAACACTTGGAGACGTGAGTGGCCCAAATGGACAACTCTACCTTTGTCTCAACTAGTAATCATTGAGGGCTCCCCTGCTAAGCGAAAGAAGCTTTGGGCATCACCAGCTCAGGTATTCGTAATCACCTATCAGTCAGGAATGAGGGACTACGAGCACTTCCG
>SDBT01016175.1_pt1 | contig 11823 bp, 15 predicted proteins | sample 2277101 | NCBI WGS metagenome assembly SDBT01 (sample SAMN10404973, study PRJNA504765) | marine sediment metagenome | isolation source: marine sediment core GS10_PC15, 103 cmbsf | place: Arctic Ocean: Southern Knipovich Ridge | collected 2010
CTTGTGAAAGCATTGGTGTCAAAACATCCATCGTTGCTTGTGAAATTACGACCACTCATGAAGGTTGCAAGAGTGTGAGGAGGATACTATGAAATGGGGAGTTGTCTGCAGATCAGATACGAAAAAATCTCTCTCACTTGCAGAGACAGTCATAGAGTTTCTACAGGAAGATGGAGATGTTTATGCTGAAGAACATCTCGCAAAATCCATAGAGATAAAAGGACATCGTTTAAAAGAGATAAATAAAAAAGCAGATATGATCGTAACAATCGGTGGCGATGGAACAATTCTTAGAGCAGTTACAGAAATTGAAAAACCTGTTTTTGCAATAAACTCAGGTGGCATGGGATTTCTATCAGAAGTTGAATCAAAATATGCAATAGGTGGACTGAAACAAGTTATCGACGGGGAATATAATGTTGTGGAGCGATCAAAATTAAAGATAACACTTGACGGTAAACGGCTTCCTGATGCATTAAACGAAGTGACAGTACAGACAGATCGGATTGCTAAAATTCTCTATTTAAAATTGTTTGTTGATGAAGAACTCATTGAAACAATGGGAGCAGATGGCGTTATCATAGCAACACCTACAGGATCAACAAGTTATGCACTAAGCGTCGGGGGGCCTATTATGGACCCGGCCGTGGATGCTATGGTGATTGCGCCGCTTGCGCCTTTTAAACTTTCTGCGCGCCCATGGATTGTCCCTATGAAGAGAAAAGTTGGAATAATGCTTCTTGCAAAAAGTAAGGAATCAAAACTAGTTATTGATGGTAGCTTTGCAACAGCAGTAACTCAAGAAAGCGATATCGTCATCACTGGTTCTGAGAAAAAAGCACGATTTGTCAGATTTGGTGAAACTTTTTATCAGATGGTTCGTTTAAAGTTAATGAGATAAACTATGGGTTTTTTCAGTCATAAGAAAAAAACAGAGTATACGCCGACATCATGGAAGATTAAAAGAGAATGTCTTTTCCTTATTTTTGAATGCGCAAAATCAAACTTTCCTAACGAGTTTGGTGGCCTACTACGAGTTGATGACAAAAGTAAAGACACAATTATTGAAGTTGTTATTCTACCCGGAACTGTTTCGGGTGATTCTCATGCAATCTTTCAGATGCATATGCGTCCCATAGATTTCTCAATTATTGGTACGGTTCATAGCCATCCGTCTCCTTTTGCACAACCATCAGATGCTGATCTACATCTCTTTGGAAAATATGGGAAGATACATATTATCGCTGCCAGCCCATTTATTGAATCTTCGTGGAGAGCGTTTGATTATTCAGGAAAAGAAGTGGATATAACAGTCGTTTGAAAAACATATGTTGTTTGTGCTTGTTGTCTCTGTACTTCAAAGAAAAAAAGAAGGTTTTTTGAAATCACCCATCATATAATTTTCTATTGTATATTGATACTTCCGTGGCAAAAACCAGAGATATGAACAATGTTGCCAAGCAGTCCCTTCTCAGATATTTTTATAAATATGCCGTTTCGGAAACTCACTGTTTTAAGCCTCACAACGCCTCTGTGCACTCCTTGAGGAGTGATTTCGAAGTAATGAAGATTTATCGCACGAGCATTGATTCTACTGCCATCTTCTCTAGGGTTAAACACCAACCCTCTAAGCCAAACCCAACCAAAAAGGCCAGTTGGCTCTTCATCTTCTATATCTATTACGTCTACTGTTTCTTGTGTCTCTTTTACAATCTGCAGACTATCATCCGATATATCTACAGGTATACTTGTTGCACTAGATATCAACATTCCAACAACAGCTACAGCCATTGCTACCAAAATTGTCTTCTTCATATTTATTCCACCTACCATTTATATAAAATTGTAACAAACTGTATGATATAAAGTTTTTTGAGATTTATTTCAATATAAGGTCATATTTAATAGACTTAACCTGCCTAGCATGCATCAGACACACATAACTAAACTTATCAATCCATCAAAAAAGATTTTATATACAATTAGCCCTATCAAAGATGGAGAGAGATGGATATTTCACCTGTAGATGTATTGATTTTTGCAGCTCTTGCACCACTACTCGGTGTTCTATTATTTTGGTTTATCCAACTACTCTCTATCGAGAGCTACAAATACTATCTCTCAAAAATAAAACGCAAACACATGCCACTCTGTAGATTCACCAACTTTACAGGAATCCTCTTTCAAACAATATGTCACGCACTAGGATACACAGCAACAATGAGCGGTATATCACATTTCCATGTAAACATTCACTATGGAAAAGTAAAACCAAAAAAAGAAAAAAAAGGAATATTTGAATGGATATCAAACTCATTTCTGTTTATTGGACCTTTCTTCCTACCAGCATCTCTCTTGCTTCTCTGCCTCATCTTTCTACTCAACAACACATCATTTAACATCTCCACAGGTACCTACTACTCATTTGCCTCAGGAATACAGACATTTGGCACAAACCTCTACCGATTTTCAGAAGGATTCTTCTCATTCCTGTCAAGTATCGATCTCGCACACCCCGGGCATCTTGGTTTTCTCATACTCCTCATCTTCCTAGGACTGGGAATCCGGCCCAGCTATATCGGTGAAGACAAACGAAGAAAAGTCGACATGATCTATGACCTTGCAAATATTAAATCCCACATATTTCAAAAACCACTCTATCTCATTTTATTGTTTTTGTTCGCCTATGTTTTCTTCTACGTCTCCTTTCTTTTAAATCAAAACTGGTATATGGCACTCTTTTCAATCTTTGGGTGGCTCTCCATTATTGCTATTGTCTCACTTTTTATTGCCCATATGATAGTGTTTTTAATAAGAACAACAGATGAAATACCAGGACGATGGAAATTTCTACCTTACATGATACTTCCAACATCATACATATTCATACGACTCGTCTTCTTTTTTTATCCTGCAAACTTTGACAAAACAGCATCAGTATTAATAATGATTTTTTCTACCATTGTAGTTACATTTCTTTTGTTATACTACAAGACCAATAAATTTAAAACCAAAACAAAGATGAAACAAATGAAGGTAGAGGATGGACCAAGAAGAATCATTAAAAAATGAACACGTAGAAAGAGTGCTATCACCACACCCGCTCTCATTTATGAAACTCCAATCCCTATGTATATTTCTGATAGTGTGGGGAGTGTTAGTGCTGTGGTTGGTTAACTTTTCGGAGTATACTGATGTGTTTAAGGAATGGTATATGGTGGTAGTGGTTTGGGGCCTCGTATTATTGTTGGTTGGTGTTATCGCCTCACTAATTACCATCCGATGGAGTATTTTTTTCCTATATCTCGGTATTGTTGCCGGCGGCATCGGATTAATGGCAGCATTAGGATGGTTAGATGCTGCAAAGCTCTTCATCCCTATTTGGAGCGTATGCATGTCTATTCTCGGTTTTTTACTAGTTGAATGGTATCGCAGATCCCACAAATACATCATTTCAAACCTTCGAATTGTCTTCAGCGGAGGCATCTTTACAAAAAGAGAAAGAACACTCAGATACGACAAAATATCAGACATTAATTCAGAACAAGGAATCCTCGGGCAAATCTTTGGGTTTGGAACAATCATTCCCATCAGCCAATCTGGTTTTGGACTTGGAGCAGATCAATCATTTGCCGCAGGTGGAATACAAATAGGAGAAAAAAAAGCAAAGTTTTTTGGACTGGTTGGCGGCGGAAGAGAAGTACAAACACCCCGAACGAGAAGTTACTATGAACTACATGGCGTACATCCCTATAAAGAAATAAAAAAACTAGTTGAAAGCGCCGTACAAGAAAGTGTCATTACTCCCTATCAACAAGAACAAGTTGTTCTTCAGAAAGAAAATGTTGAACAACAAAAAGAACAAATCGATGTACAAAAACAAATGCGAGATCTGCTAAAAAAACAAACGGGATCAAAAGACGATCAAGAAGAAGAGAACGTTAAGAAGTAGATAGTTTTATAAAAAAAGATTTCTTCCTAGAAAACGATGGTCCCTAAAAAGGTATTTTTTACAAAAGGAGTTGGACGACATAAACATGAACTGCAATCATTCGAGTTAGCGTTGCGTGATGCGGGTATTGAAAAATGCAATCTTGTTAGTGTCTCCAGTATTGTTCCACCTAACTGTAAAATAATTACACGAGGAAAAGGAACAACTCTTCTTAAACCAGGTCAGATAACATACTGTGTTATGTCTCGAAACAGTACAAATGAGGCGAACAGATTATTGGGAGCAGCAATAGGTGTCGCAACACCAAAGGACAGAAAAACATATGGATATATTTCTGAACACCATAGCTTTGGAGAATCAAATAAAATAATCGCAGATCACGCCGAAGATCTCGCAGCAACAATGCTTGCTATGACATTAGGACTGGCTTTTGATCCTGATAAAGCATGGGACGAGCGGAAACAAGAATATAAAATGAGTGGAAGGTTTGTTCGAACTCAGAGTGTCGCACAAACAGCAAAAGGAGAAAAAAACGGATTGTGGACAACGGTTATTGCTACAGCAGTATTCTTAGAAGAATAAAGACATTTGATAGAAACTCCTATTTGCTTATATTAATTTAGGAAAAGTAATATCGAATCTTTTAAAAAGACTTTATATGTAAGCCCTCGTTAACAATATCATGCTTAACGGAGAGATACAATTGATCGAAGAATTTGTAAAATGGTTTGAAGAATTACGTATTGAAGATGTACCATCCGTTGGTGGGAAAAATGCATCACTTGGAGAAATGATTAGAACACTAGGTGAAAAAGGCGTAAACGTTCCATCTGGTTTTGCAATCACAGCTTATGCCTATAAATACACGATTGAAAAAGCAGGCGTTGACGTAAAAATCAAAAAAATTCTTTCAGATCTCAACACACATGATGTTAACAACCTTGCAGAACGAGGCAAAAAAATTAGAGAGTTGATAAAGAAGACGCCGCTGCCTCCAGAGCTAGAGGAAGCAATTCGTCGAGAATACAAAAATATGGAGAAACGATATGGAGAAAACGTTGATGTTGCAGTACGAAGCAGTGCCACAGCAGAAGATTTACCTGACGCAAGCTTTGCTGGACAACAGGAGACATATTTAAACGTCAGAGGAGAAACGCAATTACTGGAGAAAGTACGCGATTGTTTTGCTTCATTATTTACTAACAGAGCGATTTCATATCGTACCGATAAAGGCTTTGATCATTTCAGTGTCTATCTATCGGTTGGTGTGCAAAAAATGGTACGTTCTGATCTTGCCTCATCTGGAGTTATGTTTTCAATTGACACAGAAAGTGGATTTAAAGATGTAGTGTATTTAACAGGAGCCTATGGCCTTGGCGAAAATGTCGTTCAAGGCGCTGTAAATCCAGACCAGTTTTATATATTCAAACCAACCCTTCATCCCGGCTTTAGACCCATTCTTGAGAAAAAACTTGGTTCAAAAGAAAAGAGAATGATCTATAGTGAAGGCGGCGTAACTCAACAAAAGGTCAGTGAAGAAGATAAAAATAAATTTGTTATTAGTGATGATGAGGTTTTAAAGCTAGCATACTGGGCACAAGTCATAGAAGAACACTATCAAAAACCAATGGATATCGAATGGGCAAAAGATGGGCAAACTGGTGATCTCTATATTGTCCAAGCAAGACCTGAAACAGTACACTCCCAAAAAGATGCTGCAGTATTACAAACATATGTCCTTGAAGAAAAAGGAACGCAGATTGCTGAAGGAGAAGCAGTAGGCAGTAAAATCGGCCAAGGAGAAGTCAACGTCATAGAAAATGCAAAAGACATTAGTAAATTCAAGAAAGGGCAAGCGCTTGTTACCGACATGACAGATCCCGACTGGGAACCCATTATGAAGATAGCTGGAGCAATTGTGACAAACAGAGGAGGTAGAACATGCCATGCAGCAATCATCTCCCGTGAGCTGGGCATCCCTTGCGTTATTGGCACTGGAGACGGTACCTCAAAAATTTCAAGTGGCACCCAAATAACAATTGACTGTTCAGAAGGCATCGGTAAGATATATGAGGGTTTACTTAAATTCAGAGTTGATGAAATCAAGCTTGATAGCCTTCCAGATACCAAAACAAAAATCATGATGAACGTCGGTGTTCCTGAAAAAGCATTCCAACAATGCCAAATACCTAATGACGGCGTAGGTCTTGCACGAGAGGAATTCATCATCAACTCATATATCGGCATTCACCCACTAGCACTTCTTGAATATGAACAACTAAAAGAAAAAGCAAAATCCGATCCTAAAATTGCAAAAGTTATCAAAAAAATCGATGAAAAAAGCGTCGGATATGAAAACAAAGTAGACTTCTTCGTTGACACTCTTGCACGAGGCATTGCAAAGATTGCTGCAGGGTTTTATCCAAACGACGTAATTGTCCGTATGTCTGATTTCAAAACAAACGAATACGCAAATCTTATCGGCGGATATCTCTACGAACCAGAAGAACACAATCCAATGATAGGCTGGAGAGGCGCATCAAGATATTATGATAAGAAATTCAAACCAGCATATGAACTTGAATGCAGAGCCATTAAAAAAGTAAGAAATGAAATGGGACTTACAAACGTTATACCCATGATTCCATTCTGTAGAACACCTGAAGAAGGGCGAAAAGTCATTAAGATAATGAACGAGTTTGGACTGAAACAAGGAGAAAACGGCCTTCAAGTATATGTAATGTGTGAGATTCCATCAAATGTTATTGTAGCAGATCAATTCGCAGACATTTTCGATGGCTTCAGCATCGGGTCAAATGATCTCACCCAACTTACACTTGGCCTTGACCGAGATTCTGATCTTGTCGCCCATATCTTTGATGAAAGAAACGATGCAGTAAAACGCCTTGTCAAACAAGTAATTGAAACAGCACATAGCCATGAACCGAGAAGAAAAGTCGGTATCTGCGGACAAGCACCATCCGATTTCCCTGAGTTTGCAGAATTTCTCGTCGAATGCGGCATCGACAGCATCTCACTTAACCCAGACACCGTTATTAAGACAAGATTGACGATTGCTGAGACAGAAAAAAGACTTGGAAGATAAAAATACTTAAACAATTCTTCCTTTTTTTATTTATATTTACTGAAAAGTTTTTTATTAGTGATACGGGTTTGTGGGCATATGAAGATTATTCCGCTTATTTATTTTCAAAAAAGAAAAATATATGCAGAAAAAAATGGCGATATGTTATCTCTTAAAGAGCTGTTTACATGTATTGATAAAGATGCAGACCTCTATATTTATGATAAAGATGGCGTAGATAAAGACAAACCGAATCTTTGCACCTACCCAAAAATAGCTGAGCATTGCAAAATTTGGGTTGACTGGGGACCGCGGACACTTGGCGATGTTGTTGATGCGGTCATGGCGGGTGCAACAAGCATAACTCTGAGAGGGAATCTGTGGCCGAAATTAGAGATTTCCGGCATTAAAGAAATGACAGAAAGCAATATTTACGAGATGATTGATCCTCAAAATATTACAGATAAAACGTCTTTTTTTCCATCATCGTCTGATGTCGATGGTTATGTTGTATCTTCATACAAAGACAAATTTAAAAGAAATTTTATTTATGATGAGGCAATCAAAAATATAATCAAGAGATTTAATGTAACAATCATAGAATCTGACGAGGCTTTTTTTTCTTACTGGAAAAACATTGGAATATCAACATTATTGATAGAACTAAACACTTGGAAAAAGGTGAAACATCGTGAATTCTGAAGCCCACATCATCATTTCATTTCTGTTCAAACGAAGCGGAAAAGACAAGTTAACAGAACCTGAAATCTATCTCCCGCTCTCTCTTGAGCTTGGTTGGTTTTCTGCAAAAGAGGCAAAAGGGTTTGTAGCCTATGCATTACAACAAAAACTCCTGGAAAAAAAGGATGGTTTATTGACTCCGAGTTTTGATGTTGAAAAAATTACGGTTCCCGTTGGGTTTTTGCCAACAGAAAAATCTTTTGCAATAGAAAAAACTGAACTAAAAGAAGAGGAGCAAAACAGTATAGATGTTATTGTGAAACAAATTGTTGAAAAAACAGGTAAAGAACCGAAAGATGTTTTTGAAGAGATTAAACAGGCTGAGACAGAAAAAAACATCCTTCCCGAGGTTGCTGTGTTGTTGGTTGCAAAAGAACATGATGTTGCTGTGAACGGATATTTTTCTTCTGTTGAAAAGGCAATATTTAAAGAAAATGAAGAATAATTGGAATTAATAATAGCCCCATGCAATGGCTTCTTCTCACACCCCAAAAAACTGGTAGAAAACCAAGACATGTCGCAGAGGCAAGAATGAAAAGACCCATAAATCCAGTGAATAAAAAGACAAGTATTGCAATCATCGCAATGGTAAGCGTCACAATGAGCGAATAGGGCGCATCTGCAAACTTTCTAGCAAATAGTTTCCCTACAGAAAGCGTTAAAAAATATGAAAGGGAGCCAGCGAATATGAGAAATATGAGAAGATAAATGAGAGTGGTTGGAATCATTAAAGCAGTCCACTCCTCAACAGAAATAAGTTCATTAATCGCAAGTGCCGCCCCACTACGTGGTCGCAGGATAATAAATAATACGATGATGACAGAAAAAGCACTTGCTGTATTAACTGAGGAGAGGGTTACTATCGTTTGTTCGTTTCCTGATCCTTCTCGTGCATTCATCGCAAGAATTGTCCCTGTCGCAGACGTGATACCAGGGATGATTGAGACAAGAATTCCAGCGAGACTCCCAGTAATTATTGAAAGAATTGAGGATTTTTTTTCGTCTGCAGTAAGAATCAGTTTTTCGATTTTTTGTTTAGGAATCACGGGCTTTGTCATCAGTGAATTAAGAAGTGTCGGCATTCCAAATAGTCCTGCAAGTGCGGGAAACAACACAGGAGCATCTAGTCCGATTGGTGAGTCAAGAGCGAAATCAAGAATCACAAGACCAAAAACACCTGAGAGGAAAAACACAAATGTTGCAAACAACATTCCTGAAACTGCAGGTCGCATCCCTTTGGAACCGAAATCATCAATTTTTGCTTTTTCTGTTGCAAGCATAAGAATCGATATTGCAATAAGCACCCAAACCATGATTTCTTGCAGGGTTGAATAGAAAAATAAGGGCGAACCGATGATGAATCGAATGAGAAAGAAGATAAAGATGCAAACAACAATTGCCCCATAGCTTCCAAGGGCCGAGAGTGCAACTGCTTTATAGCCGTTTCCTTCGAGCAGCAGCCCATGTGCAGGGAGAACAGAAAGCGCGGTATCTTCATCTGGTGCACCGATGACAGTAGTTCCGAATGCAAAAAAACGAGAAAGAACGAGCATTCAACAGGAGAGAAATAGGCAAAAGACCTAATCTGTTTTTAACGATTTAGAAGGTGCAAATATGAGAAAGAAAGAAGAATCAGGTGATAAAGTGCACAAAATGGAAGAAAACAATAAATTAGAGGCAAGTGATACAGAGAACGAGAAGGAAGAAAATATGACTACAACAAGAAAGAAGAAAACTGTTTTCAAGAAGACGGACATGTGTGAGATGTTATTGGATCTTTATAGGGTTGCTACAGCAGAATGTCGTGGTATTGGTTCGGCGAAAGCACAACTAATTTCTTCAACTCTTTTTGCTATGGCTGTTTTGTTGACATTTTCTACATTCATTTATTATTTAGCGAAGGATGGTCTTTTATGGGATGTAAACATTGTTGTATTTGTTGTGTTTCTTGCTTTGATGATTTTCGGGTTGTTTTTTGTCTTCGGCGCATATTTTTTGTTTTTGCATAGGGTTCAACGGACTCATGCTTTTACAGCGGCAATTATTGAAATATTATTACGTGAAGTTGTCTTAGGCGAAAAAAATGAGGAGGAACTTAGAGATGAAATTCTTGACAAGTTTCCATATCTGAGGGTTGTTGATAAGATGAAACTAAAAAAAAGTAGATGGTTTAAACGTTTAATGAAGTGGCAGGGCGGGGAGGAATTTTTAAATAGATAGATATTTAACTTGTAATAAGCCTAAGTCTTTTGCATTAATCTAAAACTCTGATTACCATTCTCCTTGTTTAGGTATCAGCCTAAAAGTAGGTTCCGCCCGCATTGGGTCATCGATCCAGTCATCAATAGAGCGTTGTATTAACCGTCTACTTCTCCAGTATTTGGCATGTTTCCCTTTGTATTTCTCAAGTAAGTTCCTTTGATCTTTCTTAGATACTTTTACTCCGAGTAGATAAGCCATCTCCTCAATCGCATGATAACTAATTACTCTGTCTTGTTTTTCTCTGAAAAACGCCTCGATGGTTACTTCTTCCCGTCCCTGCAGGTAGAAGAAGGTTTTACCCCTGTATCTAGCGGACATGATCATCGGGAAGTGTCTCTGAAGGTTACGGACAGTTGATACTACGAAATCAGATATAAGATAACCTTCACTCATTAGCCGGTTGATGAGTTTGATGCCGTTCTGCCTGACGATATGGTTCCCTTGTGACCGGTGCCCTTCTATCTCTACATCTCTAGTAAAATTGTACACCGTTCCAATATTTAGACCATACATCTGTGCTGCTTCAGCCTTAGTATAACCTTCTTTGATTGCCTTGACAACCTTATTCTTAACATCTACAGGAAGGGCTCTTGATTGATATGCATATTTTGCTCTCCTATAGATAACAGATATGTGAACGCCGTATTTTTTAGCAAGATCTCTTGGCTTATGCCCTTCTTGTAGTAGTTTCTGGATGTTTTTAATCTGTTTATTTGTTAGTTTTCTTTTCGTCATGATTGAAAAATCGAAACAGGTTGTATAAAAAAGTATTGAAAATGGGTGTTTTTGTTAGTTGTAGTATAAGAAAAATATAGATTAAAAAGAAAAAAGATGGGAGGTTTTTTATTCCTCAATTTTTTCTTCAGTTGTGGCAGTATTTGCATAACGTTTAACTGCGTCTATTCCATTGGTGCAGTTATCTTTTGTTGTGTACCCTTGGCTCTGTGTAATTATTTCGTTATTTGGGGCAACTAAATGAAAATACCACAAACCATCTTTTTTCGATTCCCAATATTCAAATTTCTCAGTCATTTTTCTTAATCTCCTTATTTTATTGTAATTATTTGTTTATTAATAAACATTTTTAAAAAATTAAGTTACAAAATTATAAATAAAGATGCGATATTGTTATATTAGTAATAAATGTAATTTTGTTAATTCTTGGATGATAAAAAACCAATCTTACATACACTATTGGATTTTTGTGTGGGAGGATAAAAAGATGTTGAAAAACAAATTATTTTCCCTTTCTTAAATTCTATAAGCCATAAGCAAGTGTTTAAAATAAGAACATTATTTGTGACATGATTAAAATGGCGGAAGAGATAATTGGTAAATTGTTATGCAGAGTGGCGTCTAGCGTGGCTCATAAGGAGTACATTATCTATTTTACAGATAAACGCATAATTGGTGAATTTTTAGGAGGTACAGCCGCTGCATTTGTAGCAGGTGGACCAGTTGGACAGGCAATTGCTAGGAAACGCCATAAAAAGAAAGGAGAAAAAATAATGGAAGAAAAAAAGACTTCAGAACAAATACTTGCAAGTCATGAAAAGAATTTTTTTGTGAACTATGAAGACATAGTTAGTACTACTGTGAAGAAAAAAGAGTGTATAATGAAACTCACAGAAAAAAGGCCAGGGCTCACTTTTGGACTCACAAAAAAAGCGATATTTCTATACAATAAAAACGATAAGGATAATACCGCATCTGTCTTAACGAGGGTTATACCAGATAAAGTGGTAGTAAAGTAATAATCGAAGTCATTTTATCCTTTTCTTTT
>SDBT01016176.1_pt1 | contig 11823 bp, 9 predicted proteins | sample 2277101 | NCBI WGS metagenome assembly SDBT01 (sample SAMN10404973, study PRJNA504765) | marine sediment metagenome | isolation source: marine sediment core GS10_PC15, 103 cmbsf | place: Arctic Ocean: Southern Knipovich Ridge | collected 2010
CTGATCATTCTTCCCGGAACATTATGAGGACCCATCTCTTCCCAGGAGGCTTGAACAGAACTCTTGTTTTTCGCGTTTTTGCTAACTATCTTTTCATTTTGAAAAGCTTTATAAAACTTTTCGGCGGGAATATCTTTTTGCGGATAAGCCCGGGAACGGGTCCAGAATTCCAGGGCTTTTTTAGAGCCGGGAACATAGTGGTCTTCTTCAGTTATTTCCCCGGTGTTAATTAAGTTATTTGTGGAAAAAAGTGAAAGAATGAGAATTAACGGTATTAAAAATATAATTATTTTTCTGGTTTTCATTAGAGTTTTATTCCATCCTTGGCTAAATTTCCATCCCTCATCAAGGGGTGTTATGCTTGTGCCTTCATTATTTTAAGAAATAAAATAATAAATTATCGATAGGAAGCAAGTAAGAAGATTCATTTTGTTGTATCACAATAATATCCAATATCTAAGTACAAATTTCAAACAACCCCCTAATTTCCCGCCTATATTTTTGTCATATGGCAAAAGGTAGTGTATTATACTTATATTTGGTTTAGAAACAGAAGAATGGAAGGAAGGCGTAGCGAGATGGGGTGGGTAAGCGTCTTTGCGTGAGATATTTATGAATAGCGCGGGTTAGTTATTAATACAGATTGGGGATTATGATGTCAGAAATAATTTTTAATGACAAGAACAATATACCGGACGATAATCTGCTTGCTGAGCAAATAGGGGATGCATTTGAATATTGGGGAAAAGTAAAAAAGTGTGTAGAGGGCAGGGGTATTGCTATAGAAGTTAGAGACGGGAAATATCTTTCAGATATAAATATGTTGATAGATATTAAAATAAATAACTAGCCTGATCCATTCATATCCCGCCCGGGCGGGATGTGCAAAGTCACAAAGAAAACGAGTCCACGAATTTCACGAATTAGCCACGAATTATCACGAATATTTATTAACCTGAGATTTCATCTCAGCAACGACGCAAAGAGTTTTTATGATTTCGTCATGCCGTAGGCATCTTTGCTGTTGTCGATACGATATTACACTTTCTGATATATCAGCGGCAAGCAAGTGCAAAGATCCTTATCCCAACGGGATCCCGTTTCGGGTCAGGATGACATTAAAGGAGTAAATAATATATTCTTTGCGACTTAGCGTTCGCCAGTAGGCGAATCCGCCGACCGGCGTGACCTTTGCGCGGGATATTCATGAATAGATAGGGTTAAAAATTCGTTTACCAATTCATGTAATTTGTGCAAATTCGTTTTAATTCGTGGACTAATTCTTGGATAATCGTTGGAGAAATTATGAAGACAAAATCTCAAACTTTAATTAAATTAGTTCTTCTGACTCAATTTATTTTTATAACCCTGATCAATATTTCAATTTCTCAGGATTTTTCCTCAAAACATTTTAAGATTGAAAAATTGTCAAGTGGTGTTTATGCTGCAATCCATTCCTTTGGCGGTTATGCCATATGCAATTCCGGTATTGTCGATTTGGGAGATAAAGTTCTTGTTTTTGATACTTTTCTTACCGTCGAAGCAGCGAAAGATTTACGTAAAGCGGCAGAAGCAATTACCGGAAAAAAAGTCACCTATGTTGTCAACAGCCACGCACACAACGATCATATTCGTGGAAATCAGGTTTTTCATCCTAATTCGATCATCATCAGCACAAACAACATAAGAGAACAGATAAAAAAGGACGAACCAGAACGAATTCAGGATGAAAAAGAGTATGCTCCACTTCGTCTGGCTGAAATTAAAAAGACCTTTGAAGTAACAACGGATCAAAACGAACGTAATGAATATAGAATGTGGATCGGATATTATAAAGGTATGATTCAGTCACATTCTGAGCTGGTCACGACATTACCTGATGTAACATTTGAAGATAGCCTGGAATTCCATGGTTCTGAACGAACAGCCTTGTTGCTGGCCTTTTCAAATGCCCATACGGATGAGGATATTATTCTCTATCTGCCAAAAGAAAGAATTATTTTTACCGGTGATCTGGTGTTTACTAAAATGCATCCTTATTTACCGGATGGGGATCCTGAGGGGTTGAAAAAAACATTGAATGATCTACTTAAAAGACAAATAGATATTGTGGTTCCCGGTCATGGAGACGTTGGAAATTCTGATGAGATTGTTTTGATGATCGATTACGTCAATATGACCGACAGTCTTGCCCATGAAATAAAGGAAAAGGGTGAACCGATAGATGAATCAGATTTTGAAAATATTCCGGAACCGTATACCTCATGGAATTTCCCCAATTTTTTTACGATGAATATGAAATTCATGGTTAGAAGATTGAAATAGAGGAAAAATCGTTATGATTATAAGACGAAAATTTCTCAAGTTGGGGGCCAGTACAGCAGTTGCACTTGGCACGCCGCAGGCAATTGCCCAAATTTATCTGGACGTTGTCGATGCTGTGAAACCCGATCTCTCCATTATAGATTTTTCGATCGGTATGGAAGGGAACGGACCGACATCCGGCTCCGGGGCTACGACAGTAGATATGAGGGATCGACTCGGTTCATGGCTTGTTATTGCAAGTACTGATATCATGGCGGCCGATGCAACAGCGGCGCGTATAATGAACCATGATGTTGGGCAAATGAAACAGCTTGGTATCGGTTATGAAATGGGGTTGGGTGAAATACGCGAGAATTCGATCGAAATGCTCGGTGAAAAACTGGACGATTTGCGTGTCCAGTGGATACCTGCCACTCTCCAACCGAGAAATTCTCAGAAAATACATTAGCCTAATCTCTAAATTAGTTTTTCTCGCAAAGGCGCTAAGGCGCAAATAAAAAATAGTCCACGAACACCTTTTACCCATCTCTCCGGTCTAAACACAGGAGAGGGACTAGGGGTGAGGTCTTGTTAACCTACCAAAATGATGAAAAAGTTTCCCATTATGATCATGAAAAGCTAATATTTATTCTTGACTTTTAATTAAATTATTCAGACATTCTTAACCGATAACTTTATCGGTTAAGTAAAAGGGTATTTATCATGACACCAAAAAAAGTAATTACCTTAAAGGATATCGCCGAGGATTTAAATATTTCCAAGGTTTCTGTCTCCAAAGCGCTTAGAGATCATCCGGATATTGGCGCCGAAACCAAACGGTTGGTAAGAGAAACAGCGGAACGATTGGGCTATGTGCCTAATTATATTGCCAGAAATCTATCTTCACGTCAATCCAAAACAATCGGGCTGGTTGTTCCTAAAATCGCCCATCATTTCTTCGCTTCTGCTATTGAAACTATTTATAATACAGCATTTGATAACAAATATGAAATTATCATGACCGTATCGCAGGAAAAGGTTGAAAACGAGTTGATTCATCTTCAAACACTACTCTCGATGCGGGTTGATGGTCTGATTATATCGGTAACGGAACAAACCAAAGATATATCTATTTTCGAGACGGTGAAAAAACGCGGGATCCCCCTTGTGTTTTTTGATCGTGTTATCGAAGGATTGGGATTTAGTACGGTCACCGCTGATGATGAGCAGGGAACTTACGATGCTATTACCGAAGTAATAAATTCCGGTTATACAAAATTTGCCCATTTGGCCGGATACTCATACACCAATATTGGTAAAAATCGTCTCAATGGCTTTAGAAATGCCATGAAAGATAATAATCTCAAAGTACCTGAGCACTGGGTAGTTGAAACCGGTTTTGCTGAGGGTGATGGTTATAAAGGATTTATGAAATTGTTCCGGAGTGGTGAATTGCCGGAAGTTATATTTACCGTAACCTATCCGGTTGCCCTGGGTGTGATCCTGGCTGCCCAGGAGGCCGGTATTTCCATCCCGGGGGACCTTCAGATTGTAAGTTTTGGAGGTAGTATTTATAACCGTTTTGTGGCACCCTCAATCTCCTATATCGATCAACCTTCCGAGGAAATCGGTAAAAAAGCGACTGAACTTCTTTTATATGAAATAAAAAACCCGGAAATGCGTGAGGAGCGGCATATTGTCGTTCCAACAAAGTTAGTTTTTTGTGATACTTGCAAAAAGAAAGAGGAGTAATAAAAATTGGGAAAATCAAATCTAAATCCTTATCGATTTTTTGATGCTGACCCTATAATCAGAAAAATTGCAAATGAATTATATCTGGAAGTTATAGATTTGCCAATTGTCAGTCCCCATGGACATGTCGATCCACAAATTTTTGCTGAAAATTCTCCCTTTCCGGATCCGACTGAACTTATCCTGATTCCGGATCACTATGTGTTTCGTATGCTTTACTCGCAGGGAATATCGATGGAATCTCTCGGTATTCCTACTTTAGACGGTACACCGGTTGAAACCGATCATCGCAAAATATGGCAGATTTTTGCAGATAATTATTTTCTGTTCGATGCCACACCGACCGGTGCCTGGCTGGCCTATGAGTTTGGAGAGGTTTTTGCCATCGAGGAAAAATTAAACAGCCGGAATGCGATGAATATTTATGACGAATTGCAGGAGAAACTGAAGTCGTCCGAATTTTTACCGCGTACGCTTTTTGAGAAGTTTAATATTGAAGTGCTCTCAACCACCGATGCGGCAACGGATACTTTAGGATTTCATAAACAGATTTTCAGTTCTGATTGGGAAGGGAAAGTAATTCCATGTTTCAGGCCGGATTCGGTTGTAAATATCAGTACCTCTGTATGGAAAAGTGCCATCGACGACCTAAGCCGGGTGGCAGATATTGAGATCGATTCCTATAAAAATTTTATCCGTGCGATTGAAAATCGAAGAGAATATTTTAAAGTAATGGGAGCGGTTTCTACTGATCAGGGGGTGACCAGCCCTTACACACACCAGCTGAGTGAAACTGAGACTGAAAATATCTTTAATCGCGCGTTGCAGGGTACAGCAAACGATGAAGATGCAGCACTGTTTACCGCTCATATGCTAATGGAAATGGCCCGAATGAGTGTTGAAGACGGACTGGTAATGCAGATCCACCCGGGTTCTTTCCGAAACCACAATGATTATGTCTTTAAAAAATTTGGTCCGGATAAAGGATGTGATATACCTCTGCATACCGAATACACAAAAAATCTATATGAGATATTAAACAAATATGGTAATGATTCACGATTATCACTTATCGTTTTCACCCTTGACGAAACATCCTATTCCCGTGAATTAGCACCGTTGGCCGGTCACTATCCGGCTATAAAACTGGGACCAGCCTGGTGGTTTCATGATAGTATTGAGGGAATGACACGTTTCCGTGAGCAGGTAACAGAGACCGCAGGGATTTATAACACGGTTGGATTTAATGATGATACCCGTGCTTTTGCCTCCATTCCTGCCCGGCACGATCTGAGTCGCAGGGTGGATGCCAATTTTCTGGCCGGTAAGGTTAGCCGGCATATCATCGATCTGGATGATGCCCGCCGGATGATCCACGCCCTGGCCTATGATTTGGTCAAAAAGGCATATAAACTATAGGTGTTTAACCACAAAGTTCTCAAAGTAGGCACAAAGGTCACTAAGAAAAATCTATTTTTATGTCATCCCGAAGGTTCTTAGCGTCTTTGCGAGAGACATATATAAATAGATTAGACTTAATAAATCACAGGAAACACAAATGGAGAATAAAAGCAAAACATTGGGTAAATACTCTTTCGGAGTAGGAGACCGTTTTTCTCATCAGGCGCAGGCACAGCTTTCCGCTTTTCAAAAAGCAAAAGAGCAGGGTGTTCAAATTACCCCGGTGTGGAATAAATCTTATCGTGAGCACCAAATCATTTCCAGTAATCCCCGGGAGACACGCCGGCAGGCGGATCTAGCCATAGAAAAATTGAGGTGGGATACACCCTATTTTGTCGATGCTGATCATGTTACTTTCGATTCAGTCGATTTTTTTCTGGATAGCAGTGATTTTTTTACTCTCGATGTGGCTGATTATATCGGCAAATCAACCTTGGATGAAAATATTCATTCCTTTGTTGAAAAGCATAAGAGATATGTAAGTGAACTGGAGATACCGGGTATCACGGAAAAATTTATCGTCGATATCAAGCGGTTGGAACAGATTGGACAATCCTACTTAAAGGCAGTTGAAGAGGCGGGTAGAACCTATAGAAAAATACAAGCCAGTAAGGGCAGCGATCAGTTTGTAGTTGAAGTATCAATGGATGAAACTGATAAACCGCAGACCCCGCTGGAAATATTCTTTATTCTTTCCGGTCTGGCTGGTGAAAATATACCGGTTGATACTCTCGCCCCTAAATTTAGTGGCCGTTTTAACAAAGGCGTGGATTATGTGGGTGATCTTGATTTGTTCCGGAAAGAATTTGAACAGGATCTGGCTGTGATTCAATATGCTATTAAGGAATTTTCTCTACCGGAGGGATTAAAACTCAGTGTACATTCAGGGAGCGATAAGTTCTCGCTCTATCCAATAATAAAGGAAGTGATCCAATCAAACAATGCCGGCTTGCATATTAAAACAGCAGGAACAACCTGGTTGGAGGAGCTTATTGGTTTGGCCCTGGCCGGTGGTGAAGGAATGGAGATAGTTCAAAAGATCTACCATGAGTCGGTTCAGCGTTTTGATGAACTTTGTGGTCCTTATGCTTCTGTTATAGATATCAATAAACAAAATTTACCTTCAGAAGAAGTGGTCAATTCCTGGGACGGCGAGTCCTTCGTAAGAGCCTTACGGCATGACCAATCCTGTCAAGACTATAATCCGGACCTGAGACAGCTTTTGCACGTGGGATACAAAGTCGCCGCAGAAATGAAAGATCAGTATTATCCGGCCCTGGATAAATATACCGACACAATTGCCGAACAGGTATCGGAAAATATCTATGACAGGCACATGAAACCATTGTTTCTATAGCTTGTCCTTCCTGCGAAAGCAGGAATCCAGAAATATAACGGATAAATTTATTTGTATACCTGAATTCTCCCTCTCCTCTCAGGAGAGGGGGCCAGGGGGTGAGGTCCTTTGAAGTTTACCCGCTTGGATTCCTCCCGCAGGTGCGGGACGGGAATGACAATTTGCACGTTTTAAACATAAAAATTGTTTAAAATCGTTTAATTTGCAATAGCCTGAATAAAGGGGGTTGTAGAAGTAAGGGTGAGGCACTTCACGAGTGAGGTTGGATGATATTATGTATAAGAATATTCCTAAATATGATAAATTCGGGGTAAAAAATGGATCTTAAAGAAATAACCAATATGTACAATTTTTCAAAAAAGACGGTTGTAATCACCGGTGGAGCAGGCGTCTTAGGAGCGGAGATCGCCTGTGCCCTGGTCGGATGCGGGGCGAATGTGGCGATTATTGACCGGGATACTACACTGGCGGAAGAGGTGGTTAAGAAAATCGATACATCGGTGGGAAACTATATCATCGTTTACGGTGATGTACTTGATCGGGAAAAGATGGATGAGGCTGCCCAACATATCATTAAAACTTTTGGTGATGTGTATTGTCTGATTAACGCCGCTGGTGGGAATCATCCAAAAGCGACAACCTCTCCTGATTTTTCATTTTTTGATCTTGATCCCAAATCGATCGAAAAGGTAACAAATTTAAATTTGCTGGGGACGATCATACCATGTCAGGTATTTGGAAAATATTTTTCTGAAAAAAAAGAGGGAATTATCCTGAATATATCATCGATGAATGCCTTCCGGCCGTTGACAAGGATTCCGGCTTATTCAGCGGCAAAGGCTGCCGTATCAAATTTTACCCAATGGCTGGCCGTTCATATGGCCCAGGAATATTCACCGAATATCCGCGTAAATGCAATCGCTCCGGGATTTTTCCTCACTGCCCAGAATAAATTTCTACTGGAGGATAAAGAAACCGGCAAGTTAACACAGCGTGGTCAGAAAATTATCGATCATACCCCGATGGCCCGCTTTGGTGATGCGGAAGAACTATTAGGGACAGTGCTGTGGTTAATCTCACCGGCTTCTGCTTTTGTTACAGGGATCGTTGCCCCGGTCGATGGTGGTTTCTCCGCTTATAGCGGAGTTTAATTTTAATAACAGTCATGCACGAGTATCTATCCTGATCTATTCATGAATATCTTGCGCCAAGGAGCAAAGTAAATGGGTCCACGAATTTCACGAATTTTCTCGAATATCTATTGAAATTTCTTAATCCAATTTGTGTCAGCCGGTAGGCTGATCCGCCCACTGGCGTGATAATTCATGGATAATCGTTGCGAGAGGTGAATTATTCAGGCTATTATAATTAATAGATTAATTTAAGTTATTATCAAGGAGTAAAGAATTATGAGTAATTATGATATCGGATTGATTGGTTTAGCGGTGATGGGAGAAAATCTGGTTCTCAATATGGAAGATCATGGATTTTCGGTAGCAGTTTTTAACCGGACGACGAGCAAGGTTGATAATTTTATCCAGGGGCGCGCCAAGGACAAAAATATTAAAGGATGTTATAGTATCGAGGAACTTGTACAGAGTCTGAAAAGACCAAGAAAGGTGATGCTATTGGTAAAAGCCGGAAAACCGGTTGATGATTTTATCGAAATGATAATGCCCTATCTGGAAAAAGGCGATATTATTATCGATGGGGGGAACAGCCATTTTCCGGATTCAATTCGCCGTACGAAATATGTCGAGGAAAAAGGATTTTTGTTTATTGGTACCGGTGTATCCGGTGGCGAAGAAGGCGCTTTAAAGGGTCCCTCAATCATGCCCGGTGGATCAAAAGAAGCATGGTCACATGTAGAACCGATCTTCAAATCAATTGCTGCTAAAGTAGCGGATGGTGCCCCCTGTTGTGAATGGGTGGGTAATGATGGAGCCGGACATTTTGTAAAGATGGTTCATAATGGGATTGAGTATGGCGATATGCAGATGATCTGTGAATCTTACTGGATCATGAAAAATATGCTGGGAATGACCACCGAAGAAATGGAACCGGTTTTTATAGAGTGGAATGAAGGTGAACTGGATAGTTATCTGATTGAAATTACCCGTGATATTATGGGAAAAAGAGATGATGAAACCGGTAAAGCGATGCTCGACGTCATCCTCGATACAGCCGGGCAAAAGGGAACCGGTAAATGGACCAGCCAGGCTGCTCTTGACCTGGGAATTCCGGCCCAGACCGTTGCAGAAGCGGTTTTTGCCCGAACAATGAGCGCAATTAAAGACGAACGTGTCTTTGCTTCAAAATCACTCAATGGTCCTCAGCCAACATTCTCCGGGGATAAAAAAGAATTCATAACAAAAATCCAACATGCGCTCTATGCTTCAAAAATCTGTTCATATGCCCAGGGTTATCAATTGTTGCGTGCTGCAGCAGAAGAGTACAAATGGGATTTAAACTATGGTGATATTGCCTTGATGTGGCGGGAAGGATGCATCATCCGGGCACAATTCCTCGGTAAAATTAAGGAGGCTTTTGACAAAAATCCGGACTTGCAGAATTTATTGCTCGACGATTATTTCAAAGAAGTGATCGAGAATAATCAGAACGCCTGGCGGGAAGTAGTGGCCTCTGCAGTGACCAATGGTATCCCGGTACCGGCTTTCAGTAGTGCCCTGGCCTACTATGATGGCTATCGAAGCGCTGTTCTACCGGCTAATCTGTTACAGGCTCAAAGGGATTATTTCGGGGCCCACACCTATGAACGGGTGGATAAACCGAGAGGTGAGTTTTTCCATACAAACTGGACCGGTAGAGGTGGTACCACAGCCTCGACAACGTATACGGTCTAAGTGAATGGTTGGTTATTGATATTGGATCTTGGATGTTGGATACTAGATGCTCGGTGCTCGGTTCTCGCTACTCGGTACTGGTAGCTCGTCAAGTCATGAATCCTCGACGTCATTCATGCTACAATTGTCATTCCTGTAAAAGCAGGAATCCAGGGATCTATCTCCCCCCTATCAAGGGGGGTGTGAAAAATACAACCCCCTAATCCCTTTATTAAGGGGGAATTAAATCATGCCCAAGAAAGGATTGAGATAAATCATGGTAATCGGAAAAGGAAATAAAGATTTAATACTGTCAGAAGCAGAGGTCTATAATATCTGCGAACAAGCATTTGCCGATCGGGAATTTGATCGCAAAAAAATACTGGCGATCATTCCTGACCACTCACGGACAGCACCGATTGATGTCATGTTCAGGACGGTATATAAACTTCTTGCTGACCGGGCCGGTACACTCGATTTTATTATCGCAACTGGAACACACCATCCATTGAGTGACCAGGCGATCAATAACCGTGTTGGTATCACTCAGGAAGAAAGGATATCAAAATATCCAAAAGTACGCTTCTTCAATCATCACTGGAAAGATCCCGATCAGATACAGTCGATTGGAATAATTACGAAATCTGAAATATCGCAGATTTCGAGTGGTTTGATGGAAGAGGAGGTGAATATAACCATCAATAAAATAGTCTTTGACTATGATATTCTGATGATTATCGGACCGACTTTTCCTCATGAGGTGGTTGGTTTTTCCGGAGGTAATAAATATTTATTTCCCGGGATTTCTGGCCAGGAAATCATCGATATGTTCCACTGGCTTGGCGCCCTTATCACAAACCCCCATATTATCGGACACAAAGACACACCGGTTCGGAAAGTAGTCGACAAAGCAGTTACATTTTTGCCCATGGAAAGGATCTGTCTTAGTCTGGTTGTCAAAGAACAAGGACTGGCCGGTCTTTATGTTGGTACACCGGAAGAAGCCTGGAGGGCCGCTGCTGATCTCTCTGATAAGATTCATATAATCTATAAGGATCGTCCCTATCAGAAGGTGTTATCCCGTGCACCAACCATGTATGAAGATATCTGGACCGGGGGGAAGTGCATGTATAAACTGGAACCGGTGGTAGCCGATGGTGGGGAATTGATCATCTATGCACCCCATATTAAGGAAGCATCGATTACCCATGGTGAAATCATTGAAAAAATTGGTTACCACACCCGTGATTATTTTGTCAAGCAGATGGAAAAATTTAATGATATCCCAGGCGGCGTGATGGCCCATTCCACCCATGTCAAGGGAATTGGCAGTTTTGAAAATGGGGTTGAAAAACCAAGAATAAATGTTGTGCTGGCCACGGGTATTTCTGAAGAAAAATGTCGAAAATTGAATCTTGGATACAAAGACCCGGATTCAATCAATGTGGATGAATGGAAAGACCGGGAGCATGAAGGGATTTTATATGTACCCAAGGCAGGTGAGTGGTTATTTCGATTAAAGAACGATCCATATAAATAACCCACCCCCATAATCCCCCTCCCTTATGTGCGCCAGCGGGCGCATCCGCCTACCGGCGTGACATAAGGGAGGGGGAAAAAGGGGGAGGGTTAAACAAATGTGAGGTAAAGCATGGATATCCGTTTTGATAATAAAAATGTGATTGTTACCGGGGCCAGTACCGGAATCGGCCGGGCAACTGCGATTGAGTTCGCTCGTTGTGGAGCGACAGTTGTCGTTAATTATTTTCACAGCCCTGAGGCAGCCAAAGAAGTTGTTGAAACCATTAAATCGGAAGGCGGGAAGGCAGTTGAAATTCAGGCCGATGTTTCAAAAACATCTGAGGTGGAAAAACTGGTAAAGCAGTCGATGGCCTTTTTTGGTGATCGGATAGACATCCTGGTTAACAATGCCGGGGGTCTGTTGGACAGAAAACCGATCATGGAAGTGGATGAGGGACTGTGGGACGAATGTTTGGATCTGAATCTGAAAAGTGTATTTCTCTGTTGTCAGGCGGTGGTGCCGGTTATGAAAAAACATGGTTATGGCAAAATTGTCAATGTCTCATCGATTGCAGCCAGAAATGG
>SDBT01016177.1_pt1 | contig 11823 bp, 15 predicted proteins | sample 2277101 | NCBI WGS metagenome assembly SDBT01 (sample SAMN10404973, study PRJNA504765) | marine sediment metagenome | isolation source: marine sediment core GS10_PC15, 103 cmbsf | place: Arctic Ocean: Southern Knipovich Ridge | collected 2010
TTGCTCACTACCCGATACCAGTGTAACACTCACTATAGGTATCTGCTTGCGATTGCTGCCCCTACGCTGTCGCCCGTTTCAGCCTAACTTAATAGGATCGTTTCTGTTGCCGTCACTCATCTTGCGATGGACAGGAGTTACCTGCTAGGGTGTGTTAAGCAGTCCCGACTTTCCTCTCCGTAGAGCGATAGTCTGTCCTACCTGTAAAATTGGTTTAGTGAAATAGAAGGTATGAGCCGAGAACGTCTGGCCTGTTAGCACTATCGTCCCCATCACCTGGCATAACGATAATGTTATAGACCATGCCAGCATCAGATACGGGTGTAGCCATCATTTCGTCATAAGTTAATATTGAATCAACTTGAATTACGTATTTCTTTGCCATACGTTGTTTGAATTCTTGTTTGTTTTCCTCACTAGCAAACTGTTGTCGTCCTTTATCATCTTTGATTAGCTTATTGCCTTCTCTAGCGATAAGATCGGAGAACATATCTAGCGGAACTACTTTACTGTGCTTAGTTTTTATGAAGTCAATTTGCTTCTCTTGTGAACGTAGTGCACCTTCGCTGTAGTTCATTCTGAAGTTGTCAGGCTTTTCACCTTGTGCAACACTAGCAATCTTTGTGTAAGCATAGAAATCAACATTAGGAAAACTACGTGCAATATCGTAACCAAGTGCTAGATACTGAGGACTAAAGAAGTCACCTGCATCATGCCAGCGTACAATTACTTTGTCGTTTTTCTTTGCTGCTTTTTTCTCTGCTTTAGTAAGTTCTGCTTTCATCTGTCCTGAGAATCCTGCAGGATCATTAATTAGAAAGTTAAGCATACGAGACTGACCCATTGATACAGCTTTCCACTGTACATAGCCACCCTTCATAGCGTAACAGAATGTCTTACATACACCTGCACCTGGGCAAGTGTTAACAATTACGAATTCTTTTTTCTTCTCATTTACAGCAAGACCTTTTAGTGCAGGCAGGCCAACGTTATAGAACACGCTGCTTGTGCCGTCACTATGTTGCATCTTCTGATTCTGTTTGAGAATTACTTTTGGACGCTCCATGACTAGAGCCATCAGCTTATCAGTATCGAACTTTCTACCTGAAGCATCATCAATAATTTCAATGTTACTTCCGTGAATGTAAGGCTTGCCGAATTTATCACTCTTAGATTTTTCTTTGTCTTTGATGCGTTGAAGATAATCTTGTAACTCTTGACCTTTGAAAGGCGCTGTTACTGCACCGAGCATTTCATCTTCAGGTGCTTCATCTATCTCGCCACGCATACGTGCTGCATGTTGTTCCGCTCTCTGCTTCTTACGAAATGCTTTACGTTGTTTGCGATTTTTTGCACCCTTCTGACTTTTCTGACCCTTGCCAGCAGGATTTTGTTGCTGATCTGCACCGCCTTTGCCTTTCATTCCCTGTGGATATTTGTATTTGCCTTCGTCAATGTCTTCGTCAACATTCTTATCAACAAAGTCATCAATATCAATAACTGTTATGCCGTTGATTTTGTAGCTTTCGCCTTTATCAATCGACTCAAGTAGGTTTATTAGTTTTCTCATTTCAGACATACTTGTATTTATCTAAAAAGAAAGTAATTGGACCCCTGTCTGGGACTCGAACCCAGCCTATCGGTTTAGGAAACCAACGTCCAGATCCACTGGACAGGAGATTGTTTGGCACCCTCGGAAGGATTCGAACCTTCAAGCCTGTGGTTAGAAGCCACTGGTCGCGTTCCATCGGCGAGGGCATAAAAAGGTGTGAAACTTGTTGCACTATTCACGGATTCCGTGAACTCTGCATACAATTACACAAAATTGGCGGGGCTGGTAGGAATCGAACCTACTCGTCGCGGGATCAAAACCCGCTGCTCTCCCATTGAGCTACAACCCTCTAAAATTGGTAGGAGTACTAGGAATCGAACCCAGGTGGATGGGGTAAAAGCCCACTATTCTGCCATTGAATTACACTCCCAAAATGTCTGGCGGAAGACCGAGGAATCGAACCCCATCCCCTTGCGGGGACGATCTGCTTTCGAAACAGTCTCTAACCCTGTTAGATTGATCTTCCTTAATTCCAGAGTAAGTCAAAACGCCCTTTCATTACCTTTGAGCATCTTGCCTTCTTATTCGTATTGTGATCGTGTACACGATCATCTTGAAATCTGTATGTGCGAATCTTATCACCGCGCATACCTGATCCAATCTGATCTTTGCGCACAGCAGCTAAAGCATCATGTGTACTGCTATCTTGCATATCCTGCAAAGTTTTCAGTAGTGCTGATTTAGCTTCGCGCACGTTAGATTCACGTTTACGACCTTGTCTTGTCTCAACTATTCCTGTTGGAATGTGAGTCAATTTACAAGAGTTTTTTCTTTTATTACGATGCTGTCCACCTTTGCCTGTGCCCGAGAACCATTCAATACTGAAATCACTATCATCTATTTCTGTATAGATTGTATCAGTATGCGTCGTTCCTGGGTCTACGACAGATACAGTAACGCTAGACGTATGTACACGCCCTCTACGTTCTGTAGGTGAGACTCGTTGAATACGATGTCCACCAGCTTCGTTGTCTAGTTGTTTTAAGTCTTTACCTTCGACTTCGATTTTAATGCAGGCACGCGGGCAATCGCGTATCGTATACTTTCAGGACAGCCTGTCCATCAATCTAGTGTAAGCGGATGCGAGGTCTTGTGCGAATAACTTAGCATCTTGTCCGCCTTCTGCTCCCTTAATCTCTACGATACGTTTCATTGTCTTTCTCCTGGTTTGAATTTGGAGGAAGGTGAGGGAATCGAACTCTCAACGGGGTCACCGATGGCTAAGGGTTCAAACCTTATTTGTGCCCAGCACGCCACCTTCCAAAATTAGTTTATCGACATTCCCAAACGTAGAATCCATAGACTGGATACCACAAGCTAGTGTTATTTGGGCCGATAGTAAAAGTAATATAGTTGTACGTATCTCTATAGTAGCAACTAATATAATAGGGTGTATTGTTATGCAAACGAAAAAATGATTGCCCCTGATTGTTGTCAGCTTGTTGCGGCACTATTTGTTGTGCGAACGCTGCTGAACATACAAGTAATAGTACTAGGAGTAAGCTTCTCATTCTGGTAGCCCTCCTATGCCTAGTATCTTGTTTCTTTCTGCCATCAAGTTTTTAAGTTGATCGACATCCATTTCATATGCTACAGTGTCATTAGCAGTTGGAGAACTGCCAGAGTCAATAATTCTAGTATAATCTCTGATATGTCCTTGAACAATTCTGATCTGAAGTTCAATAAATCGTGTATCTGATATATCTGTATGCATATAACGAGTGTCAACCCACATAAAAGCAGTTGCAACCATCGCTATGGTAGGTATAATTATTTTGAAGAAATTAAATACCTTTGGTATATTTATTGTTATGACAGGCATACTTATATTTATCAGAATTTAATTGTAATTTGGTGCCCCAAGAAGGAATCGAACCATCGGCATCAGTCATACCAAGACTGCGTTCTACCACTGAACTATAAGGGCGTTGTTTGGTAGTGATAATAGGAATCGAACCTATGACATGCTCCATATGAAGGAGTTGCTTAACCATTCAGCTTTATCACCATTGTTTGGCAGTTCCACTAGGATTTGAACCTAGACTCGTCACCTTCAGAGGGTGCTGCATTACCAGTTATGCTATGGAACTATTGTTTGGCGCCCTGAGTAGGATTCGAACCTACGACTTCTACTTTCGCAAAGTAGTACTCTATCCAACTGAGTTACCAGGACATAATTAGTATTGTGATGCCGCGCCAGCGCCAGCCTCGAACTGGAAGGAATCGAACCTTGCTTGTCATACATCACAAATCGGCGCAGGCTCAGTAACTAGCTGAGAGTCAACCCTGCATTGTTTGGGATCCGTTTATTTCAATTCTCTTCCCCAGCACACGGATCAACGTGACGGCGTGAATTTGGCGGAAGGACGAGTAATCGAAACTCATGCCTTGTTAGACACCCATTGATTAGCAATCAAGTCTAGTACCCTGACTAGTTGACCTTCCTTAAATTTGTTACCACCGTATATTCATACAGGGCTGCTACTACGTGCTGTCAACACGCACCACTGTACTTTCAGACATCGCCGAGCGCGCCACTATGTTGCCACCTGTGGTGCTCTATTTATCGGGCGAATTAGAACCCTTACCCAGAGCTATGTCTTACAAAATTGGCGCCGCTGAAGGGAATCGAACCCTCCTAATTCTCGCAGACAACGAGTTGAACTACCCAGAGTCCTACAGCGGCATAAATTGGTACTCCGTAGGGGAATTGAACCCCTCTCTCTGACTTGAGAGGCCAGCGATCTACCGATAATCTAACGGAGCATAAATTGGTACAGGAGACGGGAGTCGGACCCGCATTATCCAGAGTGAAAATCTGGGGTTCTTCCATTTAAACTACTCCTGCATAAAATAATATAGTAGTGGCCAGACTTCAACTGACTTCGTAATTCTACGACTGCTTCACATAACGGATTGATCTTTCGATGTTCCGTTTGCACTACTAGAAATTGGCACTCCTACAGGGACTCGAACCCTGTTTTGCGGCGTGAAAAACCGCGATCCTAACCCATAGACGATAGGAGCATAAATTGATCGAGGACTGTGCGAGCATCCTTGCTCACACCCTTGTCCTGCATTTGGTGTGACCCTTCGGAATCGGACCGAGATATTTGGGGCTTCAAGCCACTGCATGAACCATCATTGCTAGAGTCACATATTTTGTTTGGTGCACCGAGATGGATTTGAACCACCGCCACGCTGGGCTTCAACCAACTGCTCTACCCCTGAGCTACCGATGCAAAATTTGGGGTGAATGACGGGGGTCGAACCCGCGCTTTCTCGGATCACAACCGAGGGCACTACCACTATGCTACATTCACCATTGTTAGGTGTCGATGGCAGGACTTGATACCTGCTTCACTGTTGCCAGCTACCGAGTGTGTTTCAACTCTGCCTTTCCCCTTTCGGGCATCAACGTTGTTCTGTTAGCTTTGCGGCGGCAAAGCTTGTGATCTTAATACTGCAATAAATGTCTGCGGAAGAAATTGACCAGTGTCAATTGCCTTACGAATGTAGTCTATATACGTGATTGCTTTTTCTTCTGCAAACAACGATGTATCCTCTACATCTTCTAAGTGAACGGGAAACATTAGCTTTTCATCATCAATATCAATACCGTAGTACATATATTGATTGTGATAGAATAGAAAGTACACAATTCTATCTTTTACTATATCCTCGATTTTAATTTTCTTTTTCATCGTTCACGGATATTTATCATATTTTGGTAGACGCAGTAGGATTTGAACCTACGCGGACCGTAGTCCCTACCACCTTATCAGAGTGGCCTCTTAACCAGACTTGAGTATACGTCTATTGTTCGGATACCCCCGCGGAATCTAACCGCTCCTTACTAGACCTGTGAACACACCTGCAGATGCTATTGTTCGGCGGTGAAGTCGTGCTATCATTACACTAAAGGGCAATAAATTTGGAGTCACGAACAGGAATCGAACCTGCTTGAGATGAGTTTGCAGCCCACCGCCTATCCAATCGAGCCATCGTGACATAATGTTTGGAGCGGGCACAGGGAATCGAACCCTACGCTTTACAGATCGGGGTGGAAGCCCGACAGCTACACCAGATAGCTCGGTGCCCGCATGAAATTTGGTACTCTATCTGTGAATCGAACACAGCGCAGATTCCTTGTAAAAGATTCATGCTTACCCAGAGCCTAGAGCATAAAATTGGTACCCGATGACAGAATCGAACTGCCGTATCCACGATGTAAACGTAGTGCTAATCCCCTCAGCTAATCGCGCGTAATAAAAAAGGGGCTACTGCCCCTTTTGTCTATCTTCTATCTTTAGCAGTCTTGCCTGGACGAGCTACACCAGTAATTCTGATGCAATTCTCATGTGTCCGAGGTAGCTTACAGCCTGCTAGACTCTCTGCCGAAAGCCACTTTGCTTTCTGGTCAGGAGTCATAAATTGTGATCTATCCATAAAATCACCTCCTTACTTTGTTATCAGTAAGTAGGTAATTACAAGCCTGTTTTGCCGATCATATCGTTTCCTTTGTTGTTAGTAGGGAATACACTTCCCGATATTTCTCACTAGTTTGCTGCACAATTTCCTCTGGTAATGACGGTCCTGGTGCAGTCTTGTTCCAATCGAGCGTATCAAGATAGTCACGCACAAATTGTTTATCGAAACTTGGTGGGCTGATGCCCGTTTTGTATTCCGCGAGCAGCCAGAAGCGTGATGAATCAGGCGTCAAAACTTCATCAATAAGATGTAAGTTCTCATTGTCATCAAGGCCAAACTCAAATTTCGTATCGGCGATGATGATGCCACGATCTAACGCGAATGTTGCTGCACGTTCGTAGATAGCAATTGATGTATCACGAACCTGTCTTGCCATTGACTCCCCAATCAAGTCAATAACATCGTCGTAACTGATGTTTTCATCGTGGTCGTTAGCTTCTGCTTTTGACGCGGGTGTAAACATCGTTTCAGGTAATTTGCTAGCCTGTTGTAATCCTGCTGGCAACTGAATGCCGCTAGTTTGTCCTGTCTCCTGATAGTCACGCCAGCCTGATCCAATCAAGTAACCGCGAACAATTGCCTCAATCGGCAAAGGTCGCAGACGCTTAACGACTGATGAACGTGAGCGCAAATTGTTGCATAGGTCACGGTCAGTAATTACATCGTCAATCGAAAGTTCGGTTAACTGATTATCAATCAGATCGCGCATCATATCGAACCAAAAATTAGAGATTTGCGTGAGCACCTCACCCTTGAAGGGCACGGGATCAGGCAGGATCACATCGTAGGCAGACAGACGGTCTGTTGTGACGATTAACAAATGTGTATCGTCAACACTGTAAATGTCTCGGACTTTGCCGCGTCTGATAAGAGAAAGGTCTCCTATCATTTTATGTTTGGTGGGCAATGCAAGATTCGAACTTGCGACTTCCATCGTGTCGGGATAGCACTCTACCACTGAGTTAATCGCCCTTCTATTCTACTGCTTTAAAACGAGGACGGAAAAGTACTGTTACTTTGTCGCCCTTCTTTGAAACTAGATGTTTCTTAACTGTTGCTGTTGCAAGAACTTTTGTTCCTACATCGGGGCCTTCTTTCCCAGTGTAATAAAGAACGTTGCCATCTGCATCATTATATACGTGCCAATAGCGAGATACGTGCGAGTTGTAACCGAACGTAGCATCGTCTTGAAAACGTTTGTACGTAAGCGTTAGTTCACCGAAATTCATTCTTTCACCCTCAGTACCAACGAAGTTGCCTTCACTCATACCGAGCTTAGTCTTAAATTCTTTCTTCTTTTCTTCCTCAGACTTCTCTAAATGGCTTGCGTCAACATTATCAGGACGCGACCATTCTAGCTTTGTTTTGCTAGGATCAGCACTAGCGCCATCACGAAGATTACCCTTGTTGCCAATCTTGTAAAAGCTAACAACACCAATATCATCTACGACAAATCCGTATCGAACTGGAATTTTAGCTCTCGCTCCGTAGCTAGCCCATACTGCTAAAGCTTCAGGAGTAACTAATATCTCTCCTTCACCAGTCTTAATACCGAAAAATTTCTCATTCAGTGCTGGTTCTCTATCAGAGTCACCTTCGCCAACTAATCTGTTCATAACATACCAACGTTGTTTTCTGGATTTCCAGACACCGTTGTTCTTATTAACTAATCCTTTCAGGGACATAAAAACGTCTTTATCTAAGCCGTTGCCCCATTCAAGTCCTTCGTTGAGTAATTCTTGTAATCGCATAACGTTATTTATCAACAATATGTTTAAAATCAGTGCGGAGAACACCTGTTAGAATTTTCATCTAAGTCATCTATCCTCAGAAGATAGCGTGTTATAAGCTAATAGCTTTTTCATTACACCACAGGATCGGCCCTTCCCCGAAAGGCTAAGTGCGTGTGCAGGATTTGGCCTACATCTTCGTTAGACTTTATCTCTCATTGAGGAGTCTATCGTTATCTTGTTCGTTAGACGAACACGCAAATTCAGTACGCAGGTAGGATCGAGCCTACATTTCTAGTCTATAGATCGTTTACTATGACTAGCTACTTTTACCGTTAGTACACTACGTAAAATTCGTGCTATCATTTAGCTAGCATCTTGGCGCTAGTCAACCATTCGGCCTACTTCGATAGCGTATCTAGTAATTGGTCGTCATTCATTAATTCGTTAAGTTCATCATACTTAGGATCCATTTCTGATTTTTCAATAGCTTTTGCCATATCCTCAGGTAGTTCCCATGCCCAATAAGCTTTACGATCATTAATCATTGACTTTCCTTAATTGGTGGAGCTAAGAGGACTCGAACCTCCGACATCCTACGTGCAAGGCAGGCGCTCTCCCAAACTGAGCTATAGCCCCAATTAATCTTTATCCCAGATTGCAGCGATTCGCCGCTCTCTCTCTAGGTGTTCTAATTCAGTAATTACTCCGCCGAGAGCCTTATATTCTTCAATAATGTCTGAGCAACTTTCATCAAGAATACTCCATTTTCCAACATCAGGCCAATCTCGCTGATAATTTGTAGGTTCACGCTTAAGCTTGTGCTTGAACCAAGTTCTGTTTAGCTGATCTTCGATCTGCTCTTTTCGTTCTTTTAATTTTTTAAGGTCATTCATATTTTAAATTTGGAGCGGGCGATGGGATTCGAACCCACGACAGTCTGATTGGCAACCAGAGACTCTACCACTGAGCTACACCCGCTTAGTTATTACTTCTTATCGGACTATTGTCATGTGTTCCGATTATTTTTCTGTCCGCTGCGTGATGTTCCCACGATTCTTGACAATCTTCACATTCGTGGAAATGCGAGCCGTCTTTTTCATCTACCCTGAAGACTCGATCTGAAGCACAGTGGGGACAGTAATTTGTTCTCATATTAGTATTTATAATTATAACAGCATATATGTCTACTGTCAACTAAATTGGTGGAGAATCCGAGAATCGAACTCGGCAGTCAAGCACAGTGCAAAAGTTCTCCGCTTACCCCAGAGCATTCCCCAATGTTTGGTACTATCTGTAGGAGTCGAACCTACTTTATAAGTGCATATAAGACACTCTGTAATTACCGATCACGTAGATAGCATAATTGAGTAGGCGGAACGTTTTGGGAATCGAACCCCGCACGTAACTTCCGCAGCGAAAGCCAGTCATCTACTCTAAATTTGGAGCGAGCTAGAAGGAATCGAACCTCTATACGTTCGACCTGGACAGTCTACGTAAATCCAATAGCAAGCATTGTCCCAGTTTTAATTTTATCAAACACGCAGACTGAGCAAGCTGCGCTCTCTTGTACAAGATAAATTGGCAGACCATAACGGAGTTGAACCGCTAAACACTCACACCTGGCTGGTGATGCGTCAACCCGATTGGCCTATAAATTGTGGCCCCTTCCTAAGAGTTAAACTTAAGCACAAGTGGCTTCTAAGGCCGTTGTGGATTCCACCGAGGGACATTGTTAGATCGGGACTAGTCAGAATCGAACTGACTACATTTCGGCAAATAAGGCCATGCGAATGCCTTTCAGTATCCCGTTTGTTTGGCGCCTGTGACGAGGATCGAACTCGCCTTGTACCGCATAGACAGTGCAGTTGTTTCCCAGAAAGCTACACAAGCGTTGATTGGAGCCTCAGCACGGAATCGAACCGCGTTAGCTGCCTTACAAAAGCAGACATCATCCTTAAATGTTTCGGAGGCATAAATAGGTGACGCTCAATAGCCGTTGCAATCAGCTATACATAACTCACCCCTTGGAGATCAACCCAATTCGGAGTCATACGTCATTGTTTGGTGCTCTCACTTCGACTTGAACGAAGTTTCCCGCCTTACGAAAGCGGTACATCACCGTATATGTTTTGAGAGCATAATGTTTGGTACGCCTCAGAGGACTCGAACCTCCACGACCTTTCGGCCACTAGAATCTAAACCTAGCGTGTCTACCATTCCACCACAGGCGCATTATGTTTGGAGCACTTTAGTACGCACGAACGTTCCTCACGAGGTCTGGCGAACCCCCGATGCATTCTTGTGTTAGTAGTAGGATTCGAACCTACACGCATCACAGAACCATTTATCTATGAATCTATGCACCGGCGTTTAAAGCCAGCGTGTATACCTGTTTCACCATACTAACATCAAAATTGGCAATCCCTGTCAGAATCAAACTGACGCCGTTGAGTTCAAAGCCCAACCCTCTATCATTAAGTGTAAGGGACAATTATTCTTTTAAAGCTGCACGTATCGTTTTGACTCGTTTGTTTAATTCAACGAGTCTGTCTTCGTGCTGTTTTCTATTGATCGGTGCATTGCACCAACCACCTTTGTGAGCGATCCAATTGAGTAAGTTATCAAGTTCTTTGTTAGCTTTCTCGTTCATGTCGTTCTCCAAGTTTAAATTTGGTACCGATAGAGAGATTCGAACTCTCACGCGCAAGCGCAGCGGGACTTAAATCCACCGTGTCTACCTGATTCCACCATATCGGCATAATTTGGAGACCTCGGAGAGAATCGAACTCTCGCACTCAGAAGCGTTTCCTAGGACACTTCGTCGGCTCTTAACTTGCAAGGCCATAATTTGGGGTGAGGCGAGGAATCTAACCTCTGAGTCGGGGTCACAGCCCAACTAGGCGAACACGCCAACCACACATAAATTTGGTGAGGGCAAGGGAATCGAACCCCTGAGATGTGGCGCCGAAGCAGCACACAACCTGTAACAACAGACCCTTCATTGTTTGTAGTACTACTTTCTTCCCGATCAACACTGAGTCGTGTAAAGTACCATTGAGAACATCGCTGAATTTGGTAGGAGTACAAGGAATCAAACCCTGTCCTTAACGCTTAAAAGGCGCATGTGCTAATCATCACACTCCACTCCCATAAATTGGCTGCCTTAAGCAAGTTTCGAACTTGCGTTGAAGCTACAACACTAGTCCTGCAGAGACATATTATGTGTTGTACTTCTGGACGCCACCATCGTCTTCCGCGTAGCCTTATCGGCCGATTGAATACGCTTCCAACTATTAAGGCATAATTTGGCACCCCCGAGAAGATTCGAACTCCCATGTATCCATTAGCTTTCTCCTGGTTCGAAGCCAGGCGGCATACGGAGGCATTGTATTTGGTACTCAGAGTAGGATTTGAACCTACGACCGACACGGTATCAGCGTGTTGCTCTCACCAGGCTGAGCTATCTGAGCATTAATATATAACTTTGTCGAGCCACCAATCAGGATAATTCGGATCATCATAAAGTTCGTCTTTGAAACATTGTGGCATTGAATACCCTTTAGGTATTTCTTCGTACCACATCTTTACATTTATGTCCATCCACTTCTTACCTAAGTAGTAGCCGTTTGTAACTTTTGGATATCCTTCGCCGAATGATTCGTACAAGAACATCTCCATCATGCTTTCATCACTGTAATCGCATATGTGTTCCCACTCTTTTGAAAAATGAATGTAAACAACACACATACGTTTGAATCTTTTACTTACTCGTTTTGGCCTCTTGCGTTTAGCGATGACATAGCATCCTCCCTTTGAAATTGAATTCCGCAGTTGGCGTCGAACCAACATTTCCAATGCTGTCTAGCTTTGACAGCACTCCTATCAACATAACTAGCTTAGATATGTCTATGCAGAAATTGGTGGGTGATGAAGGACTCGAACCTACAATGCCTAAGCGTCGGTTTTACAGACCGAGAGAACTACCAG
>SDBT01016179.1_pt1 | contig 11822 bp, 8 predicted proteins | sample 2277101 | NCBI WGS metagenome assembly SDBT01 (sample SAMN10404973, study PRJNA504765) | marine sediment metagenome | isolation source: marine sediment core GS10_PC15, 103 cmbsf | place: Arctic Ocean: Southern Knipovich Ridge | collected 2010
TGCCCTGCGGCCGGCATCGAAGATGAGTATCGAGCGCCGTGGCGAGATGCTTTTCAACGACGCGACCCTCGGTTTTCAGCATTGGCAGAGCTGTGCTTCTTGCCACCCGGACGCTCGGACGGACGCCGTGAGCCGGGACCTAAGGCACGACGGGCTCGGCAATCCGAAGAATTGCCGCAGCATGATTCTTGCCCACAAGACCCCGCCGTCGATGGCCTCCGGCGTATTCCCCAACGCGGAAGCGGCCGTGCGCGACAAGATCCATCATGTTCTGTTCGTCGTTACTCCGGAAGAAAAGGCGGCCGCGATCGACGCCTATCTGAAGTCGCTCGAGCCGGTTCCCAGTCCGCATCTGGTCGACGGCAAGCTAAGCCCGGCGGCCGAGCGGGGTAAGAAGCTGTTCTTAGACGCGAAGATCAACTGCGCGAAGTGCCACCCCGCGCCACTGTTTACCGATAAGAAGATGCACGACGTCGGCACGCGAGCCCGGGGCGATACGGCCGATCGTTTCGACACACCCACGCTGGTAGAAGTCTGGCGAACCGCCCCCTATCTACACGACGGTCGCCACACAACGATCGATCAACTCCTCGTCAAAGGCCGCCACGGTTTGAAGCGCCGCAGCGCCGGTCTCAGCAAGCAGGAGATGGACGATCTGGTCGAGTACGTGTTGTCGTTGTAAAGGGAGTGGGCTTCGGGATTTGGGGTCGGGATTGGGGGCGTGCGGCTGCCCCAAGAATCGCCAGCCGAGGGCGGAAGCCCGCGGAGGTGTTAGGCCACCGTCACTATCCCGGATTATTTACGAACAGTTTGTAGTGACCGCATTCATGTGGTTTTGGCCATCTGGACCCGATAAATCGGGTTACTACGAACCCTTGTGAATAATCCGGGCTATCCGCTCTCGGTTTCGCATCACTCGACAGGGTGGGTGCTCTCCCCTCCATTCGGCTCTCCGGTGAGTTCGGGACGTTGTCGAGCTCCGGTGACTGTCCTCGGGTAGTGCCGGGTTGTGGGGCGTCCCCGGCCAGCCCCATGCCCAAAACACGGTTGCGGAAGCATCCTGAAGTAGCGCATTCGACGCTCGCCGATCGGACGGACCGGGTTCCGGCCGGTCCGTGCGAGAGAATCGATAGAAACGGAAAACTATCCCCACCCTTCCCAGACAATCACCCATCCCGCAGCGATGGGACGGAAGTCCGGGGAACTTACCTTGTTCCGTTAGTTGACTGAAAGCTGTTCTTGGCATATAATCCTCGCTTTGCCACCGCCCTTTAAGTGGGATTGCGCCACTTGCTTGGTATTTCCGTGGCATCAGTGGTACGCGTGGGCTGTGTCGATTCACACTTGCTTTCGTCAATCGGGCGGCGCCGAAGGTCTCCGCATACGGCGGGCGATGTGCCGCGAGTTGGAGTTGTTCCTGGCAACATGTCGTTATGTTCAACAAAGGGGAGTAGCACACAGTGAACTCAGTCCCCCAACAAGATCTCCCGGCCCAAATAGGCAACGCTACAGCGACGGATGTTCTCGCCCTGGGCGCTTGGCTCTATGGCAACCAGCCGCAGGATTATGAACCGCAGACGTATCGATACGCGCCTTCCGTGATCGTGCGGAGCGAGGCTGAGCTTTTTGCCCTTTCCGCACCGCGATTCGCCGTCCGCGCCGGATTCAAAGACGGGAGTTTCATCAACCTCCGCCGATTCGAGCAGTTGATCCCCAAGATTCTGGCAGCGCAACCCGGTCTTGCCAACGCTAAAATTGAAGAGGTTCTGTCCGATCCGCTTGGGGCGTCATGGGGTGACGCCCTGTTGAAGCTTCCGGACAAACTCGATGGTGACTATTTTGCCCTCACATGCAGACTAGGAAGGGCGTACGGTGAAGGCCCGGATGTCTGTGGGACCCCCTTCGTACGGCACATCAAACTGTGTGGAGGAATGTGTTCCCAGGCCACGTGTTTCATGGTTTTGGCTCTCTACGAATCGATCGTTCGGGCCATACGCGGGATCGCCGAAATCACGGTCCGGACCGGCGACTCCCCGTCCATCAAACTGCGCGGCATGAGTCTCCCGGACATGCAGGAATTTCTCAACAGCGAAGGCCTGAGCAGTTTTGTCGAGTATGTGCCGGCCATCGACGGGCAGACCGCCGTGCTCGAATCCGTGTTGAGATCGTACCTCCTGTCGTCGGTTCCCATCATCTTGCCAACCGACAGCAAGCAGTGGTCCGATGCACTCGACGCATTGGTCGGCGAGGATGCCCCGCCGTATTTCGGCGCGCCGGACGAGACTGATCAGATGCTACATACAGTTCTCCTGGTAGGTTGCCACCGGAAAGAGCCGCACCGGTATCTCGTGAACGATACCGCCACTTGCCCTTTCATCCGGATGGATCTGCAGACTCTTGTCAACTGCAATCCGCGCTTCGAAGGCATGGGAAAGTTCATCAGCGCCTTTCCTCGCAACGTGACGTTGCCGCTCTTGGGCTTCGGCGAGGCGCAAGGACTGTGGTGGCGCAGTCTGGGCATTTTCCATGAGCTTCCCGGCCTGACGGAGCCAACTCGCCATTGCTTGGCGACCGGCGTTCCGGGATTCCGCCTGCTCGACAGCAGAGCCAACGGCTGGCCCGAAATCCGAGCCGCATTGGTAGGTCAGATCAACGATGGTCGGCTGGGAGACATTGATGGCTTTGATCCCTATTTTCAGGACTTCGTGAATGACATGCTCGCCCCGGGCTGGAATTGGCCAGAGTTGTCACCGGACCAACTCGTCTGGGTGCAGTGGGTGTGTCAGGAAGATTACCGGTCCATTCTCTTCTGGTCCGCCCAGCCTGAAAGCGTCTCGCCGAGGGTCGACGCCCGTGATTGGCTGATTGCCGGATTCGTCAGGAATCCCAACGAACCCTGGTCGCAAGTATTCCCCTCACCGGGCGCATGATTCTTCGTCCGCACCGTTTTCCCGAGAATCGAACGCCAAACGCCCTTCTCTACCATGGTGACAATCATGCCACTGCAACTCTCCTTGCTTTCGTCGTTCTACTCGCGCGGAATCATGCACCCAACGGAGTCGATCCGCACCGAGGTGGCCCAATGCCTGGAGGCCTGCGAATTCGTGGAAGTCTACGTGATGATGGAATCCGAAGCGATCGGCTGGGCCAACACCTTTGGCCGAGCGAAAATCCCCGTGACCGCAACCGAGTTTTTTTCGACACTTACGGATGATGAAATTCGTCAAATCGCCGAAAGGCTCACCCAGAACCTGGGCAAATTGGATCCAAGCCCCCGAATCGTTGCCCTGGCGTCGTTTCTCCCGGAAATCGCCGCCCAGCCGGGAACGCCGCCGGCGAACGTCGGTGTCGGGGCAGTCCGCAATGTCATGAAACTCGCCCGGGCTTTGCAGCACCACAAACATCCCACTCACGTGGTGGAAATGGTTGCCGGTTCCCGGATTCGCGGCATAGAACTTGCGGCGGCGCAGTTCCAAGCACAGGTGACGGTCCAGAATCCCGGGCAAGACGACTTGGTCGAGAACCTGCAAGCAGTTTTGGATTGGCAACCTGCCAACGACGAAAACGCGCTGAATATCAAGAGCGTGTATCTGGCCGTCGAAGCGGAACCCGGACCAATCTTTCTCTTGAATGATGCGGGCGCAATTCGGAGCTTCGCGGAACGAGTGTCGCGGAACGATACTCTACGCAATCGCGTGGGATTCAATTTGGATATCAGCCATTGGCGCATGGAAGACGTCCCCGTCAATCTGCTGGCTCATCCTAAAGTACGCCCACTAGTCCTGCACGCTCACATCAGCGGACATCACCGAAGAGCCCATCTGGGCGACACCAATCCGCAATGGATCAATGGAGCGGATGAATTTGAACCTTGGATCACGGCCCTGCAAAGCCTGCCGGTCGTCAGTAACGGCGAGTTCGGGTTTCGCGGCATCGTGTCTCTGGAGTACGAAGCTGCGAAGCAAGCAAGTGACGTTCAAGAGGCAATCGAGTTCTTCCGGCCGCTGCTCTGAGACTCAAAGGACGCAGAGCAGTGCCAGTGGAAGGCGTTATTCTAGCACGGAGTCGCCAGAAGACATGAGACCACCCCATTTGGCTGGCGGAATCAATCCATCCGCAAGAACAAAAGGACTATCGCCGAGGCCCCTTCCACTGTTTGTGGTATTCCAGCTTGAAACTGCTGCCGACGAGTTGAGAGAGCGACGGGTCGTCTTTCTCCTGAGTGGTTGCCCGTGCGAGAACGATATTTGCCGGCAGAGACGGATCGGCAGTGGCGATCTTCCGGCAGGCTTCCGCGATAGCCCCTCCGTGAACCGACTCCACCGAACGAAGAAACCCCTTGAGTTCAGCGTTTGTCATGGCGCCACTATGCCGATCATCTGGAGCATAATCCGAACAATCGGCATGCATCGCGTTACCCCAATCAATCGGAACCCGAGCACGCCGAACCCACTCATTTTATACTATTTCGGCGGCCCATGTCAACAAAAGCAACCCCTATTCTGCGTTTTTATTTATAATCGAAACAGAACTGATACAAGATCGCCTTGAGGAGCGGAGGAAACCCTCATACCGACCCTGGGAACACGTTTTCTGGTTCACCCTAAGTTATTGTACGACATAGTGTTATGCTTGATTCGCCTTACATTCTTGTATCGCAGAGTTCTCTGGCGCAAACGCTGCAACGAGTCCGAGACGTTACTGAAACGGAAATGGAGATTGTGTCTGGACGGCTCTTCGACCGACTGCCATTATTGCCACCAACGAGCTATGTATCGGAAACCCTACGGGTGCATGGCCATGACGCGCTGGAGCGCCCCGGCGACCGCGAAATCGATCTGACCGCCCGCGAACTGATGGTGATCGCCGAGGCCTACGGGCTTCCGTCCTGCATCCTGGAGATCTTGCGTTGCGAGGTTGCGACAAGCCCGGCGCTCGTTGTGGCGGAAAACGAACTGTTGATCGATCACCCCAACGAAACGTATGGCCATGCTGTACGCGTCGGGCGCGCCCCGCAACGGCTGGCACCGGGAGGGACCGTTATCGATCCGTTCTTTCTGGGGATTTCGTCGCTTGGTAGAACCATGCCGCATTGCCATTCCGGCGACGAGTTGCTTTTCGTGCGCAGCGGCTCGTTGGATCTGCATTTTCCCAAACTACAGTGTCTCGTCCATGTCGATGCCGGTGAATACGTTCACTTCTACGCTGAACACTTGCACTACGTGACGAACTCGAGTGCTTCGCCTTGCGAAACCTGGGTGTTTCGAATCTGGGGTGATTCACCCCGAGTCGATCTATGGAAACAGACTTGCAAGAAACGCGTTGGCCATGGTGTCCGGAGGGAAGCCCTCCGCACACTGCGGGAGAGCATCGCCCCGTCGCAGGATTCCCCGTTCAGCGGTCCGGACGCGACGGGCGGGACGCCTGCTGCCGTGATTCGAGACCGCTGGGGCCTGGCCCATTTCGTCTCGCGACTTCGATCCTCTCAAGCCGACGAACGGGGGCGTCCGCCGACGTTCAGCCAACTCGCCGATCGAGACGCAAAGTCGAAAATCAACAGGGCCAAGTTGTACCGCATCCATAACGGGGAAAGCAAGGTAGCGGCCTCCCAGCTACCGTTCTTGGCAACAATCTACCGCATCCATCCTCTGCTTCTCTGCGACTATTTGGCAGCCGTTCGGCGCCCCTACGTACGCATTCGGGTGGACCGACGCACGGAACGCGAGGCGGCGCGGCCAGAAGAAATGCGCGAACTAGATATCGCAGTGACCGGGGAACGAACCGTAAACTGGCAACTACCGGAGAGCCGGCTGGCAAATGGCAGTTGTGTTGTTGCCCGAGTGGTCATTCCAGCGCACGCCGAAACCACGGAGTTCGAGCATCCTGGACAAGTCGTCCTGCTATCACTAGCCGGAAAGGCCGAAGTCCGCTTCAGCCCCGACGGGTTGTCACTGGCTGTTCAAGAGTCAGCGTATGCACACTTCCACGGACGAATGACCTACAAAATCGTTAATCCATATGAAGTGCCGGCCGATCTCCTCGTCTTGCGAGTGTACGATTAGCGGTGAGCGCGGGTACCTGGCCTTGCTCATCCCTCCTTCTTCTTCACTGTCAGCACCATCGTCACCGGTGTCCCAATCGGCGGAATCCTCTCGGTGAAAGCTTGGTATAGTCGGGCGGAGTCGGCCTGGCTGCTCTCGACGGGCAGATCGAGCGTGGCGGTGGAGAAATTCGAGACGCAGATGAAATCGCCCCCCTCGGCCATGTAGTGCTTCTTGCCGTCGGGGCCCTCCCAGAACCCACTGCCGCCGAAGACCCAATTGTGGGTCATCGCTTTTTCGGTCTGCGTGTCCTGAATCCAGTCTTGCGCCCGAACCGTTTTCCGTTTGCCTTCCTCGTCCTTGTAAGTAAGCGAGATTTCAATCTCGGAGCCCTCGGCCGGGGTATACGTGGGCTGGAATCGGACCGGATGGCCGGCCTTGGCACCGATAGCCAACAGCCCGGCATGGACCTTGAAGGCCTCCACGTCGACGGTCACGATCGCCTCGTGTTCCTTGGTCTGCCAGAGACAAGCAAACATCTCCAACGCCGCGGCGGTCTGGCAGACCCGGCCGACGATCACCACGCGGCCGGCCTTCACGTCGATCCAGAGCGGCTTCTCCGGATCGAGCTTCTTGAGGTTCTCCGGATTGTCGACCAGCGGCGGGCCCATGTCGGGCAGCTTCTCGGTTGTCGGATCCGGGGTCGGCTCGGGGTCTGGCTCGACGGCCGGGGCAGGTACGGTATCGGTGTCGGGTTCGGTGTCGCCGTCCGATTCCGGGTCCTTAGCGGGCTCGGGTTCGGTATCGGGCTCGGCGGGAGGATCAAAACCCCCAAAACCAGGGACAGCTTCGCCAAAACTATCTTGCTGGAATGGAATGTCCAGATCGGCACTGAATACACCCGGAGCGGACATGCCTACAGTCACAGACCTGTCCTCCTCGCCGTCCAGCGTGTTTCCTCCGTCGTCGGTCGGTTGTTCCGGTTCAACCTCGGGATCCGCTTCGGGGGCCGTGCCTTTGTCGGCGGCGTCTTTTTCCGCATCTTCCACCTTGCCGGCCGTGGAATCTGCGTCGACCGTTTCGGTCGACTCTTGTGGACAACCGGCGAAAACCACCGCAACGGCGGCCACCATCATCCATCCGACGTATTTTCGCGTGCTCAAATGGCTCACAATCATTGACCTTTCCGGGAAATCTGGGAAACTGTCGTTCTCCTAAGCAACCAGGATAACCGCTTTCCGGACCATGGTACAATAGCCGTTCTCCCTAGATTGCCACACTTATTGCATCGAACGAACTAACGCAACATGACCACGACGAATTCCGCGAAAAAACCACCATCGGCCGGGTCGACTCGAACTTTCAACGGCACCAACGGGAAAATCTGGCACAAATCGGCACCGGTGGCCGTGCGCAGGGCCTTCTCGGCCGGCGAGCTTGCCGACGGTTGGGCTGCCTGGCAGAAGCATCTGGCCAAGCGATCCGATCCGGCCGAGTTGACCTCTTTGACGCCCGGCAAACGCGATCCGCTGGCCTGGGCTTTGCCCGAGCAGTTCGAGTCGCCGCCGTGGCTTCTGACGTCGAAAGACCGAAAGACGGAACTGGAAAAGGACCTGCTCGGCTGGCTGGGTGAGTCGGCCGGCAGCGCCGCCGAGGCCGGTTACGCTTTGGACGCGCTGGCCTGTTGCCGCGCCATGCCCCGCTTGGCTGCCGTGCTCTCGTCGGAGGTCTGGTGGGCCCTCTTGGATCACCTCCTGGCCACGGTGGCCGACGCCGACGGCATCGAGCTGGACGGCGACATCGACGGCGACCTCGACGGCGACGGCGACACGCCACTGGTGCATCAACTTCTGGCCGGTGAACTGGGCCTGACCTTGGCCTATCTCTTCCCGGAGATCGCGGCCTGTCGACGATTGAAGTCGGCCGCCCGAGCGGCACTCTCGGCCGGGCTTGCCGATCTGCTCGACGGCGAAGGGTTGCCGCACGGAAATCTGCTACCCTCATTGCGATCGCTGGCGGCCTGCTGGACGCGCTGCCGGGCTATCGGCGAACAGTTCAAGGGCGGGTGTTGGAACAAGGCGGCGGGCGAACAATACGAATGGCTCATCCGCCAGACCCTGCGGCTGTTGCGACGCGACGGCACCCTGGCCTTCGATGCCATCGGTGCAAAGCGGCTCGACAGAAACCTGCTCGCCGCGGCGTTGCGGTTCGGCGGCGACGGCGACGACTACGAGATCGCCAAGCTGCTACTGCCGTCGGCGAAGAAATCCCCCCAGCGGCTCACCGGTTCGCTGCGTCTGCCTAAGGCTGCGATGCACTCGTCGTGGGCCTCGGTGGCCGTGCTCCGCCGCGACTGGTCTCGCTCGGCCGAGCGGCTCACGGCCGTCTATCCCGGGCGGTCGCTACGGGTGGAATTGGGTTGCGGCAAGGACGTGCTCTTCTCGGGCGAATGGACATTCGACGTCCGTTGCGACGGCGAGCCGGCCACGTCCGTCGGCGATTGGGACGAGTCGTGCTGGATCAGCGACCACGACGTGGACTTCTTGGAGCTCGAAATCGAACTCAGCGGGGGCATTCGCCTACAGCGGCAGATGCTGTTTGCCAAGCAGGACCGTTTCCTGTTGCTGGCCGACGCCGTGCTGGGCAGTCGGCCTGGACGTTTGGAGTATCGGAGCCGTTTGCCGCTGTTGCCGGGCGTGTCGTTTCGGGCGGCCGAGGAGAGTCGCGAGGGGTTCCTCGTCGGCGGCAAGCGTCGGGCGTTGGTGCTGCCGCTGGCGCTGCCCGAGTGGCGTGCGGATCGGTCGCTGGGCCAGTTGACCCGCACCGACGAGGGCCTGGAGTTGCATCAGGCGAGCGAGGATTGCCGGCTGTACGCCCCGCTGTTCTTGGATCTCGACCGCCGCCGAATGACCCGGCCCGTTACATGGCGTCGGCTGACCGTAGCCGAGTCGCTGGTCGTGCAGCCGGACGACGTGGCGGTCGGCTATCGGGTTTCGGTCGGGCGGCAGCAGTGGCTGATTTATCGTTCGCTGGCGGAGCCCGCCAACCGCACGCTGCTGGGCCACAATCTATCGACCGAGATGCTCGTTGCCCGCTTCGAACGTAGCGGCGAAGTCGAACCGTTGGCACCGGGAGATGATGGTGATCGGAATCTTGCCCGGCTCGGTCGTTGCAAAAATGAACTTCACATGCTCGGGCGGTTCTTCCAACGTCTTAAGCAAGGCGTTGAAGGCCTCCTTGGTGAGCATGTGGACTTCGTCGATGATGTAGATTTTGAAGCGCGTCCGACTGGGTCGAATGCCCACGTTTTGACGGAGCTGGCGGATTTCGTCGATGCCGCGGTTGCTGGCTCCGTCGATCTCCAGCACGTCGATGTCGTCACCCGCGCTGATCGCCTGGCAGACGTCGCATGTGTTGCAAGGGGTTGGCGTAGGACCCGACTCGCAGCAGAGGGCCTTGGCCAGGATTCGAGCAGCCGACGTCTTGCCCACGCCGCGAGCACCCGTAAACAGATAGGCGTGGCCGACTCGCCCCTGCTGGATCGCGCCCGTGAGCGCTCGTGCGACGGGCTCCTGCCCGACCAAGGCATCGAACGTCTGCGGTCGGTATCGACGGGCAACGACGAGATACTGGCCAGCGTCGCCGGAGGCTTTCGTTGGATCTTCCGGCGGTTTGCTTGACATGTGCTTCCTGCTCAATTTCAAACGAATGCCGCCGGCCCCGGATGAGAGGCCCTCTGCACAAAGCAACGCAAGCTTATGGCTGCAGTGTTTCCACCCTGACCAGGTTCGCAAGGCCACCATTGCAGGGACCTCTCATCCGAAGCCGGCGGCTCATCCATTTGTAAGGCTTTTCGCTTTCGTCGTCAAAGGGTCGATGTCATCATCGGGCGGCTTGGAATTCGATCTGATAACGCTGGGTCATCGTGCGACGAATCTCGGCGGTGGCGCCTTCCACGTCCTTCATGATCGCCCGTGCGTCGGTCGCTCCGACGGCTTTTTCCTGGGCTCGGATCGCACGTCGCTCGGCCTGAACGGCGCTGGTCGTGTTGACGCCCACCCGATAACCTGCCGTTCCGCCGCCGAAAGCACCAAATCGCCCGTAGCGAAAACCGCCCGAGTCGAAGCCGCGCCCGCCATAGACCTGGGCCGAACGCTCGCCCGATCGAATCCCAATCCCCTGAATCGCCTCGGCCGCACCGCGCAATTGCTGGGAGATCCAGGCGGAATAGGCTAGCAGGTCTTCGTCGACGTTCAAGATCGGAAGTCGGTCGACTTTGCGGGCATATGTGGTAAAGAAGAGGCCGATCTGGCCGATCGAAGACGAATCTCTCCGCCGCAGGTCGCCCAATAGCTGGGTGACGGCGTGGAAGTGCTGTTGCGAGGCTTCCGCTATTCCGCCCGTGTCGCCAGGACTCCTCTCCGCAGTCGCGTCTGCGACGGCATCGTCGGCGGCCATCGAATTGGAGGGAGCATCGACGACACTAAAGATCTGCCGCATGCCGGTCGCCGATAGATTGCCCTCGATCGAAACCTGGCGGCCCTTGGCTACCACTTTCCAATCGTTGAAGTCGTCGATCAGGGCACCTTGATTGGCGAGAACTTCCAGTAGCATCGGTTTAACAAATCCAGCTATCGGCGTTACGTCCTCGGCGAAGTCGATCTTGAGTTTGCCAAACGGTTTTTCACCGATCACGACACCGAGCGTCACGCCCCGCATGCTGGCAATGATTCGGGCGGTCGTGAAAATGTCAACATTCTGACCCGCCAGGGCTTGCAGACCAACCAACTTCTCCCGAGCCACGGCGGCCGTGATCGCGTCCTGGAGATCCATGCCCATGATGATTTCGGTGCCTACCTCCTCGGCGTAGCGGACGGCTTCGGTAATGTAGGGAGAAAGCGAGACTTCCGCGTTGGTCTGCGACTGACGGACCCAGCGGGCAACACTTTGACGATTGGCCGGTGCCATTCGCCCGACGGTGCGGGGACTGAACTCAACGAGATAGGTGTCGTCGGGCAACGCAACGGCCGGCACTCCGGCCACCTCATCGACCACTCCGTTTCGTCGTTTGGCGATCGCTTCGATCGAGGCATCGGTGTTCAGGTCCAGGACCGCGACCTCCCAGATCGGATGCATAAACTCCAGGTCGAGCTGCGAAGCAAGCACCGCGTGAGTCGCTTGAGGCGGCAGCAGAACCATTCCGGAGGCGAAGGCCTGTTGCTGCTTCTGCCGCCAGTCTTCCTTGATCGCCAACGGGCTGGCGAGGATCTTTTCGACATTGAAGATGACGATCGTATTGGCCGTGGCAGGAATCCGCTTGACCAAGTCCTGAAACTGCGCCGAAGCCGTAGCAACATGAATTGCCAGGCAAATCACGGCCACAGAGCACGCGATCAACTGCGGCAACCAAGAGTTCTCTGAGCTCCGACCTGCCGAGTACTTGCGGTTTTTCAACATGGACGTGGTTCCTCTATAAACGTGATTCGTAAGTTATCGCGACAGGGCGGCGACAGGGCGGCGACCGGCCGTCTCCGGTGAACGCGAAGCAGACACTCGCGCCCGTTCGCGTCCGACAAAGCACTTCAGTATCAGCGACTGCGCGGCCATTGGCAACCACCCAGGTGACGGGGTAAAGCTGTTGTGTCCGGCTGGTTGACACCAATAAAATGCCTGAATTTTCTGCGGCAAAAACATGCACAGGGGGCCCCGGTTGACGTGGTTTTATTGTGTGCATTTGTTGGGGTGCTGTCCCTAATGGCGGGGATAAACCCATCGTCTCGT
>SDBT01016180.1_pt1 | contig 11822 bp, 8 predicted proteins | sample 2277101 | NCBI WGS metagenome assembly SDBT01 (sample SAMN10404973, study PRJNA504765) | marine sediment metagenome | isolation source: marine sediment core GS10_PC15, 103 cmbsf | place: Arctic Ocean: Southern Knipovich Ridge | collected 2010
CTCCTTGAAAAACTCGAGGGTGGTGAAGCGGCTCTGTTAGATTTGCCCGGGATTGGTCGAAAGACTCTGATCGATGTAAAAAAGAAGCTGCGTCAACTTGGGTATAAACTCCCTGCAGCTGCTGAGGAAATATCTGTATAGGATCATAAATAATAAGCGTATTTAAAAAGAAGGTGTTAACACCTTCTTTTTTTTGCATTAGTGATAGTGTAAAATTCAATTATCAATTTGCGGGAGAGTTAAAATGCAAGCTAAACCTGGATCAATAGAGATTATTTGTGGGTCAATGTTCAGCGGAAAAACAGAGGAGATGATTAGGCGATTACGTAGAGCTAGAATCGCAAAACAGAATGTTCAGGTGTTTAAACCAATAATTGACACGCGCTATAATACCAAAAAAGTTACATCTCACGCTGGTATTGATTTTGAAGCAATTCCTGTAAAAGATTCGTCAGAAGTAAAAACGAAGATCAAGCCGGGAACTACCGTTGTGGGGATCGATGAAGCACAATTTTTCGATAAAGGGATTATCGAAGTTATTGATGAATTAGCAGATAAGGGATTACGGGTTATTGTCACTGGCCTGGATATGGATTTTCGAGGTGAACCATTCGGATGTATTCCTGTTATCATATCTAAGGCAGATCATGTTGATAAACTGCATGCTATATGCATGGTATGTGGAGAAACTGCTACTCGAACACAACGGTTAGTAGATGGGCACCCGGCCCATTTCGATGATCCAATTGTGATAGTAGGGGCATCAGAATTATATGAGGCACGCTGCCGAAAGCACCACGAGGTTCCCAGGGATTAATCGCATGGAAAACTATAAAAAATTTCTGCAAGAAATATTAATAGATGAGAATCGCTTACAAAAACGCATTGCCGAACTCGGAAACGCAATCAGTAATGATTATAAAGACAGTAATGATCTTTTGCTGGTGTGTATATTGCGTGGAGCAATCATTTTTCTCTCTGACCTTTCCAGAAAGATAAACATCCCACACGCGATGGATTTTATGGCCATCTCTTCCTATGGATCAGGCAATCGCAGTTCTTCTGGAATTGTGCGTATCAATATGGATTTAACAACTAATATTTATGGTCAGGATGTGCTGATCATTGAAGATATTATCGACAGTGGGAATACACTTGCCTATGTACTTGAAATGCTTTCAACACGAAAACCAAAAAGTTTGCATGTTTGCACGCTGCTTGATAAATTTGAACGGAGAGAAGTTGATATTCCAATTCGGTATACAGGATTTAAGATTCCCGACAAGTTTGTATTTGGGTATGGACTCGATTTGGATGAAATGTATCGAAATTTGCCATTTATCGGTGTAGTTGACCTAGAAAAATATGTTATTTGAACTATCCTATCAAGTATGGTGAGTTTTAAGGAATTACTACAACCGCAATTAGAAGAATTCATCATTTCTCAAGTGGATGCTTGTGGTGAAATATTTCTTGTTGGTGGGGCAATAAGAAACACATATCTTCGAAAAGAAGTGCGGGATTTAGATTTTGCTGTTAAAAAAGGTGCCATCAAAGCAGCAAAAAATGTTGCCGACTATTTTAATGGGGATTATTTTGTCCTGGATAAAAAACGAGGCGCCGCGCGTGCACTGATATCCATCAAAGGTAAGAAACTGAAAATTGATTTTGCACTTTTATATGGCAGTTCTATCGGTGAGGATTTATGTAAGAGGGATTTCACCATCAATGCGATGGCAATAAAAATTCCATTATGGAGTAAAGTGATTGACCCACTAGACGGAAAAGTAGATATTAAAGATTCTATCTTGCGGCCTTGTTCGCCAAACTCATTCCAAGATGATCCTGTGCGTACGATTCGGGCAATCCGTTTTATGAATGAATTCAACCTATTTTTAGACTGTAGTGAAATTGAACTTGTAAAAAGTGCATCGGTCAGGTTAGATGAAGTATCCAATGAGCGTAAGCGGGATGAGATTTTCAATATACTTGAAAAAACAGATGTAAAGAAAGCTATTGCTCAATTGATGGAATTTGGAATTATCGAAAAAGTATTCCCGGAAGTGAATAAATTAAATAAGATGGAATTAGATCTTCCCCATGTTCACGATGCGTGGATGCATACTCTCCAGGTTGTAAACTATTGCCAACAATTTATGGCTTTAATAAAAATTTGCCCAATCCCAAAACATATACATCCGCGTATTAAGCAAGTAGAAGAGACATTGAGTAAATATGAAAAGCATATTTTTGACTATATGAATGTTTCAATAAACTCAAACCGTAGTATGTATTCTTTACTGATTCTTGCTGGCCTTTATCATGATGTGGGAAAGGGAGCGGTTTCCCCTATCATTAAGGACAATCGGAAAAGTTTTCCCAAGCATGCAAAAATAAGTTCGGAGTTGATCTGCCATCGAGCGAAAATTATGGGATTCTCAAAAAGTGAGGTTGAGTACCTCACAAAGATTGTGCGATTCCACATGAAACTTTCCCAAAATGAATTCACTAATAATAAAAAAGAGATCCATATTCACCGATTCTTTAAAAAAACAGGTTCAGCAGGTATCCTGGTTGGATTTCTTCACCTAGCTGATGTACTTGCGACGTATGAAGACACTCTTACTGAGGAGCGATGGAACAGAGCGACTTCTTCTGTTAATAATATTTTTGACGCTTATTTTATATATCACGATAAGATTATCAATCCAACGAAATTAATAAATGGAAATGATATTTTGAAGGATTTCGATCTTCAGCCAGGAAAGAAAATCGGAGATTTGTTGGATCGAGTTGCAGAAGCGCAAGTAAGCGGAGAAGTAAACACAAAAGGGGAAGCTTTAAATTTATTAGGTCAATTATTAAATAAATAAAAAACAATCGGGAAAATTTATTATGGTTCTTTTCCATATAGAACATGGATCGGGAATTCCCCTTGTTCTGCTTCATGGATTTCCATTCGATCATACGATTTGGGATGAAGTAATCGGAGAACTAGAGAAGGGGATTCGTGTTATTGCGCCTGATCTCCGAGGTCACGGATGTTCAGTTGTCACAAAAAGTGATTTTTCGATCTCTGACATGGCTTCTGATATCATAGAACTAATGGATCACTTGCATGTTAATGGCGCAGTGATCGCGGGCCATTCCATGGGTGGATATATCGCATTAGAAATTGCACACAAATTTCCTGATCGCGTTTCGGGATTGGTTCTGATCTCCTCGCATATTTATTCAGATCCATTGGAGAAGAAGCAATCTCGTATTGCTAATATTGGTAGAATTATGCAGCAAGGGGCGGCTGCGGTTTTGGCGAATATGCCGAATATGCTTACACATGATGATAAGGTAAAATACGTTTGTTGCGATGCAGTAGCAAGAATGGATTCAATTGGCGCGATGGGAGCACTGAACGCGATGGCGAATAGATCCACATCGGAAGATGTCTGGGAAAGATTAACTATTCCCACGATGGTGATAGCTGGGTCTGATGACCGGTTGATACCGATCGAAAAAAGCCGCGGATTCGCGGGTTTACCTAAATACAGCACGTTAGAAGAGATTAATGGCACAGGGCACATGCCAATGCTGGAAGCACCAGGTGAGGTTGCAAAGGCACTGGTTAAATTTATTATTAATATACGGAGGAATCTTTAATGGCATCAAAAGTTTATTTCACAAATATGCGAACAAAACCCGGAAATGGTATGCTGGATAAATTGGAAAAAGTGATTGAAAAGGCGGGAATCGGGGAGTTGGATTTGAAAGATAAAATGGTTGCTTTGAAGATCCATTTTGGTGAACCCGGCAATCTGGCATATATCCGACCCAATTACGTCGCGTTGATTGTGAATAAGATCAAGAAACTTGGCGGTAAGCCATTCTTGACAGACTGTAATACCCTCTATTATGGAAGGCGATCGAATGCTGTAGATCATTTGGAAGCAGCTATGGAAAATGGGTTTAACCGCATTGCAGTTGGCTGTGACGTGATCATTGCAGATGGATTAACTGGTACAGACGCTAAAGAAATTGAAATTAACCAAAAACATGTTGAACGGGCAAAAATCGGCACCGTGATAGCTGATGCAGATGTGATCATCAGTGTTACCCATTTCAAAGGGCATGAACAAACGGGATTCGGCGGAGCTATAAAAAATCTTGGAATGGGATGCGGATCGCGGAAGGGAAAACTTGAAATGCACTCCGAATCAAAGCCTAAGATGGAGCAGGAAAAGTGTGTTTCTTGCGGAATTTGTTTACAGAACTGCCCAGAAAAAGCGATCACCTATAACGAAAACAAACGAGCACAAATAGATTACGAAATATGTATCGGATGTGGGCAATGTGTTGCTAGCTGCCACTACGGTGCCGCGCGGGCTGTTTATGATCAGGCAATTGACATTTTGAATGAGAAAATTGCGGAATACACTCTCGCTGTTCTGAAAGGAAAGCAGCATTTCCACGTCAGTTTCCTGATGAATATATCTCCGGATTGTGACTGCTGGGATGTGAATGATCAGGCAATCGTACCTGATGTTGGAATAGCAGCATCTTCTGATCCAGTTGCGCTTGACCGAGCCTGCGTAGACCTGGTTAATGCCGCCCCTGAAATTACGGGAAGTATAATTGGAGATAAAGGGAGACTGAAAGAAGGAGCGGATAAATTTGTACATGTTCACCCCGATGTGCATTGGAAAGATTGTCTTAATCATGCGGAAGAAATTAAAGTTGGTACTCAGGAATATCAATTGATAACTATTAAATAAATATCGGTAACAAAATTAGATGAATAGAGCTGGAGTATTCTTCAGCTCTATCTTTTTTGGTTTATCTGTGTTCGCTGGATCGGATTTGCGAGATTCTTCTTTAGAGTTTATGGGATAAAACAGACGTTACCTGGATAATAATTGGATTTTCGGACCACAGTCAAGCGCCAAATGTTTTTGGGAACGACCAGAATAACTACGCCAAGAATGGGGGGAAGTTTTCCAAATCTTATGAAATCACAACATAGATAATTCTGATCGAGAAAACAGCAATAAACACAACCGCGCTTAATATTGGTTTTCCACTGTTCAATAATAGGTACAACAATATGGGAGATATTAAATCAAAAAGAATTGCTATGCTCTGTATGTTTTTATTAAAATTAGCAATTACGTCTTTCATCGTTTAGAAAATCCCTGAAATGATGTACGTAGAAATACCAATTATTAGAATTAGAATGCTTAAATAAAGGATCAATTTACCAATCACTTTTCCTTCTTTACCACTTAATCCTACTGTGCTGCAACCGATAATGACTTTAGCTGGCGCTATGGCGCTCCCTAAAGCACCTCCGGTGGTTTGTGCTGCAAGGATCAAGGCGACAGAAAGGTTTAAGAATTTGGCTGTTTGCAATTGAAGGTCGCCAAATAATACATTGGAATTACTATTACTGCCAGTAATAAAAGCGCCTAATGCGCCAATGAAAGGTGAAATAAGAGGATAAACTTCCCGACTGAAAACACGGCTTATACCAACCGCAAGCACATTCGTCATCTGGGTATGGTTCATAACCGCAGCTGTCCCAACGAGTGTGAAAATCGCAATGGAAGTATTCATGGAGCTCTTAAAGGATTCTAAAGCAATCTCGATTATTTTTTTATCTTTCAAATATGCTTTCTTTTTGAGAAAAAAATACGATATCAGAGCGCTGATCGTAATGATAGTACCGGGGTGAAGGAACACGTTGATCTTTTTACTCATCTCTGCTGGAATAATAAAACCATACGCTGTGGACAACTGTGGAAATTGGAAACTAATTGCGTATGGTGCGAATAGTTCCTTAATGGGAGAGAAAAAATTAAAGGTAATTATCAGGGCAACTAAAAACACGTATGGGAGTAGAGCAATAATTATTTCAATTCGCTCTTCCCTTTTAATATGCAGGAGATACTCTCGACTATATTTGGAAAAGAATCGCACATATAGAAATCCAAAACCAAGATTTACCATTGCCGGGAGCGTGACTGCGATGATCCAAAGGCCGTTGGTTGCAAGAAAATATTGACCTGTTGAAAGAATTATTGAGGATAAAAGAGTTAGTGGAAGTGCCTTAAGAAAATGCTTTTTCCCGCCAGCCAGGAAAATCACAAAGAGGCCACAAAATAAGGTTGATATTCCCAGTAAAATTGCTGTAAATGGAGCAAGGTAATCTGCAGATAGGCCGGTGACTGCCATTAATGTTCTAAATGAAGTTCCCATGGAACCGAACGTAACCCCCCAGCTATGACCAATACTGGCGATCACAACTGACACAGTTGGAGAAAAACCAGCGCTTACTAACAAAGGGGCAGACACGGCGACTGGAACGCCAAACCCTCCCATACCCTGTATAAAAGAAGGAAAAAGCCAGCCAAGAAAAATGCCCAGGAACGCACGGCTTTCTGTGAATCCTGCAAGAAAATTCCCGATGATTTGAATAGTTCCAGCCTTTTTTGTAACTTGATAAAGGAACATTCCCCCCCAAATAATAAGGAGGATATCCAAAGAGAGAATGAAAGCTTTTATATACGTATATTGAAGGAGCTTGAGAGAAGCTCCAAAAAAGATGAATGCGATTAGTTGTGTTGCTAGCCAGGTCAGCATGCCGGCTTTACTTCCCCCCCATTGAAAGGCTGTCATAAGCAGGAGGATGAGTATTACAGGTGATAAGGCAAGCAACCAGGTGAATATATTAATGGATAGCATTGCGAAATTATAATATTAATTTTTATATATATCTGAATTCGTATTTATTTGGTTTATTATCCAGGTAAAAATAGGTATGGTAAAATCCATGCTTAGTGCTATTTTGTAATAAATTATTATTTTATATTTTTCCGGAGGAAACAAATGTCAGAGAAAAAATGGGTTTACCTTTTCAATGAAATTGAAGAGGCAGAAAAATACATGGGCTCCTGGGACGGAGTGCGTGGATTGTTGGGGGGCAAAGGCGCAAACTTGGCAGAAATGATTCGAATTGATGTTCCGGTTCCGCCTTTCCTCACAATTACCACAGAAGCTTGCAACGCATTCCTGGCAAACGATAATCAATTCCCTGAGGGAATGTGGGAACAGAGTATGGAAGCGTTAAAAAGCGTTGAGAAAGCGTCTGGAAAGAAGTTTGGAGATCCTGAGAATCCTCTACTCGTTTCATGCCGTTCTGGCGCGAAGATGTCCATGCCGGGCATGATGGATACGGTTCTTAATATCGGCCTTAACGATACAACAGCTAAGGGATTGGTAAAGATAACCGAAAATGAACGCTTTGTGTACGATGCTTACCGCCGGCTGATTGCGATGTTTGGCGCGGTGGTGTTAGATATCAAGGATAAAAAGTTTGAAGACGCGCTTGATGAGGTCAAGAAAGCAAGGGGTACTGAAGCGGACACAGATCTTACCGCGGATGACCTGAAGGAATTGGTTAAGAAATTCAAAAAAATTATCAAATCTGAAAAGGGGTTTGATTTCCCGCAGGATCCTGTTGAGCAGATGCGCCTCGCGACCGAAGCAGTCTTCAGCTCATGGAATGTAAAGCGGGCGATTGATTACCGAAAAGCCGCCAATATTCCTGATGACCTGGGTACGGCCGTGAATATTGTCACAATGGTATTTGGCAACTCCGGCTGGGAATCCGGCACAGGTGTTGCGTTCACACGAAATCCATCTACAGGCGAAAAGAAACTGTTTGGTGAATATCTTATGAACGCCCAGGGTGAAGATGTTGTCGCAGGCATTCGAAATGCCGAGAAGATCGAGACGCTGGGTAAAAAACTACCTGACACGTATAAACAATTCGTAGATATTACCCAAAAATTAGAAAAACATTATAAAGAAATGCAGGATGTTGAATTCACAATTGAGAACAAGCAATTATGGATGCTTCAAACACGCAATGGTAAACGAACCGCCAGCGCGGCTGTCAAGATTGCAGTTGACATGGCAAATGAAGGGATGATCACGAAAGAAGAAGCAGTTAGCCGCGTATCTCCTGATCAGGTTGATAATCTTTTACACCCACAGTTCCTTGGCAACACACTGGAAGAAGCTAAAAAATCTGGCAAGCAGTTTGCCACTGGTGTTAACGCTTCACCGGGCGCGGCGGTTGGACAGATCTATTTTGATGCGGATACCGCAGAAAGAATGGCAAAAGAAGAAAACAAGGATGTAATCATGGTCCGCCCGTTCACAAAACCGGACGATGTGCATGGAATGCTGGCTTCTAAAGGCATTCTTACAAGTGAAGGCGGTGCGACATCACACGCAGCCGTCGTTGCACGGCAATTTGGTGTCCCCTGTATAGTGGGCGCTTCAACGATACGGATTGATATGAATAAACGTCAATTGGAAGCGAATGGCGTTATCGTAAAAGAGGGTGAGTGGATATCCTTAGATGGCGGTACTGGCGAGGCTTTCTTAGGAAAGATGGATATGACTGCTCCTTTACTTGAAGAACAAACAGACTTGATGACACTGCTCAGTTGGGCAGATGACATTTGCTCGCAGCCAGGCATTCGAGATGCGCCGGAAGGATGGCCCACTACCGGCTTACAGGTTTGGGCAAATGCTGACTATCCCAAAGATGCCAGACGTGCCCGTTCGTACGGCGCAAAAGGAATCGGGCTTTGCCGTACAGAGCACATGTTCTTTGAAACGGAACGCTTACCCGTTGTTCAGCGCATGATCCTTGCAAAAACATCGGAAGAGCGGATAAAGGCACTCAATGAGCTGCTCCCGTATCAGCGTTCTGATTTTGAAGGATTATTCGAGGCAATGGATGGCTATCCAGTTATTATTCGCCTGATTGACCCACCACTGCATGAGTTCCTGCCTTCCGAAGAATCATTGTTGGAAGAAGTGATTACCATGCGTGTGAAAGGTGAGAAGGATGGCCTGGCTGAAAAAGAATCTCTGCTGGAAAGTGTTAGATCAATGCACGAATCTAACCCAATGATGGGTATGCGCGGCATTCGCCTGAGTATTGTGATGCCCGAGATCGTTGAAATGCAAGTGCGCGCGATCTTCGAAGCTGCGGCCAATATGAAATTGAAAGGTGTGGATGCAAAACCTGAAGTGATGATCCCATTAACAGGCCACGTAAATGAATTGAATCATATACAGCCGCGCCTGATTGAAATCGCGAAACAGGTCATGAAGGAAAAGAAAATCGATTTTGAGTACAAATTTGGCACTATGATCGAGATCCCCCGTGCCGCGCTTACAGCTGGTGAAATCGCTGAAGTCGCTGAATTTTTCTCTTTCGGGACGAATGACCTGACCCAGATGACCTTTGGGTACAGCCGTGATGACGCGGAGCGCAATTTCTTAGTAACTTATGTGGAAGAGGGTATTCTCCCAGAGAATCCTTTCCAAACCGTTGATACAGATGGCGTTGGACGATTGATGGCTATGTCTATCAAAGAGGGGCGTGAGACCCGCGCGGACCTTGAAGTTGGTATTTGCGGTGAACATGGCGGTGACCCAGCGTCAATTGAATTCTGCCATACGATCGGGCAGAATTATGTCAGCTGCTCCCCGTTCCGCGTTCCAGTTGCCCGACTAGCGGCAGCGCATGCGGCCTTGAAATATGCACCTAAGAAATAAAGAATAACTGAGAGTTAAGATAGAAACCGCGGAAATAACCCGCGGTTTTTTTATTGGATACGAGTGTAGATCAACTTGTAAATATTCAGGAATTCTGTGATCTGCATCAGGTAATTTTGCGTTTCCTGAAAACGGATCACTTCTAGGAAAAGATCGGGATCATTTTCAGAAAGCAAAAGCCATGCCTCCGCGTTTCCCGGACCTCCGTTATAGGCGGCGAGTGCGGCTTGAATATTGCCATTGAGGTAATTCTTAACATAACTTAGATAAAAAGCACCAAACGTTATGCTCACTTCCCCACGTAGTAGATCGCTATGCTCATAATCAGGCGGCCATTTCAAAAGATCAACAATATCATGACTGGTATCGGGGATGATCTGTGCTAACCCGCTAGCCCCAGCTGCGGAGAATATATAAGGGTTAAATAGACTCTCCTGCCGAAAAAGTGCGAAAAGGAGCAGCGTTGGGATATCAAACTCTTTGGCTGCCGATACGGTTAATTCCCGGAAATAAGCACCAAATCGAATATGAGTGAAGTAGATCGGGGCTGATAAGGATGATAAATCATCCATGCCAGCCATGTCCAGGATATTTCGGCTGGCATATATTGCTGGCTGAAATAAATGCAAGTCAACCAGGAAATTCATCAGCCGGTAGGTATTTATGACATCCGTTTGCAATTCTACGCGGAGCAATTCAGCTTCATTAATCGCGTTTTGATACAACCCCAGGCCCCAATATTTCCCTATCTTTTGGATTCCAGGATTGTTTTCCAAATCTCCTAACCCGGAAAGATCAATTTCAGGAGATATATTGAAAGTTTTCTTCATCCAATCTTCAGCTTCCTGCTTTTCAAGATTAAGATCGTATCCAAGGTCGTAATTTTCATCCAAAGAAAGCGGTTGTAATCCTTTTAGAAGTTCAGAATTGCGGATGCTGTAATAATCGGTTGGATCAGATAGCTCACCCTGCCGCCACGCATTGATTGCGTTTTCATCATCATTCAACGCGCGATAGCTTTTCCCGATCCATAAGTAGGCTTTTGCTCTTTCATCTGGTGAGGTACCTAAAACAAGGGAACGTTGAAAAACTGAAAGGGCATCTTCATACCGATCTAAACGGTAATAAGAAATCCCAGCGAGAAAAAGGGCGCGGTAGCTTTGGCTATCAGAGGGATATTCATTCATCATGCGCTGCCAAATATTTGCGGCGCCCTCAAGATCTCCACTGCGTTCAAGGATACGCCCAGCCTCATAGAGAAATGAAGCGGCTTCAGGGGAGGTTGGGGTTGCATTGACGAAGGAAAGCAGTGTCTCAGCCGCGTTGGTATATTCATTAAGTTCGGCCCACTGCACATATGCTTTTTCATCCCAGGCGGCTGTCCAATACGGATTTCCCGGGTAATTCAATATCAATTCATCATATGCAGCCACTGCATTTCTGGAGTTTCCCACGAAATAATGGCTGAGGCCGAGAAAATAATATACCGAACCATCATTATTGCCCGGAATGCTATCCAAATACCTTTGAAATGCTTGAATTGCGTAATTGTATGATCCAGCATAATAATCAACTAACCCACGCAGGAATTCATCCACAGGGATACCGTCGTTGACCAGAATAGAAAGTGAGGTAAAAGAATCATATGCCTTGGGAAACTTGATCACTGAATCAAGAAATTGAGTGTAGGCTTCATTCATCAATTCTAAAGATAAGTAAGCCTGTCCGGATAACAGGTTGGCAGTTGAGCGGGTGTAATCATCCTGGGCTGTGTTATAGACGCCGTTAAAATACTGGATGGCTGTGGTGTAGTCCTCCAATTTGACGTAGGCTTTTCCGATCTGGAGATTGATGGTTTGCTGATCGAAATCGGGATCTGCCAGCAGGGCAGCCTGGTAGCTAAAAATTGCCTGGTCATAATCTCCGGCGGTCATAGCAGTGTCCCCTATTATTTTATATACATAGGAATCAATCAACCCGGGTTCATATTCAATATATTTGGTATACGCGTTTATTGCTGGCTGGTATTCTTCGATCTCTTCGTAGGTCTGCCCCACTAGGAAATAGGCATTTGCGGCAAATTCTGTATCTGGATATTGGCCAAGGATGCGGTTAAATGCATCGATAGCCGCATAATAATCCCTTTCAAGGAAATATGTGCGTCCGAGCCCGTATAGTGCCCTGGACTGCAG
>SDBT01016181.1_pt1 | contig 11821 bp, 10 predicted proteins | sample 2277101 | NCBI WGS metagenome assembly SDBT01 (sample SAMN10404973, study PRJNA504765) | marine sediment metagenome | isolation source: marine sediment core GS10_PC15, 103 cmbsf | place: Arctic Ocean: Southern Knipovich Ridge | collected 2010
ACTTCGATGGCTTCGTTGATCGTCACCTTGGGCGGGATATCGGCCCGGTAGAGAAGCTCATAGACGGCGTAGCGCAGGATGGCCCTGTCGACCGAGGCGAGCCTTTCCATGCTCCAATGCTCGAGCGCTGCGCCTATGAGCCGGTCGATTCTTTCAAGGTTCGCATATGCGCCCATGACCAGCCCGTCGGCAAACTCTCGCACCTTTTCGCCCGATCGGTTCTTGCTCCAGTACTCGCGGCAGATCGCGTCGATGTCATCGCCGTGGAAATCCAGTTGGAACAATATTTGGAGCGCCTTCTCGCGCGCTTTGCGTCTCGATCCCATCGCGGTCTTCCTCTAGATTTGCTCGAACAGGTTTACCATCTCGATGGCCGACATGGCGGCCTGGAAACCCTTGTTACCGGCCTTCGTGCCCGCCCGCTCGATTGCCTGCTCGAGCGTGTCCGGCGTTATTACGCCGTAGATAACCGGCACGCCCGACTTGAGACCCGCCTGCGCGATCCCCTTGGTCACCTCGGCAGAGATGTACTCGAAGTGCGGCGTCGAGCCGCGGATGACGGCGCCGACACATATGACTGCGTCGTATTTCTTCTTGCCATCGACCATCCGCTGCGCGGCGTAAGGAATCTCAAACGAACCGGGAACCCACACTATCTCGATCTCGTCGTCTTTCACCCCGTGACGCTTGAGCGCGTCGAGCGCGCCCTCGAGCAGCTTGCTGGTGATGAAATCGTTGAAACGCGAGACTACGATGCCGAACTTCTTGCCCTTTGCGATCAGTTGACCTTCATATACCTTAGGCATTTCTCCGTCTCCTTTCCGTTTGCGACCGGACGTGATGTGTCGAATGAAACCTCGTCGCGTGTTCTAATGGCTCAACAAATGCCCCAGCTTTTGTCTCTTAGCATTCAGGTACTTGATATTCTCCGCCTGCGGCTCGATCTCGATCGGGATGCGCTCGGATACCTTCAAGTTGTACCCCTCGAGGCCTATTATCTTGCGCGGATTGTTGGTCATCAGCCGTATCTCGCTCAGCCCGAGGTCCGAGAGTATCTGCGCGCCTATGCCATAGTCGCGCAGGTCGGGCTTGAAACCAAGCTGTTCGTTGGCTTCGACCGTGTCGAGCCCCTGATCCTGCAGCGCGTAGGCCTTGATCTTGTTGTGCAGGCCGATACCTCTCCCCTCCTGACGCATGTACAGGAGCACGCCGAGTCCTTCTTCCTCGATCATCGTCAGCGCCCGGTGGAGCTGGGAGCCGCAATCGCACCGTTGCGAGCCGAAGACGTCGCCGGTGAGGCACTCCGAGTGAACGCGCACGAGCACTCCCTTGCGGGCGGCGACGTCGCCCTTGACGAACGCAAGATGGTGCCAGTTGTCGACCGACGTCTCGTACACATGCAGGTCGAACTCGCCGTACGGGGTCGGAATCTTGGTCGTCACGCTCCGCGTCACCAGTCGCTCGGTCAGCCTGCGGTACTTGATCAGGTCCTCGATCGAGCACATTTTCAGGCCATGCTCCCTGGCGAACTCGGCCAGGTCGGGCACGCGCGCCATGGCGCCGTCGTCTTTCATAACCTCGCAAATGACGCCCGCGGGAATCATCCCGGCAAGGCGCGCGAGGTCGACCGAGCCCTCGGTCTGCCCCGTCCGCACGAGCACGCCGCCGTCGCGCGCGCGAAGCGGAAAGATGTGGCCCGGCCGCGCCAGGTCGTCGGGCGCGGCCTCGGGGTTGACGGCGGTCAGCACGGTCGTCGCCCTGTCGGCGGCGGAGATGCCTGTCGTGACGTTCTCCTTCGCCTCTATCGAAACGGTGAAGGCCGTCTCGAACGCCGACGTGTTTTCCGTGACCATCGGCGGCAGCTTGAGCTCGTCACACTTTTGTTCGGTCATGGTGAGACATATCAGGCCGCGCCCGTGCTTCGCCATGAAATTGATCGCCTCGGGCGTGACCTTCTCGGCGGCGATAGTCAGGTCGCCCTCATTTTCGCGATCCTCGTTGTCGACGAGGATGATCATCTTTCCCGCCTTGATATCGTCGAGGATCTCGGGTATCGGACTGAACATATTCGGCCTCCTTTTTGCAAAACTCCTTTTCGGCGGGACCACGCCGGCGCCGCCGGGGAATCCGCCCTTACATAAAACCGCTTTCGCGCAGGAGCTTCTCGGTTACGGCCCCTTGCGAATCGCCTACCATGTATTTATGCACGTATTTTCCGATGACGTCGGTTTCCAGGTTCACGAGTTCGCCGACGCCCTTGTCGCCCAGGGTGGTCTCACCAAGCGTGTGCGGAATCACTCCCACCTTGAAGCCCTCACGCCTGCTCTCGATCAACGTGAGACTGATCCCGTCGACCGCCACCGAGCCTTTCGACACAAGGAATTTCGAAAGTTCGGGCGAAATCGAGACTTCATATTCGACCGCGTTGCCGGCCTGTTTCTTGCTCAAAATCTTTCCGGTTCCGTCGACGTGGCCCGTCACCCAGTGCCCCCCCAATTTGCTACCGACCTTGAGCGAGGGCTCGAGGTTAACCCGGCTTCCCTCACGCAGGAATTTCAACGTAGTCTTCTCAATGGTCTCGGGCATCGCGTCTACCTCGAAACCTGTGTCGTCAAAATCGACGACGGTCAGACAGGCGCCGTTTACACAGATGCTGTCGCCCAGCTCGATGCCGACGAGCGTTTTCGCGGCGCCGATCCTGAGCTTGTAGGCCGCGCCCGGCGAAACCCTCTTCAGGACTCCGATCTCCTGTATAATTCCGGTGAACATCTACTTCACCATCCCCTCGATCAGCACGTCGGCGCCGATCTTTTCCACCGACACGTCGCTCAGACGAATCGCCTCATCGATAGTCGCAAAGCCCACGCCCTCGACCGGCGTTGGAGCGTCTTTTCCGCCCACAATCTTTGGCGCGATGAAGAACAGCGCCTTATCGACCAGTCCAGCCTCGAAAGCCGCCGCCAGCAGTCCGCCGCCGCCTTCGATCAGCACGCTCGTTATATTTCGCTCGCCAAGTTTTTTCGCAAGCGCGTTCAGGTCGACTTTGTCGTACTTCGGCTCTATCTCGATGACGTCGGCTCCCGCGCCGGCGAGGATCGACTTGCGCTCGGCCGGCGCGGTCGTCTTCACGGCGACGATCGTCGGCGCGGACGATTTGCAGCTCAATACGCGGCGATCCGGAGACATCCTGGCGTCGCCGTCAACGATGATTCGAATCGAGTCTCGCCCGGCGCCCGATGCCGTTCGCGTCGTGAGCATGGGGTCGTCGGCCTCGACGGTTCCACTGCCGACCATCACCGCGTCGACACCGCTTCGGAGCGCGTGCACCCTCGCGCGCGCGGGCTCGCCGGTTATCCACTTCGAGTTTCCGGTGCGCGTGGCAATTTTTCCGTCAAGCGTCATGGCCGCCTTCGCGATGAAAAACGGCAGCCCCGTCGTGATGAACTTGACGAAAGCCTCGTTCAGTTTCGCGGCCCGGTCTTGCATGAGCCCAGCTTCGACCTCGATGCCCGCCTCGATCAGCTCGACGCGCCCCCTGCCGCCAACATGCGGGCTCGGGTCCACCATCGCCATTACGACCTTCCCAATGCCGGCCTCTATGACGGCCCGCGTGCAAGGAGGCGTCTTGCCGTGGTGGCAGCAAGGCTCGAGGGTCACATACATGGCGGCGCCGCGAACGTCATCGGTCGCGGCCCTGAGCGCCTCCACCTCGGCGTGCGGGGCGCCGAAGCGTTTGTGATACCCCTCGGCGATGACGCGGCCGCCCTTGACTATCACTGCGCCGACCATCGGATTCGGGCTCACAGACCCGCGTCCGAGCTCGGCAAGCTCGAGGGCTCGCTCCATATGTTTTTCGGATTCAGTAGTCATGGCCGCCTGTCACAACCAATTGCCAATTATAGCGTTACGTCGGCTGAACCATGAGGGGCAAGGAGAGATCGGCGGATGGGAAAAAGCGCAGGGACACGCCAACATAGAAAAACCCGAAATACACGGGCATTTCGGGACACTCATCGGCACACCTTGTGCTCTGCTGTCGGACTTCTCCCATCCAGACTCTAACTGTCGGCCCCGGCTTCTCACCGGGTCTGCCCGTCGCGGCCGCTCGTTCGGTTTATCGGGCCGCGCCAGGCTCGCGGGCTCGGTCGATCCATGCTCGGTCAACCATACCGCCGGTCGGGAATTTCACCCCGCCCCGAAGCCTCAGCAAATTTAATATAGCATAAATGGCAATAGTTGTCAATTGCGAAGACCCGTGAAAATCGTCCGGAGAAGACAGATCAGGGCAAAATATGGGATAATACGCGCAAGGGCGATCTATCGGGGAACCCCATAACATACTTGCCAAATGATCGAAACTCTGGACATAGCCGTCATCGATAGCGGCGTCAACGCGGGACACTCCCACGTGGGCCGTGTCGAAGGCGGGGTGTCCCTCTATATGGATTCGAAGGGCGGCATCGCCAGCGGCGAGGATTTCAGCGACGAGATCGGACACGGGACAGCCATTGCCGGTGTTATCAGATGGAAGGCCCCGGCGGCGCGGCTGCACGCGATCAAGATATTCCGAAAAGATTTAAGGGCGTCCGCCGCTCTGCTTCTCGCGGCCCTGGAATTGGCCGTCGCCGCAAACATGAGAGTCATTCATCTGAGCCTCGGCGCCGAGCGCACGGAAAAGGCGGATGCGCTGGCGGCCGCATGCCGGGCGGCGTATGAGAACGACGTCGTGATAATCGCGTCCGCGAGGTCGCCCGACGACGCAATCCTCCCCGCCTCGCTCGACTCGGTGATCGGCGTCTGCCGAAGCGATGACTGCGACGCGGAGAATCTGATATACTATCCCGGCGCCCGGATCGAGTTCGGCGCGCACGGCATGCCCAGGCCGTTGCCCGGCGTGCCGAGCGAGACAAATTTCAGCGGCCACAGCTTCGCCGCCGCCCACGTAACGGCCCGCGTCGCAAGGCTTCTCGAGGAAAACCCGGGCGCCACACCGACGTGGGTGAAACAAGAACTGGCGCGAATCGCCAAAACAGCAACGAAGTCCTGAGGAGGGGGTATCAGCGATGCCAAACGTAACCGCGAACGGAATTCAGATCGAGTACGACACTTTCGGCGACAGCTCGGCGCCGCCTCTTTTGCTGATCATGGGGCTCGGAGCGCAGATGATCCTGTGGGACGAGGAGTTCTGCGAACAGCTCGCCGCGAAGGGACATTATGTAATCCGGTTCGACAACCGGGACATCGGACTCTCGACCAAAATCGACGAGGCGGGTGTTCCCGACATCATGCAGGCGATGGGGGCCATGGCGAGCGGAGCCGAAATCGAGTCGCCGTATACGCTCGACGACATGGCCGACGACGCCGCCGGACTGCTCGACGCCCTCGGAATCGACAAGGCCCACGTGTGCGGCGCGTCGATGGGCGGGATGATCGCGCAGACGATCGCGATCAGGCATCCCGACCGCGTATCCAGCCTGACCTCGATCATGTCGACCACGGGCGACCGCAATCTGCCGCAGGCCGAGCCCGACGCCATGGCCGTACTGCTCACGCCCGCGCCCACCGAGCGCGAGGCGGCCATCGAGCACTCCATGAATATCTGGCGCACGATCGGGAGCTCCGGCTTTCCCCTCGACGAAGAGCGCACCCGCAACAGGGCGACGCTGTCTTTCGACCGCTGCTTCCATCCCGAGGGCATGGCGCGCCAGCTCGTGGCGATTCTCGCCCACGGCGACCGAACGCCGGCGCTCGGCTCGGTGACCGCGCCGACGCTCGTCATCCACGGCGTCACCGACCCGCTCGTTCCTGTCGAATGCGGAAGGGCCACCGCAAAGGCGGTGCCCGGAGCGGACCTGCTCGAAATAGAAGGCATGGGACACGATATGCCCGTCGGCGCGTGGCCGCAAATCGTCGATGCAATCTCCGCCCACGTCAGCAAGGCGGTAGTCTGATCGGCGAGAAAGCCGTCTTGATTTTTGACGCCGATTGAAATATCATCCGGCGGCGACACAAGCGGTCGGATCGTTTTAGGACAAACCAACGTTTGAGGAAGACCATCTCCCTATGTCGGATAATATCGAACAGAAACTCAAGGACTTCGAGGCCGAGGGTGTCAAGCGGGTCAAACTCGCGCTGACCGATATCGATGGCGTTCTCAGGGGCAAATACATCTCTTTCGACAAGTTCCGCTCGATCGTCCAGGGAACCGGCGGATTCTGCGATTGCGTGCTCGGGTGGGACGTCAACGACCAGCTCTACGACAACACGACCTTCACCGGCTGGCACACCGCTTTTCCCGACGCGCCCTACAGGCTCGACCTGTCGACCGAGCGGAGGCTGCCCGACGAAGGCGGCATCCCATTCTACCTGGGCGAGTTCGTCACGGCCGACGGGCAGGGCTCGCATCCCGTGTGTCCGCGGGCGCTGCTCAAGCGACTGCTCGCGCGCGCCGAGGACATGGGCTTCGGCGTTAACACCGCGTTCGAATACGAATTCTTCGTCTTTCGCGAGACGCCGCACAGTATCAGGGAAAAGAATTATCGCGACCTCACTCCTCTGTCGCCGGGGATGTTCGGCTACTCGACGCTGCGCAACACGTGGCTGTCCGACCTTTTCAACGATTTCATGGAGTACTTCCTGGCCCTCGACATCGAGATCGAAGGGCTCCACTGCGAGACCGGCCCCGGCGTATGGGAGGCGGCCATCACTTACGATGAAGGGGTCGCCGGCTCGGACAAGGCGAACCTGTTCAAGACGTTCGCGAAGGCCTTCTTCCTTAAGAGGGAGTTGCTGGCCACCTTCATGGCGAAATGGTCGCTGGACTATCCCGGCCAGAGCGGACACCTGCACCTCTCGCTGTTCGACTCGAAATCCGGCGAGTCCGTATTCTTCGACGGCTCCGCGCCCAATTGCATGAGCGAACGGATGCGCTGGTTCATGGCGGGACTTCAGAAATACCTGAGGCCGTTCCTCGTCATGTCGGCCCCGGTCATCAACAGTTACACGCGGCTCGTCAAGGGCGCGTGGGCGCCGACGTCGGCCACGTGGGGCGTCGACAACCGCACGACCGCGCTTCGCGCCATCCCGGGAACCGAGAAGTCGCAACGAATCGAATTCCGCGTCGGCGCCGCCGACGGCAACCCGTATCTCGTTTCGGCGGCGGTCATCGGCGCGGGCCTCAAGGGAATCGAGCAGAAGCTGCCGCTCGGCGATCCCGTCGTCGGCAACGCATACGACGCGCAAGACGACCTGCCCGAGGAGCTTCAGTTCCCCAGCGACCTGAAGGACGCCACGCGCCTCTTCGCCGAGTCGACCGAGGCGCGCGAGCTTTTCGGCGACGAGTTCGTCGACCACTTCGTGAGCGCTCGCGAGTGGGAGGTCCGCGAACACGAAAAGCAGATCACCGACTGGCAGATGGACCGCTATTTCGAGATTATCTGACGGAGGCGTCGATGCAAGAATACAACTTCCCCACGACCATCTATTGCGGGGGCGGCGCCGCTAAGGCGTTCGCGAAGTTCCTGGGCAAAAAGAACCACCGCCGCACGCTGATCGTGACCGACCCTACGCTCGCCAGGATAGGGCTACTCGGCAAGCTTACCGATGAACTCGATAAGCACGATGTCCAGTACGCCGTGTTCGCCGACGTTCACCCCAATCCCAGCGAAGAAGACATCGAAAACGGAACCGCCGCCTTCAAGGACAACGACTGCGACAGCCTCATAGCGCTCGGCGGCGGCAGCCCTATCGACGCGGCGAAGACTATCAAGATAATGGCCGCCCATCCCCCGCCACTTGCGCAATACGACGACGCCAACGGGGGTGACAGGCTGATGACCGAGCCTATGTCTCCGCTCTACGCCATTCCCACGACGGCCGGCACCGGCAGCGAGACCGGACGCTCCAGCGTAATCGTCATGCGCGACTCCGGCCGCAAGGCAATTTTTTTCCACCCCGATCTCATGCCGGAAATCGCCGTCTTGGAGCCGGAGTTCACAGTGGGACTGCCTCCGCATATCACCGCCGCCTCGGGAATCGACGCGCTCACGCACAACATCGAGGCCTACTTCGCGCCGGGCCTCCATCCAATGGCCGACGGCATCGCGCTGGAAGGCATTGGGCTGGCCCTCGATTGGCTTCCCGTCGCCTTCAGGGATGGCGCGAACCTTGACGCGAGAGAAAGAATGCTGCTGGCCGCGTCGATGGGGTCGACCGCATTCCAGAAAGGGCTGGGAATGATCCATTCCCTGGCGCATCCGCTGTCAACACGGCATGACATACATCACGGACTCGCCAACGCCCTGCTGCTGCCTTTCGGAATTCGATTCCTGGAGGACGCCGATCTCAACGAGGAGCAAAAGCGCAGAATAGCCAGGGTACTCTCCATGTTCGCCGAGAGAGGGCTGGACAAAGGGACCCTCTCCGAGAGCTGCAAGTCCTTTGTGACCGATATGGGAATCGAGCTCGGGCTGTCGGCGCACGGTGTCACCGAACAGGATCTCGCCGGCCTCGGCGCCGAGGCGTTCGACGATCCTTGCCATCAGTTCAACATGATCCCGGTCAATCGAGAAGATCTTCTCGCGGCCTACAGGGCGGCGCTTTGAAGATCGGCCTCCTGAAATGCGACACCGTCAAGGATGAGTTGCTCCACATCGCCGGCGACTGCTCCGACTTCTTCATCGAGCTCTTCTCCCGCTGCGCCCCCGACCTCTCCCTCACGGTCTACGACGTTCGGCGCGAACGCTATCCCGACTCACTGGACGAGTGTGACGGATACATGACGACCGGATCGGCCGCTTCGGTGTACGACGACGAGCCGTGGATACGCCGCCTTCACGATTTCGTGCGCAAGCTTTACGACAATCGCAAAAAATTCGTCGGCGTTTGCTTCGGGCATCAGTTGATAGCCGAGGCGCTCGACGGCAAATGCGAAAAGGCGGAATGCGGGTGGGGCGTCGGCCTCAAGCGCGTCAGGATCGTCTCGAAGAAAAGCTGGATGAAGCCCGAGCTCGACAGCTACAGCCTCATCGTCAGCCACCTCGATCAAGTCTGCCGGCTGCCGGAAGAAAGCGAGGTCCTCGGCGCAAACGAGTATTGCCCCAACTCGATGTTCATCGTCAGCGAGCGCTTCCTCGGCATCCAGGGGCATCCCGAGTTCACGGTCCCGTATGCGGACGCGCTCTATCTCTCGAGGCTCGAAAGGATAGGGCAAGCCGACGTGGACAAGGCCTGTCAGAGCCTTAAGGAAGAAATGCACTCAGAGATCATCGCGCGCTGGATCGAGAACTTTTTCCGCGGGTCTTGAGGCTGCAGGCGTAAACGAGATCGGTTTTCCGCCGTCGCGTCTATTTGAACTCGAGGAAGAAATTGCGATCCGACAATTTGCCCAGGCCGTCGCCCGGATTCGTCAGGCACCGTAGCGGCGACGCGAGCCAGCTTTCCTCGCTCAACGAAACGTCGCTCAGCTTCTTGAAAACCTGCTTGATCCCGGTTTCCGTCACCTCGTACACGTTGTAGCCCATCGGATACTGGATCACCGCCGCCGTCTCCACGTAGGGAACCCCCGGCGTCAGATCGGAAGTCGTCACGTAGTTGCGGTGGACGTGCGCGGAAAAAACGGCCTGCACACCCGGGAATTTTGCGATCAGTTTCTGAAACTCCAGGTAATCATGCGCAACACGGCCCTCCTCTACTTCGCCGTTGACGGGATGGTGCGCAAAAATCAGTGTGCGTTTCGCAGCGTTCGCATCGAGATCATCCGCCAACCACGCGAGCTGTCTTTGCCCGAGAAATCCCCTTTTCTGCTCGCCGGTCCAGCAGGTGTCGAGCAGAACGAAGTGAATTCCCTTGTGGTCGAACGAACGGTACACGCGCTCGGTCCCGGCGAAGTCGATCCAATCTTCCACAAAATTCTCGTTCCTGAGATGGTCGTGATTGCCGGGGATGCAGTGGGTCGGCGGTTCCAGGCCGCGCACCGCCTCGCGATACGCGCGAAGGCGGTAGGTTTCATATACGTCGGTCAGGTCGCCCTTATTGATGATGAATTCCGGCGCCTCCGCATTCAGATCGCGCACGACGCATTTGTGCGCGTCCGAGCACCTGCGAAAAAAACGGCCGTCGGGCCATGACATGCCGTTGGGCTTAAAGTGGTTGTCGCTGAACGTGGCGAAAGTAAAGAGAACTTTTCCCGTATCCGGCAGCGTGCGAAAAGAAAACTCGCGCTCCAGGCCGCCCCCTTTCAGGGAAAACCGAAACGCGTAATCGGTGTCGGGGATCAGGCCCGTCAGCTCGGCGGAATGGAATTTCGTGGGCGCGTTTTCCGTCCAACGGACGATGGGATCGTCCGAGGCGCTTTCAATCTCGAACTCGGCGGCCTCGGCGGACGCCCATGTGACGATGGCGCTGGTCGAGTCGACCGTCACGACTTCGAGGTTGTATACGGCGGGCGGGTCGCGACGCGCCGACATTACTTTTCCGAAGTGATCGTCGGGAGTAGGGTCGCCCTTGACCGAATGGTTCCGCTTGCATTCGCTCCGTATCAGCCATGTCACGCCGCCCACGGCCCCGGCGAAAGCCAGCGCGAACAGCGCGCCGAAGCCTATGAACACTCGGCGCGTTAGCTTGCGATAATCCAAGGGGCCCCTCTCGTTTCGAGACTTCAGTCGCCGGTGACGGTTTCAATCGCGGCCCGAGTAATCTCAACCATGCGCTCGAGCTGCGGCTTAGTGAAGGTAAGGTGCGGCATGAGGACAATCACGTTTCCGAGCGGGCGGATGATCATCCCCCGGCGTCTCGCTTCCTCGATGACCTTCATTCCGATCTTCTCGCTCGGATCGTACAGCTCCCGAGTCTTGCGGTTCCTGACCAGCTCGACGCCGATCATCAAGCCCTTCTGTCTCACCTCGCCCACATGCGGCAGATCCGCAACCGGAGCGAGAAGTTCCCTCAGATACTCGATCTTCGCCCTCGCCTTCTTCAGCGTCTTTTCGCTCTCGAAAATTTCAAGGTTTGCGAGCGCGGCCGCGCAGCCCAGCGGATTGCCCGTGTAGGTGTGCCCGTGAAACATCGTTCGAAACTCGTCGTACTCTCCGAGGAAACCACCGTAGATTTCCTCGGTAGCCAGCGTCGCCGCCAGGGGCAGATACCCGCCGGTGAGCCCTTTCGCGACCGCAAGTATGTCGGGCGCGACGCCCTCATGCTCGCAGGCGAACATCGCGCCCGTCCTCCCCATTCCGACGGCCACCTCGTCGGCGATCATCAACACGCCGAACCGGTCGCACAATTCGCGCACGCGCTTCAGGTAGCCTTCGGGCTGAACGATGATTCCGCCCGCCGCGAACACAAGCGGCTCGATCACGAGCGCGGCGACCTCATCCGCATGCTCTTCGAGCGCGCGCTCGAGCGGCCCGACGCACGCCATGCCGCAAGTCGCTTCTTCCAACTCCATCGGGCAGCGATAGCAGTATGGCGACATCACACGTATCGAGTCCATCAGCATCGGGCGATAAAGTTCATGGAACAGGTCTATGCCGCCGACGCCGACGCTGCCGATCGTGTCGCCGTGGTACGAGTTGTCGAAGCAGATGAATTTCGTGCGCTTCTTGTGCTTGCCGCTCCGGTGTTGCCGCCAGTATTGAAAGGCCATCTTCAGGCCGATCTCGACGGCGGTCGAGCCGCTGTCGGAATAAAAAACTTTCGTCAATCCTTCGGGTGAGAGTTCGACGAGCGCCTTCGCAAGCTTTACGGCCGGAATGTTCGAGAGGCCGAGGAGCGTCGAATGAGCAACCTGGTTGAGCTGGCGCCGTATGGCCGCGTCGAGGGC
>SDBT01016182.1_pt1 | contig 11818 bp, 17 predicted proteins | sample 2277101 | NCBI WGS metagenome assembly SDBT01 (sample SAMN10404973, study PRJNA504765) | marine sediment metagenome | isolation source: marine sediment core GS10_PC15, 103 cmbsf | place: Arctic Ocean: Southern Knipovich Ridge | collected 2010
TTCTGGCACATAACCACCAGATAATGTCATTAATATTGGTACATTGCGCTGCAATGCAAAAGACCACACAAATGCATCACGATCGATAATTCCTTTTTCGGTAACCTGCATACATCCCAACATATCTTTTTCAAAAATATCAGTTCCGGCATTATAGATAATTAAATCAGGTTTTTTACCGCCACATTTTTTTTGAAAATCAGCAAACGCTTTTGGTAATGATTTTTTTAACGTGTCTAAATAATCCGTATCATTAATGCGACGATCTTTACATACAGGATGTAAAAACGGCCCCCATCCTTCAAGTGAAATAACATTACCACCGCCATCAAGTGGAACTTGATAGTCAATATATTGCGCGGCGTACGGTTCTACCATTGCAATATTTTTATTATACATATCAAAAATATACACTCTCGGATCATTTTTGAGTATTGATTCTATACCATTTCCTTGATGCACATCTAAATCAATAATCATAACTTTTAATTGTGGATTTTTTTTCCATAATTTATAAATCGCCAATGGAATATCTGCAAAGACACAAAAGCCTTCTCCTCGATCAGTTTTAGCATGATGATAACCACCAGATAAATTTATTGCCCAACCATGCTCCAATGCTAAATCTGCACCTAAAATGGTTCCGCCAGTTGCATATTTCATTGGATCAATAATTTTTTTCTGTAAAAAAGAATGCGGAATATAAGATAATGGTCCCACTTCCACAATGCGAGAAATAGTAGACGATGACTTCAGTGAATTAAGATATTCATCGGTGTGCACTAAACGTAAATCATCCATACTGACCATAGATGGACAGTAAAACTGATCTTTAGTCAAACCAAGTTCTTGCATTAAATGAGTATGTATTTTTTCATATTTTCTACCATCAAATGGATGTACCCATTTTATTGGCACATCTAATAATCTACCAAAAGAAACATTATACCGATCATGGTATATAATCGGTACTTTCGACAAATTTTGACTATTTGAGATATTTTTCCTAGGCTTTAATTTTGCATTTAAGGTAAACCCAATTGCTAATAAACACGCAAAGAGTGAACATAAACGAATAAAACTATATTTTTTTTCCATTTGTCCCCCCGACAAAAAGCGTAATCACACCAATAAAATCAATTCTATATTTATCATTTTATCAAAAACATAAAAAACAACAACAGCCCCCGTCACGCGTTTGACAATACAAGCCCGTAAATATAATCTATTCTTAATAGAGGGCATGTAATTTATGGCAAAAAATCACTTTATTATTGACAATTTGAAAATGGAGTTAATATGGTGTCAAAAAAATATAAATCTATCCGTTTATTTCGATATATATTATTTTTTACGTTAGTATTTCTTACACCAATTAATCACATAAAAATGTATGCGCAATGTAATAACATAAAACACAACGTTCCATTTATAAGTCAAAATGAACAAGATTATTTGCCCGATGAAAGTTGTTGCGTTGCGTGCGTTATGATGATGTTATTATTTTATGTACAACAGAATAAACTGTCTTCATCAGCTATTCCTGATTACAAAACGTTATGTATTGAGCTAAAAACAAATTCCCGCCACGGTACATATTTGCACAACATACTATCTTATTTTGACCAAAATAATTGGCAACATCATGAAAATTTTACTTTTGACCAACTTGCTCAAACATTACATCGGGCACCAATTGCAGTATTTATAAAAGATGACTTAGCACCAGGTTTTTTCAAATCACTTTTAAAACCTGTTACAAAATTGTTTGAACAACCAAACCATTCAGTTTTATTAATCGGCGCCAATGAAAAAGGCTTTTCATATCTCGATCCAGAAGAACATACAAACAGTTCTTTACATCGGCATTTTATTTCATACGAATATTTTAAAAAATGCTGGACTGGAAATGCCTATCAACTACTTATCTAACCTTGTGTTAAACTGTAGTACAATAAAAAAAGTTTTCTTCTTAAAATAACTCTGTATTAAAAGAAGAAAACTTTTACAATTCAACATGATAATTAATCAAGTTCGTGATATATAAGATGTCATAAAATGATATTAATCTGTATTATTCATTTTCATCAACAGCCATAACTTCAACCACATCCGGTATTTCTTGCTTAATTGCTTCTTCAATACCAAGTTTAAGTGTATATTCTGATGCTGGACATCCTACGCATGCACCTGTTAATCTTATGTATACAACACCATCTTGAAATTTAACAAAATGAACATCCCCACCATCCATTTGGATATTAGGGCGAATTTGTTCTAAAATTTGTTCAATTTTTCGTATGCGTTCTTCATCCGTCATAATTATTATACCCACTCTAATTTTGCAATTGTTGCAGTATCACTTGTGCGACGACCAAGTGGAATTACACGCGTATAACCACCAGGACGATCAACATAACGTGGTGCTATTTCTTTAAAAAGTTTAATAACCGCATCTTTTTTGTACGGCAACAATGCATGTGCTCTACGACGTGCATTAAAATTATTACCCTGACGTGCAAGGGTGACTAACTTTTCTACCAATCGTTGCGTTTCTTTCACCCGTACTTTTGTAGAAACTAAATGACCATACGTAATTAATGTAATTACTTGATTACGTAACATTGCTTTACGATGAGGATATTTACGATTTAATTTTTTTCTGCCATTTTGATGCATCATGATAGCATACCCTTGATTAGCTTTTTAGACAAAACTCTATTCCTTGCTTTCTAGGATTTTCTTAACATCTTCTTCATTAATATTCATGTCAAAAGAAAGGCCAAAAGCTTTCATACTTTCTTCTATTTCTGACAATGATTTACTACCAAAATTTTTAATTTTTAGTACATCATCCTTATGCATATTAACAAGATCAATAACACGTTTTTTCCCAGCATTCAATAAACAATTATGTGCCCGTACTGAGAGCTCTAATTCATCAATAGGTTTAAGTAAAAGTTCAATAGGAACTCCTTTTAAACCTAGTTTGCTTAATTGTACTGGTTCTTGCACTTTTTCTTGGTCCGATGCAGCAGAAATAGCATTAAATGGAATTTCTGTACTTTGTAAAAAATGCTCCGCTTGTGACCGTAAAACAGATACTGCATAACGCAATGCATTTAATGGATTTTCAGATCCATCCGTGTATATTTTCAACACGAGCTTATCATAATCGATATCTTTACCGACACGAGTTTTAGTTACATCAAACATAACTTTTTTAATCGGTGAAAACATTGCATCAAGATAAATTTTTTCATCTTCTTGATATGCTTTATCAGTTGGCCACTGTGCTTGTGTATAACCGCGGCCAGTTTCAACAAGAAACGTCATATCCAATGTTGCACCCAGTGCAACATGTGCTAAAACAAAATCTTTATTCATCAATTCTAAATGATCATCCGCTTTAATGTCAGAAACACGAGCTTGCCCTTCACCTTCTACGCGCAAACTCATTTTACCAGGCTTACCTTCTTTATTACGAATCACAATTTGTTTAACATTTAAAATAAGTTGCATTGCATCTTCTACTACACCAGGTATAGCAGAAAATTCATTATTAATTCCTTTGATGATCACCGATGTTACCGCTGATCCCTCAACTGAACCGAGTAATAAACGACGCAGTGCATTACCAAATGTAATACCAAATCCTGGCTCCAATGGCTGAGCAACCAATTCACCAAACTGGTTACTGAGTGTTTTTTTATTCCAATCTAATTTTGGAATTGTTAACGATTTATACTCCTTCTTGTCCATCAAGCCTCCCGCTACCTCCGCTACCACCACATACACTAAAGTACGTATAGTAACGTAGTATACCAAAAAATATAGCAAACAGTATTTATTACTTCGAATACAACTCTACAATTAAATGTTCTTCAATTGGTGCCTGAATATCAGAACGTACTGGTAAACGTAACACGCGTCCCTTACGTTCTTTTTTATCCAACTCCAACCACTCAGGTACCTTAATGCCAATTTTGAGCCGCTTATCAATTACTTGTTCTAAAAATGCCTTTTTTTCATGCACTTTATCTCCAAGAGATATAACATCACTTTCAGAAACAATGTATGATGGTGAATGAACACGTTTACCATTAACGTATACATGGCCATGTACCACAATTTGACGAGCTTGCGGACGTGAAGTACACATTTTTAAACGATACACAGTATTATCAAGACGACGCTCTAAAAGACTTAAAAGATTTTCTCCCGGAGCTCCCTCAATTTTTACCGCATTACCAAAAAAACGTCTAAACTGTTTTTCGCGTAGACCATACATACCTTTTACTTTCTGTTTTTCATACAATTGTTTTCCGTATTCAGAAAGTTTTTTGCCTGGCCTTTTTCTCGTTCCTTTTGGCCCCTTCGACGCCTTGTCTGAAGATCTGGTCTTTTTTTCCATAACTACCTTGTTTTCGATTACATAATCAATATATCACAAGTCAATAATGCACTGCTGTTTAACACGTACTAATATGCATACAACAATAATACACTATGTTCCACTATACCCGACGCTTTTTTGGTGGACGACATCCATTATGCGGTAATGGTGTTACATCTCGAAGCACGGTAATGCCAAATCCTGCCGCCTGAAACGTACGTACCACAGAATCCCTACTAGAACCAGGACCCTGTAAGTTAATTTCTATATGCTTAACCCCAAGAGCACTCATTTCTTTGGCAAGTAATGATCCTATTTGAGACGCTGCAAATGGCGTACCTTTTCGCGCACCCTTAAATCCTAATCTTCCAGAACTACTCGTCAACAATACATCGCCATCCAATGTCGTAATTGAAACAATGGTATTATTAAATGTAGATCTTATATGTGCAATAACAGAATCAACTTGTCGTTTGACCTTTTTGCTCTTTTTCTTGTAAGCCATTTAACCTTATCCTTTACCGCATTTTTATGCATCTCAATTAAGTTTATTTCTTAGTTACTTTGCGTTTTAAAGCAACCGGAGCTTTTTTAGGACCTTTACGTGTACGTGCATTTGTTTTTGTGCGTTGTCCACGCACTGGAAGTCCCTTTTTGTGACGCAACCCTCGATAGCTACCGATTTCCTGCAAACGCCTGATATTCATAGTAATTTCTTTACGCAACTTACCTTCTGCACTATAGTCATTAGAAACTGTCTGTTGAATAGCAGCAATTTCTTTGTCAGTTAAATCTTTTACGCGTTTATCAAAATTTATTTTTAATTTTGATAAGATATCTCGCGATGATTTAAGACCTATACCAAATACATAAGTAAGCCCATACTCTATTCTTTTTTTAAATGGTAAATTAACACCACCTATTCTAGCCATAAAACATCCTTACCCTTGTCGCTGTTTATGCTTAGGATTTTTTTTGCAAATTACGCGTACCGTACGCTTACGTCGAATAATGCGACATTCATTACACATTTTTTTAATTGATGTTCGCACTTTCATGATGTCATATCTCCGCTATTAACCACTATTAATCTTTATACCGTAATACTATTCTTCCCCGTGTCAAATCATACGGAGAAAGTTCTATTGCCACCCTGTCACCAGGCAAAATACGAATATAATACATGCGCATTTTTCCCGATACATGTGCCAAAACTTCATGTCCCCCTTCTATTTCAACACGAAACATTGCATTCGGTAACGCTTCTTTCACAATACCGTCAACCCGAATGACATCTTCTTTTTGCTTCATATAATTTTTAAACCTCTGTTTGGTGATATTATTTTTTGTCATATCAAAACCCTTGCCTCACCGTGTCAAAACTTTTGGCCCTTGTTCAGTTACTAAAATAGTATCTTCAACATGAGCTGCTAATTTTTTATCCTGTGTTTTGACGGTCCACCCATCTTTTTCTATATACACATCGTAATGCCCCATAGTTATCATGGGTTCTATAGCAAAAGTCATACCTGAACGCAATATTGGTCCCTTTCCAGATTTGCCATAATTTAAAATTTCCGGATCTTCATGCATCATTTTACCTATTCCATGACCCGCAAAATCTCGCACTACACCAAAACCATTTCGTTCTACTTCTTGTTGAATTGCTGCAGAAATATCAGTTAATCGATTACCAGGACATGCTTGCGCAATTCCTTTATCCAAAGCGTTCTGGGCTACCGACACAAACCGTTTAACCTCATCTGAAACCGCACCAACAAAAAATGCACGTGCCATATCGGCACAATAACCACGCCATGAAACACATACATCAATTTTTACTAAATCGCCATCTTTAATAATACAATTTGCTCTTGGAACACCATGTACCACTTCATCATTAACTGAGATACAACTAACATGTTGATACCCCATATATCCTTTAGTTTTAGATAAAAGATCACGTTTTTTTAACTGAAGAAAAATCCATGAATCAATATCAAGCGTGGAAAGCCCAGGACGCACATATTGTCCTAGCTCATCAAAAATTTCGGCAAGCAATGCACCCGCCGTCTGCATTTTTCTGATAGATGCATTATTTTTAACAATAATCATATATCCTTAATACCCACATATTTTTTTAACTCATTAAAAACAGCACTTGGTGATTTTTCAACATTAACTTCCAAAATAAAACGACCACGACTTTTGTAAAAATCTATGAGATCTTTCTCATGCTGGTGATATACAAGCAAACGTTTACAAACAGCCTCTTTTGTATCATCTGCACGACGCACCAGTTCTGACTGACAATAGTCACAGACACCTTCTACTTTTGGTGCACATGGGGAATTATCTGCAAGAGAATACACAATTTGACAACTTTTGTTACTACATATGTATCTTGTAAAAAGCCGATTTATAACCACGTCATCCGATATAGTCAAGCGAACTATGTGTAACTGCCAAGACGAAAATTTATGTTCTAACAATTTTTCAAGAATTTCTGCTTGCGCTAAAGTACGTGGATATCCATCTAGAATCACCGTTTGTGTATTATCAAAATTATTTACAAACCAATCCTCTACCATCAGAGAAATAAGGTCATCCGATATTAGTTTACCAGATTTTATAGCAAAATCTATTTCTATACCAATTTCAGTTTGTTCACTTATATGCTTGCGACATAAATTACCAGTTGAAAGCTTCCCCCATCCTATGTTTTTTGCACATAACATAGCAAGAGAGCCCTTGCCCGCTCCCGGTGGTCCCAAAAAAATATATATTTCTTTTTCTTGTGACATTGAACCTATCTCCTACCGCGCATTCGACCTGAAACCAAAAAACCCTCATAACGATGCTCAATAAGATATGATTCAATTTGCGCCGCAGTTTCAAGTGCTACACCAACCATAATAAGCAATGCCGTACCGCTCATACTGCTCAAATAAAATGGTACAGAAAAAAGTCCGTGTACAATCGTCGGTAATAATGCAAGTATACCGAGATAAATGGAACCTACTAATCCTATTCTTGTTAAAATATACTTAAAAAAATCCGCTGTTTTTTTCCCAGGACGAATCCCTGGAATAAATGCGCCACTTTTTTTAAGATTATCGGCAAGTTCTTCGGGGTTAAAAATTAATGCAGTATACATAAATGAAAAAGCAATAATTAATACAAAATTTAACATGCTGTATAAAATACCACCATATGCCATACTATCCGACACCGTTTTAAATGATTCAAATCGAGCGGCTAGCAGTGAAAGTAAAAACATAGGAATATTAAGCATTGCACTCGCAAAAATAACTGGCATAACACCTGCTGTATTAATTTTAAACGGAATATACGCACTTTGACCACCATACACCCGCTGACCAACAACGCGACGAGTATATTGTACTGGAATTTTGCGTTCACCTTTTTCAAGAAACACAATAGATGCCGCAATACCGACAAATATAGCGAGCAATGCAACTGCCACTAAAGGATCAATATATCCTTGCTGAACAGCACCTAACGTTTTTAAAATATCGCCGGGAAAACGCGAAATAATACCGGCAAATATTATCATCGAACTACCATTGCCAATACCATATAAAGAAATTTGTTCACCAAGCCACATGACAAATAGAGAACCAATGGTAATTGACAACATAAACATAAGCTTAAATGACCAACCTGGATCTAACGCCAAATCATAACGCTCGACCAACAAAGAAATACCATAACTTTGCACAATAGCAACGATTAAAGTCAGATAACGCGTATATTGATTAATAACTTTTCGACCATATTCACCTTCTTTTTGCAGCTGCTCTAACGTTGGTATCGATAAGCTCAGAAATTGCATCATAATTGACGCGGTAATATATGGAGAAATACCCAATGCAAAAAGCATCCCTTGGCTCAAACTGCCACCTGAAAAAAGGTCTAAGTAAGAAAATAAACCACCAATACCAGTTCCCTGCTGCATTAATTGAGCAAGTTTTTCTATGTTAATACCAATAACCGGTATGTGGTTACCTAACCGATGAATAACTAAAACACCCAGTGTAAAAAAAAGCTTTTTACGCAATTCTGGGATAAAGAAAATATTAACAAAGTTTCGTAACAAAATCACTACCTAAGCTCCTTTAATTAAATGAGGCTCACCACCAACATCCTCTATCGCCTTCATTGCTGATTTACTAAATGCATCTGCATGAATAATCAACTTCTTAGCTAAGGTACCATTGCCTAAAACTTTTAATATAAACGGCGAATTTCCTTTTGGAACTTTTAAAACACCTCGCTGAACAAGCAATTCCTTAGTAACAGTATCACCAACGGCAAAAATTTGATCTAAGCGCTCAACACTTATTATTTCAACGTGTTTTTTAAAGCGGGCATTAGTAAAACCTCTTTTGGGTAAACGACGATGTAATGGCATTTGTCCACCTTCAAATGAAGGACTTACTCCGCCACCTGAACGTGCGTTTTGGCCCTTATGTCCCTTACCAGACGTACCACCCCTACTACCACCGCGACCTATTCTTTTTCTTTTTTTAACTAATGGTCGTAATTTATTTAATGCACATGTCATGATGAGCTCCCACCAACCATTTCCCTAACACTTTTTATTCCTCTTAATTGAGCTAGCTGCTTTGCTGAACGCATTTTTGCAAGTGCGTTAAGTGTTGCTTTTGCAACATTTTGACCATTGGATGAACCAATTGATTTGGCCAATACGTCTTGAACACCAAGAGCATCCATAACTGCACGAACTGCGCCACCTGCAATAATACCAGTACCTTTAGATGCTGGACGAATAAGAACCTTACTCGCACCATGTTTTCCTTGTGCAGGATACGGTAACGTTGCATTACGTAAAGGAATAGAAATCATATGTTTGCGTGCTTTATTAGTTGCTTTAGTTATCGCTAAAGAAACTTCCCTGCTTTTACCAAGCCCAATACCAACTTCACCTTTTCTATTACCTGTTACCACAAAAGCTGAGAAGGAAAACCTCTTACCCCCCTTGGTAACCTTTGTAACACGCCGTACACCTACAACGAAATCCACAAACGCATTTTCTTTCGACTCTGCCATATTCAAACCTTACTCTTGATATTACTATCTAATTTAGAACTTGAGGCCACCTTCACGTAACCCGTCTGCAAGTGCTTTAACTCTGCCATGGTACGCAAATTTATTGCGATCAAATACAACTTTTTCAATACCATTTTCTAGAGAACGCTTCGCCAATTCTAGGCCTACGTTACGTGCAATTGCTTTTTTATCACTAATTTTTTCTGTTAATTGTAATGAAGAAAAATTCGCAAGCGTTTTATGCGCCGTATCATCGATTACTTGAGCGTATATATTCTTCAAACTGCGAAATACCGAAATTCTCGGTAATAAAGCAATACGCTTAACGCGATGAGTAACCCGATTACCTCTTCGCTTTGCTCGAATTCTATCTTTTTTAGTTATTGCCACTGCCCAATCCTATATTATCGCTATTTATCCAGACGATTTAGTTTTACCCGCCTTGCGCAATAGCACTTCTTGTTTAAATTTTATACCGGTACCTTTATATGGCTCTGGCTTGCGAAATGCTTTTATTTCACTGCATACCGCACCAAGTAACTCGTTATCAGACGATTTAAAGAGCAATTTTTGTCCAGACTTATCAATGGTAACAGCAACTTCCTTCGGAAGCTCAAAATCAATTTTATGACTATACCCAAGTGAAAAAACAAGCTTAGATCCTGATTGTACAGCTTTGTATCCCAGCCCAACAATTTCAAGTTCTTTTTGGAATTCAACCCGAGCACCATTAATCTTGTTATTAAGTAACGCGCGATGCAATCCCCATAAACGATTAACATCTTTGCTTTTTTGTTTGCCGACAAGTTTTAACTCGTTTCCTTTTACCTCAGCACCTATTTCATCTGGCAATACATGTGTGCCAGAACTTTTTTGTCCCTTAAATTGGACTTCTTGTCCTTTAACCGCAACTTGTACACCGCTAATGTCTATAGATTTTCTACCAATTTTAGACATACATTTTCCTTACCAAACAGTACATAAAATTTCACCGCCAATACTAAGTTGTTTCGCTTCTTTATGCGTTATAACACCCCCGTTGGTAGTCAAAATGGAAATACCAAGTTTGCCGATAACCGGCTTAATTGCACCAACACCAGCGTATACGCGACGCCCTGGCTTACTTATTCGTTTTATTTCGTGAATTACCGATTCATTTCGGACATATTTCAAGCTTAACTTTAAAAATTTTTTTCCATCACGCTCATAGTCTTGCACGTCACGAATAAAACCTTCATCTTTTAGAATATTCGCTATAGCAAGTCGCATTTTAGAATATGGTGCCACCACAAATGGTTTTGCCACCATGGTACCATTTCTAACAATGGTTAAAAAATCACCAATTGAATCAACCGACATTCCAGTCCTCTTCGTTTCTCACAATAATATGCAACTTATAATCTTAACTTCATATTTATACACTACCAACTTGTCTTTTTAACCCCAGGGAGTATACCTTCAAGTGCATACTTCCTAAAACAAATACGACAAATCATAAAAAGGCGCATGTATCCTCGTGGTCTACCACAGGACTTGCATCGATTATACGCTCGCACTTTAAACTTAGGAGTTTTTTTTGACTTTTCAATTAACGCCCGTTTGGCCATAATTAATCTACCTCAATGAATTTATGCACCTCGAAATGGCATCCCGAAGCTTTTCAATAACTCAAAACCATGTTCATCTTTTTGGGCTGTAGTATCAATAGTAATATTCAATCCCCGCACTTTTTCTCTTGTATCATCATGCTCAAGTTCTGGAAAAATATCCCATTCCTTAATACCCAAATTATAACCACCACGACCATCAAATTTAGACTTAACACCTTGAAAATCGCGACCTTTAGGTAATGCTGTACTAATAAGTCGATCCAAAAACTCATACATAACTTTTTTGCGCAATGTAACCCTCACGCCAATCGGCATTCCCTCACGCAATTTAAAACTTGCTATCGATTTACGAGCACGGGTACGCACTGGTTGTTGTCCAGCAATCCTTTTTATAACATTCATTACCGATTGAATATGCTTAGCATCCGCAACCGCATCTTTTACTCCAATATTTAATACAATCTTGGAGATCTTTGGTACTTCCATAATATTGGATAACCCAAGTTTTTTTTGCAACGCGGGACGAATTTCAGTAAAATATAATTCTTCTAGTCGCACTTTTTTCATACTATAAGCCTATAATAAATCTGCTAAAAAATTTCTTTACATCGTATGCAAAAACGAGCCCGCTTGCCATCTTGTAGTGTTTTAGCGCCAACTCGAGATGGCTTTTTGCATGACGCACAAATAGGCATAACTTTTGCTAAATCAATAAAAA